>Ga0306920_100013483_pt1 | contig 11141 bp, 9 predicted proteins | sample flu12Cox44000170_FD_204666 | JGI IMG/M metagenome (GOLD analysis project Ga0306920, IMG submission 204666) | Lab enrichment of tropical soil microbial communities from Luquillo Experimental Forest, Puerto Rico - flux4day.12C.oxic.44.000.170 (v2)... | ecosystem: Environmental > Terrestrial >...
GACACCCCGGCGAAGAGAAAGACCGCGGTGTAGGTCGCAATCACACTCGCGGGGGCATTCGAAAGCCAAATCGCGCAAAAAGGCAGCGCGAAGGCGAAAATGGCGCGGCGGCTGCCGTTCTCGTCCCCGAGCGAGCCCGCGAGCGTTAACGTCCCGGCGAGCAGCAGGGGAAAGAACGAGATGGCCAGCAGCTCGGCAAAATCGCTGCGGTTGTACACGATCAGCAACGCATAGGGATTGGCTGCGAAGCATGCCGCGCCAAACAGCCTGGCCCCCCGGCTGTCGGTGAGCCGGCGGATCAGCAGGTACGCCGACCATCCCGCAAAGGTCTCGACCAAGACGATGAACACGCTGGCGACGGCGTTCCAGGGAAGCACGCTCCCGAGCAAAGCCCCGAGGAGCCAGGAGAGCGGCGGGTAAAAGATGAACCGCGGCTCGCCGTAGCCGTAGTTGGGCCATTCCGCCCAGCGGGGAAATAGGATGCCCTGGCGCCACTGGCCCGCGGCATCCAGCCAAGAAGCCATGTGAAACGCGATGTCGTGCCCGGAAGCTGTCCCTAGGAAAAAGAAAGGGCTGACCACCGCGACCGCCGCCACGAGCGAGACCCCCGCGGCCAGGGCCGCTTCGCGAGAAGACCAGCCATAACGCTCGGGCGGCAAGGTGGAAGACGCGGCCATCAGATCGCGAATGATTGTAACCGCAACGTGAATTCTCCTGCGACGGCCTCTTTCGGCTGTTGTCGCGGCACGCCCGTGGGCGATAATACCCACGCCCATGAGCACCATCGCCACTGGCGTTGAGCCCATCATCGAGGCCCGCAAACTCGAGAAGTTTTATACGCAACCGGACGGCACCCGCGTTCAGGTCATTTCTCCAACCGACCTCGCCGTCTATCCGGGACAGATTATGGCCTTGCTCGGCCCGTCGGGAGGCGGCAAGTCCACACTCCTGCGCATGCTTACGGGCTTGTCGCCCGCCTCCGCGGGCGGCGTGTACTGGCATGGCCATCCGGTTACCGACAAACAGCCGAATGTTTCCATCGTCTTTCAGAGCTTCGCCCTGTTCCCGTGGCTCACGGTTCTTGAAAACGTCGAAGCCCCGCTCGAAGCGCGCGGTCAGGCGGTCATTGAACGCCACAAGCGGGCCCTGCGCATCATCGACGCGGTGGGGCTCGACGGCTTTGAAAACGCGTATCCGAAGGAACTCTCCGGGGGAATGAAGCAGCGCGTCGGCGTGGCGCGGGCGCTGGTCGTCGAACCCGAAGTCCTGTTTATGGACGAGCCCTTTTCGGCTCTGGATGTACTCACCGCGGAGACCTTGCGCGGCGAAATTCTGGAGCTGTGGCTCGGCCACAAGATTCCCACCCGCGCCATCTTCATCGTCACCCACAACATTGAAGAAGCCGTGATCCTCGCCGACCGCATCATCGTGCTCGGCAAGAACCCGGCAGGCATTCGCGCCGACTTCGCGGTGGATCTCCCCCACCCGCGCAACCACAAGTCCAGCGCTTTCGGCGAGCTGGTCGACTGCATCTACCGCGTGCTGACCCGCACCGACGTCGCCGAACCCTCTCCCGCGGCGGCCGGACAGACTCCGACGCCTCCCCGGAAAGCGGTCATGTTGCCGCACACCAGGCCGGGAGGACTGGCAGGTCTGCTTGAAATCCTGGTGGATCAGGGCGGCCGCACCGATCTTCACAAGTTCGCCGACGAACTGAGCCTCGAAGTGGACGCTCTGTTTCCGAGCGTGGACACCGCGGCGCTGCTCGATTTTCTGCACTTAGAGGAAGGTGTCGTCTCGATCACCGACCAGGGCCGCGATTTCGCGCAAGCGGATATTCAGCAGCGCAAAACCATCTTCCGCAAAGCGGCGCTCGGGAACATCCCCTTGTTTCGCCAGATGGAGCAGTCGTTGCGCGCCAAATCGGACCGCACCCTTCCCGCGGAGTTTTTCCACGATCTGCTGGACGAACATTTCAGCGAAGAGGAATCGGCACGGCAGCTCGAGACCGCCATCCAATGGGGACGCTACGCGGAGATCTTTGACTACGACGCCGCCACCGGCAAACTGACGCTCACGGAGGCCTGACCTGCGGTGTCCGCGCGAGCTCCCTCGATGGAATCCCCTTCTCCCATTCCTCCGGCAGCGGTGCGCCCGGCCGGCTCGCGATGGTCGTTCGCATTCTTGATCGACCTAGCCGTGTTCCTGTTCATTTTCGCGGGTGTCTACGGGATTTACGCTATCGGCCGCGCCTGGCTCGGGCCGGTCCTGCCAGAAGCGGAAATCTCGCAAAGCCCCCGCGCGCTGCCCCTCTATGCGTTCTATTCGCTGGTCAGAATCGTCATTGCCTACATTCTGAGCCTGTTGTTCGCTCTGGCTTACGGATACATCGCAGCGCGTTCCCGCCGCGCCGAAATCGTGCTGGTGCCGCTGCTCGACATTCTGCAGTCCATCCCGGTTCTGAGCTTTCTGCCCGGGGTGATGCTGGCCATGGTGGCACTGTTCCCGCGCCATCAAATCGGGGTGGAACTAGGATCGATCCTGCTCATTTTCACCGGCCAGGTGTGGAATATCGCCTTCAGCTTTTACTCCTCGCTCAAAACCCAGCCGCGCGAGCTGCGCGAAGCGGCGATCATCTACCGCTTCAGCCCTTGGCAGAAATTCATGCAGCTCGACCTGCCATTCTCCACCATCGGTCTGGTCTGGAACTCCATGATGTCGGTTTCGGGCGGATGGTTCTTCCTGATGGCCTGCGAAATGTTCGTCCTCGGCAACCGTGATTTCCGCCTGGCCGGCCTCGGCTCGTTCCTCGAGACGGCGGCCAGCCGCGGCGATACGCGGGCCCTGCTGTGGGGCGTCGCCACCATGATTGCCGTGATCGTGCTGCTCGATCAGCTGGTGTGGCGCCCGGTCATCTTGTGGGCCGACAAATTCAAATTTGAGCAGGTGGAATCGGCAAAAACGGCGACCTTCTCCATCATCAGCCTGCTCGGCAGGGCTTCCTTGGTGATTCGCGGTTACCGCCGGCTGATCAAGCCCGTAGTCAACTGGCTGACCCTCACCTTTGCGGTCGGCGCACGCGCCGCGCAATCCATCAGCGTTCCGAAACAGGTGCGGCACCGTAAATGGATGTGGCCGGTCGTTCTGTTGCTGGCGCTCATGGTTACCGGGTTGGCGACGGTTCAGGTCGCGCGCGAGCTGTCCCATCTCCATCGCGAAGACTATTGGCAGCTTCTGAAATCGGCGGGGCTCACCTTTGTGCGGGTGAACGCGGCGCTCCTCATCGGCGCCGCTTGGACCATTCCGGTCGGCGTGGCCATCGGCTCCAGCCCGCGGCTGGCGCGCTTTGCCCAGCCGCTGGTTCAGGTGGTGGCTTCGATTCCCGCTACCGCGCTGTTTCCGGTGATCTTGCTGCTGCTGATTAACCTTCGCGGCGGCCTCGAAATCGCCGCCATGGCCCTGATGCTGCTCGGAACGCAGTGGTACATCCTGTTCAACGTGGTGGCCGGGGCCATGGCCATTCCGACCGACCTCAAGGAAGCGGCGCGGGTCTACCGTTTCTCCCGCTTCGAGCGCTGGCGCCGCCTCATCCTGCCCGCGATCTTTCCCTATCTGGTCACCGGGATGCTGACGGCTTCGGGCGGGGCGTGGAACGCCAGCATCGTTGCGGAATACTTTCATTTTCAGGGCCAGGTTCTTTCGACCAGCGGGCTCGGCAGCACCATCAGCCGCGCCAGCGATTCCGGCCGCTTCGACGTTCTGCTGGCAGCCACTCTGGTCATGGCCACCGTGGTGGTGCTGTGCAACCGTTTGCTGTGGCGCCGGCTCTATCGCCTGGCGAGCTCGCGCTTCAATCTGCAGACGTGAACCCCGTAAGTTCCCTCGACAAGTAGATGATCTGCCCGACATGGTGGTAAGCATGGCCGGCGCAGCGCAGGAAAATGTTGAATCGCTCCTTAGCTTCCGGCTCGCGTTCGGCGGCATACGGCTCGAGCCAGTCCCGGTGGCCTTGTCCGCGGAGGGTCTCCTCGACCATCCGAATCGTCCGGTCAAACGCCTCGAGAACCTCCGCTTTCGTCCGCCGCTCCGGCTCCCGGAACTCCCGCTCGCGGTCCCGCACATATCCTGATTCCGCCACGCGTGCGCCGATGTAGTAGTTCAGATTGCCGGTGATGTGCAGCAGCAGGTGCCCGACGCTGTTGCCGTGCCGGAACGGCCGCCGCCAAAACTGCTCGTCGGAGAGCGGAGCTACCCAGCGGTGCGTCTGGGCGCGCACCATTTCGTAGTACTCCGCTAAATCCCGGGCGATGGTTTCCGCGAGATCCGCCATGGCCACGAACTCCCGCTAACGTTCCGCCTCAGTTGGGCTTCTCATGCTTGTAGATCACGCCTTCCTTCATCACAAAAAAGACGTGCTCGGTCTCGCGGATATTCTCTACCGGATTGCCCGGAACGGCCACTACATCCGCGAGCTTGCCGCTTTCGAGCGTACCGATTTTATCGGCCAGGCCCAGCAGGTCGGCGTCGGAGGAAGTGCCTGCCTTCAGCGCGTCGATCGGCTTCATACCCAGGTCCACCATCTGATGAAACTCCTCGGCGTTGCGCCCGTGCGGATAAACTGCGGCGTCGGTCCCCAGGCCGATCTTGATGCCCTTGGCGAGCGCCTTTTGGAACGTCTGATGAACGGCCGCGATAGCGGCCTGCGCTTTGGGCAGAATCGCCGGGGGAATGGCCACGCCCTTGGCGATCTGCTCGCTCAAGCCCTCTGTCGCCATGAGCGTCGGCACATAATAGGTACCGCGCTGTTTCATCAGCTGCAGTGCCTCGTCATCGAGGAACGACCCGTGCTCGATCGAATCAATGCCCGCGCGGATGGCTCGCTTCGCGCCTTCCGCCCCGTGCGCGTGCGCGGCCGTCTTAAGACGCAGAGCGTGGGCTTCATCGACCAGGGCGTCCAGCTCGGCCGCGGTCAGCTGCGGCGTGTCCACCGCGTCCGCCAGCGACAGGACACCCCCGGTAGCGCAGGTTTTGATGATCGTGGCCCCGTATTTGTGCGCCAGCCGCACCGCGCGCCTGGCCTCATCGGCCCCGTTCACTACGCCCACCTCCGGCCCGCTCTCTTTCCCGAGCGCGCCTTCCCGAAAACCGGTCTCGTCACAATGCCCGCCCGTCGCTCCGATCGCGTGCACCGCTACCAGCATGCGCGGACCCGGTACCACTCCGCGGTTGATCGCGTTGCGCAGCCCGGCGTCCAGGTAGTCGTGCGAGCCGACGTCACGCACCGTGGTGAATCCCGCGAGCAGGGTGATTCGCGCATTCACGCTCGCGTCGAGCGCCATCTCGGGAATCGGCTTTTCGAGGGAGTCGAGGAGCGCCCGGGTGTAGTCCTCGCTGTACATCATCGTCAGGTGCGTGTGGGCGTCGATGAAGCCGGGCAGCAGCGTCGCGTCGCCCAGTTCCACGACTTCCGCCCCCGCAGGCACGGCTGCGCCGGAGCCCACGCCCGCGATCTTGCCGTCCGTCACCACCACCAAGCCCGGTGTGGTGAGCGCATTGCTCTTGCCGTCAAACATTCTGGCGGCTTTCAGAACGTAGGTCTTCGCAGTCGGCTTCTGCTGGCCGACCGCCAGAAGCACTAGCAGGCCAGAAAGCGCCGTCCCGCACAAGAATTTAGGCATCATTCCCTTTCTCCCGAGTTGTCTAGAGGAGAAAAATCCAAGCGCCCAAAATAGCGTGTCAGACGCAAAAGTCAAGGCCGCGTGGCGCGCCGGGAGGGAGCCCCCGCGCGGTCTTCCGTTCTGGTCCCTACGGCTCTGGTCACACTTGCGCTACGCCGCCCGTTTGCCGCACGATATTCCCTTCGTTCGAGGCCCAGTAGTCGGAGGTCGACCGAGGAGCGTCCGTCCAGCATGTCCACAACTCCGGACGTATTGATTATCGGTGCGGGACTGGCCGGACTCTCTTGCGGCCGATGTCTCGCCGACTCCGGAATCTCCTTCCAAATCATGGAAGCCTCGGACGGAATCGGCGGCCGCGTGCGCACCGACGAAGAGCAAGGCTTCCTGCTCGACCGCGGCTTTCAGGTCCTGCTCACCGCCTACCCGGAAGCGCAACGCACGCTCGACTATCCGGCGCTGGACCTCAGGAAATTCTCTCCCGGCGCTTTTTCCTGGTTTGCCGGGCGGTTCAACCAACTTGCCGATCCTTGGCGTAGTTCCGGCGCTTGGAGCGCTTCTCTCGGCTCTGGCTTCAGTACGTTTTGGGACAACCTGCGGGTGCTGCGTCTCCGCTCGCGCCTTCGCCGCTCTTCCATCGCCCAAATCTTCCGCCGCCCGGAAACCTGCATCCGCGATGCTCTCAAATTGTCGGGCTTTTCCGACGAATTCATTCACCGCTTCTTCCGGCCGCTTTTCGGCGGGATCCTTTTGGACGGCGAGCTCAGATCCTCGAGCCGCATGTTCGAATTCGTTTTCAAAATGCTCTCGGAAGGCGACATCGCCCTGCCGGCCCGCGGCATGGGAGCAATTCCCGCGCAGATCGCCTCCTATCTCCCCGAAAATTCCATTCGCCTCAACGCCCGCGCCGAATCTCTCCGCGAAAACGAGATCACGCTTTCCGACGGCGAGACGCTCGGCGCCCGCGCCATTGTCGTCGCCGCCGATGGCCCTTCCGCCGCTCATCTGGTCGCCGAAGCCGAACCCGCTTCCCGCAGCGTCACCTGCTTCTACTACTCCGCCGACGAGCCGCCTCTTCCCGATCCGGTGATTCTCCTGAACGGCGACGGCGGCGGCCCGGTCAACAATTTTGCCGTCTTGAGCCAGGTCGCCCCCACGTACGCTCCGGACGGAAAATCTCTGCTCTCGGTCACCGTCCTCGGCACGCAGCAGCTTACCGAGCAGCAGCTCGGCGGCTTCATCATCGCGCAAATGAAAAACTGGTTCGGTCCCGCGGCCCGCTCTTGGCGCTACTTGAAGAGCTACCGCATCTTGCATGCCCAGCCGCAACAGTTTCCCGGCGCTCTCGAACCCGCGGAGCGGGCCGTGCGCATTCGTCCCGGCGTTTACGTCTGCGGCGATCACCGCGACAACGCTTCGATTCACGGCGCCATGGTCAGCGGGCGCCGCGCTGCCGAAGCCGTGGTCGCCGATCTCTCGCGCTGAACCGGCACCCAGGTTGCGCCTAAAAAAAATTCCATCCGCCCGCAACCGTTTTCCACAGCGATTTCCTCCTAAAACCCTCGGTACTATTGACGATAGAACTCCTCCTCTGGACACTGAGGGTATGGCTCGTTATTCGGCGTTCCTCGGTCGCGCCGTGGAAGTGCAATACCGTGCAGGCGACATCTGTCTTCCCGCCTCCGGCACCTTTGTCAGGGACTCCGGCCGCTCCATCTTCCTCGAACAGCACTACGAACAACTCGGCCAGCTGAAAAATTTCCGCTGGGAGATCCCCTATCAGTGCATCGTCCGTCTCGAAGAGGTGGAATTGCCTGCGAGTTGCCCGGCTTCTCTCTCTGAGGAAGCTCCGGCCGCCCGGGACTCCGACGACCGTCCGGCCCAAGTGAACGCGGCGCGCGCGGCCGCGGGATCTTCGCTCCTTCCCCTCACCAGCGAAACCAAAACGGCGTAATCTCTGTCTGCTTTTTGTCGGTCGGGCGCCGGGGCTCGGTTCTCCCTGGTCTTCCGGGTTACAATTCCTCTCCCGGTCGAACGCTCGCTAACCTCGGAGGTTACTCTTGCCGCTACCCACCGTCAGCCTCGTTGGCCTCGGCCTGATGGGCCGCCCCATGGGACACAATCTGCTTAAAGCCGGCTTTCCGCTGCTGGTCTGGAATCGCACGGCATCTCGCGCCGATTCTTTGCTCGCTGCCGGCGCTCGCCTCGCCGCCTCTCCAAAAGAAGCTGCCGCCGCCGCGGACGTCTTCATCACCATCGTCAGCGACCCGCCCGCTCTCGAACAGGTTCTCTGGGGCCCGGACGAAACATCCGGCGGCGCCTTCGCCGCTCTGAGGAAAGGCGCCATCTACATCGATTCCAGCACCGTCTCACCATCGCTCGCCCGCAAGATTGCCGCGGCTTCCGCCCCCCGGGGCATCCGCTTTCTCGACGCGCCCGTGACCGGCGGCACCTGGGGCGCCGAAAAAGGCGAACTCCTGTTCATGATCGGCGGCGCGGCCGAAACCCTCGAAGCCGCTCGCCCCGTGATCTCCGCCATGGGCAAGAAGATCTTTCACCTCGGCCCCCACGGCGCCGGACAAACCATCAAGCTGGCCATGAATTTGTTACTGGCGGTCGAGGTCGACGCTTTCGCGGAATCGCTTGCGCTCGTCACCGGCGCCGGCCTCGGCGGGGAAAAGCTGGTGGAAGTGATGCAGTCGAGCATGGCCCGCGCCGGAGTCCTCGACGTCAAGGCTCCCCTCATGCTCAATGGCGACTACACCCCCAGCTTTCCGCTGCGCCTGATGCACAAGGACCTCAGTCTCGCGCTCGATCTTGGCAACCAGCTCGGCGTCCCGCTTCCCGCAGCTGCCGCGGCGAGAGAAACCTACAACTCTGTCAAAGGCTCGTCGCGGGACGACCTCGACTACGCCGCGGTTTACAAATTCTGGCCGCGTTGACGGACGAGGCCTTGGAACTACCGGTAGGGCCCTCCTAGGCACGAGACGGGTCGCCAGAAGCTGCGAGACTCGCGGTCGTGCGGACACCCGAGGCTAGGGCTTGGCGGTTGGCGCGAAGAACCCGATCGGCAGGTCCCGGGCAGTCCGCAGCCCGGCTGGAGCGTCGAGGATCACCGGTATCGAATTGACCGCCACCGACGCCGTCGCAATGTCGCCGTGGGAACCGCCGGGAATGGTCAGACTGATGTTGGGATGCCCGGTGAGGGTAACCGTGTCCCGAGGGTCTTTGGCCCCGACATACATCTGCAATTCCAGGTGGATCAGCTCCTTGCCACCCGCGAGGCCGCGCGCTATCTGGTGTACCCCGGCGGCCTGCCCGGGTTCGACCGCGAGGAACTCTGTCGCGATCCGCTCGGTCGCCACTTGGGGCTCGATCGTTTCGGTGATCTGGTCGAGGCCCAAGCCGAGTGCATCCCCGACCATGGCCACAGACTCCGGCAGACCCACATGCTTGATCGCGCCGTCGGCCGCTTTGGCGCGGAACTCTTCGACGCTCATCCCCGCGCCGATCTTTTTCTGCAGCGGCAGCCGCCGCTTCGACGCATCCACAATCCGCAGCGCGCGCGCGTGCTCGATCCGCTGCGCAACCGCCGCCAGGGTGATGACCAGCTTGTCCATCACGAATCCCGGATTGATTCCCGTGCCCACCAGCGCCACGCCCCAGTCGCGCGCTTCCTTGTCCAATTGCGCCGCCAGCTCCGGATGCACCCGGTAGGGATAGGAAAGCTCCTCGCAGGTCGAAACCACGCACGAACCAGCCTTCAAGCACTCGATCAGCTGGCCCGCCACCTTGACCAGGGAAGACGACGTCGTGTGCATCACGATGTCCGCGGCTTGCGCGAGCACTTCTTCGGCGTTGTCGGAGACCTTGACGCCCCACGGCGCGTCAGAGGCTCCCACCACCTCGCCCAGGTCGCGCCCCACCTTGCTTGAATCCTTGTCGATCGCCCCCACAATCTCCACCGCTTGCTTTTCGCGCAGCAGTTTCGCAATCGATGCCCCGATGGGGCCAATACCGTACTGGATCGCGCGTATCTTCTTTCTCACTGGCCTCTCCCACTTCCCGAAGGCGAACCCGGGGCACACTGCGGAATCCCGCCGCGCAGCGAAACCAATACGATAAAGGATTCGGCCTGCCCAATCAAACGGTTCACCTCGCGCCCGTCGGCACTAGTATGGCCTGGCTCTGGCGCCCGGGCTCCGGGCGATTCATAATGTCCCCACAAGCCAAAAGGCCTAACGCTTGGCCGGAGGCCCCAGGGAGGTGCCCGATGACAGCGCAGAAACTCAGCGACGATGAGATCAACAAGCTGCTCAGCCGCATGCACGGATGGCGCCTGGCGAACGGCAGGCTTCACAAAAGCTACGAATGCAAGGACTTCAACGCCGCGTTCGGCAACATGACGCGGGTGGCGCTGGTCGCCGAAGCCATGAACCACCACCCCGAATGGTCGAACGTCTGGAACCGCGTTTCGTTCGACCTGGTCACCCACAGTGTGAAAGGCATCAGCGACCTCGACTTTGTCCTGGCTGAAAAAATTGAAGAGATTTTCGCGATGCAGACGGCAAGCCGGGCCACTTCCGGGACCTGAGGAATTCCCGGAGAGAACGAGCGCCTTCAGATGAGCAAACGCTTCACCGCCATGGCATGATCGGAGCTCACCAGCCGCAAACCCGCTCGCGCGCCACGTTCCTTATCCTCTTTCGCTGGGCCGCCGCGCTCGCAGTGCTGGCGGTTCTTTTTCATTTCCTGCCCCTCGATCCGCTGCGCGCCGCTCTGGCCCGCGTGCCGCTCATCCGTTTCGCAATCATCTTGATGGTGTACCTCGCCGCGCATGGAGTGGGGGTTCTCAAGTGGCGCATGGCGGTGAACACGGCCGGCTCCGGGCTCGATCTCGGGAGCAGCGCCGAGTGCTATCTCGGCGGACTGTTCGGCACGCTCTTTCTCCCCTCCATCATCGGAGGAGATGTGGTGCGCCTGGCGGTCGGTCTCGGCCGCAGCCCGCGTCCCGCGGCCGTTCTCGCCGGAAATCTGGTGGACCGCTTTCTCGACGTCGCCGCGCAAGCAACGCTGGTCGTCGTCGGACTCGTTCTGCTGCCCGGCTCGCTGCCGCCCGAGTCCCGGGCGGTCGCGCGGAAACTGCTTCTGACGGGCGCCGCGATTCTAATCGCAGTCCTGCCGGTGTTGGTTCTGCTGCGCAAAACGCTGCTCGGCGGCCGCTCCAGGGGCTTCCGCCGCCGGCTGGCCCGTATGGGTCACGCCTTCCGGTCGGTCCGGAGGCGGCCTGAAAAGGTGGCTTTCGGGTGGCTCCTTGGTGTGCTGATCCAGGGCACATTCGTGGTGCTGAACGCGCTGCTGGCGATCTCCTGCGGGCTCGTTTTGCCGCTGCCGGTTTGGCTTTTCGCGTGGCCGCTGGCCAAGCTCGGAGCGCTGGTTCCCCTTACGCAGGGCGGCATGGGCATC
>Ga0306920_100013484_pt1 | contig 11141 bp, 9 predicted proteins | sample flu12Cox44000170_FD_204666 | JGI IMG/M metagenome (GOLD analysis project Ga0306920, IMG submission 204666) | Lab enrichment of tropical soil microbial communities from Luquillo Experimental Forest, Puerto Rico - flux4day.12C.oxic.44.000.170 (v2)... | ecosystem: Environmental > Terrestrial >...
CGATTTCTGCGCGCGTGCGCGCGCGACCGGCGGCGGGTTCGTCGTGGCCGGCGCGGACTTCGGCGTCGGCGAGGCGTGGGACACCGCGGCGCTCGTGCTGGTCGGGCTCGGCGTGCGTGCGATCCTTGCGCGCTCGATCTCGCCGGCGTTCGACCGGCTGCTCGCTCTCGCGGGGATCCTGCCACTGACGTGGGCGAGCGGCGGGGAGGGCTCGAACGTCGAGCCGGGCGACGAGCTGGAATTCCCGGGCACGCCGGAGACGCTGATCGCGGGACGGCCGCTCGTGGTCAGGAATCTCACCCGCGGAACCCAGTATACTTTGCGCCACGGCTTGAGCGACCGCGACGTGACGAGGCTGCGTCGCGGCGGACTGCTGGCCGAGATCGCGGCGCGCTGACGCGCCGCGCGATTCGCCGTCGCGCCGCGCGGCACTTGATCCCGCCGCGGCGCGCTCCATCGAACGGACCTGCACATGCTCGTGGATCTCGCACGCATTCATGTCATCGCCGGCTCGGGCGGCGCCGGGAGCGTGAGCTTCCGGCGCGAGAAGTACGTGCCGAAGGGCGGACCGGATGGAGGCGACGGCGGACACGGTGGAAGTGTGATCCTGCGCGTCGATCCTCATGTGCGCACGTTGCTTGACTGCCGTGAACAGCCCCGATACCGTGCGGATTCCGGCCGCCCGGGATCGGGAGGCAACCGCAGTGGCCGGGATGGATCCGACCTGATCGTGCGGGTGCCCAAGGGGACGGTGGTGAAGGACCCGGAGAACGGGACGCTGCTCGCCGATCTGGTGAACGTGGGCGACGAATTCGTGGCGGCACGCGGCGCGCGCGGCGGACGCGGCAACGCGGCGTTCGCGACCCCGACCCATCAGGCGCCGCGCCGCGCCGAGCCCGGCCGCCCGGGCGAAGAGCGGCGCCTCGAGCTCGAGCTCAAGCTGATCGCGGACGTCGGCTTGATCGGCCTTCCGAACGCCGGCAAGTCCACGCTGCTCTCGCGCATCTCGCGCGCGCGGCCGAAGATCGCGGACTATCCTTTCACCACGCTCGAGCCGAATCTCGGCATCGTGTCGCTCGACGATCATCGCCAGTTCGTGGTCGCCGACGTGCCGGGGCTGATCGAGGGCGCGCACCAGGGGAAGGGGCTCGGGCTCCAGTTCCTGCGCCACCTCGAGCGCACGCGCGCGCTGGCGTTCCTGATCGATGCGACCGGCGAGCATCCGGCGGCGGATCTCGAGATCCTGAACCAGGAGACCACACTCTACGGCGGCGCGTTCGATACGAAACCGCGCGTCGTCGTGCTCACGAAGGCGGACGCGCTGCCCCCCGAGCTGCGCGAAGGCGCTGCCGACCGCCTCGGCATTCCCGGCGCGCGCGTGATCAGCGCGCACAGCGGCGAGGGATTGCCGGCGCTGCTCGAAACGCTGTGGACGCTGATCGCGCCGGCCGACGAGACCCCGGCTGCAGCGCGGGAAGATGCGGCACATGGCGGATAGCAAGAATTCGCAGGGCCGCCCCGACGATCTCCTGAACTCGCGCGGTCTCGGCGCGAAGCGCGACTACGTGCGCGGACTCGAGCAACGCGGCGACGCCGAGGCGCTGTCGCTGCTCGTCGAGTGCCTGTGCGACGACTCCTGGTACCTGCGCGATCTCGCCGAGGAGGCGTTCCTGCGCATGGCGGAGCGCGGCGCGCCGGTGCTGCTCCCGTTGCTCGATCAGGGGTTGTGGTTCACGCGCACGAGCTCGGCGCGCGTGCTTGGCCGGCTCGGCTATCGCCCGGCCGTGCCGCCGCTGATGCGGCTCGCGGACGACGCGAACGCGACCGTGGCGGCGGCGGCGCGCGAGGCGCTGCTCGCGATCGGACACCAGCGCGGCGCGGTCGCGCTCGCGCACGCGCTGCATCGCGCGCCGCCCGAGCTGCGCACGCGCCGGCTCGGCGAGCTCGCCCACCGCGACCGTGCGCTCCACGACCGGCTTGCACGCATGATGCAGAACGACGAGCTGATGGGGCTCGAGAACGCGTCCGTGATCGCGGACGATCACGACCTCGTGCGCTCGAGCGAGGAAGGCGTGGAGTGGGAGTTGCTCACCGGTCCTCCGCCGGACACCGATCGTCCGACGCCGGACGGAGGCGGACATGGCGAGCAATCGAGCTGAGTCGGGCGGGCCGGCGTCGCCGCGCGCCGTGCCGCGCGGGCATCCGGATTACCCCGACGGACTCTCCGATCTCGGCGACGCCCCGGAAACCGTGTACGTGCGCGGCCGCGTTCCCGCGCGCGGCGCCGCGGTCGCGATCGTCGGCGCGCGCGCCGCGACCGCGTACGGCGAATCGATCGCCGGGCGGCTCGCGCACGATCTCGCCGCGCTCGGCTACGCCGTGGTGAGCGGGCTCGCGCGCGGCATCGACGCCGCCGCGCATCGCGCGGCGCTCGAGGGCGGCGGCACGACGGTCGCGGTGCTGCCCGGCGGCCTCGATGCGATCACGCCGCGCCACCACGCGGCGCTCGCGGAAGCGATCGCGGCGCGCGGCGCGCTGCTCAGCGAATGGCCCGGGGGTCCGCCGGCCGCGCGCGGCATGTTCGTGCGGCGGAACCGCCTGATCGCCGCGCTCGCCTCCGCGGTCGTGGTGGTCGAGGCGGGGGAGACGAGCGGCGCGCTCTCGACCGCGGCCGCGGCGCGGCGGCTCGGGCGTCCCCTGCTCGCCGTGCCGGGCGACGTGGACCGGCCGGGCAGCCAGGGCTGCCTCGCGCTGCTGCGCGCCGGCGCACGATTGTGCGCGGGGGCCGGCGACGTGCTGGCGGCGCTGCCGGAAGCCGCGCGCCCTGCGGATGCGCGCCTGCTGAATGCGCTCGGCGCGGCGCCGTCGAGCGCCGAGGAGATCGCGGCGCGCGCGGAGCTTCCGCTTGGGCAGGCGCTCGCGACGCTGCTCCGGCTCGAGTGGGCGGGCGCGGCGGCGTCGTGCCCGGGGGGGCGATGGCGGCGCGCGGCGGGAGCGACGTCGTGAGCGCGCCGGATATCGAACTCGCGGAAGCGCCTGCGGCGCGCGCCGGATTCAGGGACCGGATCACGGCCGGCATCGCGCGCGGGCTGATCGCGGCGGCGCGGCGCGGAAAATGGCCGGAGAATCTCAAGTTCGGGGAGCGGCTCGGCGATCTCGCGCGCACGATCGGGCTCAGGCGTCGCGTGGCGCGCGAGAATCTGGCGCTCGCGTTCCCCGAGAAGTCGGACCGCGAGCGCGACGAGATCCTGCGCGAGCACTACCACGAGCTGGGGCGCGTGTGCATCGAGTACGCGCGCTTCGCCGGGCTCGCGAACGCGCCGCCTGGCGAGGTGCTGACGCGCATCACCGGGGCCGAGCATCTGCAGCGGGTGCGCGAGGAGGGCCGCGGGGCAATTCTGCTCACCGGGCATTTCGGAAACTTCGAGCTGATGGGCGCGATGCTCGCGAAGATCCATCCGACGTTCGTCGTGGTGAAGCCGCTCTCGAACCCGCTCATGGACGAATGGATCACGGCCGAGCGCAGTTCCGCCGCGCTGCGTCTGATCCCGATCGGCTCCGCGATGCGCGGCGCGTTCGCGGCCCTCAAGGCGAACCACTGGATCGAGATGGTCGCGGATCAGGACGCGCGCCGGCACGGCGTGTTCGTGCCGTTCTTCGGACGGCTCGCGAGCACGCCGGTCGGTCCGGCCGAGCTCGCGCTCCGCGCGCGCGCGCCGATCGTGATGGGCTTCGGCTTCCGACTTCCGGACGGCCGGTTCGAGCTCCGGATCGATCCGCCGCTCACCATCGACTCGCCGAAGGCGCCGGACGCGGTGCGGCGTCTCACGGCCGCGCACACCGCGCGGCTCGAGGCGATGATCCGCGAGCGCCCGTCCGCCTGGTTCTGGCTCCACCGGCGGTGGAAGACGCCGCCGCCCTGACCGATCTCCCGGAGGACCGCATGCACCGCTACACGATTCGGGTGCGCTACGCCGACACCGACCGCATGGGCTGGGCGTACTACGGCGAGTACTTCCGCTGGTTCGAGATCGGCCGCGCCGAGATGCTGCGCGCACTGGGGCGCAGCTATCGCGAGATCGAGGAGGACGTGGGCGTGATGCTCCCGGTGCGCGCGGCGCGCTGCCGCTACCTGCGCGGCGCGCGCTACGACGATGCGCTCGTGATCGAGACCGGCGTGGTGTCGCGCTCGCGCGCGGGCGTGGTGTTCGCGTACCGCATCGTGCCGGAGGGCGGCGGTGGGCCGCACGCGGTCGGCATCACCGAACACTTCTTCATGACGCCGGCCGGTCAGCCGGTGCGCTCGGCGCCGGCGGTGGACGAGCTGCTCGAGCGCGCGCCACTCGCGCCGCCCGAGCTCGTCGCGATGGTGGATGGTCCGGCTAGCGCGACTCGGCCTTGAACCCGAGCTCCTTCGTGCGGTTCGGATCGCCGGGCAGCTTGATCGCGCCGAACTGGCCTTCGTAAGTCTTGAGGTTCTGCTCGAGCGTGAGCAGCAGCGACTTCGCATGCTGCGGCGTCAGGATCACCCGCGCGTACACTTTCGCCTTCGCGAGGCCGGGCAGCGCGCGCGCGAAATCCAGGATCACCTCGGACGGCGAGTGCGCGATGAACACCAGGTTCGAGTAGATCCCCTCGGCTTCGCGCTCGTTCAGCTCGACTTGGATCTGCGCCTGGTTCTGGGGGTTTTCCACGAGCGGGCTCCTGTTCGCACCCAATCCGGTGCGTGAATCCGCGCTGGCGGCGGGGGCCGCCGCGCAGCGCGGAGTCAGGAACGGTAGAGGCCCGCGGCCCCTAGGGTCAAGTGGAGGGGTGAGTTACGCCCCCCGCGAGCGTTGCGCCGCGGCGCGCGCCGGGGCGGTTCGGGGCCGGCGCCGCATGGCACGTCCGTTGCGCTTTCCGGGTTGGTTCCGCACGCCCATTTCCCCGGAGACCGCATGGACACGACTGGCCCGAGTCTCACCCACGGTTCAGAGCGCAGTGCCGAGCAGGCCCCCGAGCGCCGCGCGCTCGATCTCGTGCTCGCGGCGCTCGAGGGGCACGCAAACGCCGCGCTCTCTCAGGCGCTCATCGCGATCGCGCAGCAGGCGGACGGTCCAGTGTTCGATCGCGCGCACGTTCTGGATTGGGACGAGTCGCGCGACGAGCTGCGCGGCTGGGAGAGCGCGCTCGAGCCGTCGCGTGCGGAGGGCGCGCTCTCCGCGACCGCGCCGCGCGCGATTGCATTCGGCGCGGAGCGCCTGAGCGGCGCGGCGGCGGAGGCGTGGCAGGGCGGGCGCTCCGCGATCGGCAGCGCCGGCCCGTCCGAGACGCCATGGCGCGGCGCGGCGGAGATCGGCGCGCTCGTGCTCGGAACGAGCGAGCGCCGGGCCGGGCTCCTGATCGGCGAATGGCGGACGCCGGCCGGAGACGAAGCGCGCGCGCTGCGCTTCGAGCGCTTCGCGCGCGAAGGCGCGGCGCTCATGCGCGCGGTGGAGCGCGCCGGGCTCGAGCGGCGCCGCGCGCGCCCCGCGGGTGCGGTCGCGGAGCTCGCGCGCGCGTCGGTCTCGGCCCTGAATCTCGCCGAGGCTCTGCATCTCGTCGCGCGGCTCGCCGCGGAGGCCACCGGCAGCCGCGGCTCCGCGGTGTGGCGCGCCATGCCGGACGGCACGCTGCGTCTCGAGGTCACGTTCGGGATCGCGGGCGAGCGCGAGCGCCTGGCGCGCGGGCTCCACTCTCTCGCGCTCTCGTGCGTGACACGCGGCGCGGCGATGGTGCGCGATCGCGCGACCGAAGAGAGCCTGATCGAGGCGGAGGTCGCCGCGCAAATCCGGAACGTCGCGATCCTCCCGGTGCGCGCATACGGCCGCGAGCTCGGCGCGATCGGGCTCTACGACCGCTCGCCGCGCGGCGCGCTCGAGCCGGTGCGCTACGACGAGGTCGAGCTCACCGCGCTCGCCACGCTCGGCGATGCGCTCGCGCTGCTGCTCGATCAGGCCGGGCGCTTCGACGAGGTGCGGCGCTTGGAGCTGCAGGGGCGCGAGCTGCAGGCACGGATCGCGCGCGAGGAGCGCCTCGCGACGCTCGGCGAGCTGGCCGGGCGCGTGGCGTCCGAGGCGCGGAATCCGCTCGCGTCGATCGGCGCGTTCGCGCGCCGCGTGCATCGCGAGCTGCCGGAATCCACGCCGCATCGCGAATACCTCGAGATCGTGATCCGCGAGACCGAGCGCCTCGAGCGCCTCGTCGGATCGCCGCTCGAGTCGCTGCCGGGCGAGCCGCTGCGGCTCGAGGTCCAGAACCTGAACGACGTCGTTCAGGACGCGCTGCGCGTCTCCGGCGAGGCGCTGGTGCGGCGGCGCATGCGGCTCGTGAAGAAGCTCGCGCCCGACCTGCCGCCGCTCTTGCTCGATGCCGAGCGCGTGAAGCTCGCGATCACGAACGTGCTCGCGCAGGCGCTCGAGACCGCGCCCGTCGGAGGGCGCATGCGCGTGGAGTCGCGCCGCGCCGGAGGGTTCGCGATCGTCGAGCTCGCGCACGATGGTCCGCGCCATCCGGGCGACATCCTGGAGCAGGTGTTCGTTCCGTTCGCGAGCCGCGCGGACGGCGGCGGCGCGACGCTCGGGCTCGCGATGGCGCAGCAGGTGATCCACGCCCACGGCGGCGAGATCCGCGCGCGGGCCGAAGCCGAATGGACGTCGGTCGTCTCGCTCACGCTGCCGATCCAGGCCAACGAGGACCGCCGCCGCCCGCGCGGCGACCGCCGCCAGGCTCGCCCGGATCGAAGGCGCCGCGGTCCCGAGCGCTGAGCCCCGCGGCGCTCCGCGAGCCGCGTCAAACCACGTCCCAACGCCCCGTGCGTGACTTGACGCCTGCCCGCCCAAGACTGTACACACATGGGCTACCGAATTCCGTGCGACCCTAGCTCAGTTGGTAGAGCACGTGACTGAAAATCACGGTGTCCCCAGTTCGATTCTGGGGGGTCGCACCATTTTAATGGGGCGCCGAATGATGCCGCGCGGGCTCGAGCAAGCTCTGGCGGGGCGTCCACCGATCGAGAGCTGGTGTAGCTCAGCTGGTAGAGCACTTCACTCGTAATGAAGGGGTCACCGGTTCGATTCCGGTCACCAGCTCCATCGTTCTTAGACCCCCGGGCGCTCCTCCTCGCGCGCCTCGTCTTCGTGTGGCCCGCCCGCCCCGAGAGTTCTTGATCCCCCACCCGCGGGCTGATAGCCTTCCCGGGTCTAGCTCGGCCGAAATCCCAATGATTCTGGCTCAAGGCCCCTGGCCTTGGAATCCCCGGCCGCGGCGTGTGCGCACGTCCCCCAGCGCGACGCGTGGCGGTCGAGCGTGGGAATTGCGCATGCACCCTGCCCAGCATCCCCTTCGGGTTGCTTTCTTTCTTGCCGCCTGCCTGACATTGACGGCGGTGGTGATTCGGAACTCCAACGCGGATCGAACGCCTCTGATCGGCTCGGGCGGCGCGCCAACGGGCAGCGTTCGCAGCATCGCGACCGCGGCCATCGGCATGATCCTTCCGGTCGATCCGGCCACGGTGCCCTGCACTCAGATCACGACGTTCGAGGACGTGGCCGGGGGAGCGGCGCCGGGAACCAACTACGACGGCGTTCTGCCGTCCGGAGGAATGCTCTTCGCCGAGCGCTTCATGGGCCAGACGTTGAGCGCGAACGGAGACTTCGACGTGGTGTCGGGGAACCCCTCCAACCCGCTGGCGGTGCAGACCGGGCTCGCGGGGCAGAATCTCGACGTGTTCGACTTCAGCACGAACGTGCTGACCGGCCTTGGGAATCTCGGCTACCCGGACATCGATGCGATTGGCGAGGGATCGATTGCCATGGTCTTCCCGACCCCGCAGTCGCGCGTGAGCTTTGAGCTGGTAGGCGGAAACGGCGGCTCGGCGACGCTGTCGTTCTATCGGACCGATGGCACCTTGATCGATGCTGTCGTCGTCTCCGGACTCGCGGATCTCGCGTACGGGTTCGCGACCGCGGACGGCACGACCAGCATCGCGGGAATCCTGATTCAGAACACCGATCCGAGCGGGATCGGCGTGGACAACATCTGTCGTGACGGAGGCATCACGGGCACTCGGGCCGTGAGCTGGGGCGGGCTCAAGCTGCTGTACCGCTAGATCGCTCCGCGGCGACGCGGGTCGGGACAGCGGATGTGGATCGGTCTTCCGACGTGGGGGGAAAAATGCAAAAGCGGGCGGCATCGCTCTTCCTCTTCTCGTGCTGGTTCGGCCTGTCGGCGGCGATGATTCGCGATGCCGGCGCGTCGTGGCTCGCCGACGGGGTGGCGCTGTCGCCGAATTCGTCGAACTACAAACCGTCGATCATCTCGGACCAGAACGGCAGCATCATCGCCTGGTACGGCGGGGCCAGCTCGGACATCTTCGCCCGCCGTGTCCTGCCGGACGGCACCACCGCCCCGGGCTGGCCGGCGGCTACGCCGCTCGTGGTCTGCGGCGCCACCGGCCTCCAGGAGCAGCCGGTTCTCGTGTCCGACCAGGCGGGCGGCGCGCTGTTCTTCTGGCAGGACGCGCGCAACGGCTCCGACTACGACATCTACGCGCAGCACATCAATGTCGCGGGGCAGGTCGTCTCCACCGCCACGTCGAACTGGATCGCGGATGGCCTTCCGGTGTCGGCCGCGACCGGAAACCAGTACGTCCCGCAGGCGGTCTCGGATGGACTCGGCGGCGCCATCGTGGTGTGGCAGGACGGGCGGCACGGCGCTGGGAACTACGACATCTACGCTCAGCGCGTGGACGGTGACGGCAACCTGCTGTGGGCGCCGGCGGGAGTGCCGGTGTGCGTCGCGGCGAACAACCAGATCAATCCCACGATCGCCGCGGACGGCGCGGGCGGCGTGTACATCGCGTGGCAGGACTACCGCAAGGGCACCGAGTACGACATCTACGTCCAGCACCTGACCGCGAACGGCACGATCTTCGCCGACCCCCATTGGACGACCGACGGCCTCGGCGTGTGCGTGGCGGCGAACTCCCAGTTCTATCCGGTCGTGACCGGCGACGGCGCCGGCGGTGCGTTCGTCGCCTGGCAGGATTTCCGGACCGGCACCGACAACCATATTTTCGCCCAGCACCTGAGCGCCCAGGGCGTGATCGCCGCCGGCTGGCCCGCGGACGGGACCCCGGTCTGCCAGGCGCAGTTTTCGCAGTACTACCCGGTGGTGGCGAGGGACGGCGGGAGCGGCTTGTTCCTCGCCTGGCAGGACTACCGCGACGGAACGACCAACCACATCTACGCGCAGCACCTGACGGCCGGGAACACGGGCTGGATCGCAAACGGCGTCGCCATCAGCACTGCCATCAACGGCCAGTTCGCGCCGCAGATCGCGGCGGACGGCGGCGGCGGCGCGTTCATCACCTGGTACGACAGCCGCAGCGGCGCGACGAACGACATCTACATGCACGAGGTGAGCGGGGCCGGCGTGCTGAACCCGAGCTGGGACAAGGACGGCCTCGGCGTGTGCCTCGCGACCAACACCCAGCAATACCCGGTGCTAGCGACGAGCAGCGCCGGCACGACGGTCGTGACCTGGCAGGATCTGCGCTCGGGGGGCATCACCACCGCCGCGATCTTCGCGCAGCAGGAAGGCGCGGGCGCCGCGACAGCCGCCGATCCGTCTCCACCGCTCGTGACGAGCCTCGGCCCCGCGCGGCCGAACCCCTCGCGCGGAGCCGCGGAGCTGCGGCTGACGCTCGCGAAGCCGGCCGTGGTGCGGGTCGAAGTGCTGGACGTCACCGGCCGCCACATCCGGACGCTGGAGTCGCGCAGCTTTTCGGCGGGCGTGCACGAGCTGTCGTGGGATGGAACGGGCGATCGCGGTGAGCGCACCGCGCCGGGCGTCTATCTGATCCACGTGCAATGGCCGGGATTCGAGAAGACCCAGCGGATCGTGAGGCTCCCGTGAGCCGCCGCTCCGCCCCGCGAGACTGCGCTCGCGCCGCGATCGCGGCGGGTCTCCTGACGCTGACGCTCGCGGCGAACGCGACGGCCGCGCAATACCCGCCCGGGCCGTTCGCGTGCTGCCCCGACACGCTCACGATCATCAACGTTCAGAACGCGGCGGCGAGCCCGCATCCGGTCACGGGCGATGTGGTGCTGGGCCTGGGCGGGATCATCACCGGCTTCGCGAATCAGTCGCGGCCTTTCGGCTTCTACATGCAGATGTCGAACGGCCTCCCGTACAGCGGCATCGGCGTATTCACCGGCAACGTGGATCACGGCCCCGGCACGGTCTACAACCTCCAGCTCGGCGACTCGGTCGTGGTCTACGGCAAGGTGAAGTCCTACCAGGGCGCGGTCGCGATCGGGAGCCTCGGCGGCACGGATCAGGTGACGACGCTGCCGCTCGACAACCTGGACGACGCCGAGGACCTGCTGGTGCGCGTCGTGTCGCATGGCAATCCGCTGCCGCCGTTCCACGTCGGCTCGCTCGCAGAGCTCGACAGACCGGTTTCGAACCCGGCGGCACGGCCCTGGGACGGCGCGCTGGTCCGCCTGAGCGTTCCGCTCCGGGTGGCGCGGCTCCTCACGGAGAGCGACCTCGACGCGGTCACCACCGACAACAACAGTGATCTCAATCGCGGCTACCTGGTCGTGGACCCCGCGTGTCCAGGTCCGGTCTGCGACACGGTGATGGTGGACTGCACGACGCTCACCCATCTCACGCCGCCGCCGGTCGGCACACTTTTGTCCCTGGTGCAGGGCTGCTTCGATCTGCGCGAAGACGACCACCGCATCTTCCTGCGCGGGCCGCTCGACGTCACCGTGGGGTCGCCGCCGCTCGCGCTCGACGCGTTCCCGATCTTCGACAACGACCTGATCGGCCCCGGCCGTGTGGACAGCGTCGTGGTCGTGTTCGACCGCGCGGTCGAGAAGGCCAGCGCGGAGAACGCAGGCAACTATGCGCTGGCGAGCGGAACGGTGGACGGCGCGCACCGGCTGGACGCGCCGGACGACAACCGCGTCGCGCTGCTGATCCACGACGGGCTGCCGGATGGCACGGCCGAGGCGCTCACGGTGGCGAACGTCGCAAGCCTCGCCGACGGAACGCCGATGGTCGCGCCGCAGACGTTCCAATTCCTGAACGGCGTGCTCGAACTCGAGGAAGTG
>Ga0306920_100013485_pt1 | contig 11141 bp, 4 predicted proteins | sample flu12Cox44000170_FD_204666 | JGI IMG/M metagenome (GOLD analysis project Ga0306920, IMG submission 204666) | Lab enrichment of tropical soil microbial communities from Luquillo Experimental Forest, Puerto Rico - flux4day.12C.oxic.44.000.170 (v2)... | ecosystem: Environmental > Terrestrial >...
CGAGCGTCCTTGGCATTAACGCGGCGACCGGAAAGCTGGTCAGCACCGTGGGATCGACGAATGGTGTGACCGCTTCGATGGCTGGGACCAACTGCACGATCTGCGTACCGAATCCGGATTCGACTGACGTGTATCGTTTTGGTACACCGATGCTGCCGCCCGGCAAGTACGTGCTGGAAGTGATCATGCCTCAGGGCTATGAGGTTTATAAGGAGGAGGACAAGAACCTGCTGATCGGCGACAACTACATAGCGCCGGTCACGCAGCAGTTCGCCGGCTTGGGTTCGGACATCTTCATCATCCCCGACCAGGCCTCCGTGGCTTCCATGTACGACCCGAATGCGGATGGTTACAACCCCAACAACTTCCAAAACCAGACTACGGATCTGTCGTTGCAGGAGGGACTCTCAGGCGTCCCAGGTTTCCCCACCTTTCAAGATCCCGTGTGGCCGTGCGTGGGCGAGATGCGCGTAGTACCCGACTACCTGAGTCTGTTCCCGCAGGCGAAGGAAGTTGCACCCTTTGCCGGAGCGGTTCGGCCTCTGTGCGACCGGAAGGAAGTGACCCTGGCCAACCAGATGTCGGTGAGAGCGAAGTTTTCCATCTTCACCTCGACCCACATCGCCTCGAAGTTCACCGGCGTGATCACCGACGACTTCACCTCGGAATTCGATCCCTTTGCCCCGCAGTTCGGCGAGAAGTTTGCTCCGCCCAACATGCCGATTTCCACGCGCGATTACCTCGGAAACGAGATCTCCCGCGTGTATTCCGACCACTGGGGAATCTATGACGGGTTGACTTTCTCCAGCTGGGAAGTGAACCCGCCCAACATCACCGGGTATTCACCGTCGATGATGGTGCAGTGCATGAACGACCCGGGCCCGATCACGGCCACCAACGGGCAGTTGATTAACGATCCTCTGTACAACCCGGCCTACAGCAATTTCTGCTACGAAGAGCCGTACATGCCGGGCTTGACTGCCTACCTCGACACTCCCGTTATTCCCACGCAAGGGTTCGTAGGTGCGGGGTACAACAATCCCGATTGCAGCTACCCGGACGCCACGCCGGCGATCAAGGAAGTGGACGGCGACGGTATTGGTCCTTGGGTTAGCAAGCCTGGTGTGACCCTCACCATTACGGCGCTTGGCGATCAACAGGTGAATAACAGCGCCTACTCGGGTCCATCGGCCAGCGCGGCTCCTTTCAATATGAAAACTCTGACCCGCCACTATGGTTTTGGCAGTCAGTGTTTAAGCCCAACAGCGGGTAACGCGACTTGCAACACGTTGTCCTCAGTGACCATCGGCGGAAGGCCGGCCGTCATCGATAGCTGGTCGGACACCTCGATTCAAGTAACCGTGCCGACCGGCGTGCCCAACTGCGCGATACAGCAGCAGGCGCAGTACCAGGGTACCCTACCCGCGGGCCAGTCAGGGACTGCGCAGTGCGGGCAACTGGTTATCACCGCGGGCAATGGCCAACAATCGGTCGATACCGTGACCGTCACCATCGGCGGCAAAACGCCCACCCACGTTAACGCCTCGAGCACGATCCAGAGCGCAATTGACGCCGCGCTTCCGGGAGACTTGATCATCGTCGACCCGACTTGCACGCCCACCGGGACTCCGCCGTCGACTACGTGCAACATCGCTGCCCTTCATGCTGCAACGCCAACGCAAACCGCTTCGGCGGGAGCCCACACCGAGATGCTGATTATGTGGAAGCCCGTCCGGCTGCAGGGTGTTGGCGCCGCTTCATCCATCATCAATGCCAATGCCCACCCGTCGGGCAAGCTGCTCGATCCCTGGCGCCGGCATGTCAACTGCCTGTTCGGTTTGACGCTGCAAGGTGCAGTCCCCACGTCGACGAGTGGGGCGGGCTCGTATGATCCAACCGGCACCTACAATTGTCCAGACGCAGGTTGGAATCCGAAGTCCTGGTCCGGCCTGCCCAATGTTCCGCAGATTGACCGCTTGCCCCTCGAGGCAACCGTGGGCTGGGACGCCACCCTGAATGGCAACCTGGCCGAACAGTTGCAAGAGCCCTCGCTGATGGGCGCCTATGAGGGAGGAGGAATTACGGTGCTGGCCAAGGGAGTAGATTTCCACGGCGCCAATCCCTGGGATCTCACTCTGCTGGGCGGCTTCCCAACCAGCACCACCCTGCTTACTGGAGTGGGTTCTGATCCGACTAAGCTTCCTGTGGGCGATAACAACCCGCTCTGCAAAGATGGCGCCGGTGGAGCCAACCGGTTCCCCAGCAACTTCACGTGCAACCCCTCTAGCATTGATGGGTTGTCCGTCGTCAACAGCTCACAGGGTGGAGGCGGGATATTTGCCCACGGCTGGGCGCATCACCTGCAAATCGCCAACAACCGGGTCTACAACAACGCCGGAACGCTCTCGGGTGGCATCAGCGTGGGCCAGGGCGAATTTGCACCCCCGTATGTTCAGGGAGGTACGACCAACGCTCCTCCAGGTTCTTGCAGCGACGGCACCGGTTTCCAAACCAATCAGCATCTGCCGAACTGCTTCCAGTTGGAGGTGAACGTCCATAACAATTACATTACGAATAACTCCTCTCTCGGCGATGAGTTGTTCTCGGCTACTCTGGCAGGCGGGGGCGGTACGACCTTCTGCACCGGCAACGACTACTACCTGTTCAACTACAACTGGGTGTGCGGGAACCTCAGCTCGGGTGAGGGCGGAGGACTTGTCCACCTCGGGGAAATCCAAAACGGCGACATCGAGCACAACTCGATCGTTTTCAACCAGAGCGACAACCCCACTATCCCCACCAACGGCGGCGGTATTCAAATTATGGGCACGCCGGATACTGATCCGGTCTGCGGGACTCAAATTGACGCGGATTGCCCGCCGGGATTGAGCGACGGCGTTGGCCACAATCTGACGATCAATGCCAACCTCATCCAGGGCAACATGGCCGAAAGCGGTAGCGGCGGCGGCATCCGTCTGCAGCAGGTCAATGGGACAGATGTTTCCACCTTCGCCACGCAGCCCAATCTCTGGAACAATGTTTCCATCACCAACAACATTATCGTCAACAATTTAGCGGGTTGGGACGGCGCGGGAATATCGCTGCAGGACTCGTTGAACGTGAACATCATCAACAACACCATCGCCAGCAACGATTCCCTTGCCTCTTCGGGCGTGCTGACGCAAAGCATTGGGGCGCCTTTGGCGAGCGCGCCGCCCGGAAACTGCTTCCAAACTGGCCCATCCGGCCCGGCGACGGCGTCGTGCCCGCAATCGGCTGGCGTGACCAGCACGCTGAACTCCTCGTTGCTGACCACGACCTTCACCGGGTTAACGATTACCTGCCCGCCTGGACAACCAAGCTGCACGGCATTCTCGAATCCCCTGCTGCAAAACAATGTCATCTGGCAGAACCGCTCGTTCATCATCGGGGTGGGCAGCCTGGGTTCAGGGAGCCTGAACCAGCAGAACATCGTCTCGTTGTTCAACGCCTTCAGTGGGACAGCCGCCCCGGTGCAGACCACGTCCGGCGGGTGCACCGCAGGTGTCAGCTACTGGGACATCGGCGTCCGCGGCGACACGGGACCCAGCAATCACAGCTCCGGGTTCACACTCAACCCGACGTATTCGGTACTGGACGACCCGGCTGACTACTCGACCGGATCCAACGTGGGGGTCAACCCGAACATTGTCAGTCAGTATTGCAACGGCTCGCGCGTGCCGCCGGAATGCACTACTGCGGATGGGTGCGGAGGGCCGAGTGGATATGGCGTACCTCCCGGTATTGTCGACGCCTCGGCTCCTAATCCGGTCTTTAGCCTCACTCCATCCGCGACGGTGGACGAGGGCAACAATTGGATCAACGTCAGTTGGGGTCCGCTCGCGCTGAGCAACGATTCAGTGACAGGAGGAGTAAATAGCAACTACGGTGGCGGGTCTCCCTTTGGCAACTACACCCTGGCAGCGGGTTCGCCGGCCATCGACTATGTCCCGCTGAATTCAACTAACCTTCCCACAGCAACGATACCGGCCCTGACCACCGACTTCTTCGGAAATCCGCGGCCCGATCCGGCTAACCCGAACCACTTCGATGTCGGCGCGGTCGAGTTCCAGGGCGGCAACGGCCTTGCAGCTCTCACTTCGATTACACCCTCCAGCGGCGCCCAGGGCACGGTCGTACCAGTTACGATTACTGGCACTGGCTTAACCTTGGCCAGCGCGGTGAACGTGTCCGGCACCGGCATCACAGTCAGCAACTTTGCCGCTGTAAACGCCACCACAGTAACCGCAACCTTCACCATTGATCTGGCCACCACAATCAGCCCGCGGAATGTGACCGTTACTACGCCCGCAGGCACCAGCAACGCCATCACGTTCACTGTGACCGCGCCGCCGGCACCAACGTTGGCTTCGATCGCACCCGTATCCGGCCTGCGCGGGACTTCGACAAACGTAACCCTTACCGGCACTAACCTGACCGGTGGAGCGGTATCGATCGCAGCTCCTGCCAATGGCGTCAGCGTCGGTGCAGTGACTGTGGTGAACGCCACCACGATCACGGCAACCATCACCAGCACACTCACCGCCGCACTCGGTCCGAGAAACCTCTCCGTTGTCACTCCGGGCGGGACCAGCAATACCGTGGCCTTCACGGTGACCGGGCCGGTTCTGACCTCGATCGCTCCCACTTCGGGCAATCGCGGCTCCGTCGTGAATGTGACCCTTACCGGCACCGGGCTGACCGGGGTAACCGCGGTGACGGTGTCTGGTGCGGACGTCGCCGTCAGCAGCGTGGCGCCAAGCACCACCAGCCCCGATACTACAGTCACGGCGGTCTTTACCATTGCACCCCGCGCTGCGCTTGGGGCAAGGAGCGTCACCCTTACTACCGACGGCGGAACCAGCAACGTCGTGGCATTTACTGTGACCGCTCCAGCACCGTCACTGCTCAGCATCGCTCCTAACACGGGGGCAAGAGGCACCAGCGAAACTGTTACGCTAACCGGCGCTCCTGGCAGCATGGGCGGCGCAACCGCGGTCAACGTGCCGGGCGGCGGCGTGACCGTTACCGGCATCACTGTCGATCCAACGAACACCGTGGTTACCGCAACCTTCACAATCACAGCAGGAGCGGCACTCACGGCAAGAAACGTAACCGTAACCACACCTGTTACGACGAGCAACCCGGTGGCATTTACGATTGTGTCACCTGGGACGCCGATTCTTTCCGCGATCACGCCCAACTTTGGCCTTCGCGGAACCAGCACTTCAGTGGTACTGACGGGCGCGAACTTTACGGCGGCCGGAACCACAGTGACCGTGGGGGCTCCTGCAAACGGAGTCACCGTCACCGGCGTTGCTTACGTCAGTCCGACTCAGATCAACGCAACCATCACCAGTAATCCAGGCGCGGTACTCGGCGCAAGGAATATCATCGTCCACACACCGGGCGGAACCAGCGGCGCAGTACAGTTCGCAGTAACCGGGCCGGTACTTAGCTCGATCATACCCGTTTCGGGCTACCGCGGCAGGACCGTTCCGGTGACCCTTGTCGGCACCGGTCTGACCGGAACTACGGCAGTCAACGTGCCGGGCGGCGGCGTGACCGTCAGCGGCATCACTGTCACACCTGGAACGGGCGGCAGCCCAGACACCGTGACGGCGACGTTCACTATCGCGAACGGCGCCGGGGCCACGCCCAGAAGCGTGACCGTAACCACACCAACCGGAGGTGGAACCAGCAACGCCGTGACCTTTACAGTAGTAACTCCGCCGGCAGCGAGCCTGACTTCGATCGCTCCTCCCACCGGAATTCGCGGCACGACGGTCCCAGTCACGCTCACCGGCACCGACTTTATCGGGGTCACGGGAATTAACGTTCCGGGCGGCGGAATTACTGTCAGCGGCCTCAATGTCGTAAGTCCGGATACCATTAACGCAACCTTCACCATTTCGACCACCGCTGCGGACACGGCCCCCAGGGCCGTCAGCGTCACAACCGTGGGCGGAACCAGCAACACCGTGCCTTTCACCGTGCAGGGACCCACGCTGACTTCGATCAGTCCGAATACTGGGCTTCGCGGCACAGCTGTGCTTCCTGTGATGTTCGCTGGATCTAACCTGAATGGGACGACAGGCTTGACGGGGCTCGGAACGGGAGTCACGCTCGTGGCGGGGACCCTGAATGTGGTCAACGACACCACGGTCACAGCCAGCCTCGCAATCTCGACGACAGCGACGGTTGGGATCCACAACATCGGTCTGACAACACCAATTGGGACAACGAACACGATTCCCTTTACTGTGACAGGTGCTACATTGGCCACCATCAGTCCGACGTCGGCAACTCACCCAGCTACCGGAACTATCTCCGTTCCGGTGACGATAACCGGCACCAACCTGACGGGTACCACGGCACTGACGGGACTCGGCACAGGTGTCACCGTAGCAGCGGGTAGCCTTACCTCTACCTCGACTACGATCACAGCAACGCTGACCGTCTCGAACACGGCAACCACCGGAGCCCGAGCCATCGGCGCAACAACCGCAGCAGGAGCCACTACGAACACAGTCACCTTCACGGTGAACTAGGACACCGGTGGCGACCGGACATTCAAACCTGGATGTCCGGTCGCATACCGAAACGTGGTTCCTCCCTTGTTCCTCATACAGCTTTGGTGGAATTGACCGGGCTGAGGATGGGGGGAAAATGGGAAGCAAAATGCTCAAACAGGCAATTCTCTCGATTGATCGGCCTCTGCTTGCGATATTTTTGGCCTCCGCCTTTGCGGTTTCTGGCGCGCAATCGGCGCCTCCCCAGTCTTCTCAGAATCCCACCGGCAAACCGGCGTCAGCCGCGGCCAAACCCGCGGCCCAATCAGCCACGCCCGCTCCAGCTGTCGCCCCCAACCATGCGAGTGCTGCGGCAGGGCGGCCAGCACCGTCTTGGCAGGGCTCTCAGGTGAATCGCCTTTCGCGCCGGGCGGAAATGTATTACGAGGGGGTCTGGGGCGTTGGCGAACTGCGCGTAAAGGTGGCTGAGTCGGGCGAGCTCATTCGATTTAACTATCTGGTGTTGGATCCGGTGAAAGCTGCAGCTCTCAACGATAAAAAGGTGGAGCCTCAGTTGTTCGACGCGCAGGCCAGGGTCAAGCTGGTGGTTCCGCAATTGGAGAAGGTCGGACAACTGCGCCAGAGCAGCACGCCAAAGGCGGGCATGACTTACTGGATGGCTTTCTCGAACCCGACCCGAGCGGTGAAACCCGGCCACCGAGTGGATGTCGTCATCGGGTCATTCCGAGCGAACAACCTGGTGGTGGAATGAGGGGTGCCGCCGAACTGCGTATTAGGTCGCTGGTGCTGTCAAGCTTTTTGGCCGCTGCGGCAAGACGCCGCCGCCTTGGCCAAGCGCAATGCGTTTGTCGCACGGGCAACGATGCGATGAGTTTTACAACTTTCAGAAACAGGGACAAAGTATGCTGCGAAAAATTTATGCGACTTTCATCTTGGTGACTCTGGCAGTTTCGCTGGTCCTCGCCGCGGATACGCCGTCGGCCCCAGCGGGTCTCTCCGCGGCTCAGATCGTAGACAAGAACGTAGCGGCCCGGGGAGGCTTGGCGGCGTGGCGGGCCGTCCAAACTCTGTCTCTGCAAGGAAAATTGGGTGCCGGAGGGAATCAGCGGGCCCTGCTTCATGTGCCCATGCCGAACTCTAAAGAATTTGTGAACACCCTTCCTCGCCGGCCAGCCGAAGAGGTGCAACTGCCCTTTCTGATGGAACTGAAGCGCCCGCGAAAGATGCGCCTGGAGCTGAAATTTAACGGCCAGACTGCGGTGCAAGTGTATGACGGCACCAACGGGTGGAAACTTCGGCCGTACTTGAACCGGCACGACTTCGAGCCTTTCAGCGAGCAGGAACTGAAGATTGCCTCCTATCAGGGGGACCTCGACGGGCCGCTAGTGGATTACGCCGCCAAAGGTACCCAAGTCGCATTGGACGGCACCGAAAAGGTGGAGGGGCGCAACACCTATAAGATCAAGGTCACGGAGAAGACTGGGCATACGTTCCACGTGTGGGTCGACGCGGTGAGCTTCCTCGAAGTAAAAATCGAAGGCCAGCCACGCCGCCTCGATGGCATAGACCATCCGGTGGAAGTTTACTACCGCGATTTTCGGTCCGTTGATGGCCTTCAGATCCCGTTCGTCTTGGAGACCAGAGTTCTCCCCGTGGGCAACAACGCACTGGGTTTCAGGGATACTCCCGTCCCGCCGGAAAGAATAGTCATCGATCAGGTCGTGGTGAATCCGAAGCTTGATGAAAAGCTGTTCTCGAAAATGGAAGCCCCGGCTTTGGCGAAAGGCAAGTAGAAGGGATTGGCTCTGCGACATTTCTGGCGCGAACAAATATCCGCGGGGACAATCGGACACCAGACCGGCGTGATTGCATTTCTGATGCTTCAAGCATGCTTCTGTTATTCTGAGGCGGCGCAAGACCGCCTCCCCCATCGAGTCTTAGCAAAGACGTAAGTTCAGAGTAGATTGATTTCGCGAAGGAGAATGAAATGATATTTCGTAGTGCGACTAGAGTAGTTGTGGTTTTGGCGGCATCTGCGGCGTTGGCCCAGAGCGCACAGCCCGGCACCACACCGGGCACGCCGATCCTGAATCGGCAGGGCCCGACTGGGCGGAGACCTCCGGTAGGGAACAAGACCGCCGAACCGCAGGGTCTGGCCGCGATGCGTGAACGGGTCCGGGATATGGAAAGTACGCTTTCCCAGATGCGTGTGCTGCTAAAGCAAATGCATGCCAAGAGCAAAGCCACGGATTCGCTAGCCAAAGCTAACCTTGACATGTGGGATCTGATGGTGGGCAATCTGGACAAGGAGCTCCAGCAAATGCGCCTGACATTGGCAGCGCGCGAAGACTTAGAGGCTCGTCGTGCCGCTCTTTACAAGCAGGCGGATGCCAAGGCAGAAGCCGAGGCTCAAGCGGCTCGGGCCAGTCAGGCCGCGCGATTCGCCCCGGCTGAGAAAAATACCACCGGGACGCCCACACCCGCGGCGACCGGACAAAGTGCAGAACCGAGTCCCGCGGCGCAGACTGCGCCTGCGCAGCCTTCCTCTGCTCCCCCAACCAATAACTCTGCTTCACCAAACTAGAAGGGATCCAGGCAACGGTGCAAATCCCTGGTAGCGTGGGTTCGGGGGGCACCGTTTCGCGGCTCTAAACAGATGTCACAGTTTGTATAGACCGACGGGTTAGATTTAGAGCCCTTCCCAGATCACAACCCGATGTGTCCCACATCTTGTCGCAGTTGCTCCGCCATGCCGTAAGCCACGTATCGCGAGCGCGGGTAGTAGTGTACTTTGCCGCTGAGGTCCCTAGAGGTGGGCCAGTCCAGGGCGCTCCCGGACAAATTGAGCCGTCTTACAGGCGTCAATTCGGGGGTCCTCAACAGGTGCCGTATGTGCACCTGTTGGGGTGAATTCGATCCCCTGGCGAAATCCAAGCCCGCCGTGCTGGCGAAGGGACCTTCTGCGCCCCAACCGGCAACCGCTACGCAACTCATGGCAAATGAGTTTTTTTGTGCAAGTCATTGATAACAAGTATTTCGCCTAAAATCTTCGTATCTCCATGAAAACGCAGAATCTTGGCAGCAGAAATTAAAGATGATGTTGCCTATAGGTGAAGCAATCTTAGCCGGCCTGAATCCCTTTTGGGAAATGCAGGCCGGTCCACACGAAAGCTGAAAATGCTCTAGCGAAGTCCCGGTCACTTGGGTTCACGGTGCGGCCGTTTTCCTGTTCCTTCCTACGCTCTCTGGGTGCGAGCGCAAAGCGCACCGACCTGCACAGGAACTGCCGATTCCCTGGAACCAGACACTCCAAAAAGGATGGGACCGACCAGCGCTGCTCGTGAACTGTTTCGCGGGCGCTCTTGACTTTTCTTACCGATGGGATTGTGCCGTTCCCAACTCCTTCGGCTACGTTAACTGCTGGGATTTGCTGGGTTGAAACCAGGCCCGATGGGCGCCTTTCAAAGGGAGGCCAACAATTCGGCGCAATTTTCGCCTCTCCTTTGCGTCAGGTCAAATAACCGATCGTCCTGATAGGTTATTTAAAACACTGTTAAGGGATTGCCCCCAATCTCCAGGAAAAGCTGATGTCCAGGAATACCTATCTACGGAATAGGTTTGTGCTGGTCGCAGCGGTCCTGCTAAAAAGTATGGCCGCTTCGAATGCATTTTCACCATCGTCTCAGGCCAACAACCCCGCTGCCACACCACCCGCAAGAGGTGGTGCGCCAGTGATCTTTCTGCCTCAGGTTGCTCAATGACAAGGAGGCGTCAGGCTGAAGGAAGGGCGGATGGAGAAGGTCGGTAAATTGCACCAGAACAGCACCCCGATTGCGGGCGACTCGTACTGGATAGTCTTCTCCGACAGCGGCAGGTGGGCGAGACCGATCGCAACGGCGGCCCAGGAAGACATGGAAGCGGGCCGTGTTTCCATGTACAAGCAGGCAAAGGCAGACGCGGGGGCACGGGCGGCGGTTGCTGCCCAGGCGTTGCCATTGGCACCTGCCGGACGGAGTGCGGTCCAGAACGTAGCCACCAGACCCGCTCCCTGCAGCCGGCAACTGCCAGCCCCTGGGCCGCCGGCAACCGCCTCTCCTTTTGCCTAATCAAGCGAAGGTTTGAGGAATAGCGGCATTTGTTTTGTGGCGAGGACACAATTCGATGAAGAAAGTCCTGACTGCAGTTGTCATTGCCTTGCTCGTGATCTTGTCCTACGCGGCAGGACGCCGGCATACGGCGCGACTTGCGACCACGAGCCTCGGCGCCAGGCGCGTACTCTATTGGGTTGATCCTATGCATCCCAACTATAAGTCGGACCATCCGGGCATCGCTCCCGATTGTGGCATGGCCTTGGAGCCGGTCTATGAGGACTCTGGCAATGCCCCGGCACTTCAACATGCCGCGCCCTTGCCACCTGGAGGCGTTGTCATTAACGGCGCGACGCAGCAATTACTGGGAATCCAGCTGGCTACTGTCCAGAGTAGCGGACCTGCTCGAGTTATCCGCGTGTTGGGCCATGTGGTTCCGGAAGACACAAGAGTCTACAGGATCAACTCCGGGATGGAAGGG
>Ga0306920_100013487_pt1 | contig 11140 bp, 4 predicted proteins | sample flu12Cox44000170_FD_204666 | JGI IMG/M metagenome (GOLD analysis project Ga0306920, IMG submission 204666) | Lab enrichment of tropical soil microbial communities from Luquillo Experimental Forest, Puerto Rico - flux4day.12C.oxic.44.000.170 (v2)... | ecosystem: Environmental > Terrestrial >...
CCATGACAAGACCCTGCGGGAGAGCTCACCCCAGGTGCAAATCGGCGATCCCAACGAGGTTGTGCGCGATCTGTTGGGCGAGCCCACCAGCGAAGGCGGGTGCGGCTCGCTGACCGCGGTTCCCAACGGCTGCTCTCGCGAGTACGTGTACCGCTATGCCTTCTCAGTGTTCCGTCCCGAGTACGAAGTCGTCTGGTTCGACAACTCAGGGAAGGTAATTGGCGAGACGCGGGTCGTGGCGCCATGAGGTCGGTGGGCAGTAGATTAGGGTGAGTCGTTTCCACTCATGTCACCGAATCGGGTAACAGTACCGACCAAATAGGAACACATTGTCTCCATGCTGAAAGGCGCCGCGAACTCGGGGCGCCGCAAATTTCGAACAAGCCTGGGATTCCCGCGACCAGAAAGACCATCGTGCGAAGCGAACGCTGCTTTTGTTGAAAATTGCGGATTCACAGCCTCAGGCATCGCGATGTACGGTCTCCATCGAAAACGCAGGCACACACACTGCGATGTATTCCGCACCGTCAGCGTGCGGTGTTGCGTACTGCACCCATTCACCTCGATGCGTCAAGACAGCCTGTCCCGCGTGGACATCAAATTCGCCATCGCGGTGCTTCACGCGCAGGACACCGCGTAACACTATGGTGAACTCTTCAAAATCCGGCGTCTGGCCTGGCTCCATCCATCCTTGCGGGCTGCGCATGTGAGCAATACTCAGGCTTTCATGTCGCGAATTTATCCGGCCAACGTATTCATCGATGAGCTTGGGTTTGTTGCCTGCGGCTTCGATCCGAGCTGGCTGCGCGATCAGGGTTGGCGGCAATGGACACCCCTTCCGAAGATTTCTGTTCCAATCTACAAGCCTGAGATGCCGGGCATCAATTCCCATCCTGGTCTCGTCGATCCCTGGGGGGTGTCTATGATGTCTGCGCGCAGCGCCGTCCTCCGACGCCGCTCGTGTCTTGAGAGTAACCCGTTTCAGTTGTCCGCACTCAGGGAGGTTGAATCGCGATGTCTCGACCTGACAGGATTGCCCGGACCCGAGGCCGCGGTTCCAAGGCTTGATCCTGCTTCGTCCACTTGCGCTAAATGTTCAACGGCGTCGTTTCAAATTCGAACATGTAAATTTGCCGGTCATAGGATGCGCCTACAAGCTGGGTCCAGTCACCCGCGGCATGGAGCCACCGGGCGCATCCGCAGCAATGTTGCGCAAGTGTGCACGCCGATATTCATCGCGCAGCGAGCGGACGAGTGCCGTTGGCGAAGGTAGGAACTTGCTCAACGACAGCGTACAGGTACGGCAGCAGAGGAATGGCCAGCCAATCGCGTCCCGCCACCCCATGATAACGACTGATGACGACCCCGAGTTCGCCAGGGTTACAGATACCCAACTGCGTCGGAGTAATGGCACACACCTCTGCAGATAGATGGCCGCATGGCCGGTCGAAACGCCGCTGGCAAAGGCTCCGAACGGCTCCTCCACCAGTAAGGCTGCTTCAGCGCATGCAGGTAGCGAGGCAAGTCCCGCTAGGAAACAAAGCTATCGAGTGAATCGTTCCTTCATTCCAGGAGCCTCTGACGGCCGCAGGCTTCGCGAGACGTAAAGACGTAAGCAGAAGATGAAAAGTTTTGCCCTATTCAAAGTTTGGCTCTATGATCCGCTATGCCCGCGAAGCCGGCGTAAGCGTAATTTGGCAAAGTGCCAACGCTTGGCAGCGTGCACCGGCCGCTGCCGTCGAAGCTGGAACGGCAGTGATCCTAAGAAACAGGGAATGAGAACGCTCTACGCGGGTTGTGTTCTGCTCCGAAACAGCTGACCCCGAGCAACCGTTTGCGAATGATCTGGTAGTCAAGGTACAACAGATGGCACAATTACCACTTATTCTTAACACCGAGCTGCAGCGATAACTTGGCCATTTGAGAAAATGGCTATCGAAGAAAGACATTATTGTTAATCGAGGACTGTGTACGCGCTTCATGAATGATGCCTAGAGGAAACCAGCTTCATGTCATTTAGGCGTGCTTGTCGCCGGAGGTGTTACTGGTTGCTTCTCTTATGCGCATCTTTCTGCGCCGGGCAGCAGGCCAAGGATCCAGTACGAGTATGGGAGGATTCCACGGTCATTCCTACTTCGGTGGAGGGTCTGCCCGACCCGAATCCGCCCTTTGATTTGTTTAACACCACCCCTTTTTACGACTATCCTTACACCCTGCGACACAATCTGATCGATCGTCGAGAGCCGAGAACGTGGAGAACGCTGAATCTCGAGAACGAATATTTGAAGTGCACGGTTCTTCCGGACCTGGGCGGCCATTTATATACCTGCATTGACAAGATCAACGGCGCGTCGATGTTCTATGCCAACCCGAGCATCAAATTTGCGCGAATTGCATATCGTGGCATGTGGGCCGCAGTGGGCGTCGAGTTCAATTTTCCGGTATCGCACAATTGGATGACCGTTTCGCCGGTCGACTATGCCACGACTCGCGAAGAGGATGGCAGCGCTTCCGTTTGGGTAGGAAACATCGACAGAGTTTACGGCATGCAATGGCGTGTGCAACTCACGCTGCGCCCTGGCCAGGCTTGTCTGGAACAAAAGACGACTCTCTACAATCGGAGCGATGTGCGTCATCGCTTTTACTGGTGGACTAATGCCGGAATTCAAGTTTGGGATGACAGCCGCATTCTGTACCCCATGCAATTTACCGCAGGCCATGGGTTCGCTGACATCGATACCTGGCCGGTGAGTTCGGCAGGCACCGACTTGAGTGTGATAGCCAATCAAACCTCGGGCTACGTTTCGCGGTTCAGCTACGGCAGCCAGGAGCCATACATGGCTGTCTATCATCCGCGAACTCAAGCCGGCGTTGTTCACTACTCAAGCCCGCTCGATTTGCCGGCCAAGAAGATCTGGTCATGGGGTAAAGACGAAGACGGTTTGGACTGGCGCATCGCGCTCTCCGATAACGACAGCGCTTACGTCGAGATTCAAGCTGGTCTGTTCAGGGACCAGGAAACCTACGGATTCCTTGAGCCCCAAGAAACAGTCTCCTTTACTGAGACTTGGATTCCGATACGTGATCTTGGCGGTGTCACGCGAGCTACTCCTGACGTGGTTCTCGCTTTTAGTCGTCACAACAAAAGAGCGGATGACGCTGCGACTACGCTTAGCACGCTGCTCAATGTCACCAGGGAACTTCCGAATGCTTCGATCCAGATCAGCGACGGGCGGCGTGTTGTCGCCATCGACCACGTTTCGCTCTCACCTGAGAAGACCTATACCAAAACACTTGCCGGAGTGTCGGCCGGGCCACGCTACACCGTCGAGATACGCGATGTATCCGGCAAGCTGATATTGCAGCATACGGAGGGCGCTTACGACTTCATCGCGAAAGACAAGGTGAAGATCGGAAAGCAAACTCCACCGGTTGTCGCAGCAGAGAGCAACCGCAGTTCAGACGATTTTGTTGCGATCGGTACCGAGCAGGAACGAAACGGGGAGCTGCTCCCCGCGCTCGGTACTTATCTCAAGGGACTCCAGTCATTTCCCGATAGTCTCGCTCTCAACCGGGCAGCTGGTCGGCTTGAGTTTGCGCTCAAGCAATGTCAGGCTGCGGCCGAACACCTGGCGAAAGTCTTATCCCGTGTGAGCAATGATTCTGAAGCCGCTTATTATCGCGGACTCGCTCTCAGTGCCCTGGGCGACATCCGCGAAGCGCGTGCGCTGTGGGACTCGGCTCAGCAGTTTGGCCCCTTTCAAGCCAGCGCACTGTTTGCCCTCGCGGCGGAAGAAGCACGAACTGGCAATCTGGTGAGATCGCTTGACCTGATCGACAAGGCTCTTCACCAGCATCCGGATCTGATTCGGCTAGGAAGTATGCAAGTTGCCTTGTTGCGCAACCTTCATCGACCCGATGATGCGAAAAGGCAGCTCGCTGCCTGGCAACGGCAAGACCCGACCAGCTCGTTCCTGCGCTATGAGGCAATGCGCCTGGGTGACAGCGACGCAACGCTTCTTGCTCACTTGGCGGGAGATCCTCAGCGCATTCTGGAAATCGCTTCCGATTACATACGCTTCGGATTCTACCAAGACGCACTCGATCTCCTGGGAGCCAACTATCCATCAGGGCCCCAGGTCGTAGCCGAACCGGGCACTCTGTCGCCATCTTCTTATCCGTTGATTGCGTACTACCGGGGCTATTGCCGTTACGCTTTGGGCGAAGACGCACGCGCCGATTTTGCCGCCGCTTCCCAGATGCCGCTTAGCTATGTCTTCCCCAACCGGCTGCAAACGTTCGACGTTCTTAGCCAGGCGCTTTCCGTAAATCCACAGGATGCGAACGCACATTTTCTATTAGGTTCCGTTTACCTGTCCGGGGGCATGACCGAACCTGCCTTGAAGGAGTGGCAGCAAGCCCGGCGCCTCAAGCCGGACATTCCCACTCTGCAGCGAAATATCGGCTACACGCTGTTGCGTACTGGCGGCTCACCCACCGGGGCAATCGAAGTATTTCGTGAAGGTACGCATTATGAGCCGAATAATGTCGATATTTACCTTGGCCTGGAAGAAGCCATGAAAAAAGCTGGGCTGCCGCTAACCGATCGGATTGAGGCGCTCGCCAGCTTCCCTGATTTGCGGGATGCTCCTGCAGCGCTGGTTTTCCGTTTGGTTCCGATGCTGGCGGAGTCGGGACAATTCGATGGGGCCGAAGACCTGCTGGCAAACCGCTTCTTTCCGCGCGAGGAAGGGGCGGTGAACATTCGGAAGATCTACGTGGATCTGCGACTTGCGCGCGCACAATTTTTTGCCAAAGGTGGCAAATGCGATCAAGCTATCAACGTCGTGAACCACCTCGGCGATGCAGATGCCCGCTTCCCCTTCACCACAAGAGGGATGGCTCCGTTCGTGACGTCCGATGCAACCCAAAAGGCTGTTGGCCAAATCACGGCAGCCTGCCACTCACAAACAACCCGTTAGGCAGTTCGAACAGACAATCGCAGTGTTTCTGGCAATGCTGTGTCACAGCGGAATTTCACCGGGTGCAGGTGGCAAGCTGCCGTTGCTTGCCTGGGTGCTTATTTTAGAATTCTTGCTCGCATGCCAATCATCTCGAAGCACGGCCGGTCTTCGAAGGTTGCGTGCAAGTCTGAATTATGGGCAGCGTTGAGTAATAGCACTGCTGGCCACTCACGTCATGGCGGCTGAAGCCGGGATTCCAAGGCCCGATGCTGCTGGTGTCATAACACTCAGTGTCGGGTGGAAGATGGCCTTTGGCTCCGGTGGTGAAACTGGAACTGGTCTTGAAACTGAATCCAAAGCAACCATTGTCGGGACAATCAACGTCTTTCACGGCCCACTTGCTGCAAAGGTTTTGACACTCGTTATACAGCGCGTCGGTGCTGGACAATGCGCATCCACAAGAGCCCGACGAAGCACCGCCTGTCCATGAACAGAAGTTTTGAGGAGCGCAATGCTTCTCTCTTCCATTCATGTAATCCGTCTGGAATTCCGCGAAGGTCATATTCATGGTCACGGTAAGCACATCGCTGCTGGAGTCGAAGCTCTTCGTCCAGGTCGAAGGCCAGCTGTCCTGCGTAAAATAGACAGGCATATTGTTCGCGCCTTCCGTGTGGGCGCGAATCGCTTGCAGGTCGGTATCGACGTTGAATCCGGCTCCGACATACATCGAATACTTCTGAACAGTATTCGTTTTCGCAAATAACAGGAACACGTTGTACGTCGTCTGTGGCTGAAAGACGTTGTAGAAGCTGTAGTACGTAGAGTCGTGCTGAGTGGACGAAGGCACTGTCGTATCCAGGTAATACGAGCCATTGTTAACCGTGAGAGTGCTGCGTTGTCCAATCGCCTGCCCCGCCATGCGTAGTAGGGCTTCGTGCCTAACTCGTTTTGATTCACGAATTCCCGGTAGAGCGGCACTCCATAGCACTGCTCGGTAGTACAAGACGCGCTCCAAACATCTGGGTCACAGGTTTGCACGCAATCGGGAACAATGGCGGACGTTACGTAATCGTAAGGACTGGTTTTCGCGGTTGCCGCCGGAGGAGGAGCATCGGGTGAATTCGAGGCACATTCAGTGGTTTCCAAAGGAGCGTTGAAGAAAGGATCCTCGTTGACGGAGATCGTCGGTCCTGTGCTGCCGGAATATAAACCAGTCAGCGTGCCGTCGTCGTCGGTTAGCTCCGTCTGGCGATCAATATCGGTGAAGCCCTGGAACAGCCCACCAATCCCGCTCGCTCCAGAAGGATTGTAGGTACAGTAAAGCCTCTTCACTTCGTCATCGTTGGTCAGGAATGTTCCGGGTTTCAATTGGGGCTCGATTACAAAGTGTCGAATGTCCACGTTGGAATAGAAGAGATTTTCGGAGTGGAACGCTGGAGGGTAATAGAAGCCGTTCGGCTGCTTCCATCCAATTGCCGCGTTGGGGAGAAAACATTTGCCATTCTTGTCCTGGAGAATGCCAACCGACCAGCTAGCTCCAAACCCGCTGTTCCAACAGGGACTTGGACCTGGACTGCAGTCTGTCACCGGGGTAGCGGTTACATCCAGGTAGGCGTTCGAAGATTCGTAAGCAGGACCGTCATAGATGTTGAACATCCGTTGGTTCACGCTGAAATTACTCTCTTGCAGGGAAATGGCTTCTTCATCGCCATTCGCGTTGCGGACCAGGCAGAAGCCCCCTCCCGGACTTCCGTCGGGACGCCGGGCACACTTGAGAGTGGAGGTTGGCGTTACGGCTCCAGCGTTGGAGGAGTACTGACTGGTATTAGGCTGTGTGTTACCGATAAAAGCATCCTTGGTGGCGAATGCCCAGTGACCCGGGATGACATCGGAGGCGGTATATCCGCCGCCCGTCACCATGGTCAGACCACCGTTCTGGACGTCAGCCAGCACACTGTTGAGGTACAGATACCATTGGTTCCGAAACCAAACCGAAGAGAAGTTCGTCTCGGCCCAACTGTACTGTGAGGTGAAGCGATCAATAATGGTGGGCTCGCATAGCGTTTCGTTGCCGGGGCTGCAGCGGGCAATCTGGCTGCAATCGGTTCCGTCATTAGGACACTCGGTGGCGAATCGTCCGCCACCTTCCAGCACCCTGGGGTAATAGTTATCGGCGTTCTGATCATTCGGCGGTGGGGCCAGAGGATTCGGCAGCGGGACTAGTACTGGCAAATTGGCCGCCGGATTCTCGTTGACGACGCCGCGGCAGGTAAATGTGTCACCAACGGTATTAAAGGACACCATCGCGGTCGAGCATGTATTGCCATAAAAGGTTTTCAGCGGAGTAGTCGCCGCATTATCGGGAAACTTCAGCTGCTCGGCCGCATAGCCGCTCCATTTTTCATTGCGCGACATGGTACTAACCCCCCAGGCACCAGCCAGTAACACATGCCGCAAGTGCCGGCTCCAGCGGCATGGTTATATTCGAAATCGTTCCACCCGTTCATGATCCAGAAGTCCGTGGGATGGTCCATGTCACTGTGATAAGGCACCTTTTCCTGCGCTTCCAGCGGGTCATTCCACGCCGGGTAGCGCGCTGCCAGAATGCCTGGAATGTGACGGGGGTTGTATTTCTCATGCGAACCATCGGCCGCCATCACTCCGGCCCGCGCAAAGATGCCGAGGTTAGAGTAGAACTTGTTGTCGATCTCCGAGCCATCCTCCAGGTAGTAGCCATGTCCAATGGACTTCCAGCCGACATTGCGCTCCACGGTAATGCCTAAGGTTCCGTGCACCACTACCCACCGGGTCATGGACTCGCTGACGGAGCAATCGGCGACGAATGTGTTGGGAGGCGTCTGCCGGGCCATGTGGAAATGCACCGGGTAGTGCATGATCTTGCCGCCCTGACCCATCTGGTGAAACTCAATGCCCTGTAACTGCACCGCCTGGAAACCCTGCCCGGAAGACGGTATGAGCCCCGAAGAAATAGTGATCTGACTCGGGTGGAAACAGGTCGCCTAACTTATCACCCTCGGACACAATCCGGATGCTGCGCGTGAGCAGGCCGACCGCAGCGCGTGTTTCAGCGCATCGTAGAGCCTGACCTGTTGAAGAAGTACCGCATCGGGCCGCGTCGACGTTCGGATCAGGATTTGGGCCGATCCCGGCAGGGAGGGTCTCAGGATACGGATAGACTTGTCCGTAATGTGGATACTGCAATCGCTCGGCGACGGTAATCACCGATACGCCACTCTTGGTGTCATTGTCAGTGACCGTCAGTTCCTCGGAGTGCCCAGGCAGGTAGTCCGTAGTAGTCACCACAATCCTATCGTTCGCGGCCCAATCAACGACGCGATCCAGGTAAAGGCTGCTGGTTTGAGCTGCCGCATTCTTGTTCAACCGGGCCCAGCTAGTCCCCGATTGCCACGGCTTCAGGTCAACGGGGTAGTGAACCGCAACTCCCTTGGCGCCGAACAACTGTAAGGTGCCGCCATAAGACACAGCGAGCACCTTGTAACCAAAATAACCCGTCGAGTTGCCGCCGTCATAATCGAGAGGCTGGTACTGATAGAAATAGTCCTGATATCCGCCCGGGAGGGTTACCAGGCTCGAGCCATTCGTATTCCAAATGCTCTGCCGCGGGATACCGCAAATGTCGTCGGTCTTGCAGGTAATTCCGCTGCCGTTCGTGCCTTGATCTTTCCCATAGAGGTGGATCGTGAGCTTACCGCCCGCGGCGCCAATGGGCGAGGACACGCCGGCTTCCAGCGATCCATTGTTCTCGATGAGGATAGACGCTGCCCAGAAGTCGATCACCGCATCGGAGAACGTAAGCGTGCCGCCGCCGACGATATTTATGTTGCCATACGTGTACAAGCCCGCATTCACAGTGCAGGCATTGTTGATGATGAGGTCCTCGCCATTGCCGTTGGTGAGCGTACCGCTGCTACAGTCCGCCCAAGCCGTTACAGTGAAACTGATGGTCGCAATTGCGAGAGTCAGAAAAGCGACGAAAGAAAATCCATGGCGACAAAGGTCTCTTTTTTGAGCGATGCGGCGAAGAAACATCTCTACTGCCCCACAAGCTTCTTCAGCTTTCCCGACAAATAGGCTGGTTGCGCCACGAGGACACCGCTCCGGCCCCGTACAAAGGCCGAGATGAGGAACTTGCTATCGCACACCAAAGGGCTTAGCACGCCCGTGCCGGTTGAGTTAGTTGAGAGATATTGCGAAGGGTCCCACCCCCGGTACTATCACCAAGCAAAACGAAAGGCACGACTCCGGAGTAGTGAAAGGTTACTTTCGGCAAATCAACGGTGGTGCGATTCTAGCCGCAATCAAGCGATTGTCAAGTTACAAATCCGTCAATGACCCACAGATCAGGGAGTCAAATGACGCATACATCGGGTTGCGTCTTATGCGTCCTGTGCCCCCCTTTTATTAGCTCTTTGGTGCCTCACCGAGAAGGTGTTTATGATCTGTTGGATCTCCGGGGGTTCGGCCGGGGTTAGATCTGCACCTGTTTTCCTATGGACGGAAATCAGTGCTGGCTGCTCGGAAAGTGTCTCGCCGTCGATTCAAAGCGAACAGACAGATCCTGAACCCGTGCTTTCAACATTTCGTCGGCAGAAGAGCCGCGCAGCCTCTGATTTTCCTCAGGCAAGTGGCGCGACAGAATGGGAGAAGTTCGCCTGCAGAGGATCTCTTGATCTCCAGACCCGGCGCAGGCACTACTATTTCGAGACGCCGGCCGACACCAGACCCAGGTACTTCAGCATGGGTTCAATGCTTGGCGGCCCACCGTGCCACGCATCGTACATCTTGCCAAGATCTTCAGTATTGCCGCGCGACAGCACCATTTGCCGAAAGCGGTCGCCATTTGCCCGGGTGAGTCCGCCGTGTTCCTCGAACCATTGGTAAGCATCGTCGTCGAGCATCTGGGTCCACAGGTAAGCGTAGTATCCGGCTGCGTATCCCCCACTGGACCAGATGTGGCTGAAGTAGCTGGAACGGTAACGTGGCGGGGTGTAGCTTAACAACAGGTGGGTCTGCTGTAGCGCTTCGGTTTCGAATGCATCTGGCTTCTGTTGAGAGGCAGTGGCTGGAAGGGTGTGCCACTTCATGTCCAGCTGGGCGGCGGCTAGCAGCTCGGTGGTGTCGTAACCCTTGTTGAACGTACCCGACTTCTTTATCTTCGCCACCAAATCCGCCGGCATCGGCGCGCCCGTCTTGTAATGCTTTGCGTAGTGCTGAAAAACCGCCGGATAGGTCGCCCAATGCTCGTTGAACTGCGATGGAAATTCCACAAAGTCGCGGGCTACGGAGGTTCCGGAAAGGCTGGGATATTCCGTATTGGCAAACATGCCGTGAAGCGCGTGACCAAATTCGTGAAACATAGTCCTGACATCGTCAGTGGTAAGAAGAGCAGGCTCACCCGCAGCGGGCGGTGGAAAATTGGCAACGTTACTGACAACCGGCAGCGTACCCAGCAGCCTCGACTGTTCGACAAAGCTATTCATCCAGGCACCGCCTTGCTTGTTGTCGCGCTTGAAGTAGTCGCAGTAAAAGAGCGCCAACGTGCTGCCGTTCGCGTCAAAGACCTCGAATACGCGTACGCCCGCCGCATACACCGGAAGATCTTTGCGTTCTTTGAAGGTCAGTCCATAAAGCTGGTTCGCTGCGTAGAAAACACCGTTCTGAAGCACATTATCTAACTCGAAATAGGGCTTGACCTGCTCCTCATCGAGATCGTACTTCGCTTTGCGGACCTGCTCCGCGTAGAAGTTCCAGTCCCAGGGTTGAAGCTTGAACCCGCCGTTCTGCGCGTCGATCACTGCCTGGATGTCCTGTGCTTCACTGCCCGCTTTTGTGGTCGCTGGAGGAACCAGTGCATCCATGAACTTCAAGGCAGCTTCCGGCGTTTTTGCCATCTGGTCTTCCAGCTTCCAGGCAGCAAAGCTCGGGTAACCGAGCAGCTTCGCTTTCTGCGCCCGAAGTTGTGCAATACGTGTCAGCGTATCCCTCGTGTCGTTCCCGTCGCCCCGCTCGGCGCGACCCCAGGAGTTCGCGAAGAGCGCCTGGCGGGTCGAGCGATCGCTGAGGGAAACCAGGTCAGGCTGCTGGGTGGTGTTCTGCAAGGGAACAACAAACCCATCTACTTTGCGGGCCTTGGC
>Ga0306920_100013488_pt1 | contig 11140 bp, 12 predicted proteins | sample flu12Cox44000170_FD_204666 | JGI IMG/M metagenome (GOLD analysis project Ga0306920, IMG submission 204666) | Lab enrichment of tropical soil microbial communities from Luquillo Experimental Forest, Puerto Rico - flux4day.12C.oxic.44.000.170 (v2)... | ecosystem: Environmental > Terrestrial >...
CTCTGGTCGGGGGGGCGCAATTACGCAGATTTCCCTGCGCAGCTGAGCGAGAGTAGCTCCCCAGGGCTATGGCAGGTACGTAACACAGGACGATCAGGTTTGTTCCGGGGTCAGAAGACACTGGGGGAACTGGGAACCGATGTCCACGCAAGAGCGTTCGGTCCTTTCAGCGGATCGAAATTTTGCTGTGCTCTCACGGGGCGTTGATATGATTCTGACTGAATCGACTCTTCACATCCTGTGCTTTTGGACGGCGGTCGCCTTGATCGGTGGGTTCGTTCTCGGAATTTTTTAATCTGGCGGCTAGTGCGGGCTCAGATTATCGTTTTGCGGACCGCTGTTTGCGCTCCACCTCCTCGGCGCATGCAATCCAGGCCGCGGCAATCTCCATCAATACGGCTCTGTCTTTTTCCGCAGCTCCCTGCGCCAGACGCCGGCACTCCGCCGCATATTGGCGAAAGCGGGTTGCATCGTCTTCCATGACATAGCCTATTGGTTGTCTCGACCTCAAAGTTTCAATCCCGGAACTTTCCGGTACGTTCCTTTTCAAATCGCGCGCACGCATGGAACTTTTTTAGCCGGAAGGCGTTGGCGCCGTTTTGCGGCGTACGCGGGAGCGGCGGAATGGCAAAGCCAGAGGACTATCGGCGGTACGCCGCCGAATGCCTTCGACTGGCGCAACGGTTCCGCAATCAAGCAGAGGCAGCCTTGCTACTGGAGATGGCCGAGCGCTGGCGCGACCTGGCGCAACGAGCCGAGAGCGGCGTCTCCAAGTCTGCCGACGAAAAATAGCGGCGTGTGGTTTCCTCACCGGCGTGCGAGTTCAGCAAATGCCGTTCGTAACGACGCCGACGCTGCGGGTTGCGTATGAGACCGGTGGCCCAGTCGATGGGATTCCGGTGCTGCTATTGCATGGTTGGCCTGACGACGTGCGTACTTACGATGGCGTCGTCCCGGCTCTGCAGACGGCGGGCTTTCGCACCATCGCGCCATATCTGCGCGGCTTTGGCGAAACATCATTTCTATCGAAAGATACAATGCGCTCCGGTGAGATGGTCGCGATGGCACAGGATGCCATCGATCTCGCCGATGCGCTCAAGCTCGGCAGATTCGCGGTGATCGGCCATGATTCTGGTGCGCGCATTGCCTATGTGCTGGCGATCATCGTGCCGCAACGCGTGACGCGGATGGTGGCGATGGCGGTCGGCTGGCAGCCAGGCGAATTGCCGACCCCCAGCCTGCGACAGGCGCAGGCCTACTGGTACCAGTGGTTCATGGCGACGAAGCGCGGCCGCCAAGCGGTGCGAGCCAATGGCAAGGCCTTCGCCCGCCTTCAGTGGGACAATTGGAGTCCGCCCGGCTGGTTTGATGATGCGGTTTTCGAGCGAACCGCCAAATCGTTCGAGAACCCGGATTGGCCCGACATCACCTGGCATTCCTACAGCGTGCGTTGGGGCGAGGCGGACAAGGATCCGCGCTACGCCGAGCTCGACCGTCACACCTCTACGGCGCAGTCGATCTCGGTTCCGACTCTGATGATTCAAGGCGGCGCCGACGCCGTGACCTTGCCGGAGTCGACCGAAGGCAAGGATAAATATTTCACTGGCGGCTACGATCGGCGCGTCATTCCGAACGCAGGCCATTTTCCGACGCGCGAGGCGCCGGAGGCGGTGAGCAAGCTGCTTGTGGAGTTTCTGCGGGCCTAAGAGCCTGCGCGCCTGGACCACCTAGAACTCGGAAGCGCGGTTACGTGTCCCGGGCGCAGCGCAGCATGGAGCGAAGCGAAACGATGCGCTGCAGAACCGGGACCGCACAAACTCAAGCTTGTTGCGGTCCCGGATCAGCACCGCGCGGGCAGCGGGCGCAATCAGCTCTCCCCGGCGGGTAATCCCCGCGCGTTGACGGACAAAGCAGCGCGAGAATAACATTCGAGCCAGAGCCTCTCCACATCAGGAGCGTCCCTAGGAGCGTCCCATGAGCGTTGCGCGCCATCCGCGTCCACCCGAATTGGTCGATGTCCCGCTCGAGGACATCATGCAGAGATATGTCGGCCGCTTCCGCGACAAGAAGCCGGATTGGGCGGCATTCGAGGACGCCAAGATCGAGGGCTACAAGCGCGCGCAGCACCGCTTCATTGGCGCCGGCGGCTCCGGCAAGCACGGCGATCCCACCGTCATTCCGGCGGGCAATTTCACGCTGTCGATCATGTATGTCGAGCCGGGGCAAGGCAACGCCGCCCATACCCACGAGGTGGAGGAGTGCTTCTTCGTGCTGGATGGCTTTCTCGACGTGTTCGTCGAGGACGAGAACGGCAGGCGCCTCACCACCCGGCTCGGGCCATGGGAATGCATCTCCTGCCCGGCCGGCGTGATCCACGGCTACCAGAACGACAGCCTCAAGCCCGCTTATTTCCAGGTGATGCTCGGCCGCGGCAAGCCGGAGACGATGGGCTATGCCGACGAGGAGCTCTACAAGCGGCGCGATGCGCACCTGAGGGCGGTGTAGGCGCCCGCGCCAAGCGGCCCGCCGATAGACCCGAGGGGCGTCGATCGCGACGCCGGCAGCGCGCGTCGCCATAAACGCATATTTGCGGTATTATGGCGCAAACGCCAGCTTGCCAAAAGGCTCAAAAAACATGGGTTCAAAGAGGAAACAGAGACGTCGATTACAAACAAACTGAAACGGGGATCATTTCCAGCTACATTTCTTTGGCTTGCCTTGCTGCCCTAGGAGATTTAGATAAGTCGGCACTTATCCTCTGATACGCCAATGATTTGTGAAACAGATTTTACCGACGTTTTTTCTATGTCTGAGTTGCGCTCGACCGGCATCATGGCAAGCATTGATAAAGGGCCGGGAAGGTCAATTGTGGTAGTGACAAAAAGCCCGTTGCTCAGTCTTTCGATTTGAATAGTGAACCGCTGGCCCCCCCGCAAAAGACGCTTGCCTTCGGGGTTCATCGCGGTCATGTCAATTCTTACTCCAAATGGAATTTCGGATAGGACGTAAGACATCCCGGTGGCTTGACCAAGAATTTCCGCGTTTCTCTTAAATTCCTTCTTTGTGGCTTCAGAGTCCCGCTGATCCAAATTTTCTGGCAACGAGCATAGGTACAATATCTTTCCCCATTTAGAGAGAGGCGGCCCCGGCAGGTCTATAGGGGGGACATTTGGTCTATCCTGGATGCCGCCCGCATTTCCTATGCGGAATGCAATCGAAGCTTTCTCGCAATCCCCGCCAACCGTTCGAGCGCAGAGCTGGACAACGGCTTGTCTTCAAAATATGCCGCCTCATACGGGATAGCGTCCCCGATTTCCCGCGATTTCCAAGCAATGCCGTGAGATTCGTCGCTGGTTTCGGTACCCGTCATGTCCCAATAATGCTGAAGCGATCGTCCAGGTATTCAATGTCCTCTGGACTAAAGTACCGCAAAACCGGATCTGCCTTTGCTACAGGACGGTATTCCGGCTTGTCTCCGTGAATACGCTTCTCCTCCACCACGAGTCCCGCGCGTAACAAGTCCTGCATAACCGGAATCATTTCAATGACGGCTGGGCCGAACGCTAACTTTTGATACGCTCGGCCGGTAACTGGCTGATGCCGTTCGTAGAATGATCTAAAGTCCGCTCGCCAAAGAATTTTGTTAAGCTTGATCCGGCCGAAAAACCACATCGGTTGGCCTTTTTGCGCGACATACAAAATCGCTTCCATCAAGCGGCGCTGACCACCTGAAAGATCAACCTTGTATGTGACGTTGACACTTGGGCCGTCAGCCACTTGTCGACTCCGGTGCGAATCCTCTTCGTAGTGAAAAGATAGAGTCGCTTGATAAATTTACAACGTGCAATCAAGGTCCGTGCTGTTTTGCCCGGTTTTACGATTGTCCAGCGTGTTCAATCACTTACGGTAATTTCGCGCTGGTCGCAGCTGTCGCCATCCGTGGCGCTGTACCTCACGCGCGACCCGAGCCGCATTGGACGCGCACTGCGACCAATGCATGGCGAGCCCTTCAGCAACAGTGCTGAGCTCCTGAGCAGTCTCATTCATGTGGGTGCTCCTGAGCTCCGTAGGAGGCGCGTGCGGCCGGGACGCAGCGTCGCGCCCAATGGCTCATGGCACGGCTTTTGCGTTATAGTCGAGCGAATTTGGGCCGCAGCATCTGAAGAGCAAGGCGCATGTCGGTTTCGGTCGCCCCCAAGCTAAAGGTCGACCATGTCAGCATGACATTTTGCACCCGGGCGGGCGATTTCGCTGCGCTCGTGCCGGTCACGCTTTCCATTCCCCAGGGACGTTTCGTAAGCCTCATCGGGCCGTCGGGCTGCGGCAAGAGCACGATCTTCAACATCATCGCCGGCTTGCTGGAGCCGACCGGCGGCCGCGTGCTGATTGATGACATCGATGCGACCGGCACGATCGGCCGCGTCGGCTACATGCTGCAGAAGGATCTGCTGCTCCCTTGGCGCACCGTGCTCGACAACGTCATCCTCGGCATGGAGATCCAGGCCGTGCCGTTGCGCAGCGCGCGCGAGCGCGCGTTGCCGCTGTTGCGCCGCTATGGGTTGTCCGGTTTCGAATATCTCTACCCGAGCGCGCTCTCCGGCGGCATGCGCCAGCGCGCGGCACTGCTGCGCACCCTTCTGTTCGACACCGACGTCATTCTGCTCGATGAGCCGTTCGGCGCGCTCGACGCGCAGACAAAGCTGCAGATGCAGGAATGGCTGATGGCGCTGTGGAGCGACTTCGGCAAGACGGTTCTCTTCGTCACCCATGACGTGGAGGAGGCGATCTATCTTTCCGACGAGCTGCATGTGATGGGCACGCGTCCCGGGCGCATCATCGCCAGCATCCCGGTGAACCTGCCGCGGCCGCGCGTGCGCACCAGCGCGCTCACGCCCGAGTTCCTGGTGCTCAAGGAACGCTGCCTCGAATTGCTCGACGTGAGCCGGCCCAACCTCGACACTGTCGGCGAAGCTGCCTGACGCGCCGGCTGAGGAACGACCATGGCTGTCCAGGATAATGCGACTGCCGACACGCTCACGGGCGTGGCATCGGCACCGCCGGCCGCAGACGCCAAAGTGGCGTCGCGAGCCGTTCGCCGCCTGCCGGTGCAAAAGGATTGGCCTTTCTGGGGCATTGTCGGCGCGCAGATCGGCATTTTCATCGGCGCGCTCCTGCTGTGGGAAGCTTCCGCGCGCATGGGCTTCATCGATGCGTTCTTCTGGTCGCAGCCGAGCGCAATCGCGCAGACCATGGGGGCCTTCTTCGCCAGCGGGGATGCGTGGGTCGATATCAGCTTCACGTTCCGCTCGACCATCTTCGGCTTCCTGCTCGGGACCAGCGCCGGATCGCTGCTGGGACTCTCGTTCTGGTGGTCGCGCAACTATGCGGCCGTCGTCCAGCCCTACATCATCTGCCTGGAGTCCATCCCCAAGCTCGCGCTCGCCCCGCTCATCATTCTGGTGTTCGGGATCGACCTCGTCTCCAAGGTCGCGGTCGCGACCGCGCTCACGCTCGTCGTCTCCACGCTGACCGCCTATGCCGGCGTCAAGGCGCTCGATCCGGACGGCGAGAAGCTGTTCTATTCGCTCGGCGCAACCCGCATGCAGGTTTTCCGCAAGCTCGTCGTCCCGTTCTGCCTGCCGTGGATCATCTCGGTGCTGCGCGTGAACATCGGGCTTGCCTTGACCGGGGCCATCGTCGGCGAGTTCATCGCTTCCCAGCACGGGCTCGGCCGCGCCATTCTCTATGCCGGGCAGACCTATGACATCGCGCTGGTCTGGGTGGCGGTGCTTGTGCTCTCCACCTTGGCCATGATCATGTATGCGACGATCTCCTGGCTCGAACGCCTGCTGCACAAGGGCGTGCGGCAATGAAAGTGAGGACGCCATGAACCGACGCAGATTCCTGCAATCGACGGCCGCCGCCGGGCTTGGGTTTGTATCGGCACCGCGCATCGCGCGGGCGGCCGCGCACGAGCTTCTCGTCGCCGAGCCCGTGCACGGCATCGGCTACCTGCCGATGTATCTCGCCATGGCCAATAATTATTTCGCCGAGTCCGATATCACCGTGAAGATCGTGACCATCGAGACCGGCGCCGGCCACACCAACGCGGTGCTTTCCGGGCAGGCCTTCGCCTTCATCGGCGGACCCGAGCACGATGCCTTTGCCAAGGCCAAAGGCGCCGAGCTGCGCGCCGTCGTGCACTGCGTCGATCGCGGCAATGTCTATCTCAATGCGCTCAAGGGACACGAGCCGAAGGACACGGACTGGCCCGCTTATTTCAAAGGCAAGACGATCGTCATCAGTCCCTACGGCGGCACGCCGCACTCGATCATGCTCTACCTGCTCAACAAGTGGAAGCTCGATTCCAAGCGCGACGTCACCTTGATCGAGGTTCCCAATTCGGCCATTCCCGCCGCGCTGAAAGCGGGGAAAGGCACCATCGGCGTGCTCACCGAGCCGATGATCACCCAGGGCATCCGCAACGGATTATGGGGCGAGCCGTTCTTCAATGTGCCGAAGGAGCTTGGCCCCTACGCCTATTCCGCCATCAATGTCCGCCTCGACTCCATCCAGAAACAGCCGGAGGTGGTGAAGGGCTTCGTGAAGGGCATGGTCAAGGCGCTCAAGTTCCTCTACGCCAATCCCGAGCAATCCGCCGAGATCGCCAAGAAGCAGTTTCCCACCATGGCCGTGGAGGACCTCAAGGCCACGCTCGACCGCTCGTTTGCGGACCAGCTCTGGAGCAAGGACGGCATGATCAGCAGGCAGGCCTGGGCGACCGGGAGCGCGGTGGTGCGCGACGCCGGCATCCTCAAGACCGACGTCAAATACGACGAGATCATCGACATGAGCTTCGTCGAAAGCATCCGCGCGAGCCTGTAGCAGAGGTAGGGTGGGCAAAATCGTCCGTTGCGATCTTTCCGCGTGGGCACGGCGCGCGCACGATTTTGCCCACGCGGTGCGATAACAGGGCGCGCGCCTTTGCCCACCCTACAAATTTTGCGATATTCACACAGGGAGCAAACAAATGTCAGAGCCGATTTGGAATAAATTTCTGACCGAGCGCGACAAGGCGGTGTTCGCCGCTTCCGGCTATGGCGCGCGTGGCGGCTTCGGCAAGCGGCCGGCGCTTCTCGTCATCGACGTCAACTATGCGTTCTGCGACGAGCGCCCGATGCCGATCCTTGAATCCATCAAGCGCTGGCGCAACTCCTGCGGCGAGGACGCCTGGGTCGCCATGCCCTATCTGAGATCGCTGATCGACAAGTGTCATGCGAAGGGCGTCCCGGTGATCTATACGACCGGTGTGCGCCGCGAGGACAATTGGGATAACGGCAGCTGGAGCTGGAAGAACGCGCGTTCGGACGAGGACAAGCGCAGCCGCCCCGTCAGCAACGTCGACGGCAACCAGATCGTCGCCGAGATCGCGCCTGCGCCGCAGGACATCGTCGTGTTGAAGCAGAAGCCGTCCGGCTTCTTCGGCACCAACATGGCGAGCTATCTGACGCTATTGGGATGCGACAGCGTGATCGTCACCGGCACGACGACCTCGGGCTGCGTGCGCGCGACCGTGCTCGATGCGTTCAGCCTCAACTACCGCATCGCGCTCGCCGAGGAGGGCTGCTTCGACCGCTCGCAGGCGAGCCACGCCATCAACTTGTGCGACATGAACGCGAAATACGCCGACGTGGTGAAGACCTCGGAGGTGCTGGCGTTTCTCGATAGCCTTCCCAGTGGAATGTACAACCTGCCGCCGGGGGAACCCGCGGCGGCGCCGGCGCCTAAGCGCGCGGTGAACTTTTAGCGCGTTGCTTGCCATGCACGCGCGGCAAATCTCAGCAGCAACTATAAATTGAAATTGCAAGAAATATACTCCCAATGATTGAATACTACCTGTAGAAACAGGTGGGGCGTGGCCAGATCGGGGCGCATTCTCATGCGTTGCGCGCATGGCAAAATCGCCATTTGCCCCGCCACAACGGCATCAGGGCGGGTCAAGGCCGTTGGCGGACAGCAGCGGGCGCGAGGCCGTTGCGACAAAGTCCACGAGCCCCGCGGCCGCGCGCAGGTCGTCCGCACTGGCAAGCACGCCGGCGGAGAATGTCGTGATCTTCTGCAACGGTGCCGGCAATGGTCCCAATATTTCGATGCCCGCGACCGGCAAAAGCTCGCTGATCTGCTGCACGCCGATCTCCGCTTCACCCCTCGCTACGATTTCGCCGATGGGTGTGCCGGATTGCGGCACCAGCATTCTCGGCTCCATCTCCTTTTTGATCCCGAGTTGCTCCAGCACGGTTGGAAAATAGACGCCGCTCATGCCTGTCTTCGAGCGGGCCACGGACTTGGCTGCGAGCAGCGCGCTACGCAGCGCCTCCGGTGAGCCGATCTCAGGCTTCTTCGCTCCGCGGCGCACCGCAAGGCCGATGGCGGAGCGGGCAAGGTCGACGCGGCTGCCGGCCACCGCCTTGCCTTGCGCAGCGAGCTCATCGATGGCTTGCGCCGTGAGAACGGCGATGTCGCCGCACGCTCCGCCCTGAATGTCGCGGACAAGGTCGAGCGTCGAGCCCCAGGTCATTGCAAGGGGCTTTGTGCTCCTGCGCTCAAGCTCCGTCGCGAGTGCGAGCATCACCGACTTGAGGCCGTGGGTGCAGAGAATTTTCATGTGTCCTCCTCCCACATGGGGCAGCTCCAGTTTTGCGACGCGTTGAATTTCGGGTGTTTGGGAACGCAATGCCGAGCGCGTGTCAATGCGATGGCTGCGCATTGACGGCGAGCTCGCGCGAGTGCCACTTTAGCAGGATGCAAAGCGAAAGCGCACGCATGAGCTCGGCCGCGGAAGCGCGCTTTCGCGTCAATTATCCCAATTCCCAGCCGCGCGTGATCAAAGTGGTCGCGCTCGATGCGACGAGTGAGGAAGTGGTCAAAAGGGTCGCCCAGCACGTCTGGGAAAGGGCCAATTTCTTCACCTCGCTCAAGCTCGAGGATGCGCCGCATGGGCCGGCTTGGTCCATGCGGGCCTGGCTGAGCGACCTTGCCGGCCGCACCAAGGCGCTGGTCGAGGAGGTTTCAAGCGCCGATCTCGTGGTGGTGATCTCGAGCGCCGGCGCCAGCCCAGAGACGGCTTCCGTCATCGGGGAAGCCTGTGCGGCGCGTAAGGTGATGACCATGGCGGTGATCGTCGGCCGCGAGCAGAGCTCGAACGAGGACCTCTCGAAAACGCTGGCGGCGCTGCGGCCTTATGCGTCGATGCTCGTCATCGCCAACGGCGACGAATATATCGAGGAGATGCTCGCCGCTTTGCGAGCTTGACGTCCGGCCGATCGGCGATGAACCAGTAGGAATTCCATGACAGCGCCTCTCAAGAGTGTTCAGGCCACCGGCGATCTTGCCGATTCCATGCGCGAGCTGGGGCAGCGGGCGAAGACTGCCGCGCGCGTACTTGCGCTGGCCCCCACCCAACAAAAGAACGAGGCGCTGGCGGCGATGGCGCAGGAGTGCCGCGCGCGCAAAGGCGACATTCTCGCGGCCAATGCCCGAGATGTGGCGGAAGCCAAGACGGGCGGCTCGGGCGCTGCCTTTCTCGATCGCTTGGCGCTCGACGAAAAACGCATCGCCGCCATTGCCGATGGCGTCGACGTGGTGCGCGGGCTCCCCGATCCGATCGGCAACGTCACCGAACGCTGGACCAGGCCCAACGGGATGAGCATCGAGCGGGTGCGTGTGCCGCTCGGGGTCATCGGCATCATCTATGAGAGCCGCCCCAACGTGACTGCCGATGCGGCTGCGCTTTCGCTCAAGTCCGGCAATGCCGCGATTCTGCGCGGCGGATCCGAATGCCATCACACCAACCGTGCCATTCATGTTGCGCTACTGGCGGCCCTTCGCAGAGCGAGCCTGCCGGAGGCAGCCATCCAGCTCGTCCCGACGCGCGAGCGGGCTGCCGTCGGGATGATGCTCGCGGGTCTCGACGGCGCTATCGACGTCATCGTTCCCCGCGGCGGCAAGGAGCTGGTCGCGCGCGTGCAGAAGGAAGCGCGGGTGCCGGTCTTTGCGCATCTCGAGGGTATCTGCCACGTCTATGTCGACAGGACGGCACAGCTCGATATGGCGAAGTCGATTGTGCTCAACGCCAAGATGCGGCGCACCGGCATATGCGGGGCGGCCGAGACGCTTCTCGTTGATTCCGGCGCAGCATCGTCACACCTTGCTCCGCTCGTGACCATGCTGCTCGAAGCCGGCTGCGAGGTGCGCGGCGATGAGGCCACGCGCGCAGTCGATGCGCGGGTGAAGCCGGCCAGCGAGGAGGATTGGTCGACGGAATATCTCGATGCGATTATCTCGGCCAAGGTCGTGGACGGTCTTGATGACGCCATAGCCCACATCGAGCGTTACGGCTCGCACCACACCGAGTCCATCGTCACCGAGGATCCAGTCGCTGCGGAGAAATTCCTGCGTGAGGTGGATTCCGCGATCGTGCTGCACAATGCCTCGACGCAATTTGCCGATGGCGGCGAGTTCGGCTTCGGCGCCGAGATCGGGATTGCCACCGGCCGCTTCCACGCGCGCGGCCCAGTCGGCGCCGAGCAGCTCACGACGTTCAAATATCGCGTTCGCGGCACGGGACAGATCAGACCGTAGATTGGGATGGACCGCAGTGGCGCTGCCCCTAGTGCGGTGAATTTGAAGTTCCTATCATTATTGCTGCAAGCTCGTGTAGGAACTTCAAAGTCAAAAACCGCGCTAGAATCAAAAAGTTGCTAGTGTCCCTTTGATTCCGAAGTCAGAGGTGCCGCAAGCGCTAGCGAACTTCGGAATCGGGACACTAGTGCCCCAATTCCGAAGCTCGTAAGGTATCGCGGCAGGTCATACGAGTTCCGGGTTCCCGCTATGGTAGCGTCCAGGGTTGGCCTTCCGTTGCCCGTGATGCGGATGCCGGACGGCGGGCAGCCGGCGAGCACCCGCCGGGCCGCGAATCAAATCGGGCATCGCGCTGGCGGCGCTGTCCGTTTGCCAACGCACAGCTGCGGAATGCGGATCGGCCTCTTCGGTGGGACGTTCGATCCGCCGCACAAGGCGCATCTCGATGCTTGCCTAATCGCCATGAAACGCCTCGGGCTCGATCAGGTCTGGTGGCTCG
>Ga0306920_100013489_pt1 | contig 11139 bp, 6 predicted proteins | sample flu12Cox44000170_FD_204666 | JGI IMG/M metagenome (GOLD analysis project Ga0306920, IMG submission 204666) | Lab enrichment of tropical soil microbial communities from Luquillo Experimental Forest, Puerto Rico - flux4day.12C.oxic.44.000.170 (v2)... | ecosystem: Environmental > Terrestrial >...
AGCCGGCAACGGCACAGTTGCCATGGACCCAATCATTGAATCAGGACAGGGCGGTTCCAGCTGCAACTCTTTGCACAGGAATTTCCTCGCGCGCACAGCAAGGCCGCGATTGGCTTTTCGGATCGCGGGCCAACCTCCAGGAACGAGGGCTTGCATCCAAAGGATAGACTCGGCGGCGCACAGCCAGGGCGAAGGGTCGAAGGTACCGGCCCAGTCGAACCTGTCTTGAAAAGATGAGTACCCGGCACGAGGCGTATTATTCCCATGACTGATGACTGCGGGCTGAAGTTTATTTTGCTTGTCCGGACGCACCCAAAGAAACGCTGCGCCTTTGGGAGCGCACACCCATTTGTGCAAATTGGCCGTATAGTAAGAACACGAAAGCCTCGTCAGATCTACGGGGACCATTCCCGGCGCGTGGGCCCCGTCCACGAGGGTCTCCACGCCTCGCCTCTGAAGCTCGCGAACGATTCGTTCCACGGGAAAAATCAATGCAGTGCTGCTGGTGACATGATCGACCATGACCAGGCGGGTCCTTGCATTAACGGAAGCGAGGATGGCTTCCACGACCTGGTCGGCCTCGCGAATCGGAAAAGGCACTTGGGCGACCACGAGGCGTGCGCCGGTGTGACGCGCAGTTTCGGCCAAGGCATTATGGCAGGCATTGTAGTCGTGGTTGGTAGTGAGCACTTCATCACCGGGACCAAGCTTAACCGAGCGCAGGACAGCATTAACGCCGACGGTGGCGTTGGTGACAAACACCAGGTCGCTCGGCTCAGCGCCAACGAAACGGGCGACTGCTTTTCGCGCCGGCTCAAGCCGCTCTTCGTACCTCCGCCAAAGGAACTGAACCGGTTCGGACTCCATCTCCTGACGAAACTTTTGCTGCAGCTTCAGGATCGCGGCAGGGCAAGCACCAAAAGATCCGTGGTTAAGAAAGATAGTTCCCGGCGCCAGTTTCCAGTGGCGCCGGAATCTCGATGGTCCGGGTCGTCTCCCGCGAATCAGCTTCACTTGCCTATCTTAGAGCTTCCAATGTAAAAGAAAATGCTGGGGTCGGGCCCGTAATTCTTTTGCCAATACACGATTTTTTTGTAAGGATATACCGGATTCTGCGATTGTTGTTCTTAGAATGGCAAAGACCGCTTTTGTCAACGAGACCGGGGAACTAGCGCCGACGCGTTTGAGCTTGCTCGAACGCTTGCGCGACCTGGATGACCAGGGCTCCTGGCAGGAGTTTTTCGATACCTACTGGAAGTTGATCTACTTTGCCGCCGTTCGCGCAGGTTTGTCCGATGCTGACGCTGAGGACGTGGTTCAAGAGACCATCATCGGCGTGGCGCGGAACATGGAGAACTTTCGCTACGAACCGGAGGTCTGTTCCTTCAAAGGCTGGCTCATGCACGTAACGCGCAATCGCATCATCGATCACCTTCGCAAAGCCCTTCCTAAACGAAACAATTTCGTTCCACTTCCGACCGACACCAGGACCGAAGACGTCGAGCCTTTCATGCTCGAGTCTGGCAATGCCGGCAGCTTTGAGGATCTCTGGGACGCCGAATGGAAGAAGAATTTGATCGACGCCGCCATGGAGCGGGTGAAGAAGAAAGTGGCGCCCGAACACTACCAGATTTTTTATCTGCATAGCCTGAAAGGAATGCCCGCGCGAGATGTGGGCGAGTTGCTCGGAGCCAGCGTCCCCAAGGTCTATGTAGTTCGGCATCGGGTGGCCCGGCTGATCAAGCAAGAGATCCGCGCACTGGAAAGTAAGGGCGGAAAGAACCTTGCCTCGCAAACGCGCTAAACCTAACGCCATAACGGCAAGCCTGGCGCACAACCCGCCACCAAAAAGCGTTTGGTTATGAATTCACTTGGTCTGCTTTTCTCAAGGCGTGAAGCATTGCGCCGCTCGTTCCGAGTCGCTGCAAGCTTAGGAGCGATTTCAAGCTTGGCACCGTTACTGGACGCGGCACAGCCGCGACGCTACAAAATTGGCGCTTGCGATTGGTCGATTGGGAAAATGGATGATCCAGGCGCTTTTGAATTGGCGCGACAAATCGGTCTGGATGGTGTCCAGGTCAGCCTTGGCACGGTGGCTAATGATATGCAACTGCGCCAACCTGAAGTGCAAGTCCGCTTCAAGGAAGCGGCCAAGGCAGCGGGTTTGGAGGTGGCTTCGCTTGCGATCGGCGAGTTGAACAACATTCCTTACAAGAGCGATCCGCGGACTATCAGTTGGGTCTCAGATTGTATCGATGTGTGCCAGGCATTAGGAGTACGGGTCGTGCTGCTGGCCTTCTTCGGGAACGATGACCTGCGTGACGACAAGGCCGGTATCGATGAGGTTGTGCGGCGCCTCAAGGTGGTTGCGCCCAAGGCGGAAAAGGCCGGCGTTTTTCTCGGAATTGAAAGCTGGCTCAACGCGGACCAACACCTGGAGATCCTCGATCGAGTTGGGTCCAGCGCTGTGCGTGTTTATTACGACGTTTGCAATTCGAACGACCGCGGCTACAACATCTACAAAGAGATCCGGCAGCTCGGCAAACGCATTTGCGAATTCCACGCCAAAGAAAATGGCTCCTTGCTTGGGCAGGGCAACGTCGATTTCAAGCGCGTACGTGAAGCCATGGACGAAATCGGTTACACGGGCTGGATTCAAATCGAAGGCGCGGTGCCGCCCGGGCAGCCCATTCTGGAAAGCTACCGGGCGAACTGCAGGTTTATGCGCGCAACCTTCTCGGCTTAGAACCGGGAAGCTCCTATTTGGTTTGCGCAAAGAGCATCATCACACGAGGGCCCTTGTCCGTTTGGACGTGGTAACGTTCCTCGTCCGGACCGCGAGGAGTGGCCAGGCCGTCGCAGGTTTTGTCGTAAGTCGGTTTTCCGTCGACCAGCAACATGTAATGGTGCGTGCGGTTGCCTTGAATGTGGTGAAGGGTGACATGCCAAGCATCGAGCACGCCGTCCCGGACCAGCGCTACCTTCTGCCAATGAGTGAAGGAGCCCACCACTTCAACAGTCTGCGGATCATGAGTTTGCCCGTCCGGCAAGCGCCAGCGGAAAACCTTCGAAAAGGTTTGCCGGCGTTCGCTTCCTTCATGACGATCCGGCCCGGCACCCGAAGAGGGTTCAGGAATCAGCCGCCCACTTTTAGTTGGCGCAGGTTTGCGTCCAAATAAATTGCCAATTCTTTGTAACATAATGCAAAAGTGCCGCGCAATTTACGCACTGTGAGGCGTCAACTCAAGTAGTTGTTACTTAATCTGAGAATAAGAATCGCATGTCTTCCAGGGTGAGGCCTTGGGCGAATTTCTCTTCCCCTAAAACGTCCTGCATCAAAGCCTTCTTCTTTTTCTGCAATTCACGGATTTTCTCTTCGATACTGTTCTTGATGAGCAAACGATAAGCGATGACTTTGCTGCTTTGGCCGATACGGTGGGTCCGATCTATGGCCTGATTTTCCACCGCTGGGTTCCACCAGGGATCAAACAGCACGACATAGCTTGCGGCTGTGAGGTTCAGGCCAAACCCGCCCGCCTTGAGAGATATCAAAAAGATCGCGGGTCCCTCTGCGGTTTGAAAATTCTGCACCAATTCGCCACGGTTCTCTGTTTGGCCGGCAAGATAATAGATCGGCCATTGCCGTTCCGTGAGAGCGGGACGAAGCAGATCGAGCATCTGCACAAACTGCGAAAAAACGAGCACCTTCTGACCTTCTTCCATCAATGGCTCCAGCTGCTCTAACAGCGCTTCACTTTTTGCGCTGGCAGCCTGGGAATCGGGCTGAACCAGCTGGGGATGACAGCAGATCTGGCGCAAGCGCAGCAACGAAGTGAGAAAGTGAAATTGCTGTTGAGCCAGTTCCTTTTGGGTCTGGATTCTGAGGAGGAGCTGTTGCGCTGCTTTGAGCTCCGCGCGGTACAAAGTTTTCTGTTCGCCTTCGATTTCGCAGAACAAGTCCTCTTCGATGCGGTCGGGAAGATCCCTTGCCACTTGCGATTTGGTCCTACGCAGCAGAAAAGGTCTAACTCGGGCTGCCAGGCGGCGGCGCGCCAACGGATCACCTTTGGCATCATAGAGTCGGCCAAACTGGGCGCGGCTGCCCAGAATCCCGGGCATGGTAAAGGCCATGAGGCTCCAAAGATCGAGCAATTGATTTTCGATCGGCGTACCGGAAAGCACGAGCCTGTACCGGGCTCGTAAAGCGCGTGCGATTTGCGCTGTCTGCGAGCTTGGATTTTTGATGTACTGACCTTCGTCCAGGACCAATGCCAGCCATGGGACCGACGCCAGGCTCTCGCCGAGGAGTCGGAGCTGATTGTAATTAATCACATGCACATCGGCATTTGGCAGTTCCTGAATGAGATTCTCCACCTCACCGGCCGGCCAGGCTTTTACCCTAAGTCCGGGCGCAAACCGGGCGGCTTCAGCGTGCCAGTTGTCCATGACGCTTTTCGGGCACACGACAAGTGAGGGGCCGGCTTCGTTCTGACCCTTTCCGTTGTCCGAGGCAGCCGAAACCTCCGCTCCTGTTTCTTGGTCTCGTAGCCAGACCAGCCAGGCCAGGGTTTGCAGGGTTTTGCCCAGGCCCATATCATCTGCCAGAATCCCGCCAAATCGGTTCGCCGCAAGGTAGGCCAGGAAATGAAATCCCTCTAACTGATAGGGTCGCAGCTGGGCTGTAATCCCCGAAGGCAGATCCGGTGCGACACGGGCCTTGATTTCGGTCGCGCGCCGCTGAATCTGTTCAGCTTGCTGGGCTGGGAGAAATTTTCTGGCCGCTTCATCCGCCAATTGCAACGCGTGCAAACGTTGCGGCTCCGCTGACAATTCGCGCGGATTCAAGCCCAAATGCGCCAGGCGCTCATTTTCCTCTTCGCCAAGGTCGTAACGCAGTCGCCGCCAACCTTTGTTACCGAGTCGCACGTACGCGCCTTTGGCGTTCATCAGCAGCTTGATCTCGGCGGCCGTAAGGCTCGTATCGGCAACATCCACTACCACACGCAAGTCGAACCAATCGATTTCGTGCTCTGTTACATCTAATTTAACGCGTCCGGCCACATCCTCCGCCGCCAGTGACGCCAGTTCGCCTTCCAGGTGTACCTTGATGTGCGTCGGGAGGCTTCTAAGCCATACTGCAAAAGTATCGGCGAATTTTTTGCCGACACGCATGATGAGCTCGCGTTCTCGTTGTGCCGGCCTGAGGTTTAGTGGTTCGAGCAGAGCAGGTATCTCGGCGAGCTGCGCCAAATCGTATACCTGGATTGAGTTGTCCTTGCCGGACTTTTTTTGTCGCGCTTTGGACGACTGATCGATCCAGTTAACGCCATCCCAGACCTTTCGATGGCCATCGGGAGCCTCGGCCACGACTCTCACAGCGCATTCTTCTCCCTCGTTCCCGGGGAAGACCTCGCGCAACTCACAAGTAATGGAGACCTCGAACGGAAATGTGCGAACCCGGTCGCGGATGCGAGCCGGCAGTTCCATTCCTAGCGAACGCAGGAACGTAACCCCCGCAGCCTGTTCAAGAGCGGGCGCGGGAATGAGATTCTCCTTGTCCGGATCCAGCAGGTCTTCGGTCGCCTCAGGCCCTGAAAACACGGCGCTTTCCGTCACGTACAAAGTGGGCAAACCGGGCAACACACAAAGAACTCGAGGCAACGGCGACCCGTCTGCCTGCCGCAGCCTCAGCCGATAATCGTCCTTTTCGCCTTGTGCCTCTACAAGTTCCCATTTCAGAGGCTGGTCCACGTGCCTTAAGGGGTTGTCGCCGGCGGCAACAATGCGAGTTTCCAGCGCAGGAATCCGCAGCAAACGGTTTAAAGCTATGGGCGTTTGCCAGGCCTCCAAATCAATTTTTAGGCCCGAATCCAGGTAGCGAGTGAATAGTTGCCAGAGCAGCTCGGCTTCAGGATTGAACTGCAATCGCCCGAGGTTGTAGTCGGCCTCAAGCGTCCGATATTGCTGCTGCTTAAGCGGTTCAAAAGCCTGCTGCCCCGGGCGTTTCCATTGCAGCCGCGCGTCCGCCCCATCGATCTTCAAACGAAGATCCACTTCTCCAGCCTGCACGGGAGTTTTAACCTTTGGTTGGAACGAGCCCAGCGCGTGGCGCCAGCGCTCGATTTCAGTGGTACGCTGCCATTCAGCAAGACGGGCTCCGATCAGCGCCACGTCCGTGATCGGGAGCATGAACTCCGGAATTTCAAATCCGGGCTGGACCAAAAAATGGGCAATAAACAACCAGAAGTCGTACTCATTGTTGGGAAACGCCGGCCAGATTTTGAGCGGTTCCCACGACGACATCGCCAGCGGAAATCCCAATTGGTGCAGGTCCCAATAGTTGATCTGCCGGGTTTGCCGGCAGCGAAGGTAAATCTCGTGCAACCGGCGAAGAAACCGCAGGGTATCGTTTGTCGGCTCGGTGCCGGTAACTGCCATGAGTTTCTTGTCCAGTTCCTCCGGTTCGCTGGCTTCCGGTTTTGGTTTCAGAATTGCCGGGGCGCTTCCGGCAGGAGCCTGACCAGCGCTGAGCTGACGAACGATCGTCATGCGATGCTCCGCCAGCAAAGCGCTCATCGCAGCAAAGATATGGACGCATTTCGTTTTGTTTGGACATGAACATTCGGCCTTCCAGCCGCTTTCGGCGTCATAAGTTATCTCCACGTCATTTTTCCACGCCGAATCCTGTACCACGGCTGCGTATTCGCTGTCAGACTTGGTGACAACCAGACTTTCGACGCGACCCTCGCGGAATTTATCGTGGCCCCGTCGTTGAACCTCAGCTGGGAAGCTTCTCAGAAAGGCCTGTGCACCTTGCGAGTCCGACAACTGAAACACTTCGTCCATTGCTTTTAATGTACAAACATGGGCCTGCAGGACAAGTATTGGACGAGAATGTATCCGGGGCGCGTCAAGGGTTCTCCTGAGTCGGAGAGGGGCTCCTTTAGCCTCGAATACATCACCTTCACCTACTCCCGCTGTCAGACTGGCTGGACGCAGCATCTGCTGTTAGGCTCTTACTGGTCGATGGAACTGCGAGAATTTGCGCAACGGGTATTATTTGCTCGGACTTTGGAAGAAAAGTTGCAGGCTCCCCTAGCGTTTACGGACGAACAACCGGGGCCAGCTATCACCGCGCCAGAGACTCCGGAGCGACCGCCTGAGTTGCGATTCAAACCACAGCATAGTGGCAAAGCGAACGTGCCGACAGTAAGTCGACTGGACCAGTCGGGCGAGCGCGGTCGTCTGCTGCATTTCTTCGCCAATCACGAACTTTTGGCCACCGAATTGATGGCACTCGTGCTCCTTCGCTTTCCCAATGCTCCACCTGCATTTCGCCGTGCCGTGTTGCAGACGCTCAAAGACGAACAAGAGCATACACGCTGGTACCTTCGCCGGATGCAGGACTGCGGAGTCACTTTTGGCGAGCAGCCGGTCAGCGGCTATTTTTGGCGTGCGATTTCAGGAATGGGAAGCCCCCTCGATTACGTCGCGGGGTTGAGTCTCACCTTCGAGCAAGCCAATCTCGATTTCGCCCGTTTTTTCGCAGGCCAATTCGCCCAAGCCGGAGATGCGGAATCTTCGCGGCTGTTGGAGCGCATTTACCAGGATGAAATTGGCCACGTCGCCTGCGGACTCAAATGGTTCAGGAGGTGGAAAGCACCGGACCAAACCGATTGGCAGGCATTTTGCACCCAGTTGAAATTCCCGCTTTCGGCCCAACGCGCGAGAGGGCCCGTGTTTAACATCGAAGGTCGTTTGGCCGCCGGATTGGACCACAACTTCATCGATGAACTCAAGGTCTACGCCCAATCCAAGGGACGAACACCCGGCGTTTTTGTTTTTAACCCCTTCACCGAAGGGCATATCGCTTACGGCTCGGCCTTTACCCCGAACAAGCATCAACAATTGCTGCAGCGGGACTTGGAGAATTTACCGCAGTTTTTGTGTCGTCAGGACGACGTGGTTTTAGTCGAGCGACGACCATCAGCACCGTTTCTGAACGGGCTCAAGGAAGCTGGCTTTGCCATGCCGGAATTCGTCGAGTTGAGAAAGGGCGCGATTGATACTCCTGGCCTGACTGGACGGAAGCTAGGCCGGCTAAGGCCTTGGGCGTGGGGTCCGGATAGCCTGCATTTATTGTGTCCGCTTTTTCGCAACGTTGCGGTCGAAAAGCGCGGGCCCGATGATTGCTACAACAAAGGCCGAGCCCAACTCTATTCGAAAGAGTGGAGCGCTGCATTTCTGCGAAAGATTTTGAATCAATCGCGAAGCGACGGCGCGCGCTCATGGCTCTGCACGGAACAGGAAGTTGGAGTCACCGTTACCACATTTACTGAGGCTCTCGCACAGATCGAGGCGATCCGACGACGAGGTCACCACAGAATTATCGTCAAAGAAGCTTTGGGAGTCGCGGGTCATAATGCCATCCGGTTACTCGAACCCGAGCTGCTCGAGACTCAGCGGCGCTGGATTACGCACGCAATGGAAAATAGCCGGCGCCTCGTGTTCGAACCCTGGCTGGAACGTAAACTGGATTTTTCCGTTCAACTGGAGATGCAAAAAAGCGGGCTGACTTTGGTCGGATTTGCCGGTTTGTCCAATGACTGGAAAGGTCAATACGAGGGGAATTGGGCTGGCCCCGGCTTTCGCCGACGGATTTGCTTCGATTTGCCGCAACTGTTTCCCAACGAACTGGATATCTCTGGCCAGGTCCGGGAATTCTACGGACACATTATTTTAGAGCTGCAAGGCGAACTTAACAAATTGGGTTATCTGGGGCCGGTGGGCATCGATGCTTTTGTTTACCAAACCATGGAGGGAAATTACCGGCTCAAACCGGTAGTTGAGATCAACCCGCGCTATACCATGGGTCGCCTGACTATCGAGCTGATGAAGCACGTCGCTCCAGGAAGCAGCGGCTTTTTCCGGCTCATCAACGGCAAGTCAATAAAGCGCGATGGGTTCGTCGATTTTGGGCGTTGGGCGCAGGTGCTCTGTAAACGCTTGCCCGTGCGGTTAGAGGGCGAACCGGTGCCTAAAATCCGGGAGGGGTCGGTCTGTTTGACTGACCCCGAGCATGCTCAAGTTTGCCTGGCGGTATTTCAAGTGGGCAAATCCTAATTGCTCACGCGCTATCTTATGGTCGCAAAAAGCCTGGCCGACTTACCAGCGCCAACCGGCCACCTTTGCCACTACTGCCGGGTCCATCTTGATGAGCGGTGGCCAGGGACGTTTGAAACCCTCTCCGGCCAGCTTGCGGGTGGCATCGATTCCAAGTTTAGAGCCGATAGCAATTTCGCTCGTGGCATGATCCAGGACGTCCGCCGGGCCTTTGGTGAAAATGGAATCGCGTTGTGGGTCAGTCGCGGCGCACAGACGGAAAAGGACTTGGCTGGTGTTATGCACATCCACGTCGTGATCCACCACAACGATATACTTGGTAAACATCATCTGCCCCATCCCCCACAAGCCATGCATGATTTTATAGGCCTGCATAGGATACGTCTTCTTGATACTTACGAAGACCAGGTTGTGAAACACTCCTTCGGCGGGCAGAGCTATGTCTACTATCTCCGGGAAGTTCATTTTGAAGACTGGAAGAAACAACTTCACTGAGGCGCTGCCGATGTAGAAGTCTTCCATCGGTGGGATTCCAACTATGGTTGCTGGATAGACAGCGTCCTTGCGATGAGTAATCGCCGTGATGTGGAAAACAGGATAAGGTTCCGCCAAGGTATAAAAGCCGGTATGATCGCCAAAGGGGCCTTCCTCACGCAATGGTTCGCGCGGATCGACGAAGCCCTCTAAAACGAAATCCGCATCCGCCGGCACCTCCAGATCGCTGGTCTCGCACTTAACCAGCTCGACGGATTTCTTTCGCAAATAGCCGGCGAGCAGGAACTCGTCGAGCCCATCCGGAAGCGGAGCGGTGGCACAGAACGTAAACACCGGATCACCTCCGAGAAACACCGCCACGGGCATTCGCATGCCGGTTTCGTAATAACGCCGGCCATGTCGCGCACCAACCTTTTGCAGCTGCCAATGCATACCCGTGCTTTGCTCATCGTACACTTGCATTCTGTACATGCCGATGTTGCGCTCGCCCGTATCCGGGTCCTTGGTCACCACGCACGGCAGGGTAATGAAACGCCCACCATCCAGTGGCCAGCATTGCTGGATGGGAAGGTTGAGAAGGGTTGCTGGCGGTGGGAGTGGTCCAGAAACCAGTGAGCCGTCCGCACTCACTTGCGGTGCGCCGGCCCAGGGAGTGGTTCGTGCAGGCGGTGCATCAAACCGGTGGATGACATCTTTGCAAGCGCCTCCTTTGACAACCTTTGGCTTGGCATGCCGAAGGTCTAGCGCGGTGCCGAGCAGTTTAATGGCGTCGCGAAACCCGGTCGGCGGTTTGGCTTTCATGAGCGCTCCCAACTCGGCAGCAACCTCCTCAACAGAACCCACGCCCAGGCTTAAAGCCATGCGCTTCCACGAGCCGAGTGTGTTGATTGCCAAAGGAAATGGAGAGGTTTGCCCATTAACCAACGGCTTTTCGAAAAGCAGTGCCTTGCCGCCGTCAGGCGTTTTCATTTCACGATCCGTGATTGCCGTGATCTCCAATTCGGTAGCCACCGGCTGGCTAATGCGCTTCAGTTCACCCTGCGCCTCTAATTGGGATACGAACCCTCGGAATGAATCGAACGCCATTTCCGCAGGCTAACAGCTGGCCACGCAAATTCACGCCTTTTCACTTGAAGCGTCACAATGGACGCGACAGGCGATGTGTTATAGTGTCAGCCAAGCTATGGAGAACAGGGCTTTGATAACGGGCGCGTCTGCGGGCATAGGATGGGAACTCGCCACGGTGTTTGCACAGAACAGGTTCAACCTGGTGTTGGTTGCGAGAAATGAGATGCGGTTGAACAAATTGGCTGAGGAGCTCCGCGCGGCCCATAAGATCGAGGTCAGTGTTCTGCCGCAGGATCTCAGTCGACCGGGGGCGGCTTCGGAGATCTTCCGTCGCCTGGACGGGACGCCGGTCTCCCTGCTGGTGAACAACGCAGGCTTTGGTAGTTACGGCCCATTTGCTCAGAGCTCTCTGGATTCGCAGAGTGAAATGATGCAGGTGAATATAATGTCCTT
>Ga0306920_100013490_pt1 | contig 11139 bp, 8 predicted proteins | sample flu12Cox44000170_FD_204666 | JGI IMG/M metagenome (GOLD analysis project Ga0306920, IMG submission 204666) | Lab enrichment of tropical soil microbial communities from Luquillo Experimental Forest, Puerto Rico - flux4day.12C.oxic.44.000.170 (v2)... | ecosystem: Environmental > Terrestrial >...
CCTGGTGGATGGCCAGGAAGTATGCCGCGCACATCGGCCAGGGCACGCTGCGCGGGCTCGGGCCCGGTTACTGGTACGGCGGCCCGTGGCTCGGCGTCACGCTGCTACATGCCGTCAAGGAGCGTTAGCAGGCCGACAAGCTCGCCACCTTAGTCGTTGATCATGCCAGCGAGCGGGAACGCGCCTGGCCGATGGCGAGCCCACCCAGATCCCAACGATGAAGTACGCCCACAGTCCGACCAACCCGAAGGGAAGTTTCGTGTCTGCCATCGCTAGGTGGTGGTTCCGCCACCGGCTTGTAGTTATCGCGGCCTGGCTGGTCGCGCTGACGTGCCTGGCCGCGCTCGGCCAGGCGGTCAAGAGCAACTACGACAACTCGTTCTCGCTGCCCGGCACGGGTTCTGCCATGGCTCAGCAACTGCTGGCCAGGGCTGTCCCAGCACAGGCCGGTGATTCCGACACGATCGTCTGGCAGGTCAGAGCCGGCACGGTGCGTGATCGGCCGGTCGTGGCGCGGATGACGAGCGCGCTGAACCGGATCGCCACCATGCCCGAGGTGGCCGCCGTGGTCAGCCCGTACGGGCCGCACGGAGCCGGGCAGATCAGCCGCGACAGCCGCATCGCCTACGCCACGGTCAACTTCACCAGGCAGGCCGACAGCCTGGCCAACGCCGACATCACCCGGGTGATCAACGCGGCCGAGGCGGCCCGGTCGCCCGGGCTGAACGTCCAGGTCGGCGGCGACGCGATCCAGAACGCCGAGCAGCCACCGCTGGGCTTCAGCGCCGTGGTCGGCCTTCTGGCGGCCGCGGTGGTGCTATTCATCGCGTTCGGCTCCTTGCTGGCGATGCTGCTGCCCATCGTCACCGCCATCGCCGGGGTGGTCAGCGGGCTGATGGCGATCGCGCCGCTGACCCACACGATGAGCGTCGTCGCCTTCGCGCCGATCCTCGGCGCGCTGATCGGCCTGGGCGTCGGGACCGACTATGCGCTGTTCATCGTCACCAGACACCGTCGCGGCCTGCAGTCCGGGCTGACCCCGGAGGAGGCAGCGGTCACGGCCCTCAACACCTCCGGCCGCGCGGTACTGTTCGCGGGCGGCACGGTGTGCATCGCCATCCTCGGCATCCTGGTCCTGGGCCTGAGCTTCCTGGACGGCCTGGCCGTGGCCTGCGCGCTGACCGTCGTGTTCACCGTGCTCGCCGCAGTCACCCTGCTGCCCGCCCTGCTCGGCGTCTTCGGCTGGCGGGTGCTAAGCCGGCGGCAGCGGCGCCAGCTGGTGAACCCGGGGGCAGCGCAGGACGCGGGCGGAAGGTGGGCACGCTGGGCCGGCACGGTCCAACGCAGGCCCGCCGTCCTGGCCGCCGCGGCCGCGGCCGTCATGGTACTGCTTGCCATCCCAGTGCTCAGCCTGAGGCTCGGCTCCTCCGACCAGGGCAACGACCCATCGTCGTCCACCACCCGGCAGGCGTATGACCTGCTCGCCGAGGGCTTCGGGCCGGGCTTCAACGGACCCCTGCTGCTAGTCGCCCAGACCAGTTCGCGGGCCGATGCAACGGCGCTGCGGACGCTGCAGGACCGGCTGCCGCACGTAAACGACGTAACAAGCGTGCGCACGCTAGCTGCGGCCAGCGGCACTGAGGTCATCCAGGTGACCCCCGGCACGTCACCCGAGGCTCAGGCGACCTCCGGCCTCATCACCACGCTGCGCGATCACGTCATCCCGGCCGCCGAGCAGGGCACCACGCTGCGGGTGTACGTCGGCGGCGTCACCGCGACGTTCGCCGATTTCGCCACCGTAGTCACGGGTAAGCTCCCGTGGTTCATCCTCGCCATCGTCGGGATGAGCTTCCTCCTGCTTGTCGTGGCGTTCCGCAGCCTGCTGATCCCGGCGACAGCGGCGGTGATGAACCTGCTTGCCGCGGCGGCCTCGTTCGGGGTGCTGGTCGCGTTCTTCCAGTGGGGCTGGGGCAGCGACACGCTCGGCATTGGCAAAGCTGGCCCGGTCGAGGCGCTCCTGCCGCCGGTGACGCTGGCCATCTTGTTCGGCCTGTCCATGGACTACCAGGTGTTCTTGGTCAGCCGGATGAACGAGGAATGGGTCTACGGCCACAACAGCCGACGGGCCATCCGCATCGGCCAGACACAAACAGCACGGATCATCACCGCAGCGGCCACCATCATGATCTGCGTATTCCTGGCATTCGCGCTCACCGGCCAGCGGAAGATCGCCGAATTCGGCATCAGCCTCGCAGCCGCGGTCGCCCTCGATGCGTTCATCCTGCGCACCGTGCTGGTCCCCGCCACTATGCACCTGTTCGGTGACGCCAACTGGTGGCTGCCCCGCTGGAAAGACCGGCTGCTCCCGCACCTGGCCATCGAACCCCCAGAGAAGACACCAGCCCCGTCGGCTTCAACACTGGCCGGGTCATGAACCCGGCCATGACCACCGGGCAACCGTGGCCATGGCCGCAGGCGATGGACGCGCTGCTGGCCGCGCCGGGCTCCCACCGCCTGGTGCTGGACAACGACCGGGTACGGGTGCTGGAGGCGGTGATCGAGCCGGGAGCACGCGAACCAGCGACCTGCAGTGTCAACTCGGCTGAGACTGAAGGGCAGATACGGTCTCAGTAATCTTGGCGCATGCCCCCGAAACCGCTGTCCGCCAAATATTTCGACGGCTGGTACGCAAACCAAGCCGCCATGCCAACCGTCGCCGAGATTATGAACCGGCACATGGGCTTCCCGCCGGGCACTCGAGCCGGTGTGGTCGCTGCGGAGGCGATCCCGGAGCTGACCGAAGTGCTCCGGCTCAGGCGCGGGAGCGTGTTGCTTGACGTTGCGTGCGGCCGGGGTGCCTATGGCCTGCTAATCGCGAAGCGAGCCGGGACGCAGCTTATCGGCGTGGACTTCTCCGCGCAGGCCCTCAGTGAGGCGCGGGAGCAGGCGGCGCGAATGGGCGTGAGTAACGCGTCCTTCCGCGTCGGCGAGCTCACGGCGACAGGCCTGGCCGATGCCAGCGTCGACGCCGTGCTGTGCACCGACGCCATCCAGTTCCCCGACGAGCCGACCATCGCCTACGAGGAGATCCGCAGGGTCCTCAAGCCCGATGGCCGGGTGGCGCTGACCTGCTGGGAGCCGTTCGACCCCGCCGATGGCGGCTCAGTCCCCGGCTGCGCCGCGCGAACCTCGCCGCCGGTCTCCTCCAGGCTGGCTTCACGGACGTGGAGGTCCGTGACCGCCCGTCCTGGCTGGCACGCGAGCACGCGCTGTGGGAAGAGGCAGCCGCGCTCGACCCTGGCGACGACCCTGCGCTGCGGTCCCTCCATGAGGAGGGCATGAGGTCCCTGCAGTGGGCCACCCTGCTCCGCCGCGTACTGGCCGTCGCAACCAACCCCCAATAAGACCTGGACACATGGAACGGTCCATCGCGCACCTCCGCGCGATGGACCTTTCTGTGTTCATCGGCAGTTAATTACCGATCAGGTGGACCTGGGCGATGGGGTCCGGCCGGATCCGGGATGTGCCTGGCGAGTTCTTCTGGCGCCTTGACATGCAGCCGTCTGGCTGCCTAAAGTCAAAGGCAGCCAAATGGCTGCCTTTGGAGATGGCGAGATGGATGACGTGTTCAAGGCGCTGGCTGATCCCACCCGCCGCATGCTGCTGGACAGCCTGAACGCCGACAACGGCCAGACGCTTCGCGAGCTGTGCGCCGGACTGGACATGGCCCGGCAGTCGGTAAGCAAGCACCTGGCGGTGCTCGAGACGGCCGGCCTGGTGACCGCCGTGCGCCGCGGCCGGGAGAAGCTGCACTACCTGAACGCCGCCCCCATCAGCGACATCGCCGAGCGCTGGATCAGCCGCTATGACCAGCCCAGGGTCGAGGCCCTGGCCGACCTGAAGAAAGCACTGGAGGAGACCGAAGTGGAAGCGCCCTCGTTCGTCTACACCACCTACATCCGCACCACGCCCGAGCGGCTGTGGCAGGGCCTGACCGACCCGGCCTTCACCCAGCGGTACTGGCAGACCGAGCTGCACACGGACTGGGCCAAGGGATCGCCAATAACCTGGAACAACCACGGCGTCCTGATCAGCGACCCCGAGTCCGTCGTGCTCGAATCCGACCCGTATCGCCGCCTGTCCTACAGCTGGCACACCATGACCCCCGAGCTCGCCGAGAAGTTCGGCTGGGATCAGGAATTCCAGGCCAAGCTGGCGGGCGAACGCCGCTCCAAGGTCACCTTCGACATCGAGCCCGCTGTCCAGGGAGTGAAGCTGACCGTGATTCACGACGGCTTTGAGCCCGGCAGCACTGTGGCCCAGATGGTCAGCGTCGGCTGGCCGGACGTCATCTCCAGCCTCAAGACCCTGCTGGAAACCGGCGAACCCCTCCCGGCCTAGCTGCTGGGACGGCCCTGTTGGATGGGGCGAACGTTCGTTCCTAGCTGCCGGTGACAGTTTGCATCAGCGTCGGCGATCAGCTCACCCACCTAGATCATCTGACCAGGCCGGCCTGCTCGTGGCGCCGGGTAGGGTTCACCCGTCGGAAGGGGCAGGAGGCGTTGCCATGGCGTGGCCGGTCTTCGGCGGGCTGTTCGATGACGCGTCGCTGTTCCCGCCCGCCTCGCTGGCGATGGCCGACGCGGTAGCCGGGCACCTGCGTCACCGGGCCGCGTGGTACCGCGAGATGTCCGGCCCGTTCGTCTGCGCCGACACGAGCATCACCGGGCTCAGTGCCGCGCTCACGGCCGCCGGCGTCGCCGAGCTCGATCTCGCGCTGGTGCTGCCGGGCGGCGCCGCGGGCCTGGACGCGGCGGTGGACGGCGTGTTTGCTGACCCGCGGCTGCGGCTGCGCGCGGTCGAAGTGCCGGCCGCCGCCCGCGGCCCCATCACCGCCGCGGTCGCGGACGTGGCGGCCGCGCTGGACCGGACCCCGCTGGCCGGTGCCGCGGCCTTCATCGAGGTCCCGGCCCGTGAGTTCACCCCCGCCGCGGCCCGCGCCGTGGACGAGCGCCGGTACCGGGCCAAGGTGCGCACCGGCGGCACCACGGCACGGGCCTTCCCCGATGACCAGACGCTGGCGAACTGCCTGGTCACGATGGCTCAGGCGCGGCTGGCGTTCAAATGCACGGCCGGGCTGCATCACGCGGTCCGGCACCGGGCCGCGGACACCGGTTTCGAGCATCACGGTTTCCTGAACGTGCTGCTGGCGGTGGCAGCGGCCCTCGATGACGCGAGCCCGGACCAGGTCGCGGCCGAGCTCGCCGACCGGGACGCGGCGCGGGTCGCGGCCAAGATCACCAACCTGGATGCGGAAACCGTCTCAGCAGCCCGCAGCCTGTTCACCTCGTTCGGCACCTGCAGTACCGATGAGCCGGCCAGCGACCTGGTGACCCTGGGCCTGGCCGGCCCGGACTAACCGGCGGCCGGCCTTGGTGCGCCGCGCCTATCTGCGATCCTGCCGGAGGGCATGTGCGGAGCAGGATGAGGACGGCGAAGTCTGCTGGCCCGCACAGATCGCGCATTCCAGCCCGCCTCCGCGGTTCGCGCCCCAAGTACCCGCGGCGATTCAGGTCGGGCGGATCCGGTACATGGGCGGTACCGATGGTGGGTAACGGAGCGTGCTTCTAGATGGGTCGTTCGTTCGGTCTTCGGCGCTGAGCTCACACGTCATGCTGCTCTTCGGCCCAGCTGCTCCCTCGCGGGATCGGCGATGCCCTGCGGGCAGGATAGGCGTAGAGCGGGGCCCGGCTGGGGGGGAGAGCCGGGCCCCGCGGAAGCAGGCCTTCAACTAGTTAAGCGCTCGGCATGGCGGGCGTGTTACATGCCAGCCGGCAGCGCGCCAGTGGCCAGCGGGATAAACCATCCAGCCGCGAGCCACTCCGCAATCGCCGGAGCGCCATCCGGTCGCGCCTACAGTCGGGCTATGCCAGGCGACAGCGGCCGTGCCGGCTTTCCCGGGTTCGAGGAGATCTACGCCCATGCGGGCGATGACCTGGCGTCGGTGCCCTGGGCCCGGCTTGCGCCGCACCCGCTGCTGGTGATGTGGCTGGATTCGCCGGACTCGCCGGGCGGGTGCGCCTCAGGGCCCTCTGCGGTCGGCGGGCAGGCGCTGGTGGTCGGCTGCGGGCTCGGCGACGACGCTGAGGAACTGGCCCGGCGGGGATACGCGGTGACCGCCTTTGATGTCTCGCCGACAGCGATCGCCCGCTGCCGGGAGCGATTCCCGCGGTCGCCGGTCTGCTACCAGGTCGCCGACGTGCTGAACCCGCCGGGTCAGTGGCGCGGCCGGTTCGGCCTGGTCGTCGAGATCAACACCATCCAGTCGCTGCCCCGGGTGGATCGCCCTCCCGCGATCGCCGCGATCGTGGGAGCCGTCGCACCGGGCGGGCTGCTGTTCGTCCGCTGCCAGGTCGGCGGCGAGGATCAACCGGACGGCCCGGCCAGGCCCTGGCCGGTGCGCCGCAGCGAACTCGACCGGTTCACCGCGGCGGGACTGACCCAGATGGACCTGATCGATCACGCGCCTGTCCCGGCCGCCTTCCCGTTTGTGCGCGTCATTTACCAGCGTTCCTCCCCACGCCGATCCGCCGATCCGGCACGCCATGGACTGGAGAGGGAGGTTCGCGATAAGCGAACCTAAGGCGATATCGCGTCCTGGCTGCAGCCAGCAACTCTTACGCAGCGTTACAGCCACTCCGGGGAGTGAGCGACCCGAGCGCCAAATAGGAATGCTCATCAATCTGATAGGGATTTGCCGGCCGCGGTGCGCAGAACGGCTGTTCCCGGCGCTTGGCCTTTGCCCGATCGGCGATGCTGAGACCGGCATCGCCGGCGGTGCCGGCTACAGCACCTGCTTGCTTAATGCGAGACCCGCTGCCGACCATGGCCGGTTACGAAATGCCGCTAGGCTCTGTGCTCCCGCGCGGTACCGCCGAATCGGTACGCCAGGCGAACTGGCTTGCTGGGCCGTGTGCAGTGAGGGTTTCTGCGGACCGGGGCTGCTATGTTCCGTTCGTGGACATGATCCGGTGCCGCCGGTGACCGGCTATCTGTGCCGGTACTGCAGGCAGCCTAGTGCCCTGGGGAAGGCCCCGGTCAGCTGCCCGTTGTGCGGGGCGCCGCTCGACGTCCGGCCCGCGGTGAGCGGATCGGGCTGGATGCGGCAGCCGATGATCCCCAGTATGACCCGGCTGAGCTGCGGCACTATCCGGTGCCAGATCAACGGGACGTATGTGCCCGTCGCCGAGTTCGAGCTGGCCGCGAGCGACTGGATTTATTTCTCGCCGAAGGTGCTGCTGTGGACCGACCCGGCCACGACGCTGAGGGTCCCGCAGCCGTCCCGCGGCCGTAGCCCGGGCATGATGGAGGCACACGGACCTGGGCGTATCGGGGTGGCGGAGAATCGTGCGGGCGAGGTTATCGCGCAGCCGCTGCGGCGCGCCCAGCCGGTCTGCGTCCGCCCGGGCCGGTTTCTGTGCGCGACCGGGAACGTGACGTACCGGTGGCGGCTGTCTGCGGTGTCCTACAGCACCATGGCGGCCGAGCGCGAATATCCGGCGGGCCGCTACCTGCTGAACTTGACCGCGGCCGGGCGCCAGGGCCTGGTGCTGCTGCACGCGTCGGGTGACGCTTTCATCCGCGATCTGGCGGACAGCCAGAGCATCCTGGTGTCACCGGCGTCCCTGCTGTACTGGGAAGACACGGTGGACTTGTCATTGCACCTGGAGTTCCCGTACGTGCCGGGCCAGCATGCACGGCGCGTCTTCTGGCGGTCCAGCAGAATCTGGCTGCGGGTCTGCGGCCCGGGACGGGTGGCCATCGACTCGGCCTGCGGACAAGCCGAGGACGCCCGCACAGCCGATGTTCAGTCTTTCGCCTCATGGCAGCGTTGGGATGCTCCTGCCGCCACGACCCCGAGGGCGGAATGAACCAGTACGCCTGCCATTACTGCCGCCAGTCCAGCCACCCGGCAGGACCTGACCGTCTGTACCCTGGGGCAGTCACCCGTATCGAGGCGAGTTCTGCGGACACGACCTATGAGGCCGCTGGCGAGCGCTCGGGACGGATCGCCCGGCGCGACACTACGCACTTCTTCCATCGGCCCCACGCCCGGACCGGTCCGGCCGAAGCCGCCGACTCCAGCGGTCATCTGCTCAGCCGTCGAGGGCTGCCAGATGGGCAGCGATGATCCTGGCACAGTCGGCGGCGCTGGCGGCAGCTGTGTCCACAACCAGGTCGTAGACGACACCCTCATGCACCCGCAATGCCTGCAGACGAGCCATCCCGCCAACCCGGTCCGGCCGGTTGCGCTCCCTCGCAGCGGCGACCTCGGGGTCGCAACGGACCCCTACCCATACCACCGGAAGGCCTGCCATGGCTGCCGCCAGCCGCTCCTGCGACGAAGCGCCTCCCAAGAAGACTTCATCCAGAATCAGACCCGTCCCGCAGTGGCCTATCGCTGCCAGACCTGCGTACCAGGATGCCTCGGCCCGGCGGAAGTCCTCTTCCACGGTCACGGACCCGTCCGGTCCGAACTCGATGGAGCCTGCAGCGCCCGTCGGCCCGCCACAGTCTGGCCGGGCTCGGATAAGGTCATCAATCTCGTCACCGCCCGGCAGCGCCCGAACGAGGTCATCGACGCCCAGCGTCATCCACGTCGGGCCCAGCAGCTGCTGCAGGCAGCGGGCGATGGAAGTCTTGCCCGAGCTCGAGCCCCCGTTCAAAACCACTACCGGCACCACCCACCTGACGGTACCCGGCCGCGCCAGTGACACTCACAAGGCAAGCACCGCTGGCATGGCCGCGCAACGCGGGCGCTGGTTGATGGGTCCTCAATCGATAGGGGCATCGCTGGCCGCCTGCGTCCAGCCGGGCGGCGGCCGGGTCAGGTCAGCGTCCGTCCAGCGCGATCTCTCCGGCGTCCTGGCCTGCGATGGAGCGGCCACGCGCCCACGCATCGTCGAATGCCGCATCGCCTGTGCGGGAGCGCAACACGGCCAGGGCGTCATCGCCGTGCGGGGCACGCGGTACCCATGCGTGCAGCCAGCCGCTGCCGTTGGCTTCCAGCACGGCGGCCGCAGCGGCGAGCAGGCGCACGGCCCGCTGCGGGTTGTCCTGCAGCCGGGCGACGTCGGCCAGCGCTTCGAGGTAGTAGGCGGCGCTTGCCTGGTCCCCGGCTGCGGCGGCGATCCGGCGACCCTCCGCCAGATGGCCTGCCGCGCCGCGCAGATCCCCTTGTGCCTGGCTGGCCAGTGCCAGGTCGTAGAGCGAGATGAGCAGGGTGAACCGGTCTGACCCGTGGCGGGCCGCGCTGAGGGCCTGCGTGAACAGCTGCGCCGCGCCGCTGTGATCTGCCTGGCTGAGCCGGATTTGCCCGAGGAAGTTGTACAGCAGGGCCAGGTCGAGCAGGTGCTGTACGCGGTCGGGCCCGGCGAATTGGTCGTCGCCCATCTGGTGCAGCTGAGCCTCGCTTTGTTCGAGCAGGTCGCTGGCGCGCGCATAATCGTGCTGCAGCGCCGACAGATGGCCCAGCACGGCCGAGATGTACGCTATACGCAGCTTGTCCCTCGACCGGCAAAGTAGCGCGAGGCTCTGTTCGAAATACTCCCGTGAAGTAGCTTGATTCCCCATCGCCTGGAGGTGGAACCCCGCCGCGGCCAGCGCCAGGCCGCGCTCGTACGGCGGAAGGCGCTCGCTTTTGGCGACGATCGCCTCGGCGATACGGGCCAGCTCGTCGAGGTGACCGCGCAGCCACCAGAACCTCCACGCACCGCTGACGAGCATCACCCGCAGCACGGGCTCCAGCTGATCCTGGTCGACCAGCCAGGACAGCGCGGCGGCCAGGTTGTCGTGGTCGGTTTCCAGCCGGTCCAGCCATTCCAGCTGACCGTGATCTTCCAGGTCGGGTCCGGCTGGCTCGGCCAGGGCGAGGAAGTAGGCGGCGTGCCGGTCGTGTGCCTCCGCCCAGCCGCTGCTGTCCTCGTGCAGGCGTGCCAGGGCGTACTCCCGGATGGTGTCGAGCAGCCGGAACCGCGGCTCGCCGCCGTGGGTCTCCGGCTGGACCAGGCTGCTGTCCACCAGCGCGCCCAGCGTGTCCATGACCTGGCCGGCCTGGCCCGGTTCCACTGCGGCAGCCTCGCCGTATATAGCCTCGACGGCGGGCAGGCCGAACGTCCCGGCGAACACCCCGAGCCGGGCAAACAGCGCCTGCTGACCTGCCGGCAGCAGGCCGAAGCTCCAATCCAGGGTGGTCTTGAGGGTCCGCTGCCGCTCGGGCAGGTCAACCGCCCCGCCGGTCAACAGTCCCATCCGGTCATCTAGCCGGGCCAGCAGGGCCTGCGGCGGCAGCACCTTGACCCGGGCGGCGGCCAGCTCGATGGCCAGCGGCAGCCCGTCGAGCCGGCGGCAGATCTCCGCCACTGCCGCGGCGTTGCCGCTGGTCAGGACGAACCCCGGAGCCACGGCGCGAGCCCGCTCCACAAACAGCTGGACCGCGGCATACTGCTGCACGGCTGCGACCGCCGAGCCGGCCGTGGTATCCGGGACCGGGAGGGTGGGCACCTGGACCTCATGCTCGCCGCTGAGCCGCAGCACCATCCGGCTGGTCACCAGCACCACCAGACCCCGCGCCGCCGTGAGCAGGTCTGCCACCAGCGGCGCCGCGCCCATCACCTGCTCGAAGTTATCCAGCACCAGCAGCAGCCGCCGGGGACGCAGGTACGCCATCACGTCGCTGATGACCTGCGCGCCCGAGGTGTTCAACCCCAGTGCCGCCGCGACCGTCGCCGCCACCAGCTCGGCCGCCGGGACCGCGGCCAGATCGGCGAATCGCACCCCGTCGGCGAAGCCCGGCCCGAGCCGGCCCGCGGCCTCCACCGCGAGCCGGCTCTTGCCGACGCCGCCGGGGCCGGTCAGCGTCACCAGCCGCACGCCCTCCGCCATCACCAGGTCACGAACCGCCGCGGCGTCGCGGTCGCGGCCCACCAGCAGCGTGGCCGGCGCCGGCAGCGGCCCCGCCGGCGCCCGCTGCGCATCCCCAGGGCCGCCGGAGCGCGGTTGTGCCGCCTGGAACTGCTCGCTCAGCAGCACCGCCAGGTCGTTTTCGACCAGGTCCCGCAGCTGGCCCGGATCGGAGAA
>Ga0306920_100013495_pt1 | contig 11138 bp, 12 predicted proteins | sample flu12Cox44000170_FD_204666 | JGI IMG/M metagenome (GOLD analysis project Ga0306920, IMG submission 204666) | Lab enrichment of tropical soil microbial communities from Luquillo Experimental Forest, Puerto Rico - flux4day.12C.oxic.44.000.170 (v2)... | ecosystem: Environmental > Terrestrial >...
CTTTGATTTTTCGTCTAAATCTGGAGCGGGCGAAGGGATTCGAACCCTCGACCCCAACCTTGGCAAGGTTGTGCTCTACCCCTGAGCTACGCCCGCGCTCCAAGAGGCGGGCATCATACAAGGGCGTCGCGGCTTTGCAAGCGCGGGGGCCGGTTTCACGGGGCCGGTTTGAATTCCGCCGCCAGCGTTCTATATCGCGCCGATGCGCCTTGGCCGGAGATCACTGACAACCACCATTCTTTGGCTCACCGCTCTCGTCCTCGTCGGCTGCGGCGTGCGGCTGCGCGATGAGAGTCTGCTCGATCGCTGCGGCGACCTGATGCAGCAGGCGTTTCCCGGCGGCGACATCAAGCTCACCAAGAAAGAGGTCGCGAACGAGACGACATCGAGCATCGCCGCGATCGTCGTCGCCGTCGAGGGCGAGCGGCGGAACGTGCCCGCGGGCGGCGAGCCGCTGCGCGATGTCGCCGCCGAATGCCGCTTCGAAAACGGCATCTTGACGGGCTTTCGCTGGACCAAGGGTCCGCTTCGCTGATGCCGGCGACACCCGAGGCGCTGTTGCGGCGTTTGGATGCGCTCGGCATCCGCCACGCGACGCACCACCATCCCGCGGTGTTCACGGTGGCGGAATCGACGGCGCTCCGTGGCGAATTGCCGGGTGGTCACTGCAAGAGCCTCTTCTTGAAGGATCGCAAGGATGGGCTTTGGCTCGTCGTCCTCCTCGAGCACCGCCAGCTCGACCTGAAGGCCCTTGCCGACCGTCTCGAGGCGCCGCGCTTTTCCTTCGGCAGTCCCGCGTTGCTCTCGACCGTGCTCGGCGTCACGCCCGGCAGCGTCACGCCCTTTGCCCTCATCAACGATGGCGAGCGCCGGGTGCGCGTGGTGCTCGATGCCGAAATGCTCGAGCAGGACCCCCTCAACTACCACCCGCTCGTCAATACCGCCACCACGGCGGTGAGCCCGGCCGATCTCCTCAAATTCATTGCCGGGTGCGGCCACGAACCCCGCATCATCGCCATGGCGGGGCTCGAGCGCGGCGACGGGGGAAACTCGCCTTGAGGTGCTTGTCAGGGACCCGGAGGGCCGCCATCTTAGGGGAAATTCAAGGGATTTCGCGACGATGGAACCATTGCTCGGCAGTGCACCCAAAGCGGCCGACGGCGCCGATCTGATCAAGAACGGCTCGACCGCCACCTTCATGGCGGATGTGATCGACGCCTCCCACGACGCCGCCGTGGTGGTCGATTTCTGGGCCCCCTGGTGCGGTCCCTGCAAGCAGCTGGGGCCAGCCTTGGAGAAAGCGGTGCGCGACGCCCGCGGCGCGGTGCGCATGGTCAAGATCAACATCGACGAGAATCCCGAGCTCGCGCAGCAGATGCGGATTCAGTCAATTCCCGCCGTCTATGCCTTCAAGGACGGTCGCCCCGTGGACGGTTTCGTCGGCGCGTTGCCGGAAAGCCAGGTGAAGCAGTTCGTCGGCCGGCTCGGTGCCGCCAAAGGCCCCTCGCCCATCGAGGAAGCGCTGGCGCTCGCCAAGGAGGCAGCGGGCGCCGGCGACATGGCGCGCGCCGCCAACATCTATACGCAGATCCTGCAGCACGAGCCCGGCAATCCCGAAGCGCTCGCCGGCCTCGCGCGCGCGGCGATCGCCCGCAAGGAGTATGCGAAGGCCCGTCAATTGCTGGAGCGCGTGCCCAAGGAAAGCGTCGGCCACACCGAGGTGGTGGCGGCGCGCGCTGCGCTCGAGCTCGCCGAAGCGGGCGCGCAGGCGCAAGGCGCGCTTGGCGAGCTGCGCCAGCGCCTCGCGCGCAACGCCAACGATCACCAGGCGCGGCTCGATCTTGCGGCGGCGCTCTTCGCCTCGGGTGAGCGCGAGACAGCGATCGATGAATTGCTCGACCTCGTCAAACGTGATCGCAAATGGAACGAGGAAGCGGCGCGCAAGCAGCTCGTCAAGTTCTTCGAGGCGATGGGGCCGACCGATCCGCTGACGGTGGCGGCGCGGCGTCGCCTCTCCTCGCTGCTCTTTTCATGAGCCGCTCGCCCTTCGATCCGAGCTTCGAGGCACTGCCGCACTCCCTGCCCATCTTCCCCTTGACCGGCGTCCTGCTCTTGCCGGGCGGCCGCTTGCCGCTCAACATTTTCGAGCCCCGCTATCTCGCCATGGTCGAGACGGCCCTGGGCGAACGGCGCATGATCGGCATGGTGCAGCCGCAGGAGGGCCAGGGCGATGCCGGCGAGCCGCCGGTCTACCAAACCGGTTGCGTCGGCCGGATCACTTCTTTCAGCGAGACAGAGGACGGACGCTATCTCATCACGCTCGCCGGGATCGCCCGCTTCGACATTGCTCGCGAGCTGCCGCGCGACGGCGCCTTTCGCCGCGTCGTCCCGGATTGGCGCCGCTATCGCGACGATCTCGAAAGACGCGCCGATGACGGCGCTGTCGACCGCCCGCGCTTTCTCGCGGCGCTGAAGCGTTTCCTCGAGCGCTACGACATTGCTGCCGATTGGCCGACGATCGAGGGCATGCCGGCTGACCGCCTCATCACCACCATCGCGATGGCATGCCCATTCGCGCCCAGCGAAAAGCAAGCCCTGTTGGAGGCGGAAAACAGCGCCGACCGCGCGCGGCTGCTGGCGACGCTGATCGAGATGGCCGCGCATGGCGGCGAGGCCGCCGACCGCGCGCGGCACTAAGGTCCGGAGGTCCGATGGCCGACAACGCTCCCCCGCTCGATCCGCGTCTGCTGGAAATTCTTGTCTGTCCGCTCACCAAGGCGCCGCTCACCTATGACCGCGCGGCGCAGGAGCTGATTAGCGTCGAAGCGGGCCTCGCCTATCCCATTCGCGACGGCATTCCCATCATGCTGGTCGACGAGGCGCGGCCGCTCAACGACGCCGAAAAGGCCAAGCTGAAGACGCCGCCCTCCTCGTGAACGAGCCCTGGCCCATCGAGCTGCGCCTCAAATCCGCCGATAACGTGCTCGAAGTCACCTTCGATGACGGCGCCCGCTTTCGCCTGCCGGCGGAATATCTGCGCGTCGAAAGCCCGTCGGCGGAAGTGCAGGGACACGGGCCCGGCCAGAAGCAGCTGGTGCAGGGGCGCGCCCATGTCGGCATCCGCGCCGTCGAGCCCGTCGGCAATTACGCCGTCCGCCTCGTCTTCGACGATGGGCACAACACCGGGATCTACTCCTGGCGCTATCTGCACGAACTCGGCCGGGAGCAGGAGCGGCGCTGGAAGAACTATCTCGAGGCGCTCGCCAAAGCCGGGCTATCGCGCGAGCCGCGCAACAACTAGCTCGAGATTCTCGTCTAGCGGGTCTAGGAGGCGACGGCGGTGCAGAGCAGCGGCGCGCTGACCGGAACCGTCACGTCGACGCAGCCTTCCCGTACGACCGCGAGAAGACGTGCCGGGATGGGTTCGTCTGCGATTTCGCCATATAGCGCTTGAAACAGCGGCGCCCCATCGCTTTCCCCCGTGAGGAACCGCTCCAACTCGACGGCCAGTGTCAAAGCCGCCAGATCGGTTTCGATCATCTTTTGCATCGCTCCAGAACTCCGACTTCCAGGTGTGATAGAGTTCGCCACCTTGTTGTCGTGTTACAAACAGTTACTTGTAGTAACGGTTCCCCACTGGGCGCGCGTATGTGCCGGAATTTTGACGCAAATTGCCGCAAATCTGAGCTGCACGCAACGCAGCCCAACGGATTCGCGGATTTCCTCCGTCGCTGTTCGCGCTTCTCGCGAGACTAGAGCGCGTCGCCGCGCGCAAGCCGCGGCAGGTCGCCAACAAGCCCCATGGCATGTTGCATCAAGACTCGCTTGAGTGGCGGCAGTCGGTTGACTGTCGCAAGGCCAAACTCGCGCATTGCGCGCAATGGGGGAAGCGAGTTGGAAAAGAGCCGATTGAGCCCGTCGGTCACTGCGGCGAGTGTTAGATTGTCGAAGCGGCGCCAGTGCTCGTAGCGCTCAAGGAACTCCGGATGGGCGATGTCGAGCCCGAGCCGGCGCGCATCGACGATGAGCTCGGCCAAAGCGGCGATGTCGCGGATCCCAAGATTGAGCCCTTGGCCGGCGATGGGATGGATGACGTGGGCAGCATCGCCCACCAGCACCAGGCGGGCTGCGGCATAGCGCGCCGCATGCATCAGCGACAGTGAGTAGGACCAACGCGGCCCGACGACGCTGATCTCGCCAAGGAAATCGCCGAACCGCCGCCGCAGCTCCGCGGCAAAGGCGGGGGCGGGCAATGCCATGAGCGCCGGCACTAACTCGGCGCGCTCGGTCCAGACGATGGATGAGCGGTTCCCGGTCATCGGCAGAATGGCGAAAGGTCCCGCCGGAAGGAAGTGCTCGACGGCGATACCGCGATGCGGGAGCGCGTGCTCGACGGTGCAGACGATGCTCCGTTGCGGATAATCCCAAGCGACCCTCTTGATGCCGGCGTCGTGGCGGAGCGGCGATTGCCGCCCGTCGCAGGCGGCAACGAGCTCGCCCTTGAGCACACGCCCGTCGCCCAGCGTCGCGCATGCCGTCGCTGCCGCGCGCTCGACCGACACCACCGCGGCCGGCGCCAAATGCGTCAAGCTCGGCAAGCTGCGGGCGCGCGTCATGAGCGCACGCCGCAACACGCGGTTTTCGACGATGTAGCCGAGCGGCGCCTCGCCCAAATCGCGGTGGTCGTAGTGAAGAAAAAGCGGCGAGCCGTCATCGGCGACGCGAATCTCGCGGATGGGCTCCGCCTTGTCGGCAACAAGCGGCCAGAGGCCGATACCATCCAGCACGCGCTGCGAGCCGTAGGCGATGGCCGTGGTCCGTCCGTCGAACGGCTCCTCCAGCATGGTCGCGGGATCTTCACGATCGACGACGGTCACCGCGATCCCCGCGCCAGCGCAAGCGATGGCGAGCGTGAGGCCGGTGAGGCCGCCGCCCACCACGATGAGGTCGACGCGCGTCTCCGCCACCGCCGCTAGCGGCGCAGACGGCGCCACAGCAACATGGCGCCGACAATGAGCAGGATGCCGAACCAGGAAATCTCGAAGTTGAAGACGTCATGCGCCACCGAGACCGAGAGCGCACGTGTATTGATGAGCGACCAGAGCGCCTGCATGGGCGGAGACTAGCCGATCGCGGCAAGACCTGTCAGCGGCGGCGGATCGCGTGCGGGCGGGCTACGCCACTGGCACGCAAGGCGGCTCGCCCCTCAGTTAGGGCGGCGAGGCGCTCCTAACACCGCTTGGCGGACTCGGCTGCTAAGCGTATGATCTCGCCGCATTGTGCCGGGTCGGCCCGCGATGTCGGCCCCTTCCTCGAGGACGCTCCTTGCCGATCAATCCGCGGCTTTCCCGGCTCGACGATTACCCCTTCGCCCGCCTCAACGCGCTCCTGCGCGAGATCGAGCCGCGCATCAACGAAGAGCCGATCGCGATGTCGGTGGGCGAGCCGCAGCATCCGACGCCGCCGCTTGCAGCGCGAGTCGTCGCGGAGAACGCCCATCTCTGGAACCGCTATCCGCCCATGCCGGGGACGCCGGAATATCGCGCCGCCGCCGCCCAATGGCTGACGCGCCGCTATGGCCTGGCCCCCCGCATGATCACCGCGGAGGCGCATGTCACCGCGCTCTCGGGCACCAAGGAGGGGCTCTTCCAGATCGCGAGCCTGGTGGTGCCCGACCTCAAGGCCGGGAAAACGCCCACCGTGCTCGTGCCCAACCCCTATTACCTCGTCTATGCCGGCGGCGCGGCGATGGCGGGCGCCGAGGTGATCTATCTCGATGCCGCCGCCGAGACCGGTTTCCTGCCCGATCTGCGCGCGATCAAGCCCGCGCATCTCGAGCGCTGCGCCCTCTTCTATCTCTGCTCGCCCGCCAATCCACAGGGCGCCATCGCCGATCTCGACTATCTGAAGGCGGCGATCAAGCTGGCGCGCGATTGGGATTTCGTCCTCGCTGTCGATGAATGTTATTGCGAGATTTACGACCGGGCGCCGCCGCCCGGCGCGCTCGAAGCCTGCCACGCCTTGGGCGGCGATCTCAGGAACGTGCTCGTCTTCCATTCGCTCTCCAAGCGCTCGAGCGCCGCCGGCCTGCGCTGCGGCTTCGTCGCCGGCGACCCCGAGCTCATCACCCGCTTCCAGCAATTGCGCAGCTATGGCGGCGCGCAAGTGCCGCTGCCGCTCCAAGCGGCGGCGACGGCGTTGTGGCAGGACGAGGCGCATGTCGAGGAGAACCGCGCAGTCTACCGGCGCAAATTCGACATTGCCGAGCGCGTGCTCGCCGGCAAATTCGGCTTCTACCGTCCGCCCGGCGGTTTCTTCTTGTGGCTCGACGTGGAGGATGGCGAACGCGCGGCGAAGGCGCTGTGGCGCGAGGCGGGCGTTCGTACCCTGCCCGGCGGCTATATCGCCAAAAGCAATGGCAGCGGCAATCCCGGAACGCGCTACATCCGTGTTGCCTTGGTTCAGGACGAAGCGACCACCGCGGTCGGTCTCGAGCGCATGTTGCGGGTGTTGTGAGGGGGCGAGCGAGATGGCGACGATGAGCCGCAGCATGGCGGGCAACGCACCCCAGGCGTTCCTTCGCCGCATGATGCGCGAGGCTCTGGGGCTCGTGCTCCTCATCGCCACCATCCTCCTGACGCTGGCCTTGCTCAGCTACAACCACCGCGATCCTTCCTGGGATCACGCCATCGACGCGGTGCCGACGAACATTTTGGGATCGATCGGCGCCGTCCTTGCCGATCTTGCTTTCCAGAGCGTCGGGCTCGCCGCTCTCGTCGTGCCGGCCGTTCTCTTTGCTTGGTCGGCACGGCTGCTGCTGGCGCGGCCGATCGCTTGGTTCTGGCTGCGCCTGACGCTGGTGTTCCCGGCGCTGCTGCTCACGGCGCTGGCGCTCAGCGTGGTGCCGGCGCCGGCCTTTTGGCCGGTGTCCGCCGGGTTTGGCGGTATCGTCGGCGCGCTGTTGCGGGCGGCGCTGGAGCGCGCCGATGTGCCGGCGCCGTTTGCCGCGCTCGCCGCGGCGGGATTCGCCGGTCTCGCCACCTTCTTCGCGCTGGGACTGTCCCTCGACGATTGGCCGCGCCGCGCCGCGCCGCGCCGTGCGCGGCGATCCCTGCGAGAGATAGCGCTCGCCCCCTTCCGTGCGGTGCGCGACGCGCTCTCGCGGATGGAGCCCAATGAGGCTCCTCGGCGCGAGCCCGTGCTCGATGACGACGCGCCCGACCTCTTCGAGGACGAGGTGCCCGCCGCGATCGAGCGCGCGCCGCGACGGCGGGCGGCGGTCGATGTCGCGGCGCCACGCCCGCGCCGCGAGCTCGCGCGGCAGACGACGCTCGATTTGGGGCCAGCCGACCGCCACTTGCTGCCGCCGCTGGAGTTGCTGGCGGCGCCGCCCGCCAACGCCAAGACGCTGCAGATCAACGAGGAGGCGCTGCAGCAGAACGCGCGGCTCTTGGAATCCGTGCTCGAAGATTTCGGCGTGCGCGGGCAGATCGTGAAGGTGCGGCCGGGCCCGGTGGTGACGCTTTACGAGCTCGAGCCGGCGCCGGGCATCAAGGCCTCCCGCATCATCGGCCTCGCTGACGACATCGCCCGTTCGATGAGTGCCATCTCCGCGCGCGTCGCCGTCATTCCCGGCCGCAACGTCATCGGCATCGAGCTTCCCAACAGCAAGGCCGAGACGGTTTATCTCCGCGAGCTCCTCGGCACCGAAGCTTATGAGCGCACCGTGGCGCGGCTCACCCTCGTGCTCGGCAAGGACATCGGCGGCGCGCCGGTCGTCGCCGACCTCGCGCGCATGCCGCATCTCCTCATCGCCGGCACCACCGGCTCCGGCAAGTCGGTGGGCATCAACACCATCATCCTCTCGATCCTCTACCGCATGCCGCCGGAGCAATGCCGCTTCATCATGATCGATCCGAAGATGCTGGAGCTCTCCGTCTATGACGGCATTCCGCATCTCCTCTGTCCGGTGGTGACCGATCCCAAGAAAGCTGTCGTCGCGCTCAAATGGACGGTGCGCGAGATGGAGAATCGCTACCGCGCCATGTCGAAGCTCGGCGTGCGCAACATTGAAGGATATAACCAGCGGCTCGCTGAAGCGGCGGCCAAGGGCGAGAAGCTCTTGCGCAAGGTGCAGACCGGATTCGATCCCGATACCGGCCAGCCCGTCTTCGAAGAGCAGCCGCTCGACACCACGCCCTTGCCGCTCATCATCGTCGTCGTCGACGAGATGGCCGACCTCATGCTGATGGCGGGGAAGGACATCGAGGCGGCGATTCAGCGCTTGGCGCAAATGGCGCGCGCCGCCGGCATCCACATCGTCATGGCGACGCAGCGTCCCTCGGTCGACGTCATCACCGGCACGATCAAGGCCAATTTCCCGACGCGCGTCAGCTTTCAGGTGACGTCAAAGATCGACAGCCGCACCATCCTCGGCGAAGCCGGCGCCGAGCAATTGCTGGGCCGGGGCGACATGCTCTACATGGCGGGCGGCGGCCGCATCACGCGAGTGCACGGGCCCTTCGTCTCGGACGCCGAGGTCGAAGGCGTCGTGCGCTTCCTGAAGGAGAACGGCCGCGCGCCCGTCTATATCGACGAGATCACCGAGGACGACGACGAGCCCGGCGCCGACCTCTTCGGCGGCGACGAGGAGGGCGGCTCCGGCGATCAGCTCTACGATCAAGCCGTGGCGCTCGTCTGCCGCGAGCGCAAGGCGTCCACGAGCTTCGTCCAGCGGCACTTGCAGATCGGCTACAACCGCGCCGCCCGCATCATCGAGCGGATGGAATCAGAAGGCGTCGTCAGCGCCGCCAACCACGTCGGCAAGCGCGAGGTGCTGGCAAGAAATATCGATTGACATCGTGCTATTGTCAGGAACGGAGGGATGCACCTCTGTGTCAAGGTAGTCACTGATGCAGACAGAACTGCAAGAACGGTCGGATAGAGACCAAGATCGCCGCGTGAAGCAGGGTCGCGCAAGAATGGCCCTCGCGATCTTTTTAGCTTTTTCGGCGGTCATTTCGAGCCGGATACTGAAGCTCCAAACGGGCCACCCCTCGGTTTCCAGCTCTATTGGATGCGCGCGTGGTTGCGCACGCAGATGAGTCGTGCTCTGAGGAAACTAGGCATACCCATCAAAAGCTCGAACTAGAGCGAACTCAGACGCATGCTGCCGACCTCTGTCGGCTGTCCACGCGACGAGAGCAACTCAACGCATCATGACCGTCGTCCCTGCGAAAGAGCCCGTGAAGATTGGGTCCGGCATTTGTTGGGGCCACGAAGAACGAACCTCATCCTGATCCTGTCGAAGGACGCAGGGCGTGCGCGCAGCAACGCTACTCCTTCAGCAACTGAATCGAATCGGGCGACGGCGCCGCCGGAATCGACTGGAGATACGCGTAGATGTCGGCGAGGTCTTCGTCCGGCAGCACTTCCTCGCGGAAGGGCGGCATGGCGCGCGAGGAGCTGCGCACGAAGGCCGAAAGCGTCTCGAAGGGAAGGGGGTCGGGCGCGAGCTTCGGGCCGGCGATCGATCCTTGTCCCGCCGTGCCGTGGCATTGCCAGCATCCCGCGCGCATGAAGGCAGCCTTGCCGCGTTCCGCCGAGGCGGCGACCGCCGCGGTCTCGCGCGCCAGCAAGCCGCACATAACGAGTACCGCGAGGGTGAGAAATTGCCTGTGCATGGCAACCGCCCTCACCGCGGCTGCGAGACGACGTCGACGAGCGCCGGCTCGCCCGCCTTCACCACCTCGACCGCTTTCTTGAGCGCTGGCGCGAGCGCGTCAGGATCGCTGATCGGTCCGATCGACCACACGCCCATCGATTTGGCGAGCGCCGCATAGTCGATGTCGGGATCGCTGATCGTCGTGCCGACGGGCGCGCGATTGATGACGCGGTTGCGTCGCATGGCGACGCGCTCGACATGCATGACTTCCTGATGGTAGCCGCGATTGTTGTGCATCACGCTCAAGAGCGGAATGCGGTGGTGCGCCGCCGTCCACAGCACGCCCGGCGCATACATGAGATCGCCATCGCTTTGAATGTTGACGGTAAGCCGGCCCAGCGCCTTGTTGGCGAGCGCCGCGCCCACCGCCGCCGGCGCGCCATAGCCGACGCCATAACCGCCGGACCCACCGATGTGTCGGTAATGGCGATCCATCGCCCAAAGCCGCGTCGCCCAGTAGCTTTGGAATTGGTCGCTGCTTGCGAGCATCCAATCCTCGTTGCGAATCTGTCCCCAGAGTTCCATGCACATCCGCGCCGTGCTGATCGGGCTCAAGTTCCAGCCGACCGCGGCGGCGGCGCGGAGCCGCTCGCGCATCTCGGCATGCGCTCTCTTAAGCGCCTCGCCGCGCTGCGCGAAGACGGCCTTGCGCTCGGCGGTCGTCGCGTTCTTGACGGCCTCGACGAGCGTCGGCAGCGACGCTTCGGCATCGCCGGCCATAGCGAGATCGAGCGGCTGGTAGCGCTCGAAATCCTGGTAGTTGGATTTGGTCAGCAGTTCGACTGAGCTGATGGCGATGAGCTTGGTGCCGGGCTTCGCCACTGCCTCGCGGAGCCCGTGGCCCTCTTCCTCGCCATTGTCGATGAAGGCGTGCACCGCACCCCAGAAATCCGTGAGCTCGAGGCCGAGGACGAGATCGGCCTCGGCGACGACGCGCCGGCCGAGCGGCGTCAGGTTGAGATAATGCGTGTTCGGGAAGTTCATGCGCCCGCCTTGATCGATGACCGGCGCCTGCAAGAGTTCGGCAAGCTCGATCAAACCGTTCATGCCGGCCGCGCTGCGCGCCGCGCGGTCAGCGACGATCACCGGCTTCTCGGCCGCCACCAGCAGCGCCGCCGCCTCGCGGAGTGCTGCAGCATCGGCTTGCGGCGGTGCGATCTTGGAAAGCGCCGGCACGACCAGTCGCTCGCGGTCGCGGATCGGTTCTTCCTGAAGACCGGCGTCAAGCGTGAGCGCCACCGGCCCGTGCGGCGGGGTCATGGCGATCTTGTAGGCGCGCACCAGCGACTGGGCGAAATGCGGCAGCGACACGGGCGTGTCGTCCCATTTGGTGAAGTCGCGCACCAGCGCGTTCACGTCTTGCGCCGAATGGATCGTCGGCACGCCCGGCGGCCGCACCGCGGCGTCGAGGTCG
>Ga0306920_100013496_pt1 | contig 11137 bp, 10 predicted proteins | sample flu12Cox44000170_FD_204666 | JGI IMG/M metagenome (GOLD analysis project Ga0306920, IMG submission 204666) | Lab enrichment of tropical soil microbial communities from Luquillo Experimental Forest, Puerto Rico - flux4day.12C.oxic.44.000.170 (v2)... | ecosystem: Environmental > Terrestrial >...
ATGGTGGTTCCATTCCTGTCGGTACCAACCCAAATGGCGACCGTTGTCACGATGATCCCAGTCATGCGCTATCGCTTTCATGGGCATCGCCAAGACGAGAATGAGTGCGCCTATGAGCATATGGCGGTGCGCGCTACCAACCTGCCGAGCCGCAGCGCCGGCCGCAGTCAAGGGCGGCCAAGCCGGCGCGCTGCGAGCTTTACCCTTGACGGCGGCCGGCGCGGAGGCTATCTGTCACTAAGGTTAACTCGGACATCCGCTGGACTTCACTGTCTGTCAGATCGAGTACTAGTTTTTACACTTGAGGCGACGCGGATCATTGTCAGCGGTCCGTCCGCCGCCCGTGGTCACGCGCAGGTGTTGGTATCCGCTTCCGTTGATTGGACCACGGCATGCTCGCCCGCCTCGAGGCCATGGGCGCGGCTGCCGCGGCTGTAGCGAATCACGTCGCCTGGCTGGTAGCTGGCAGCGCGGGCGCGTTGCGCGCCGGTCAGGTCCAACGAGACCAGCAGGGTAGCTGCATAATCTCGTTTCCCAAGTAGACCCTCAGATTTGAGTTGGGCGCGGATGGCCTCGTTAAGCGCTCGGCGCTCGTCGTTGCCCGGACTTACCACCACCGTGCTGCTACCAGCACAATGGCTTCCAACATATTCGTGCGCGATCGTCCGATAACGTTCCTGCGGGTCGGCGATCGCAACGATACGATGCTGCTCAGCGAGCGCAGCAGCGGCGTCGGCCATCTTTTCGGCAGCCGCTAGCGCGACGGCCTTGCGCAGCTCTGGATCACGCTGGCGGCGGATGGTCTCCAGTCGGGTCGTGGGCATGCCGGCCTGTTGCAGTTGCAGGATAGGCCGCCCGGCTTCGATCGCGTGGTGCTGGTGCTGGTCGCCGACAAAGATGACCCTTTCGACGCCGCGTTCCCGCGCTTGATGCAGGAGTCCGTTGACTTGGCGCGTGGCCAGCAGGCTCGATTCGTCTACGATCCAGAGCGTGCGTGTAGGCATATTGGCGGGAGTGCGATTTTCAAGCAGCGAGGCGACGGTGCGAGCGGCAACTCCGGCCTCTTCGAGCGCGCGCACGCTACCGGTGGTCGGACCAAACCCTTCGACCCGGTAACCGCGCGCGGCGGCGAACTCGCGCAACGCGCCGACCGTAGTGGTCTTGGCTGCTCCGGCCCTGCCCTCGATACCAACCGCCCGGTCGGAGCCACCGAGAGTCAACTTGAGCGCCGCCGTCTGTTCTTGGGACAACCCTCGCGTCGCCGCCCAGGCGAAGACCTCTTCGGCCGCACCCGCAGGCCGCGCCTGGCCGAAACCCGCGCACACAAGAGCGATATTGTCGCGCTCGAGTGCGACCATTTCGGCGGTGGTGTAGGCACCGTTGGGGTATCGCTTTACCGTTACCTCGATTAGCTCGCCGCCTTGCTCGCGCTCGACCGTCTCACGTCGCACATCACTAATGCCGATCGTGCCCATGCCCTGATGCAGCGCGATAGTCTCCAGCGCGCGCCGGTCTATGATCGCGTCGCGTTCCGTGTTGTGTGCGGCGCTGTATGTCACGGCCTCGCGAGCCTTTATGGGCAGTTCCGCAACGTTAGCTCTAGGGCTTTGCGCGGCGCCGAGCCTACCAAAATCGAGACCGATCGCCGCGGCTCGCGCGCGCCATTCGCTTTTGAGCTCCGCTTCGTCGCGATGATCCTTGGCAAGCCGGGTGCTCTGGGCGACGTTCTGTGCAGCAGCGGCTCCGCTCAGCCCGCGCTGTTGCAGTTCGCGCTCGATATCCTGGCGGCGGTTCGAAAACTCCATGATCTGATCGCGGGTGTAGCCAGCGAGCTCCCATTCGCCGCGCCGGCCGGTGAGCTCGACGCTGTAACCCAATTGTCCGAGACGCTCGGCAAGATGGGACCGGTACAGAGCCGTCGCCCAGCTTTGTGAGCGGAAAATCTCGAGCGGTTCGAGGCTGCGCCAGCGGCCGTCGGGCCGCCGGGTCAGATTGGCAATGACCACGTGGGTATGGAGCTGCGGATCAGGCGCATAGCCCTTTTCAGTGCCGGTCCGCGATGGACGGGCGGCCAGATGATCAAAGCGCACTGCCGCAAAGTTGCCGGTGGTGACCCACTCCTGGCCGTGGCGCCGGCGCGCCTGCGCGTAAGTCTCGAGCTCGTCGAGCGCCGCCGTCACCGCCCCGCGGTGTGCTGCGATTAATCGCGGATCGTCGCCGACCAGGGCCTGAATCGAGACGCTCTTGGGCGCGCTGAAGGTGGCGTCCCACCCGGCCCGGCGCTGCTCGCGTCCATGCGCCTTGGCGACCAGTTCGACACCGCTGCGCGGATCTAGGCCGCGCAAGATAGCAGTGAAGTCCGCCCGCGCCGCCGCGCCGGTGAGACCCAGCGCCGCCGCCGTACGACCGAACCATTCGCCTGCGACCGTGCGGTCTTCCGTGTAATAGTCGTCGCGGGCGTACTTTTCGTCGTAGTAGGTCTCAGCCTGGCTCAGGCTCAAGGCGCCTTTCGACATCACCAGCATGGCTCAAACCCATTTTCGGCTCGCAAGTTGAGGCGGTGGTATAAGCTGCTCCGCGCCCTTGTCGTTCATTAGCCGACCTACATTCTTAAGATCCGCCTGGCCGTTCTTGGCCGCTGCCGAGGTGTCGCCGTTCTCGGCGTTGACCTCGATTCGATTACCTTGCGAGCGCGTGACGAAGGCGGGCTGCCGGTGGATCGGTTGTAAATAGGCGAACACCACTTTGGCGCGGTCGTGCCCGGTAACACAGAGATAGCCGGTCAGCGCCGGGAGCTTCTGGATCTCGCCGACGGTGACTGCCGGTTCCATGCCGCGGCGCGGTTGCATCGTGAAACCGTCACGCAGTTCGCGCAGCCCGGTGCTGGTGCCGATCTGCTCGTGCACGACCTCCCGCGCGCCGACCTGCCGGCTGCACCACTCGGCGGTCTCCGGCTCGTCGGTGCGCATGATCGCCTTGGTGGTCGGACAGGAGAGCAACGTCGCCGCCTCGTCATGACCGTAGATCGCACGCAACTGCGGCATGGCCTGAAAGCCGATCACGACGCTGAGGCCGCGCTTGCGCCCGCGCGCTAGGAGGCTCTCGATCTTCTGCTGACGACGCAGCACCGGCAGCTCATCGGCGACTATCCAGACCCGCTCGCGCCCCCCCCGTTCGAACTCCGTGCTCAGCAGCCGATGCACCATCGAATCGAGCCAGAGACTGAGGAGCGGCAGCACCGCGGCGCGTGTCGCCTCTTCGCACGTCAGGAAGACCCAGCCCGTGCGTTTCTCTGCCCATTCGCGTGCACTCCATACCGTTGCCGCTGTTGGCGGCAGATAGCGGAACGGATTGACGGCGTTAGCCACGGTCGCCACGATGCCGGCGCCCTGCTCGTGCGCGCCCGGATCGATCAATGCCTCAGCCGGCGTTCCTTTGAGCCGCTGCTTGAGTTCCGCGCGCGGCAGGTTGAGCAGTTCGATCAGTGCTGCCGGCTCCCGCGGCTCGGCGATTTTGAGCAGGCTCAGGTAGAGCATCCGGCTGGAGCGCCGGAAAAACGGCGTCGAACCGACGTCGGCTTGGCGTGGTGGATCGGGGAATAGCGATTCGGCCTGCGCTTCACCGTCCGGCTCGGCATATCCGGGACGCAACTCCTGCCACGGGGTCCAACGTGGGCAGCGCCCGTCGAGCGGATTGAGCACCACGTCACCGCGCTCGGGCCGATAGAATTCGCTTAAGTATTCGCGGTCGGGATCGAGTACAACGGCCACTTCCTGCCGGGCCACAATCTGCCGCAAGACCCCGCGGATCAGGTTCGATTTGCCGGCCCCGCTCTTGCCCGTCACCGCGATATGTTGCGTCTCGAGAGCGCGCGGCAGGCGCACGCCGCCGAGTTCGAGACCGTCGCCGCGCAGCTGCCACCCCAGCCGCCGCGCCGTGATAATGGTCACGCCGCGGATGTGTTCCCCCATGCCGCCGGCCGCCGGCGGAGCGAACGAGTAGGCCGCCACCGCCAGCGCCAACAGCGCCGGAAGCATGCCCCAACCCGCGTAGTGCCAGAACCAAACCGGAAAGGAGTGGTAGTAAATCTTGTCGCTCAGGAAGAGATAGACACTCAGGATAGGATAGCGCCGGCCCTTGAAAGGAAGGCTCAGGAAGTGGAGCGGAATAACCTCGCTGAAGAGCCACGAGAACACCCAGAGCCTGAAGTAGCGCGGCCCCAGCGGCAGATAGTGACAGACCCAGAACCAGACCAGCAGCAGGGTCGAGAGCGCCCATATCGTCACCCCGGCCAGCAGCGTGCGGGCCGCCATCTGAAGCGCCATATGGAACGAAGTGACACCCGCGCGCCAGCGGACCGCGGTCTCAGCTACGGCTCGCATCGCCCTGCTCCCCTGGCTCCGCCGTGAGCCCCTTCATGCTGGCGGCTACCCGCGCCGCGTAGCCCTTGGCGTCGCTCGTCGCCGCAGCGAGAATCTGTTCCATGACCTCCTCAGGGATGGCCTGAAGGCCGATCCGGAGCACGGCTGAACGCGTCTTGCCGATCTCGAAGACGAGCTGTTGAAAGCGCCTCTCGGCATCACCGGCCGTCTCTGCGCTCATCAATTCGCCGCTGCCGGCTCGCCCTGCAGCGCTCGTTTCGTAGTGTATGGTCACGATTTCCCGCACCAATTCGCTCGCCGTCAGCTCGCGACTAGTCGCCTCTTCCTCGAGGCTTCTCGCGATTTCTGGCGCTATTCTGAAACTGAACTTGGGGTATTCCATCGTCTCCGCCACCTCCTCTTTTTCGCTGTCTCCGCTGTCTCCGCCCAGCGAGTATTTCGACGCTTGCCCGGAGACGGGCGTCTCCGTTGTATTTTCCGGGACTTAGAGCGTTCGAACGTCGTTTCCTGTCTCCGCGTCTCCGCTGCGTTTTCAAGGGTTTGCACGTCCCGCGGTCATTGCATAATGAGTGACGTGTCCTTCTAAAAAACGTGCGCAGCACGTCAACCCAACTTCGCATTGCCACTGCGCTGGTTTTGAGCACTCCCGTATGCACTGCACTGATGCTGCTGGGAGCGATGCCCTGTGTCGGCCCACCTCGTAACGCGACGGGTGAGCAGGCGGCGTCAGCCGCAGCCCGCTCCACGCCGCAGCTATGACTCCGACGTCGTACCATTGATCTGCCTGGACACATCGGACCGCCGCTGCGGTCGCACCGAGCTTGATTGTCCGTGTCTGTGGCGGGGGGCTCGCGGAGCTCCGTACCGATCTGTATGGTGATCCCACCATCGCCTCGCTCATGCTCCCCGCCAGATCATAGCCGCCGGCTTCGGTGCGTTGACGAAGTTCATCGAACTCCACCTTGGCCGAGCCCGGCACCCGCACCGAAATGACCTCGGTCTTCTCTTCCTTGCGCTTCAACAAACCCATCGTCTGACTCCTTCATTCGCACGCGCCATTGTTTACAAATCGTAGACGGACGCACTCACCGCCGCCGCTCAGGACAACACGGGTGAGTAGGGGAACAGTCAGCCCATCACCTGCACCGCGCCCAGCGCCGCGGCACCACGGAGACCACCCGCTGCCAGCCGGCTGACGCGGGGACCGTGACCGCCGCCGGTTGCGCAGAGCACCCCCGACCCCACGAAGGCGCTCGTCACCAGCGCGTGGGCCACCGGCCCACGCAGATCGGTCTGCATCAGATTGAGCGTGGTGTCCCATGGTCCGACCCCCGCCGTGCTCGTGGCCCACGCCAGCGCCGGCGCAAAGAAGGGTCAACGACACTCCCGAGAGCGCCAGCGCAGTTCGTTTCTTCGCTAGTCCTCATACCCTTGCTCGCATCTCCTCATACCTCTTCAGGCGTGTTCAGGGCGGGTCATCGCCAAGCTGGGGAATAGTCGATAGCCTCGTATTTCTAACAATCTTTTCACAGCATCTCTGGGATTAACCGCAGCTCCGCGTTTACGCAGAATCTCCCTATCACGGCGCGCGGAGATACTCAAGGTGCGTCTTCCTTCCGCAAACTAAGTGGTGGGACTACTTGTTGCTGCCGGTGAGGAGGTCAGAGGCGGGCGGGATTTCGAAGCGCCGTCACCTATCGAGACCAACTTTTTCAACAATTCGGATGTAACGTGGATCGGAGAGCAACCGACTTCAGCGATCACCAGGGATCGCTCATAACACCATAATCAGTCGATGCGCGTTAGCGTCAGGACCGGAATCTGCCGCTTGGTCTTCTTTTGATAGTCAGCAAACAGAGGCATCAGCTTCGCCGCCACATCAAATAGCCGGCTTCGCTCCGAGCCATCGACTTGCTCCGCTCTCGCCCTGAACCTCTCGGTACCGACCTCGACGGTCACGAGAGGGTTCGCAACCAAATTGTAATACCAAGGCGGATTACGAGGCGCGCCGCCGTAGGATGCGATGATTACCAGGCGATCTCCATCGCGGCAGTAGCATACGGGACGCACCAGCGTCCGACCCGTCTTTGCTCCGGTCATCGTAAGCAGCAGGACGGGCATATGCTCCAGCGGGCCACCTACCTGGCCCTGGTTGGCACGAAACTCTTCGATGACGGACTGATTTAATTCATCGACCGCGCGTGGATCCGCGATCAGCCGGTCGGTATCTCCGTCGCGGATTAATTCGCGAGCCGTGGCCGTCGAAATCTGCTCGGGCTTATCAGCCATCGGATCCTCCTTTCATTTCCTTCTTTTTGGGAAGCCCTGTTACACCGAGTGGTTGATTTAAAATTCCTTGGACTCTCAAGCACTTTCGCCGCGGTGCGCTCTTTCATGGTCACCTCCGCTTTTTGTCTATCTCCCTCCGAAACGCGCGGTAGGCTGCCACAATCTGCTCATGTGAAGGATCGCCGGTTTTCTTGTCCGAAGGTAGTCGTCCTGCGTAGTACTGGAGAACCTCTAGTGGTACTCCCAACACCGCCGCCAACTGCGCCACGAAATCGGGCGACGGCGGGTTTCTGCGGTCGTGCTCGATATCGTTGATGTAGGCGATCCCGATCGCGATGCCATCTTTTTTCTTGACCTGCGCGGCTAACGCTTTCTGAGTTAGACCACGCTCCTTGCGAAGCTCAGAAATCACCTCGCCGAAGGTCTTCATACCTTATCCGCAGCTTTCTTTGCCGCCATTGGGACCTCCACGGGAATTGAGAATACCGCATTTCTGCGGATGCGCGAGAGTCGGGACTTGCATGAAGACATCTCAGGGTGTTATTAGATTACGCAGATACGCGTAATATCCTAATATGGAGGACGACCAGATGTCTCTTAACCGCGTGATGATGATCGGAAACCTGGGCCATGATCCGGAAATTCGCTACACACCAAGCGGTCTCCCGCTGGTAAACTTCTTGGTCGCCACCGACGAGTCGTACCTGGACAAAGAGGGGAAACGCCAAAAGCGCGTCGAATGGCACAGAATCGTGGTCATCGGCAAGCTCGCACTTACCTGCAACGAGTATCTCAAGAAAGGTCGCCAGGTGTTTGTCGAGGGTCGGCTGAGCACCCACGAATACGAAGCCAAGCTCGACGGTCGGAAGCAGCACCGCACTGAGATCATCGCGAGTCGCATCCAGTTTCTCGGAGCGCCGTCCCCGGAACAGGTCGAGGTGTGTGAGATTGAACACGCCGTCGCTTCTCTCGAGCCGGAGCCTCCGTTTTGATTCCGAGTGGGCGACCCGTCGCGCGCTCTTGGGTCGTCCCCCTCTCTCCTCCTTTGTCTGCGCGGAGGTATTGACGTGGTTGAATATCTCACCACTTTCGAAGCCGCCGAGTTACTGAGAGTCAAATCCAAAACGCTGCAGAACATGAAGGCTCGTGGTGTTTTTAGGGAAGGCCTGCATTTCTTCCGGCGCCCGGGTCTGGGACCACGATGGAAACGCGACGCACTTATAGAGTGGCTTGAAGGCAAGCGCGAGCTGGTGGAAAGGTTCCCATTAGCCGAACCGGGCGGAAGAAATTTGGGGCAGTAAGTGGGCGTCAGAGTCGTCACGAACCAGCATGGCTATCTCCGCTTCCGAATCTTTTGGAAGGGACAAGATATCGCTGTGTCTACGCTCTACCGCGACGACGGGCCCCAAGGCCGCAACCGTCGCCTGGTAAATGCCAAAGCGCTTCTCATTGAGGAAAATTTACGCCATGGTGCTGAGCTTCACAGAGCCCTGCTGGAAGTATTGGGCGACTGTCCCCCGCGTCTGATGCCCACCCCAAGTCCGGCACCGAAGTTGAGGACGCTCCGCAGTTACTATCGGGAGTGGATCGAAAGAAAAGTTCCTCCTCTCGTTCGACTGTCAACGGCGAAGCGGCATCGGCGTTGCTTCGAGGCGATCGTGTTGCCGGAATTGGGAGCTGCCCTCTTTCAAGAGATAACGAAGGGCCGGCTGGAAGCGTTTCGCGCCAAACTGCTGCGTGGGAAGACGCGACGAGGAACGACGCGCACAATCAAGGCTGTTCGCAACATTATTGACTGGCATCTTCGATCTTTATGGCGCGACGCGGAAAGAGAAGGGCATGCGAGCCTGTTCCCACGCCTGGATTGGCCACGAGCGCATCGCACCAAACCCGATCCCTTTGACTCCGATGAGCGCGACGCGATTTTGGCATGGTTCGCGCGGAACGAGCCTTACTGGTGTCCGTGGCTCTTTTTTCTGTTTTGGACTGGTGTCCGCCACGGCGAAGCTGCTGCTCTGCGATGGAATGACATCGATCTGAAGCGAGGCATCATCTCAATAGCGCGAAGCCGCGACGAGGGCGAGGATAACGCGCCCAAGACAGCTGGTTCGACTCGCGAGATTCCGACGCTCCCCTGGGTCGTCGATCTTCTGAAGCGACTGACCCGGAGACTTCATTCCGATGGCTCGGAGTTCGTCTTCCTCAGCCCGGAAGGGAAGCCGATGACGGACACCTGGTGGCCGAAGCGAGGAGCGGCACGACGACCGGTCAACGACGCGTCGAAGGGTATCTGGTTTAGGTGTCTTCGCAGCCTCGGGATCCGGCCGAGGAAGTTCTACGCAACGCGACACACGTTCATCGCGTGGGCGCTTTCGGAGGGAGCCAATTTGAAAGGGCTTGCTGAATACTGCGGGACATCTGTGCAAATGATCGAGCAGAGCTACGGCAGGTACATCCGGAAGGACTTCCTCGGGCCTCTTATCGCGGCTCGTCCAAAGACCTTGGGAAAGGCAGCGGTTGGCGAAAAAACCGGACCCCCGACCGGACCCCCCTTGGGGGTTTTGGGAAAAAGACCCGAATTTCCTAGAGAATTTTGGTGGAGGCGGGGGGAATTGAACCCCCGTCCGAAGATAGTCCGGCGATGGCCACTACACGCTTAGTCCGCGATTTGTAGCTCGCCACGGCATCGCCCACGGACGGGCTCTGCCGAAGCCAACCGATTTAAGTTTCGGGCCTCGACGCAACCGGTGAACCATCGCACCCTAGCCCACTAAATGACGTTCCGGCCCGCCGTCATGGGCGAACCGCGGCGGAACGCTAGCGGCCCTTAGGCCGCCAGAGCGTAACCGTTATTGTCTGCGGGTAAATTTCGCAGTGCGCCTGTTTTACGGGTCAGCGCCACCCGGCGTGCGACCACAGCCTTCGTGTCTCCGTCGAACCCGGTTCGCCCCCACGGTTGTGAGTGAGTGCCGGAAAAATCGGCGAGAACGGTTACGCATATATAATGTAAGTGCAATTGCCAATGCTCGCAACCCGGCTGTGCGAGAGGGTTACAAATCGAGCTTGTGCAAGTTTCCCGAATTCGCGGCGATTTTTGCGCGCCGATCACCGAAGTAGTAGCTGGTCAAGATCTACAACGCGATCTGGGGCGAACTTGAAAAGGGCCCGATGAGCTTTGCCTGAGCGGGTCGCGGAGATCTGTGGGAGCAAGACCGGATGCGCCGCGTTGTGGAGTATGGCAGGCATCCTAAAGCCACAGCCTGGGCGGCTGTGTCCACTCTCGACCAACCCTTAAATACCGACGCGGCCGACGATAAGCTGCGAACTAATGGCCCGCAACAATGGAAAGCGTCCCGCGACCCACCTGGTGGTCGAAAACCGCAAGGCTCGTCATGACTTTTTTATAGAGGAGACATACGAAGCAGGATTAGCGCTGGTCGGCACCGAGGTAAAAGCCCTGCGCGCCCACAAAGCCAATCTGCGCGACAGCTACGCGCGGGTGAAAGATGGCGAGCTATTTCTGCATGGTATTCATATCGGCGCCTATGCGCCGGCGGGGCAGTTCAGCCACAAGGAAACGCGCCCGCGCAAGCTGCTGCTCCACCGCCGGGAGATCAATCGCCTGTGGGGACGTGTGCGGGAACGCGGGTACTCGATCGTCCCGCTGCAAATCTATTTCAAGGACGGCCGCGCGAAAGTCGAAATCGCGCTGGCCAAAGGCAAGCAACTGCACGACAAGCGCGAAGCTATCGCGCGCAAAACCATGCGGCGGGAAATCGAACGCGCGCTCAAAGATCGAAACCGTTGACGATGATTCCGCCACGCGCCGCGGTCGCGCGCAATGCGATTGCAAGCGAGCGCATCCGGGAGATGCTGCGCAGGAGCGCACGTGGAGTGCGTCCGGGCTTGGCCATCACGCTTTCGATGGTCGAATGAAATCCTCGTGGACGAATCCTGAACCCGCGCGATGCCGGAAGCATGCCCTTCTCATTGATTAGCCATTGGCGATTGAGCGCGTAGAGGACCAACGTCATGAAACCCGCGGCGTGAAACAGAGAGCCCGTTACGTAGCTCGTGTCTCCGCGCTCGGCCGGCTTGACCGCAATCGCAAGCTCGAAGGTCGCATCGAAAAAGTGCTTGGTAACCATCGCGCGCCTGAATATCGCCGGATATATGGCGACCTGTCGCTTGAGCAGTCGCAGCTTTGAGCGCGGATCGTGGAGCGGTACGCAGGAGCGGATCTCGCCGGGGTAGATCTGGCAATGAAAGCCCATCGGGTGGCCGAGTTGATAGGCGGCTGAAATCCGTCCCGCGCGGCAATCTTCGATGGCACGACGGACCGCGACCAGGTCACGGTAAAGAAAGTCTACGTGCCGTCCATCGATCTGGAGCCATCCTCCTCCGTCCACACCCGGTCCCCACGCACCCGGTGGGGTTAACAGACCAGGGCGGTTGCGATCGTCAAG
>Ga0306920_100013497_pt1 | contig 11137 bp, 9 predicted proteins | sample flu12Cox44000170_FD_204666 | JGI IMG/M metagenome (GOLD analysis project Ga0306920, IMG submission 204666) | Lab enrichment of tropical soil microbial communities from Luquillo Experimental Forest, Puerto Rico - flux4day.12C.oxic.44.000.170 (v2)... | ecosystem: Environmental > Terrestrial >...
AGATCTTTTGTTCGACACGCCGCAGCCGGATGCGCTTGCCAAGTTCAATGTCGGGTTTGCCGGCACTGCGTTGCTTCATTCTCTTAGCCGCTGATTTGTTCATTCTGGCTACCGTCCTTCGGTCGAAGAGCCCCCGAATAGGTGGGTCAGGGGTTCACCCATATACACCGCTTTCAATTCCCGTGGATGGAGGAATTCATCCTTAAACCAAGGGTATTTTGCGGAATTGAAGGTCTCCACCAGCCAGTCGATCATATGCCGCATCCTGGGGATGCGGCCGCTGGAGGGATGAAAAGAAAGCCAAATATCGAACGACCAGCGCAGGTCGATGTCGAGAGGTATCATTTTCCCGCCGAGCATGCCGGCAAAGGTCGGCAGCACGCCGATGCCTGCGCCATTGGCGATGGCCCAATAATTGGCGTTGGACACATTGGTCTTCATCACCACCAGGTCGCGCGGCGTCTGGCCGGGGAAAAGGTTCTCGAAAACTTCCTTGCTGGCGGCTTCGTCGGCGACCTGCACCACCAGCCGATGCCCGAGCAGTTCCTCAACCGTGCGAGGGGTGCCAAAGGTGTCGAGGTATTTTTGGCTGGCATGGAACATCAGATGCATACGGCCGAGCCGCACCAACTTCAGGTCGAGCGCGGTCGGCCGCACCAGATGAACGGCGATGTCGGCTTCGTTTCGTGACACGTCGGCCGAGCGCATGGCGCAATGCAAATCCACCAGGATGCTCGGATAGGACCGTTGGAATTCCGCCAGCCGCTGGTTCAACCAGAACGTTCCGACCCCTTCGGTGACCGAAAGCCTGATCTCGCCTGCAAGGGTTTCGGTGGCGGAGGCTCGCGCGCGCAACAGGTCGAAGGAGGCCGCTTCCATGCGCTCGACGGCCGATACGACGAGCGCGCCTTCATCGGTCAGACGGGCCCCATGCACATCACGGATGAACATGGTGGCGCCGGTCTGCCGTTCGAAGTCGTCGATGCGACGGCGTACCGCATTGATGGACAGCCCAAGCCGCTCGGCCGCGGAGCGGAAACTGCCGCGACGCGCAACTTCCAGGAAAATACGGGCCGCGTCCCAGTCGGTGAGTGCACCGAGACCAACCCTTTGGCGTTCCTCCGAAGGAACGCCCCTTTCCTCTTCCAGATGCATACAATTCCCTTCCAGGTGCTAAACTTGGCAGAATCTAGCCTCGACCACAACCACGACGGGTTCGCCGCTGTGGTTTTTGCTCATGCTTGTTGTTGACGCCGGTATCGGGGAACGCCGGGGCCAGGGATCTCGCGCTGGGGGCCGAGCGCGTGAGCCGCTCCCGTTGTTTGAGCAGCTATTTGCCGGCTTGGCGGACGGAGGCCTTGGGGGCATCATGCTGGGCGGGACGGCCGGATGGATCGCCTCGACCGCAGCTTGCAAAGGCAACGGAAAGAGCGCCGGTGGTTAATTCAAACGAGCAATTGCTGTCGATCCTCGGAAGCCTCGAGCAATGCGAGGTGCGTTTGCGCGCGTGCCGCAGCGATGACACCGCGCATCTGGTTTCGGTCGCGATCCTCGAGCTTCGGATGCGGATCAACGGGATCAGCGACGCGGAGCTGAAGGCGCTGTGCGATGAGATGCTGCCGGAGAGTGATCCGGCGGCGGAGCGGGCTCAAGACACGAAATCATCCGCAAGCCCGCGCCGGCGGCCGTTGTTGCGGCTCGTCAAGTAAGCCAAACCTCGCATATGCGATTTTGCGGCGCCGGCCAGGCCACGAGCGATATCGCATTTGTGATCTGAAAAAAATCCTCGCATGATTGCAGTCGGGCCGTTTCCAAGCCAATTGCGGCTATCGATCTCCGGCAAAGCAGATGGCGATGATTTGAATGATTCAAAATGTCTCGGTCCCGGCTGCGCTGATTGCCGGCCTGATCAGCTTCCTGTCGCCTTGCGTGCTGCCGCTGGTCCCTCCCTATCTGATCTATCTCACCGGCGCGACTATCGAGCATGTCGAGCATGACAAGACCATTGCCGCCTCCCGGCGCGCGGTGATGCTGTCGGCCGCGCTGTTCGTGCTCGGCTTCTCGACCGTGTTCGTGCTGCTCGGCGCCAGCGCTTCCCTGATCGGCACCCTGATCCGCGCCTGGTCGGCAGAGCTTTCGATCCTCGCCGGCATCGTGATCATCGTGATGGGTCTGCATTTCCTCGGGCTGACCCGGATCGGCCTTCTGATGCGGGAAGGGCGCTTGCCGATCCCAAAACCGGTCGGGCTTTGGGGCGCCTATGTGATGGGGCTCGCCTTTGCGTTCGGCTGGACGCCGTGCATCGGTCCGATCCTCGCCGCCATCCTCTCGATCGCCGCGGCGGAAGCCACGGTTGCGAAGGGGGCCGGGCTGCTCGCGGTCTATTCCGCGGGCCTCGGCATCCCGTTCCTGATCGCGGCCTTCATGGTCGAGCAGTTCTCGTCGATGTTTGCGCGGATGAAGGGACATCTCATCAACGTCGAGCGCGCGATGGGCGTGTTGATGATCGTCACAGGGATCGGTTTTCTCACAGGAACGGTATCCAACGTCAGCGTCTGGCTGCTCGAGACCTTTCCGTCGCTGCAGAGTTTCGGCTGATTTTCAGCCGTCCCTTTCCAGCGCGCAGGTCAGCGTGCAGACCACCCCGCGGGGCAGAAAATCGACCGTGGCCTCACCGCCGAGCTGATCGCGCGCGCTGCGCTCGATCATGCGCGACCCGAAGCCGCGCTGCACCGGAGCCGTCACCGGCGGACCTCCGGTCTCGGTCCAGATCAACCTCAGTTTCGGCCCGCCCTCCTCGTGGAGCACCTCCCAGTCGACGGTGATGGTGCCGTTGTCGTTCGACAATGCGCCGTATTTCGCCGCATTGGTCGCGATCTCGTGCACGATCATCGACAGCACCACCGCAAGGCGCGGGGTGAGCGCCACCTTCGGCCCGAACATCTTGATCCGCGCAGTGCCGGCGATGAGATAGGGCTGCAGCACTTGCCGGATCACGTCCTGAAGCTCCGATCCCTGCCATTTCTCCTTGCTGAGCAGATTGTGGGCCTCGGCAAGCGCGCCGAGCCGCCCCTCGAATTTTTCGCGTTCGGCGCGCGTGGCGCCGCGAAAGGTCTGCACCGCGATCGCCTGCAGGATGGCGAGCGTATTCTTGACGCGGTGGTTGAGCTCTTCGATCAGGAGATCATGCAGCAACTCGCCGCGTGCAATCGTGGTGGCCATGCGCACGGCAAAGCCAAGTCCGGTCAAGAGCAGCAGGCCGCCGATCACGCTTGTCATCGCGAGGTTGCGCCAAAGCGGTGCGACCAGCGAGCGTTCCGCAATTCCGGCCGCGACGGCCCATCCGGTCAGCGCGGAATGGGTAAAGCCACTCATCAGCTGCAGGCCGTCAAGCGAGACGGTCGGCAGGATCGCTTCCGGCGTGCCCAGCATCGGGCCATACACCGAATCGGTGGCGCGCTTGCCGATGTTGTTTTCCGGATTGGGGACGCGTGCGAACACCGTGCCGTCACCATCCAGCATGGACAGCGTCCAGTCGGCGCTAGGCCGCTGCTTCTCCAGGATGTTCTGGAACATGGCGAGCGGCGGGCTGTAGGAGATGTCGTAGATCACTTCGCCGTCGCGCATGACCGGCACTTCGACAGTCACGATCAGCGTCTTCTTCACCACGCCGACGAACAGGTTCGAATATTGCGGCTTCTTGGTCGCAAATACGCGTTGCACGATCTCGCGATTGTTGCGCACCGGCAAGTCGGTGACGTCCTCGCTGACGGAGGAGAACAATTCGTGGCCCTCGCGATCCGCGACCAGGATGATGCCGTCCCTGCCGTATTGGTCGAGGAAGCCCGAGGCGATGGGACGAAAGCGTCTGAAGTCGCCGGCACGCAAGGAGTCGGTGAGCGCCAGGACCTGCAACCCGCCGGTCACGCGCTGGATCTCGGCGTCAAGCACGAAGCGGATGCTGCGCACGGTCTCCAGCACGCGTTGCGTCGCCGCCTTCCGGTCCTGCTCGTAATTATGAAAGACAATGCCGACCGCAAAGATGATCAGCGGCAACATGGTTCCCGCGACCAGAAGGGCGAGCCGTACGGGGAGGGAAGGTTTCGGCAACTCCGCTGCCTCGGTTACGCGGCCGGCGGCAGAATAGGAGATGCACCCGAAATCCGCCAGTTTTCGCCTGCGGACCCGGTTTTCTTCCACCTCCCGGGTTGCAGTGCGGAATCCGGGTGCGGTCCTAGAGGTTGCTCGCCGTGATCGCCGAGTACACCAGCGTGCGAAGCTCGCGTCGCAACGGATAGGCGCTGGACGGCATCAGCTGGGTCATGAAAATTGTAATGAGTTCTTCGGCGGGGTCGACCCAGAACGCCGTCGCCGCTGCGCCGCCCCAATTGTATTCGCCGGCGCTGCCGGGCAGCAGGGTTTTGGCCGGATCCATGGTGACGGCAAAGCCGAGGCCAAATCCGATGCCGTTATAGGTCGCCTCCGCAAACATCGAGCGCGACATGCTGGGGAGGTCCATTCCGTTCGGGAGATGGTTTGTCGTCATCAGCTTGATCGTCTTCGGCCCGAGCAACCTCACGCCATCGACCTCGCCGCCATTGATCAGCGCCCGGCAGAAGGTCAGATAGTCGGCCGCCGTCGAGACGAGACCGCCGCCACCGGAAATAAACGAGGGTGGTTTGAGGAAGGGGCTCTGCGCCGGGTCGTCCTGCAAGTACAGCGCCGCCTTGCGCTCGCCGGCGACAAAGGACACGCGGTCGGGCGGGTCGGCCGAATAGCAGGCGGCGAACCGATGCGCCTTGTCTGATGGCACGAAGAAACCGGTGTCATTCATGCCCAAGGGATCGAAGATGCGTTCCTTGAGGAATTGCTCAAATGGCACACCTGAAATCTTGCCGACGAGATAGCCGATCACGTCGGCCGAAACCGAATAATTCCAGGCTTCCCCAGGCGAAAACTCCAGCGGGATCCTGGATAGATCCTCGATCATGGTCTCCATCGTGCCGGCATTCGTGATCTTCTTCTCGCGATAGGCGGCATCCACGTTGGAGCGCTGCTGGATGCCGTAGGTGAGGCCGGAGGTATGGCGAAGCAAATCGACGATCAGCATCGGCCTTGACGGTGGACGAGTGGCAAAGGCGGGCGACGTGCCGGCGACGTAGACGCCGAGGTTCTTCCATTCCGGGATGTATTTGTGAACGGGGTCGTCGAGGGCGACGCTGCCTTCCTCGAACAGCATCATGAAGGCGACCGAGGTGATCGGCTTGGTCATGGAATAGATGCGGTAGATCGTGTCGTCCCTGACCGGCACCTTGCGCTCGACATCGGCATAGCCCTGCGCGCTGCTATGGACCACCTTGCCGCGGCGGTAGACCAGAAGCCGGGTTCCCGGATAGCGGCCGGCGTCGATGTAGCGGTTCTTCAGATGCGCATCGACGCGCTCGAGCGCGGTCTTGGACATCCCAGCGGACTCGGGCGAGGTCGGGGCTAGCATTTTTGTGATCTCCGGCAGGCGTTTCCTGACCTGTTGATAGCCGAAAACCACGTCCTCTTCCAATGGCTTGCGCGCATCCCTGAAACCTCGTCTGAAAGCTTACCTCACCTCGCGCGTTGGTATAGGTTCGAGCCTTCCGCCGCCTTCCGCAAGGATCACAAAATGACCCAGTTCAGCGAAGCCGATCTGACCGCCGCCGTCGTCAAGAGCTTCGAGGAGACGCCAAATCCGCGCGCGAAATTCCTGCTCCAGGAACTGGTGAAGTCGCTGCATGATTATGTCCGCAAGACCGATCTGACCTTCGAGGAATGGCAGTACGCAGTCGATTTCCTGACCCGCACCGGGCAGAAATGCACGCCGATCCGCCAGGAGTTCATCCTCTTGTCGGATGTGCTTGGCGTCTCGATGCTGGTCGATGCGGTCAACCACCGCGAACGCGGCGGCGCGACCGAGACCACGGTGCTCGGCCCATTCTATGTCGGCGAGCACAAGGAGATGCCGCACGGCTCCGACATCTCGCCGCAGAATGTGACCGGCGAGAAGATGTTCGTGCAAAGCCGCGTGACCGATGCCACGGGCAAGCCGCTTGCGGGCGTCCCGGTCGACATCTGGCACGCCGACGACGACGGCTTCTACGACTCGCAGAAGCCGACCTATGCCACGCAAGGCCCGTCATCGCGCGCGCGATTTCGCACCGATGCCGATGGGCGCTTCTTCTTCCGCACCATCCTGCCCTGCAGCTATCCCATCCCGACCGATGGACCGGTCGGAGAGATGATCCTGCAAGCGCGGCGTCATCCGATGCGCCCCGCGCACGTGCATTTCCTGGTCAATGCGGACGGCTACGAGCCGCTGATCACCCATGTCTTCATTGGCGGCGACAAATATCTCGACAGCGACGTGGTGTTCGGCGTGAAGGACGAACTCGTGGCCAAGGTCGAGAAGCGGACCGAAGCGAAGATGCCGGACGGCAAGCCGGCTGCCGTACCCTGGCATCTGATGACTTACGAATTCCATCTGAAGCCGGGCGGCGGGATGGCGCCAAAGCCGATGGCGGCGAAGGCGACCGAGGACGCCTAGCGGCGTCGGTCCCCGCGCTTCAGGTCAATTTTTGAGCGCGCTGCTCATCATTTTTTGAGCGCCGTGCTCATTACTTGTGCGGCGCACAATAAATAAGCGAATCGCAAATTTTGAATGCGAATCCGGCTTGCGAAAAATTCAGGCTTAATCTCCTATATTATTGATATAATTCATGTTTTTTACATATGCCGGCTTGGCACAAAGCTTGAATAGCTGGTGCTGACGCCACCGACGCCGTCGCTCGAAAGCAATCACTGAATTTGTGAACCGCCAAACCGGGGGCCTCTGTGGAGCGTGCCCTTGGGCGTAATGGCGCGCCGATTGAAAGGGACTCTTCTTATGAGCGAACAGAACCCGACCTGGATTTCGGACTGGAATCCCGAGGACGAGAAATTCTGGGAATCCAAGGGCAAGTTCATCGCCCGCCGCAACCTGATCTGGTCGATCGTGGCCGAGCATATCGGGTTTTCGGTCTGGGCGATCTGGTCGATTGTGGCGACCAAGCTGCCGCAGGCCGGCTTCCATTTCGACACCGACCAGTTGTTCCAGCTGGTGGCGCTGCCCGGCCTGATCGGCTCGCTGATGCGCTTTCCCTATACCTTTGCGGTCACGACCTTCGGTGGCCGTAACTGGACCATTTTCTCGGCTGCGGTGCTGTTCGTCCCGACGCTGTGTCTGGCCTATTTCGTCAGCCACCCCGAAACGCCGTTCTGGCTGATGCTGCTGGTAGCGTCCTTCGCGGGGCTCGGCGGCGGCAACTTCGCGTCCTCGATGGCCAACATCTCCTTCTTCTATCCTGACCGGATGAAGGGGTGGGCGCTCGGCCTGAACGCGGCCGGCGGCAATATCGGTGTCTCCAGCGTGCAGCTTCTGACCCCAATCCTGATGGGCGTCGGCTTGATCAACCTCTACCAGGCCACGCCGGTCGGCGGCGTCTATTTGCAGAATGCGGGTTTGATGTGGGTGCTGCCGATCGCGATCGCGGTGTTCGGCGCGATCTTCTTCATGAACAATCTCACTTCGGCGAAGGCCTCGATCAAGAACCAGCTCGCCATCGTCAAGCAGAAGCACACCTGGATCATGTCCTACATCTATATCGGGACATTCGGTTCATTCATCGGCTACTCGGCCGCGTTCCCGCTGCTGATCAAGACGCAATTCCCGACCATCACCATCGCGATCGCATTCCTCGGACCGCTGGTGGGTTCGCTTGCGCGTCCGTTCGGCGGCCTGATTGCCGACAAGGTTGGCGGCGCCATTGTCACCTTCTGGAATTTCATCGCGATGGCGGCGGCGACGATCGGCGTGCTGTACTTCGTCGGCACCAAGGACTTCACCGGCTTCCTCGTGATGTTCCTGATCCTGTTCGCCACCACCGGCTTCGGCAACGGCTCGACCTACCGCATGATCCCCTCGATCTTCCGCGAAGAGAACCTGCGCAAGGCGCGTGGCCAGGGTGAAGCAGCGCGGGCGCTGGCGCTGAAGGCTGCTTCAATCCAGAGCGGCGCCGCGGTCGGCTTCATCGGTGCGATCGGCGCGGTCGGCGGCTTCCTGATCCCGCTCGGTTTCGGCAAATCGATCGCGGTCACCGGCGGCCCGCAGCTCGCGCTCGTCATCTATCTCCTCTTCTACGGAATCTGCCTCGCGACGACCTGGTGGTTCTACCTGCGCAGGGCGCCGGAATCATCAGGTGCGCCGAGCCTCGCCGAAGCGAGGATCTAAGCCCTTCGATGAACGCGAGGTGAACTGCAAAGAGGTGAACCGAAGGCGCCGTCGACGCAACGAAGGTTGTCCCTCGCCCGCTGTCCGGGCGAGGGGAGACACATGAGGAGCCAACGATGACACCGGAGCAAATCAAGCTGGTCCAGGCGAGCTTTTCCAAGGTCGCCCCGATCGCGGACAAGGCCGCTGTCCTGTTCTATGACCGCCTGTTCGAGATCGCGCCTTCCGTCAAGACACTGTTTCCAAAAGACATGACCGAGCAGCGGCGGAAACTGATGTCGACGCTCGCGATCGTCGTCAGCGGATTGTCCGATCTGCCGTCGATCTTGCCCGCAGCGAGCGCGCTCGCCACACGCCATGTCGCTTACGGCGCAAAGCCCGAGCACTATCCGGTGGTCGGCTCCGCGCTGTTGTGGACGCTGGAGCAGGGCCTCGGCAAGGACTGGACGGCCGATGTCGCCGACGCCTGGACCGCGGCCTACACCACGCTGTCCACCTTCATGATCAATCAGGCCTATGGCCGGCCGCAGGCGGCGGAGTGAGGAATTTCGGTGAGCGAACCGCTGGTCATCGTCGGCAATGGGATGGCGGCCGCGCGTCTGGTGGACGAGCTGTCAAAGACCTCGCTCGGCCGCTACGCCGTTGCGGTGATCGGCGACGAGCCGCGCCTTGCCTATAACCGCGTGCTGCTGTCGTCGGTGCTCGCCGGCGAAACCGCGTCCCACGATATCGAGCTGAGGCCCGCGACGTGGTGGCGCGACCGCGGCGTCACCGTGAAATATGGCTCGCTCGCGAGCGAGATCGATGTCGGCCGGCGCGAATTGAAGATCGCCGGTGAGGAGAGCATCGAATTCTCGCGGCTCGTGCTGGCGACGGGTTCAACGCCGCTGCGGCTCAACGTGCCGGGCGCCGACCTTTCGGGCGTGCACACCTTTCGCGATACACGGGACGTCGACATCCTGCTCGCGCTCGCCGCACGCAGGAAGCCGGTGGTCGTGGTCGGCGGCGGATTGTTGGGGCTGGAGGCGGCTTACGGTCTCGCGAAAGCCGGCACGCCGGTCACGCTGTTGCATCTGATGGACCGCCTGATGGAGCGCCAGCTCGATGCGGCGGCGGCGGCACTGTTGAAATCGCTGGTCGAGCGCAAGGGCATCAAAGTCCTGCTCAATGCCAACACCGCGCGCATCCATGGTGAGGCCCGCGTCGAGGGCGTGGAGCTCGCCGACGGGCGACGGATCGAAGCCGATGCGGTGATCTTCGCCGCAGGGATCCGGCCGAACGTTGCGCTGGCGAAAGAGGCCGGCATCACCGTCAATCGCGGGATCGCGGTCGATGACCATCTGCAAACCAGCGCGGAAAACATCTTTGCGCTCGGTGAATGCGCCGAGCATCGCGGCATCTGCTACGGCCTGGTTGAGCCGGCCTATGAGCAGGCGCGCGTGCTGGCGCAGCATCTTGCCGGCAAGGGGGCGTCCTATCCGGGCAGCGTGGTGTCGACCAACCTGAAGGTTTCGGGCGTCGGCGTGTTTTCGGCCGGCGATTTTCTTGGCGCGGATGGCAGCGAAAACATCGTGCTCAGTGACGCCAAGCGTGGCACTTACAAGAAGCTCGTCGTTGCCGATGGAAAGCTCGCCGGGGCGGTGCTGATCGGCGATACCGCCGACGCGCTCTGGTATCTCGACATGATCAGGGCGAAGGAATCGGTGGCCCGCATTCGTAAAGAGATGATGTTCGGCCGTTCGCTGGCGACCTCGGCGAAGGCTGCTTGAGGGTGGAGTGGTCATGACTGTCGTCGATCCCGCGCTTCGCGCCACCCGTACGACTTGTCCTTATTGCGGCGTCGGTTGCGGCGTGCTGGCGACGCCGGACGGCAAGGGCGGAGCGGCGATCTCAGGCGACAGCGAGCATCCCGCCAATTTCGGCCGTCTCTGCTCGAAGGGCTCCGCGCTCGGCGAGACGCTCGCGCTGGAAAGCCGGCTGCTCTATCCGATGATCCGCTGCAAGGGCGTGCTCGAACGCGTCGCCTGGAGCGATGCGCTCGACCATGTCGCCCATCGCTTGAAGCACATCATCGCCCGCGACGGCGCCGATGCGGTGGCGTTCTATCTCTCCGGCCAGATGCTGACCGAGGACTACTACGTCGCCAACAAGCTGATGAAAGGATTCATCGGCTCGGCCAACGTCGACACCAACTCGCGGCTCTGCATGGCTTCGACGGTTGCCGGCCAACGCCGCGCCTTTGGCGCCGACACCGTGCCCGGCTGCTACGAGGATCTCGACGAGGCCGATCTCCTGGTGCTGGTCGGTTCGAACGCGGCCTGGTGCCATCCCGTACTGTTCCAGCGCATGATGGCCAACAAGCAGACGCGCGGCGCGCGCATGATCGTGATCGATCCGCGCCGCACCGACACCGCTGAAGATGCCGAATTGTTTCTGGGCCTCAAACCCGGCACCGACACCGCGCTGTTCTCAGGACTGCTTGTGCATCTCGCCGAGCACGGTGCGCTCGATTCCGATTACATCAAGTTCCACACCAACGGCTTTGACGAGGCGCTGGCTCGCGCGAAAAACATTGCTGGCAGCCTGGCGGCAACCGCGCTTGCGAGCGGGCTCAGCGAGAGCGATGTCGCAAGATTCTTCCAGATGTTCCGCGAGACGCCGCGTGTGGTCACGCTGTACTCGCAGGGCGTCAACCAGTCTGCGCAGGGCACCGACAAGGTCAATGCCATCCTCAACTGCCATCTCGCGACCGGGCGCATCGGCAAGGTCGGCGCTTCGCCGTTCTCGCTGACTGGCCAGCCCAATGCGATGGGCGGCCGCGAGGTCGGTGGGCTGGCCAAC
>Ga0306920_100013500_pt1 | contig 11136 bp, 24 predicted proteins | sample flu12Cox44000170_FD_204666 | JGI IMG/M metagenome (GOLD analysis project Ga0306920, IMG submission 204666) | Lab enrichment of tropical soil microbial communities from Luquillo Experimental Forest, Puerto Rico - flux4day.12C.oxic.44.000.170 (v2)... | ecosystem: Environmental > Terrestrial >...
GGCTTTGTTCCACGAGCAATTCGAGAGGCCCGCTAAGACCGCGCCGAATGAGGCACTGCTTTCGTTTGTGAAGCTTTACAAGTCCCCCGAGCCGGAGCCTGCGTGACCTCTGTTGAGGAGGATCAGCAGCGGGACACCGGCAACAATGATCCCAGTTGGGATATGTGGCTGGCGATGGCCGTTCCCTGCGTCGTGGAGGGTTGCCCGAACCCTGTCGAATGGTGGGGCAATCAGCACGGCTGTGTAAGGGCCCAGTCCTGCGATGACCACACGATGAAGTTCATCGCGCTTCTTCGGGGTGATCTTTCGGCTAATGGATATATCGAGTGTAATCGCTGTAAGCGGAGGTTCTTTTTCCTTGAGGATTTCTTCACGGCGGTGCGGATTTGACGGATTGGAATCCGGTCAGTGTCGCTAACGCGATCCGCGACATCGTTGACCGGCTTGAGAAAAGTTCCAAGGTCATCGCCGAAGCCTATGATGCGTACCTGACAGCTAAACGGGCCTATACGCTTGCCTTGGCTGAGAAAAAGCAGGAGTTTCAGGGCACTCCCACCGAGCGTACCGATAAGGCCCTTCCGTTTTGTCGGCAGCTTTGGCTTGAGATGGATGACGCGGACGTGGCCTATAAGTATGCGCGGGATCTCGCAGATGCTTTGGAGAAGAAGCTGTCAGGTTTACAGACGGAGGCGAAGCTAATGACTCAAGAAATGTTGATGTCACGATGAGATATGACCGCGAATGGCTGAGAGCAACCAAGGCCGCTAAGGTTTACGTCGGACAGGTCTCCGAGAAGATGGTTCGGATCCCCGAGCTGCAAGATCGGTTGATTGTTGGCACCATCTTCAGTGTGGTGGTGGAATCTTTTCGTGGGAGTGTGGCCGCGGGCACCGACTTCTCGCGCGACATGGCGGACATCGCTGATCTGGACAAGCTGGCTGATGAACTTATTCAGGAGAAACGATGCGCCGAGTACTCGTTACCGGCTCCCGAGGCCTGACCGACCGAACCCCAGTATGGGAAGCCCTACTGGCACAGGCCAGAATAGCGGGTGGTTTGGATAAGATCACCGTCATTCACGGTGATGCCTGCGGTGCCGACGCTCATGCTAAGAACTTTTGCAAGGTGTATGAGGTGGCCGAGGAGAAGTATCCTGCTGATTGGAAGTCTTTCGGCAAGGCAGCTGGGCCTATTCGCAATAGCGTGATGATCGCGGCTGGCGCTGATGTGTGTCTGGCCTTCCCGAGGGGTAAGGCCCGCGAAACGATGGACTGCGCCCTGAAAGCCAGGGCTAAAGAGATTCCGGTGATCTTTGGGTGAATGAGAGGAAATGCCGCGCCCTGCTTCGGGAGCGTGCGGGGGGCATGTGTGAACGCTGCGGTCGGCACGGGGGTCTGACCCTTCATCATCGCCGGAAAAAATCGCAGGGAGGCCAATTCACTCCCGCCAATTGTGTGATGCTATGCGGGAGTGGGACCACGGGCGATCACGGTTGGGTGGAAGGCAACCCGAATGATGCCGAGTGGGAGGGCTTTCACGTCCGACCCTGGCGGGACCCCGCCGCGGCCGCTGTCAAGTATCGCGGTCGGTGGGTTTTCTTAACTGAAGATGGAAAGGTCGAATATGAAAGCGGCCGAGGAGAACTGGCCCCCGGCGACGGGGAGTTACGACGAGCCGCGGCCGAGATGCCGCCACAGGACGAAACCCGCTGAGCCGTTCGCACCACCTCGGGCTTATGGCGAGATCCTGCGCGTGACACCGGCTACTCGTGGTGTTCGTGCGCAGGCCTTTGTTTATTGGGGGGATTTTTATACGTGGGAGAACCTATCGAGTTTACTTCCTGCGTAAAGAAAGGAAATGACATGCGGGTTCCAACTGAGATGGACTTCCAGAACAATAAGAGGCCTTTCGTCCGAATGCAGTTCGGCGTGCTGGACGCTACCAGTGGTGGCGTGTCGATCTGTTCCAATCGTGAGACTGCGCACGCTGCTGTTGAGCGGTTTCCTGAGCGGTACACGCCGATGAAACGTCATGTCAGTGAATGGGTTAAGGATGAGTGAGCGTTACGGCACTATAAACGAGGCCTATGAACTCTTGCCCGAATTTGAGGACTGGGTACGGAAGACGATTGAGGACGACGAGGCCGAGATTCGGCACTCCGGTGCATTGGGTGGATACCTTGCCGGCCGCATGTCCGCACTCCGTGATGTCCTTGATTGGTGGGGTGTGAGCGGAAAATGACCGATGCCGCGGTTCAACTGGTTGAGGAGAACATCGATCAGTCCCATCCCTCGGTGGTCAAGGACCAACTAGCCCAACAGGTCAGGAAGATGCTGCGTGACCAGGTCGACAGGTATTTGATATGTGACGGCCTGAAGGAATGGGACAGCAGGCCGGGCAGCCCGCCCGGGTTCCTGCCACACATTGTTTCTGATGTGATCCGGCGATATCGAACGCAATATCTTGAGGACAAAGCCCGTAAGGAAGCTATATCTAATTGGGAGAAACAATTGAAGAAAGAGATGGGTGACGGCTGACGCCCCCCCGAACGACTCCCTAGCGGAGCAGTCCACACTCGGCGCAATGCTGATATCCAGCACTGCGATAGCCGAGATCGTGGCCGAGGTTAAAGCTGAGGACTTCTATCGGCCGGCGCATGAAACGATCTTCCGAACCATCGTTGATCTGTTCAGCAGCGGTCAGGCGGTTGATCCCGTCACGGTCTCCGCTGAACTTGAGAGGCGTTCTAAGGCACGTATTGTTGGCGGGGCACCGTATCTACTCACCCTGCAACAGTCGTGCCCCACAGCGGTCAACGGGGCCACGTATGCACGCATCGTGGCCGAGAAAGCAACCCGCCGCCGACTGTTGGCGTTCGGGGTTCGCTGCCAGGAGCTTGCCCATAGGGGTGACGCCGACGATATCGATGCGGTGATCGCCCAGGCCGAGCAGTTCCTGAAAGAGGTGAATCTCCCCAGGGAGAAGACTTCGGGATTCCATGATCTTTATCGGGAGTGGAATGACTGGCTGGAATCTGATCTCGCTGAAGACCTGATTCCAACACCTTGGTTCAAGGTCAACGAGATACTTAGCGGTGGGTTGTATAAGTCCCGGCTGTACGTGTTCGCGGGCCGGCCCGGTCAGGGTAAGTCGATCTCGGTGTTGAACATCGCCGCCCACGCCGCGCATCACGACAAGGGCGCCATCGTGTTCAGCTTGGAGATGCCGAAGAACGAGGTGATGAGCCGCGTCCTGGCTTCTGGGGCCGAGATTAGTTTTCAGCAGATCATTCGCAGGCAGGTCCGACAGGACACCTCCCAGCGTATCGAGGAGTACTACTCCCGTAACGCCGGTATGAGGTTTTATTGCGTGGATAGAAACCTGACCGTGGAGCAGATCGCCGCGGAATGCCGGGCGGTCAAAGACCTGGACATGGTGGTTGTCGACTATGCCCAGTTGGTGAAGGCCAGTGATAGGCGGGTCAAGCGTCACGAGCAGATCGCCCATGTCACCCGCACGTTGAAGACGTTGGCGAAGGAACTGCATGTGGCCGTTGTCCTCGCCGCGCAGCTGAATAGACAGGGCGTAGATCCCAAGACGGGTAAGTCACGCACACCCGTCCTGAGTGATCTCGGGGAGTCTGGTGCTCTCGAAGCGGATGCCGATGCGGTGCTGTTTCTGCACAGGCCGGATGAGGATGACGGCACGGTTGATGTGGTCGTGGCTAAGAACCGCAGTGGTACCTGTGGTTTGGTGCCTCTCTGCTTCATCGGCCATCAGGTCAGGCTGGGATCTTGAGGGTAATAGCCGCCGTGCTTTACGAAATGCACGAGCGTGACTGGATGCCCTTCGGTATGTGCGAGGTCGGTGATCCTCGGGACACCCGGTTTATACGAAAGCCCACACCCGCCGAGGACGATGAGTGGGGTGCGCTTTGTGCCCAGTGCCCGGTTTTTTCGGAGTGTCTTAGGTGGGCCGATCGGGAGGATGTTGCGGGGGTTTATGTCGCAGGGGAGTGGCGGGGGTAATGGGGTTTAATAATCTTAGTTTGGAACTTGGCGCGAAGATTCTCCGCGAGGAGGGGGTGGAGTTCTCCCACGTGTTGCAGGTTCATTTCAATGTCGACTGGGATCGGGGCTACTCCACATTAACGCCGGGGTGGGCCGAATACCCGGTGACGATTGACTACAGCAACAATGAACCCACCACCAGGCAATACAGGAAAGTTTACGAGGGGCTGTATCAGATCATTCGTGAGCTAGAAGATCTGGATGATGAAATTAGATTTGATTGAGTCGTAGTCAAAGGAGTTATTGTGAAAACCTCTGAGATATTGAGTGACGCCCGCGGCCGGCTGGATCGGGGCTGGTGCCAGGGGACTAGTGCGGATGAACACGGCAATCTCTGTGCGATGGCAGCCGTCTCCGCTGCGGTCTTGTATGCCAAGCAGTTGGGCGTCGAAACCCATACCGTGTTCCCCCACCCATCTGATGCCCTTTCTGAGAAGGTAAAGGAATTCGGTAGTTACGAGACCGTCGTTCAGTTCAACGATGACCCCCGCACATCCAAGCAGGATGTTCTCAACTTGTTCGACAAGGCCATTCTGGGCCTGCAGGAAAAGGGCCGTTGAGTCGTAGCCAACAGAAGGGCACCTCTTTTGAAACGTCTATTGCCAAAGGGCTTGCTTCAGCCCTTGACGACGATCGTATCGAACGCCGCGCCAAGACCGGCACTAAAGACCGGGGCGATATTGCGGGGGTTCGGTTACGTGGCCAGCGAGTTGTTATTGAATGTAAAAACGAGGCAACTGGCAAGGTCTTCAAGCTTCCCGAATGGGTCGATGAGGCCCAGGAAGAAGCCGCCAACGACGACGCCCTAGTCGGGGTGGTTGTTCATAAGCGCGCTAAGACTACTGATCCGATGAGGCAGTGGTGTTCGATGACTGTTGGGGATTTCGTGGCGATCCTCACCGGAGAAAGGCAGTAAGAACAATGAGTGATCTGCTGACGGCGTTGATGATTCTTCCCTGGCTTATCCCGTTGGGTTTGTTCACGGTTATTTTCTTTGAATGGAGCGCAAGAACTCGTGGCGAAGATAATATGTCTGCGTGGCTTCTCTGCCAGTGGGAAGAGCACCAGGGCAAGGGAGATAGCCGACCAGACGGGGGCGGTAGTGGTCTGCCGCGACAGTCTTCGGAAGATGCTATTCGGCAGTTACTTGGTGGGAAAAGAGGATGAGGACCGAGTTACCGTTGCCGAGGAAGCGCAGGTTAGTGCTCTCCTTAAAGCGGATGTATCTGTCGTCATCGACGCAACACATTTATACTTTCCGTATCTCCGTAAGTGGGTCAGGGTCGCATCACGGCTTGGTGCTGAGTTTGACGTAGTCGATGTCCACTGCGACATCGACGAATGCAAGCGCCGCGACCATGCCCGCATGCAAGCTGGCGGTAGGTATGTGGGTGATTCGGTAATCGATCAGCAGGCAATAGTTTTCCCGCGGGATAAGTGGCCTGCGGTTACAGCTGTTAAACCCGTGGCGATTGAGCCTTACGAATCTCCGATCCCGTGGACTCTGCCGGTGGCCATCATCGTGGATATTGATGGGACGCTTGCGCACATGAATGGCCGGTCACCCTATGACTACACGCGGGTGCTGGAAGACGATCTGGATGAGACAATTGCCCTGCTTCTGGATGACTGGAAGTATGTCCATCCGAGGGGCGAGGTTTTGGTTGTCTCGGGCCGGGATCACACATGCCGGAAGGACACCCTGGCGTGGCTGAACAAGCATGACGTTTCGTATGACCATTTGTTCATGCGCCCGGCCGACGCCAAGGATGAGCATGGTAATAAGATCCCCGATTGGATAGTTAAGTACAACATCTTCAACGAACACATCCGGTATCACTATGATGTTCAGTTTGTTCTTGATGATAGATTGCAGGTTTGTCGAATGTGGCATCGCCTTGGGCTGAAGATCTTAAGGGTCGGTGACCCAGATGCTGACTTCTAGGAAGGATTTCATTATGACCGATAGATACCCCGCCGAGTTATTGCATGAGGATGAAGATGACGGCACGATGGTGGAAAACCTCGCGGACTTCTCCGCGGCTGTCGTTGGTCACAAGATTGTTTCGGCCAGGAAGGTACGCCGCCCAACTAGGTACTCCTTCGATGAGAAGTTCGTCATCACCCTCGATAATGGCACCGAGGTTGAGCTTGGGGACGGCGGCGAGTGCTGCGCCTACACGCGGCTTGAGGACTTTCTTCTGAACGTCGACCAGATTGACAACATCATCACCGGGGTTGGCACCACTGATGGGTATGAGACGTGGCATGTGTATGCCGATGCCGGCGATGTTTTGAAGATGACTGTCGGGTGGAGTTGTGGTAACCCGTTCTATTACATCTATGGATTCAGCATCGACGTCGTTCCCGTGGGTAGCGATGACAGTTAAGGTTACTGACGAATACTATCCCGAATACGATGAGCGTGATCGTTTCGTATCTGGGGAGCATAGTTCCGGCCCGGTCTATGACGACCACATGCTACTGACCATTGGTGGTATGCCCGATTTCCCGTTGACATGGGATCGGGTGGGGGATCTTCGCGATGTCTTAACTGCGGCGCTGGAATTGAGAAATAAATGAGTGAACTCGGGCAGAAGATTATTGAAGGGGTTCGTGCCGCCGCGGCGGGGCGACCGGACTATATTTACCCCAAGGACGGTAGTGGCTGTTGGTATATTCGCGATTACAGCCCCAGTTGCCTTGTCGGCCACGCTCTGTGGGCCGCTGGTCTAATAGACGAGGATTGGCGTGGGGATGACTATGGTGCGATCGCGGACGTCGTCCTGCATGAGAAATGGCCACTGGACGAAGACGAGGTCCATTGGTTGAGCACTGTGCAGAAAAATCAGGACATTGGTCGGCCGTGGGGTGATGCGGTAGCCATTGCTGATGATAAGTCTGATGATGATCCCGAACGATGATGAATGGGATGAGAAGTGATCTATTGCCCCACTGCACCGCATACCCACACCCTTATTGAGGTGTGTGAATTGCTCAAGACTATATACCGCTGATCCGTAAGCGTTGCCGGTTGGACGCCGAAGAGGCTGCTTAACCAATCGAAAAACCGCACCGGGGGAAAACCCGGAAATTGAAAATTGTTGCCCCACACCCCCAAGATGAGGGCAGCCCAGGCGGCTCTTAAGTTGAGGGGGTAAACAGAAAGCGCAGGTCAGCGTGCGTCTCGAAGATGTGAACTGGTGGGACAAGGCGGCCTGCAAGGGCCAGGATGTGAATCTGTTCTATCCCGAGGAGGGCGCCTCGTCCGTGGCCCCCAAAGAGTTCTGCCTGAAATGTACTGTCAGGCAGGAATGCATGGATGACGCTATACGCCATGAGACGCCGACTACCCGTCATGGTGTTTGGGGGGGCATGTCTTCTTATGACCGGGAGAATGCAATAGACGGTCGTAAGCGCCGGTCTTACCGGCGTAAGACTCACTGCGCTAAGGGTCGTCATGAACTCACCTTGGATAATATTCTTTTGATCAAGGGCAGGGCGAAGGTTCGTTGTAAGGCGTGTACTGAGGAGCGTCGGCTTGCTTATGCGATGGCGCCGGCATGTGTCAATGGCCATCCCTGGACTTCGGAGAATTCGTACTTTGATTCCAAGGGCCGCCGTAGTTGTAGGGAATGTCGGAGACAGCGATCACTTGCATGGAAGGTGAGGAATGAGGCCCGAAATAACGGTCACCAACAAAAACAAGTTCGGCAAGATCACCAACAAGTGGTATGTGAAGGTGGGGAAGAGGTGGCGTCCGTTCGGGCAGGACGAGTGGGTTAAGGACGGCGTTGAGTGGATTCGGCAGCAGCTGAAAGGCGCTGCCTGATGTTGGTGAGGGTTGAGTCCGCGCCCGATGAGTTCGTTCATCTGAATCCTGACCTGATCACATCGATTTGCGCCGTCCCCGGTTCCCATTGCGCGGATGGGCCATCCACAGTGGTGACATTGGGTTGCGACCAATGGATTATCCCCGGCACGGTTGAGGAAGTCCTGAAGAAGCTTGCCTTCTCTACCTGATCCGCGATGCAGGTCGGGTAAACATTGTGCTGGCAGGACAAAGGACGGCCCCGCCATCACCGCCAAGTTCGACAGCATTTGCGCCGCCTGCATCCAAGACATTCAGCGACAGCTAGACGAGCTTCCCCATCTGGCCCTGGCGCTCAGGGCATTCCTTGGTGTCACCCCCAAGACCGCGTTGCAGAGCCGGGTGAAGTCAACACCCGAACCTGCCTGCCCCCTGGATCCTCGTGTCGATGAACTCCTCACTGACATTGAGGATGTTATCGATAGGACTGATGGGTTGCGGGTTGCTGATCTTGTGCGGCAGCCGGCGATGAAGTTCATCGTGTGGTTCAAGGATCGGCGCCGCGAAACATACCTCACCGGTGTTGACCGGGCGCTGGCGATCAGGAGGGTGCAGGCACGCGCGAACGCTATCCTCGGATTCGATCGTATCTGGGTTAAACGTCACGCCCCCTGTCCCCGATGTGGCCTGCCCACGTTGGGTACTTTCATCGGTGATTCCAACATCGAATGCCGTGACTGTGCATTTGTCATGTCACTTGATGAGTATTCTCAATATCTTTTAGAACTGGCGGGTTGAATGTTCGGATATGCAGGGCTCCGCCAGCCTCCCTCTTTACCGAGGGGTCGACTCACCTATATTGAGAAAACATTGGCTTTCGATACCCGCATAACCTATATCCATGAATGTCCCGATTGTGGAGTTGTCTACGAGAATAAGCGACAAGAGGAGAAACCATGCGAACAATGCCGGGCCAGTGAGGATATCTGATGGATTGGGTAGCACTTCCGCCGGAGATCAATTCGGCCAGAATGTATGCGGGGCCGGGAGCGGAACCGTTGAATCAAGCTGCCAGCGCGTGGGCGACCCTTGCTGCCGAGCTTGGTTCCACTTCGGAAAGTATCGCGACAGTTGTCGCTGGGCTTACAACAACGTGGCTTGGTCCGAGTGCGAACGCAATGAGGGAGAAGGTGATGGGGTATGTCGACTGGCTTGAGTCCACGTCTGTATTGGCTGGACAATCCGCCGTCCAGGCTGCGGCGGCTGTTGCGGCTTATGAGTCCGCATTCGCTGCTACGGTTCCTCCGCCCGTCATCGCGGAGAACAGATCATTCCTCGCCACGCTGGTCGCCACAAACTTTCTGGGCATCAATACCCCGGCCATCATGGCGACCGAAGCGCACTACGCCGAGATGTGGGCCCAGGATGTTGTTGCCATGTTTGGCTACCAAGCGGGGTCCGCGAGTGCTGCGGGACGGCTAGCCCCATTTGGCCCTCTCATTTCCTCCGTGACGCCCTTAAATGTTAGGCCCGAGCTAGTGGGGCTGGGGCTGAATATCTTCCAGCCGGGGAGCGATCAGAGCGCGACAGGGTTGGCGGGGTTGTTGAACCTGCTGTCTGGTTCTAATGGTTCCGCGGCGGGTTCGTTCCTGAACTCCACTGCGATCAACTCTCTGGCGGCGTCGGGTATCTCGAATAGTGGTATGCAATCCGCGGGCAGTCTTCTGGGTCTGGGTGGTACTGGTGGTCAGCAGCAGGATGAGCCTTCCGGTGTTCAGCCGGGCGAGTCGCCCACGTATCCGATCGGCCCGGACGCGCCGAAGGTTTTGATGGGCCGGTCATCGTCGGTGGGGAATCTATCCGTCCCCCCGTCCTGGCCTAAAGAATCTCCTGTAACTCCTATGGCTACAGAAGGCGCACAATTCGCGGGTGTTCCCGGTGTTCCCCTTCTTGGTGGAATGCGAGCGGAGAGGCCGGAACCGGCGCGCTATGGTATCCGGCCCACGAAGGTCATGTCTCGCCACCCATCGGCGGGTTAGGTGAACGAGAAACAGAAACTTTGGGCTTGGCTTAAGGCCGAGAATCGCTACAAGCCCCCTAAGCCGACAGGAGCGGATGCTCCGGTTCCGGCGGCTAACCGTGCCAGTCGCCGCCGTAGCGGTAAGCGCGTGAAGTCCCCCCGGGGGGGTAGGAATTAACGAAACTGCGGATAGATGCCAGGGGTTTTCATCCTGTGAGCGTAGAGTCTATTCCCGAAAATCCCCATACGGCCCGCTCTGTCACAGGCACCACAGATCCTATAAAGATCTGGGTGACCCTGCCCGGTGCGAGATGGAGAAGCGCTGCCCCCGGTGCAAGGAAGTCAAACCACTTGGCGAATTCTCCCCCCGACGCGAAAGGGGCGAGGGGCACGTCAATACTTACTGCAAGGCCTGCCGTTGCGAGATGGTGCGGGATAGCTATTGGTTGAACCCGGCTCCTAAAAGAGACTACGCTCGCCGCCGACATCATAATGTGCTTAAGCATGATCCTGCCCATAGGGCATATGCTTCTAAAAAGGCGCGCGAGGCCAAGCTCAGAGCGCGTGGGCTCACGGATGAATTGTATCGGAAGCTATACGATGCACAGGATGGCCGCTGCCGATTATGCGATGAGTGGAGAAAGACGCTTAACATAGATCATAATCATGAAAACAATGTCACCCGCGGACTGCTCTGCCTTAGTTGTAATACTGGACTTGGTCATTTTAGGGACAGCATTCCGGTGCTGCGCCGGGCCATCGAATATCTAAATAGCGATGGCTATATTAATATTTGCGGGAGCGGATTAGATGCTTAAACCCGGCTGGGTGATACACAGTGCCTGCGGGCAGTCTTGGAGCGGCCTGAAAACGTCCCATTGCTCAGGCTGCCACCTTACCTTCACAACCCTGCTGTCATTTGACAAGCATCGCCGAATATCCAAGTGTCTATCCCCCGAAGAGGCGGGACTGGTTCGTACAGCCCGTGAGTATGAATGCTATGGCTTCCCAGGAAAGGAAGAAGAAGATGCCTGACGCTACAGTAACTATTGTTGGTAACCTCGTGGCCGACCCTGATATGCGCTTCACTGCTAACGGTGTTGCAGTCGCGAACGTCACAATTGCGTCCACGCCGCGCACCTATGACCGGCAAAGCGGTGAATGGAAAGACGGAGAGTCTCTGTTCCTTCGTGGCACGATATGGAAGGAAATGGCCGAGAACGTCGCGGAAAACC
>Ga0306920_100013501_pt1 | contig 11136 bp, 14 predicted proteins | sample flu12Cox44000170_FD_204666 | JGI IMG/M metagenome (GOLD analysis project Ga0306920, IMG submission 204666) | Lab enrichment of tropical soil microbial communities from Luquillo Experimental Forest, Puerto Rico - flux4day.12C.oxic.44.000.170 (v2)... | ecosystem: Environmental > Terrestrial >...
TGCCGGGCGGCGGTGGTGGCGATCTTGGCCAGCAGCCGGACGGCGGCGGGCGAGGCACCCGATGTGTTCGCGGGCAGGAGCGCGAGGGCGAGGGCAGCCGCCAGGGCCGCGGCCCCGGTAGCTGCGATGGCGATCGCTGTCATGCGGCGGCGGCGCGTGGCGGACCTGCCCGCCGCCGCGTCGGCGGCCAGGCGCAGTTCACTGATCAGGTGCTCCTTGAGGGTGTGCTGGCGGCCTGCCGGGAGGTCCCGTTCGGCCGGGGCCGGCAGCTGCCGGGCCAGCTCGGCCACGTTCCCGCAGCGGGGGTCATCGGCGTTCATCGGTTCCCTCCGGTTCCGGCCGTGCCGCGTTTCCCGCGGTCATCCAGTACCTGTCCGCTGCCGCCGGCCGGTTCCCGGCGGCGGGGACCAGCTTCCGGAGCTTGCGTCGTGCCCGCGACAGCCGGGACCGCACGGTGCCGACCGGCACCCCCAGCGCGCGGGCGGCCGTGGCGTAGTCCAGCTCCGACCAGACACACAGGGCGATGACCTCGCGCTCGCCGGGGCGAAGTGCGCCCAGCGCCTTCCCGGCCTCGCGGAGCCGGGCGGCGTCATCCAGGCGCCCTGCCAGTTCCTCAGCGAAATCCGGTACCGGTGGCGGCGGCAGCAGCCTGCTCATCGCCGCCTGGTGGCGGTGGGACGCCCGGGCCAAGTTGCGGGACACGTTCACCGCGATGCCCAGCAGCCACGGCCGCAGCGGCTCACCGCCAGGGTCGATCCTGTCCCTCAGGCGCCAGGCCTCCAGGAAGGCGAGCGAAACCACCTCCTCGGCGGCAGACCAGTCCGCGGTCAGCCGGAAGCCCAGGTTGCAGACGGCGTGGGCGTACTCGTCGAAGAGCACGCCGAAGGCATCCGGATCCCCGGCGCGAAGACGTGCACGCAGATTCGGCTCCACATACCTTCCTGTCCGCTCGTTCCGCTGCGGTTCCCGGGGGCACGGACCGAAGCGGAGCCGGCCGCCCATCGATCTAGATTTCCCGCACTCCGCCGCAGGTCAGGACCCGAATGGATGCTGCCGTACTACGTGGCCGGCAGGGCCGTCCCGGTCTCAAGGAGGGTCTTCAGGCTCGACAGCACGGCGGGCCAGCCCTCCGCGATGGCTTGCAGGACGCGGCTGCCGGGCGAAAAGCCGTCGTGGGTGACCGTCAGCTTGACCACGCCCCGCCCGACGTCCTGCATGTCGAAGGTGACCTTCGACCGGGGCTCGGCCCGCCAGGCCTCAGCGGTTGCGTCGTCCATGCCGACCTCGGCTGCCGACCCGGGTGTGAACGAATGCCAGGTGTAGGACAGCCGGCGGTAGGGGTCGGAATCGAGGATCACCTGTTCGCGGTCGGCCACGACGAGCCCGACATCTTTGTGCTCCAAGTCCCAGGTCGAGCCCTTCGTCCAGTCCGAACGGAAGGTCTTCGGACCAGCCTTCTGGTGCCGCCAGTAAAGCTTGGTCATGGCCGGGTCAGTGAGGCCCCGCCAGATCTGTTCGGGCGCGGCGTGGATGTAGGTCGTGTAGATAAAGGTCGTCATCTGGTCAGTGCGTACGGCCATTGCGGTGTCTCCTGTCGTGGAGCTGCGAGGATGAGAGTGATGCCAATCCTTGATCGGAGGCTTCATCCCCCGGCCGGCTGGTAGGTGAGGTAGGCCAGGTCGCAGGCGACTGTCGAGTTGCCGATAAGGCGCAGGGGTTTCTTGTCGCTGGTCTCGCCGAACAGGCGCGCGCCGGCCCCGAGCACGACCGGGTAGATCATCAGCCGCAGCTCATCGACCAGGTCGTGCTCCAGCAGCGTGTGCACGAGCTGGAAGCTGCCGGCGACGATGATGTCCCCAGCTAGCCGCTGCTTCAGCGCCGACACCTCGTCCACTACCTCGCCCCCCAGCACAGTCGTGTTGGCCCAGGCGGGATCGCGCAGAGTCGAGGACACTACGTATTTGGCCTTGCTGTTCATCCGGTCCGCGAACTCGCCAGTCCGCGTTGGCCACCGCGCGGCGAGGAACTCATAGCTGCGCCGGCCCAGCAGCATGGCCTCGGTGCCCAGCGCCTCCTCCAGCGCGACCCTGGCCGCCTCGTCGCGGCCCCGGTCGCCAATACGACCGACCCAGCCGCCGTGCCGGAAGCCCTCGTCACCGGCCGGGTCCTGGACGACTCCATCAAGCGAGACGTTCTCGCTGATGATGATCTTTCCCACGCCGGTTCCTCCTTAATGGCGTTGCCAGCTGCCACTGATGCAGGCACCCGCGACGCCGTGAAACGGGCGGCTTTGCCGCAGCTCAGTCCTGGCGGGTCAGCATGAACACCGGAAACTGCCGCGTGGTCTTGGCCTGGTGTTCGCCAAGGGTGGAGTACTCCGCGACCAGCTTCGGCCACAGCTCGGCGCGGGCGGCGCCGACCAGCTCCTCCGCCAGGACCGTGAACGTCTGAGCACCCACCTCAACGGTGATCGCCGGGTGGGCCTTGAGGTTGTAGTACCAGTCCGGGTGGGCGGGTGATCCGCCGCTGGAGGCGACGATCACGAACCGGCCGTCTGGCTGGGCGGAGCAGCCCAGCGGCGTCACGCGCTCGACCCCGGACCTGGCCCCGATGTGGTGGACGAGGATCAGAGTGGTGCCCGCCCAGGGCCCGCCGACGCGTCCCTGGTTCGCCCGGAACTCCTTGATGATCTCGGTGTTATAGTCGCTGCCTTCGTCCGGAGCCGGCTCCGTCATGAATCTCCTCCAAGGCGTGTCACTGGCTGTCGTATTCGTCGTGGCGGCGGATCCACAGCTGGAACCCGTCGCCCTCGTCGCGGCCTTGCGGCGCCCGGTCGAGGATCGGGTAGTAACCCATCAGGAACTCGACCCCGCGGCCCCCAGCCGAATAGGTCCGGTAGACGGCCCCGCCGTCCAGGACAAAGACGCTGAAGCCGAAGGTCTCGGTCAGGTACCCGACGATGTCGGTGCCGGTCTCGATCGCGTTGCGGGCGGCGATCGGCGGCAGCTGCCCGAGCATCGGCCCGGCCCACTCCCGCGTTTGCTCCTGGCTGCTGGAGAAGCCGAGGTCGGTGTTGAACTCACTGTGGGCCGACGACACCCAGGGCAAGCTCCAGCCCATCCGCTGCTGGAACGCATGCAACGTCTCCAGCGGGGCCTGCGAGACCAACACGATGGTCACATCGCGCGCGTTCAGGTGCGGGAGGATGCCGTTGACGCTGTCGGCGACCGAGGAGCAGGTCGGGCAGCCCGCCGCATAGCTCGGGCCGAACATGAAGTGGTAGATGAGCAGCTGGCTGCGGCCATCGAACAGGTCCGCCAGCGTGCGGGTGCCGTCGTCGGTGTCGAAGCGGTAGTCCTTATCGACCCGGACCCAAGGCAGTTCGCGCCGCTGCCGCGCGAGTTCGTCGCCCAGCCGGGTGTGCTCCTTCTCGCGGGCCAGCAGCTGCGCGCGGGCAGCTGCCCACTGTTCCGGTGTCACAATCTTGTGACTGGTCATGGCCTTGTCCTCCTTAGTCCCGTGGTCACATGTGCCCGGCGGGTGCTGGCGGTGTCAGAGCGCGATGATCATTCCGTCGTAGGCTGCCGGCAGGTCGGCGTCGGTGAGCCTGCTGAGCATGGCGGCCGACATGTGGGTGAGCACGATCCGTTCAGCGTGGAGTTCGCCGAGGTGGGTGCGCAGGGTCTGGTAGTCGAGGTGGTAACGGATCGGCCGGTCGAAGGTGTAGGCCTCCACAGCGAACAGATCCGCTCCCCGGGCCGCTTCGGCCAGCGCTGGGGTCCACTGGGTGTCCCCGGAGTAGGCGAAGCTCACCCCGCCCAGCTCGACCCGCAGCGCCAGCGGCGGGCCGCCGCAGGCGTGCTCGACCTCCCACCCGCGCACGCTCGCCGCGCCCATACGGGTCGCGGATCCCGTGGTCGCTAGCTCGGTGATCTCTACCGGGAAGCGCCGGCGGGCCCGGCTGGAGCCCGGGAACAACGTCTCCATCGCCTCAGTCAGCCGGGCCCGGATGCCCGGTGGCCCGGCCACCTGCAGCGGCGCGGACCGGTGGGAGAACTGACCGTCCAGAATCAGGAACGGCAGCCCGCCGAAATGATCCCCGTGCAGATGGGTCACCGCCACACCGCCCACGGCATTTGGGTCCAGCCCCTGGGCCTTCAGCCCGGCTAGGCTGGTGGTACCACAGTCGACCAGCAGCACCTGGTCACCGGCGGCCAGGTGGATGCACATCTGTCCGCGCCCGCCGCTGCCGAAAGCATCGCCACTGCCGACGAATTGCACCTTCATGACCTCATCGTGCCCACAGCCCCGGCCCCCCATGACGGCAGGCACTCAGCCCACGGCGGCACCCGTTAGCGCGCGTGGCCGTCAATGGGCCATACGATTTCGCCGACACGATCCATCGGGTCAATCAGGACCGCTGCTTTCGCGCAAGTGCCCTAGCCGAGTAAGTCCGCCCGACGGCCAGATAATCGCGGATTGCCTGCGCCGGATCGGTGCCGGGTGCGGCCGGAAGCGATCGCCCGAGAAGGTCCACGCGCCGACCGGCGTACCTGGGCGGATCGCCGGGGTATCGGCCGAACTTCAAGGTGCCGAAATCCCGCGTTCCGCGCCACCGGGCCGGGAAGGGCCAGTCGTTGTACTGGGCGTAAAAGGACCAGACGTCGAAGTCCTTGACGCCGTTTCGCCCGTTCACGTAGTGCAGGGCGGCTCCCTGGCACAGGGGCCCGGCCCAGGAGGCGGCCAGCATAACGGCCGGAGCCGTCCGGATTCCGCCGGAACAGCTCCGCCTCGGCGTCGGCGGCCAGGGCGGCGAGCCGGAGCAGGTCAGCTATTTCGATCCGCTCTAGCGACCGATCGGACTCCTCGGACATGTAGTCATGCTGACACGGTGGTCGCCGGGCCATCCAATGCTGCTCGAGCAGTAGCGCGCAATTCCGGACAGATCGTCGTGCCGACATGGCGCCTTCGACTGCGAGGAGGCAGCAGTCTGGGAGGATGCGGCCATGCTCACCGTGGCCTCCTGGAACATGAACCAGCGCTTGGTGGCCTGGCGGCGCCTCCGCGACCTGACACGTGAAAGCGGGGCGTCAATCGTCCTCCTGCAAGAAGCGCGGCTGACCCGAGTGCAGACGGCCACAGCGCGGGCCGGGACTTCGCGGCCGACACACCCGTCCAGCGCCACCACCGGAACACCCCCGAGCGGTAGCGTGCGGCTCATGTGGCTGACCTGGCTCACCAAACCACCCGCACTCCTGGCCGGCCTGCTCACCTGGATCGCCGCCTGGAAAGCGCTGCGAGCGGTCACCGGCAAGGTCGTGCTGTTCCCGCGCTCGCGTGCTGAACGGCTGCTCGGGCATCACGCCGCGCTGATCCTGCGCTCCATGCTGACCGGCGAACCATCAGGACTAGAGCAGCCCGCTGGCAGTCGCCAGTACGCGGCCTGACCGCGCCGGGAACCTCGACCACCCGGCACCGCTGGCAGGCCGCGAACGCACACACCCCCGCCGCGCTGAGGCCATCCCGGCGCGGCACGGCGCGGCGTTAGCCACCTCCTTTCGGCGCAACGCCCGCCGGGAATAGGCTCTGCGACATGAGCCAGTCAGTCGAGCCGTACCAGGCCACCGCCGCCGTCGGCGATTCGGCGACGTGCGCAGGCAGCCAATGCCACTTCACGTTTCCGACGGTTCCCGCCGGCCAGCGTCTGTTGATCACAAGTGTTTCGGCCCAGCTCGGCCCCTACGACCCGATCGTCCTGGAAGGCAACGGAGTGTCCTACTTCGTGACGAAGACCCACCCCGACCTCGGCTATGTGACCGCACCGGTCAGCCTCTACTACGAACCCGGAAGCACTCCCACAGCGCGCGTCTTCGCGCCCGATACGACACAGCACGTGTCTCTGATCATCACGCTCATCGGCGAACTCAACGCCGTGTAGCGGGGCACGCGACGCACGCCGCCGCGCCGCCACCGCTGCCCGGCCACGCACACCCACCGCTCATCGCTCGCACGACACGACCCCGACCCACCACCCCTCCACGCCAGACCCCGACCGGGTCCAGCCGACCGGCGCCACAAACGAGGTCACTTCACCGCGCCGCCGCGATCGCCACGCTCGGGGGGTGGCCGGCCCCCTCTAGGCGGCCGGCGTCAAACAGTCGTTCAGAGCCACACGTTCCCCGACCCAAGTTTGTCAATTTCCCGCACGCGACTCACGCAACATGACACGCGAGGTCTTTTTGGGGCGCTGACCTGCTGAAATGCTCAGCAAATGGGGCAAGGGTGGTTACAGCGGAGTGGGTGTCGGAGTGCTCAGCTGCGCTCGGGCGATCGCGGAGGGCCTGCCGGGCGCAAGTCGGCGCTGGCGAGCACCTCGTCGGCCAGCTCAGCCGGGGTGAGCCTGTCCGAGCGCAGCAGGAGCGTCCCGCCCGGCTGCCGGACAGCGGCGGCGACGGCCGCATCTATGCGGCTCAGGGCCCACTCGCGGGGCGGGTGGTTCGCCTCCGGGTTGTCGGGGATGTCCACGCGGGCCTCGTGGCGCTTTCGGAGCACGTCGGCGTCCGCCTCCAGGAAGACGTGCAGGACCTCCTCGCCCGCGTCGGCCAGGCCGCCGAGGATCTCGGCCCGGTAGGCGTCGCGGATCAGCGACATCGGGACGATGAGCGTGTCCGCGTGGTGCCTGCGCAGCGACAGCGCAGTCGCGACGACCAGTTCCCGCCAGCTCGGCAGGTCCTGGAAATCGTCGTTGGGCGGCATCCACTTCCAGAGCATGACGCCGACATCCTCCGGGTTATAGACGACCGCGTCCGGGAGCCGCCTGTGCAGTTCCTCCGCCAGCGTCGTCTTCCCCGCTCTGAACGCGCCGTTAAGCCAGATGATCACCAGCACAAGCTATCCGGCACTGCCCTGTGTGGTGGAGAGCGAGCGTTGCCACCGGGCACCGCGCGGCTGCGATCCTGGTCGGGTGACCGACCCCGCGCCGACTGGCACCGCTGAGCAGAAGCGGCGGATGCGGGAGGCGGCAGCGCGGCGCCGGGCAGCTGACCTGCTGAGGGTCACCAACGCGACGCTGGCCTACGCGATCGTGCAGTTGTCGAACGGGATCGGCCCGGATGAGGCATGGCGGGTCGGCCTGGACGTGGCGGAAGAGCTTGCCGAGGTCGCCCGCGTGCTGCGGCGGTTGACCCGGCTGTCGGCCGCGGAGCGCAGGGCCGAGGCCGCCCGGCTGCGGGCGCTGGGGATGGGCACGCAGCAGATCGCGGACCGGCTCGGCGTGTCCATGCATTCCGCGTGGAACTACACAAAGGGTCTGCGAGCGGACGGCCGGCCGTGGGTCGGCTAGCTGGCCGGTCGTGAGCAGGAGCGGTAGCTTAAGCGAGGGTGAGCTATGACCAGGCGCTGGTGGCGGCGGACAGCGCAGCCAGGTCCCGATGCGGTGCCGGACCAGGCTGGTCCCGATGCCGTGGTGGCGGACCAGCCGCGTCCCGATACGGTGCGGCCGGACCTGCTCGCCTGGGCGCAAGCCGTGGATGTGTCCCGGCTGTCAGACAAGACCGTCCGGCAGGCCGAAGATTATCTGCGGAGGTACCGGCACATGATGCTGCAGCGGCGGCGGTACGAGGGCTTGCGCCTCATGGAGATCATTGAGGCTCAGGTAAGCCCGGCGCCGCCAGTCGGCATTCATCCGCTGGACGTCATCGCGACAGTCCTTGCGGTGCGCCGTCAGCAGCTCGGCATTGGCTGAGCCAACTCGGGACAGGCCAAATCCGAAATCCGGTTCGATTAGGCTAAGAGTCGCGAACGATGTCCCTCACGGGATCGTTGATTGCGAAGCGGGCTGAGCCGGCCCGTAGGAGCCCAGGCTCACCGGCGCAGACCGGTACTGCACGGAGCCGTCTTCCGCTCCCATTGTCCAGTTCGCGGGCGCCGCGTCTAGGCCACTCCCTGCGGTCGCGTCTCTTCGCGATGGCTTCGCCAGCCTAGACACGGCACCCACTCGCAAGGATTCGGCGCCTATCGGAAGAACGGACAGGACTAGGGACTCTTACCGGCCAGCACGCCTGAGCGTCATTGTGCCTGGTCAGAGGCGCGCGAACTCACCCTCGACCCAAACAGGAACTACCAGCCCACCGGCCGCCCCCCAGGCCCCCCGCCCGGAACACCCCGCCCACCCCGCAAACCAAACAACCCCAAACGCTGATCACAGGTTCGGGGTCATTCCGATCTCTTGAGAGATCACACTCGCTCCCGCGATAGGACTCGAACCTATAACCTGCCGGTTAACAGCCGGACGCTCTGCCGATTGAGCTACGCGGGATCAGCCGACACAAGGGACCAGGACGAGCCCAGGCCCTGACCTTGCGGTCGCCGGGGACAAGGGTAGCGCACCGGCGGGACAGGTGCTTCCCGGGCAGCCGGTGGGCCGCACGGTGACGGGCCGATGACGGGGGCACGGCCAGCAGGAGTACACCCGCCTGCCTGGGGGATGCTGACAAGGCAGGTCTGGCAGACGGAAGGAAAACTGATGCGGTACCGATTCGTGTTCGCTGTCGGTCTCGGTGTCGGCTACCTACTGGGCACGAGGGCGGGCCGCGAGCGCTACGAGCAGCTGGTCAAGCTCGCGCGCAAGGCAGCCGACAGCCCGGCCTTCCAGCAGGCAGCGGGGGCGGTCCAGGCGCAGGCCGCCGACCTGGCCAAGAACACCAGAAGCAAGATTTCCGGCCAGATGCCCAAGCTGGCCGGAACAGCCCGCAGCCGGGTGGACGCGATCCGGCACGGCCCGGGCACCAATGGTGGCGCCGCGCCGGACGGCACGAACGGGCAGCCGCCGCCGGACGGGCACGGCCCGGTCAGCTAGCTGGGCAGCCCGGCGGCCCGGCGCTCAGCCGAGGTAGCCGCGCAGCACCTGGGCGCGGCTCGGGTGGCGGAGCTTGGCCAGTGTCTTCGACTCGATCTGGCGGATCCGCTCCCGGGTGACACCGAACTCCCGGCCAACCTCTTCCAGCGTCCGCGGGTGACCGTCGGTCAGGCCGAACCGGAGCTGGATGATCTTCTGCTCCCGGCAGGACAAGGTGTCGAGGATCTGTTCAAGCTGCTCCTGCAGCATGATGAACGCCGCCGCCTCGATCGGGACCACGGCGTCGGTGTCCTCGATGAAGTCACCCAGATCGGAGTCTTCCTCACCGATCGGGGCCTGCAGCGAGACCGGTTCCTGGGCGATCCGCTGAATCTCGGCCACCCGGTCAGCGGGCATCCCCATCTCGGCGGCTATCTCCTCCGCGGTGGCCTCCCGGCCGAGGTCCTGGTGAAGCTGGCGCTGTACCCGTGCCATCTTGTTGATCGTCTCCACCATGTGCACAGGGATCCGGATCGTGCGCGCCTGGTCCGCGATCGCGCGGGTGATGGCCTGCCGGATCCACCAGGTGGCGTAGGTGGAGAACTTGTAGCCCTTGGTGTAGTCGAACTTCTCCACGGCCCGGATCAGGCCGAGGTTGCCCTCCTGGATCAGATCGAGGAAGCCGAGCCCACGCCCGATATAGCGCTTGGCGATCGACACCACCAGCCGCAGGTTCGCCTCGATCAGGCGCTGCTTGGCGCGCAGCCCCTCGGCCGCCAGCAGGGCCAGTTCCGGCCGCTCGGCCCCGGCACAGGGCAGACCGTCGGCCAGCCTCTCCTCGGCGAACAGCCCGGCCTCGATCGACTTGGCCAGCTCGACCTCGTCCTCCGCCGTCAGCAGCGGAACCCGTCCGATCTCGCGCAGGTAGATGCGCACCAGGTCACTGGTGACCGGACGGCGTGCCTCGTCGGCCGACCCGGGTGCCGGGCGGCTGTCAGGCTCCTCGGTGGCGCCGTCGAGAACATCGACCCCCTCGTCGGCGAGCATCCGGGCAACCCCGTCGATCGCGTGCGCGGGCAGGTCGCTGGCATCGAGCGCGACAGCGATGTCGGCCAGGGTGACCACGCCCTGCTCCCTGGCACGTGCGATCAGGTCCGCCAGCTGATCCCCGGACTGCCGTCCGGTAGGCAGGAGCGTGAGGGTCACGAAGCCAGTGTGCGTCAGGAAGCGCAGGTTACGGGGGGCTTAATTTTGTCACCCTGGTGCTATGTAACGCCGGCCCGGATCCCGCGATCTGGCCCTGGCAACCGGGCACTGAGCTGCCCTTAGAGGTCCCCGGCGGCTCGCTCCACCAGCGCCCGGCGGCGCTGTTCCAGTGCTACCAGATCGCCGAACGTCCGGTTGTAGACGGCCTGGCCGTCCACCGGGCTCAGCCGCTGCAGGCGCGATTTGACGGCCGCGATGCTCCGGCTGACCGCGAGTTCCTCCACCCGGGCGAGCACCGCATCGGCGTACCGGGCGTCCGGCTCGCCATCGGCCCGGGGCACCCGCAGCGGCTCCACCGCGAGCTGGGTCACGAAGGCGCGGACGGCGTCCTGCGGCGCGGTTTCCCGCAGCCCGGCCACCCACTGCTGGGCGCTGCCCGCTGCCCCGGTGCCGCCGCAGGCCGCGATGAGATCACGGACAGCCGCGTGCTGGGGGACGGTGAAGGCCGCCGGATCGATGGCGTCAAAGGCCGGCCCGCACAGCGCTGGCCGCTGGATCGCCAGCTTCAGCGCCTCCCGCTCCACCTGGACCACCGGATCGCCCCGGTCATACCGGGCCGCGTCAGCCCCGGCATCCCGGCCGGCCTGCCCGGTGCCCCGCGGCTCTGGCAGCGCCGCCCGCCGGCCGGCCGGTGCGTGCCCGCCGCGCACGTAACGGCCGATCCGGGTGAGCACCAGTTCCTGGTCGTTCAGGCCCAGCCACCGGTCCAGGTTGTAGGCGTAGACCTTGCGCAAGCCGTCGTCTTTGATCCGGGCGACAAAGCGGGCGGCCGCGTCCAGCGCCGCCAGCCGCCCCTCGGCCGTGCCCAGGTCGTAGTCGCGCAGGGTGTTCCGGATCGAGAACTCATACAGCGGCACCCGGCTGGCGATCAGGTCGCGGACAGCGGCGTCGCCCTGCTTGAGCCGCAGGTCGCATGGGTCGAGGCCATCCGGCTGCACGGACACGAAGGTCTGGGTTACGAAGCGCTCCTCCATCTCGAACGCCCGCAGCGAGGCACGCCGCCCGGCGCTGTCACCATCGAAGGTGAAGATGAC
>Ga0306920_100013502_pt1 | contig 11135 bp, 13 predicted proteins | sample flu12Cox44000170_FD_204666 | JGI IMG/M metagenome (GOLD analysis project Ga0306920, IMG submission 204666) | Lab enrichment of tropical soil microbial communities from Luquillo Experimental Forest, Puerto Rico - flux4day.12C.oxic.44.000.170 (v2)... | ecosystem: Environmental > Terrestrial >...
CCCGCGCCATCTATCCCGCGCACACGACGCTCGACGGCGACGCGGTGTTCGCGGCCGCCACCGGCCGCCGGCCGCTCGCCGACGCCATCAACGAGCTCACCGAGATTGGCACCATCGCCGCCAACACGCTGGCACGGGCCGTCGCGCGCGGCGTCTTCGAGGCCAAGGCACGGCCCGGCGGGCCTCCGAGCTGGCGGGATCGCTTTGCGAAGTGAGCCTTCAGCCAAGGATTCGGCCCGAATATTTACCGAGCTTTATTGACCTCTGCCTCGAATTGGCCACTTAAGCTTGAATTAAGAAGGTGGGCCGAAACTCGGTCCCATCGCATCTATTGGGCTTGAGCGCCCCCCTTTTTGGAGATCGGACATGCGTCTGGCAACGATCGCATCCGCGCTGGCAATTATGCTGTGCGTGGCGGTATTTGGGGCGATTTTCTTACAAAATAGGCCCATTCCGACACCGGCGCCGGCCCAGGCAACCCCCACCGAAGGACGAGCCCCAGAGGCGGTGGTGACCACCATGGACAATCCGGTCCAAAACCCCGCCCGCTTCGCGGATGCCCCTGTGGCCGTAGCCCAGGCGCCCGCCGCGCCGACCCCGGCGCCCCTGCCCTCCGCCATGCCGACCTCGTGCAGCAACCCCAATGCCTTGGGGGTCTCCCGCGTCGTCGAAATCGACACCACCGGCGGCCCGGGCTTCGGCTTCGAGCATTTCAAGGCGCACGACTTCCTGCGCGAAGGCGAGGTCGTGCTCACCTTCGATGACGGGCCTTGGCCGAAGAACACGCCTGCGGTCCTTGCCGCGCTCGCCGCGCACTGCACCAAGGCGATCTTCTTCCCGATCGGGCTGCACGCGACCTACGAGCCCAGCATCCTCAAGGCGGTCGCCGCTGCCGGCCACGCCGTCGGTTCGCATACCTGGTGCCACCAGGATCTGTCGAAGACAAAGGGTCACTGCCAGATCAACGGCAAGACTCAAACAGTCGAGTACAATCCCATCGACGAGATCGAAAAGGGCATCAGCGCGGTGCGCTGGGCCGTCGGTGCGCCGACCGCGCCCTATTTCCGCTTCCCGGCGCTGCGCCAGCCGCCGGAACTGATCGAGTATCTCGGAAAGCGCAACATCGGCATCTTCTCCGCCGACATGGACTCCTTCGACTTCAAGATGCGCAAGCCCGAGCAGGTCAGGCAATCGGTGATGGCGAAGTTGAAGAAACACGGCAAAGGCATCGTGCTCATGCACGACTTCCAGCATGCCACCGCCGAGGCGGCCATGGATTTGCTCAATGATCTCAAGGCCGGCGGCTACAAGGTCGTCTTCATGAAGCCGAAGTTCGCAGTGACGACGATCCCCTCCTATGACGAGCAGGTGCTCAAGGTCGTGAGTGCGACCGGGGGCGCCCCCACCGATACGCGGCCGACCTCGAGCGTCGTGAAAACGATCGCGGAGTAGCTCACAACCGCCAGCGTTTGGCTGCGCGCCGCTGCAAGGCGGCGCGCATGTGCATCTCGCACGCTGAAGTTGCCCGCGTCCCTGTAAATAACAGGCGGAAACAGGGAACCTCTCCCGTGCCCGTCTTCGCACACGCGCAGATTGGCACCGCCATCGCGCCGAAGGTCCGCCGGGAATCGCGACCATTCAGCTTTCGCCGCGTTGCTTCCAGCGAACATGGACGAACTCGTCGTCCGGCCTTGCGCGGCCGCCCGCAATCAGGCGCTGGCGCTTGGCTTCGATATCCGCAGGCGTATCGCGCGCGTCCACCCACAAGAGCTGGATTCGGGGTTTGCGGATGCATTTTTGCTCCACTTCGTGGAGACGGTTGGCTCGAGACATGAACGCTCTCCTCAGACGCCGGCATCGCCGTGCCCAGCCCCATCCCATGTCCTGTCGGGGGCCGACTTCACCGCAGCTTCGACTTTGCTCAGGCGTTCGTCGAAGGCTTTCGTCTCGATCGCCCGCACATACACATCGACCACTTTGGCCAATTGCGCGGCCTGAGAGGGCGTGAGCTCGCCGGCGGCGACGCCCGCCACGATCGCTGCTGCCGCAGCAACACTGTCCGCTGGCTTCTCGAGGGATGGCAGCTCGATGTCGACCGGCTCGTCCTTTAGCGCCGGCGCAAGCCGATCCACGCACACGCGAATGGCGGCGATATCGCCCTCCTCCGCCAGCGCAATCACCTTGCGCCCGATCGACTCGGCGCTTTCCGCCAACAAGCTCTGCATGAGCCTGGTCGTCCGATTGCGCGCCCCGCGCGGACGTCCGGCTGGATTTCCGCTTTCGCCCTTTTGGAACTGCATGACATTTCTCCTGCTCGCATGAAGCGAAATGCGCCGCGCACGGCCGCGCTCGCGGCCGCGCAACAAAAAACCCGGCGCGGCAATCCCGCCCGGGCTTCTAGCGCAGTTTCGGTGAATACGCTCTTTTGGAAGATTCTCGTTACACGAGTCAAGCGAAAAATGCGCAGCCCGGCTAAACCGCTGGCGGGCCCGCGGATTTTCGCTTTTGCCGGGCGCAGCAGGCAGCAAACGAACGGCCGCCGTAAACCCCTATTTGAGCCATTGCCGGGGCTAACGCGTTGCCGCCGTTCGGATTGTCTTAACCGGCGGCTTCGCGCCGGCGGCGCCGCGGCCGGCTATTTCGCAGGCGCGCTCTCCCTGACCGGGGCCTTCTCGACGTCGCTCTTTTCGCCTTGCTTGTCACCTTGCTTGGCGGCGTCGTTCAAGAGCTGGTCGATGACGCCCGCGCGTCGCTGTTGCTCGATCTCCTTCGCCTTCTTCTGCTCGGCGAAGAACTTGTAATCGATTTCCCAGCACATGATGTCCTCCATCCGTGACGGAACCAACGGCATGACAACGCCGCAGTATAGCCCGCTGTTCCGACCCCGTCGCGGGGTCAGGACACGATCAGCGGCTGGGCAAAATAGATTCCGGCATGAACAAGAACGAGCGTCGCTGCAAAGCACATCAGGAGCGCTGTGCCGATGCTCAGAGCCAAATCGAGGATTGACGGCACCGGCTTGATCCGGCTCGGGGGGTACCGGAACTGCGACCTCGGCTGCATGGGAGCCTCCATCCTTCAACACCGCGTGGATTATGCTCCTTGATCGTTTCCTCCAGTGTGCGGCAGCTCACAGTTACCCGCCGCGTTCTTTGGCGCGAACACGAACACGACTCGTGCAAGAGGTGTGCCAGCGCCGCCCGGATCGAGCGCAGCGAAGGCTAGTTCCCCTTACGACGACGGCTCGTCGCCTCCTCGATCAGGCTTAAGTCTGCATATTTCGAGGCGTCGACCGTCTCCTTGATGAATCCCAGTTCCCTGACCTTATCGATGCTGTCCTGAATGACCTTAAGGTCGGGCTTGCCGTCGACATCGCGGTAAAAGTCTCTGTTCGTGAAAAGCCAGTCTGCAAACAGGGCCGGCGGCCGCTTCACGAAGCGCGCGGTCATCTCCACCGCCTCCTTCGCCTGCTATCGCCGGGGGCAGCAAGTGGCTGATCGGGTGTCACCGACCGAAACGCTCGGCGCCGTAGGGCGCGGGGTCGCAAAACGGCGTCGCTCCCGTGATCATCTCGGCCACGAGCCGGCCGGTCGCCGGGCCGAGCGTCAGTCCCCAGTGGGAGTGGCCGTACGCAAGCCATAGCCCCGGTTGGCCCGGAGCAGGGCCGATCACCGGGCGCGAATCCGCAAAGCAGGGGCGGCTGCCCATCCACGGCGAAGCTTCGAGCGGCGCGCCGAGCGGAAAAAGCCCCTGTGCCGCGGGCAGCAAGCGGTCGAACTGCACCGGCGTCGGCGGCGCATCGCGCGCCGCGAACTCGGCGCCAGTCGTAAGGCGGATGCCCTGCTCCATCGGCGCCAGGCAGTAGCCGTTTTCGATGTCGACCACGGGGCGCGCGAGCGCGGCGTTGCCGGCGGCGCGGTAGTGGCGGTGATAGCCACGCTTGACGGCAAGCGGCAGGGCGATGCCGAGCGGCTCCAGCACATCTGGAGCGAACGGTCCGAGCGCCGCCACCGCGTGTTCGGCGTCGAGCGGTCCCTCAGGGGTTTCCAGCCGCCAGTGTGTGTTGACGCGGCGCAACGCGCGCGCATCAGCGCGCATCACCACCCCGCCAAGCGTGGTAAAGCGTGCGACATAAGCCTGCGTAACCGCGAGCGGGTCGGTGATGCTGGCGGCGCGCGGCCAATGCACTGCGTGACGAAAGACCGGGGCGAGGCTCGGCTCGAGCGCGCGCGCCCCATCGGGATCGAGCACATGCTGGGGCATGCCAAACTCCTGCGCCAGCGCGAACTCAGGTTTGAGCGCCTCGAACGCACGATCACTGCGATAGAGCTTGAGCCAGCCCTGCCTGCGCAAATAGCGATCCGCACCGGCCTCCGCGAGCAACGCCTCGTGCTCGGGAAGCGCGCGCGCGAACAACGGGCGCATCAGCCGCGCGGTCTCGATCAGCCGCTCCGGGCGGGAGGCCGCCCGAAACGCCAGGAGCCAGGGCGCAACCCGCGGCAGGAAGCTTAAGTCATAATTGGCTTCCGGCGCGCGTTTGAGCGCGATGCGCAACAGCGTCATCGCATCGGACGGGAAGGCTGGCGGAAAGATGGTATTGCCTTCGATCACGCCGGCATTGCCGTAAGAGGTCTCCTCGCCGGCCGCGCGGCGGTCGACCAGCGCGACCGCAAGGCCGCGCTTGGCGAGATGGAGCGCAATCGAGGCGCCGACAATGCCGGCGCCGAGCACGATGGCATCGAGGCGCGCCATGACCTTCCTCTCCAAACATGCGCCGCCCGCGCGAGGCGGGCGGCTCGGCCGTTTCCCGGCCTATCATATGGGGCTGCGAAGGCGGCGGCGGCAGGGCCGCCGGCGCGCTTGCAGGCGTTCATTTTGCTTGCGGCGCTTCAGCGCAGCATGCTCTCTGGGCTCCTTTCCCCACCGGACCCGCGCTTTGCTCGGTTCGGCACTTTTGCGTGACCGATCGGGTAAACGTGGAAAGGCGCGTCCGTTTCGACAACGCAGGAGCCTTCGTCAAATGGCCCGGATCCGCGTCGATCTCCGCGTCCCCGTCGGCCGGCCGTTGCCTGACGTCGCCGCGTTCATCGCCCGCTGCGAGCAGGCAGGCTTCGACGGGGTCGGCATCCATGATCATCCTTCCAGCGGCCGGGATGCTTACCTGGCGCTGGCGCTGGCGTGCCTGGCGACGCAGCGCCTGCGTCTGTTCCCCGCGACCTCAAGCCCGTTGGTCCGGCATCCGCTCGTTCTCGCTTCGCTCGCCCACAGCCTGGAGGAGATTGCGCCGGGGCGCACCTACCTCACCGTGGCGCCCGGTTTCATTTCGACGCGCAGCATAGGACAGCCGCGCGCTCCGGTCGCCGTCATGCGTGAAGCGATCCGCGATGTGCGAAAGCTTCTTGCCGGGGAGAGCGTCGCGTTCGGCCCAACCCCGACGCGACTGCGAAACCGAAGCGCGACACCGACGCCGGTCTATTTACTGGCCGCCGGGCCGCGCATGATCGAACTTGCCGGCGAGGTGGCCGACGGCGCCTTTCTCATGGTCGGTCTCGACCCGGCCGCGATCCGCGCAGCGCGTCGCCACCTGGAGCAAGGGGCGGCGCGCGCCGGCCGCTCGCTGCGAGACTTCCCGGTGGTGTTCGTGATCACCCTCGGTCTCGGATCCGCCGACGTTGGCGCGCGCTGGGTGCGCAGCTTCTTCGCGCCCGGTCAACCCTTTCTCGCCTATCCGAGCGCGTCGAATCTTCGCTGGTTGAAAGAAGCCGGGTTCGAGCTCGAGCCGACACACGATCCCGCGGCCATACCCGAGGATCGCGCGCGTCAGATCGCCGATGCATTGGGGCTGTTCGGGCCTGCGGAACGTTGTGCCGAGCGCCTGCTGCAGGCGCGGGAAGAGGCAGGCGTCGAGCATGTGTTCTTGTTCCCGGCGCATGACCTCGAGCGCGGCTACGACATGCCGGAGACTGTGGTCGAGGCTTTTGCGGGAGTCATCCGCCCGCGGCTCGGCGGATAGCGACGCTTGTCAACGAGCCCTGAAGGTGGATACGCGAGCCGCCAACTCGGTCTCTACCCTCCCCCTTGTGGGGAGGGTCGCCCGCCGAAGCGCAGCGAAGGCGGGCGGGGTGGGGGTGGTGCGGTGATGCACGAGTATCGCCTCACAACAACTACCCCCCTCCCCACCCCTCCCCCACAAGGGGGGGAGGGAGCACACCGAGTTCGCGGCGCGATCATGCGTCCAACACGATTGAAAATGCTCTAGAGTGTTTAATGTCGCAGGGCAGTTTCGACGCACAAGTGCTACACACGACCGGAGGGATCTTATTCGCATGAGCGGTGCGACTGCGGTGTTGAAGCCTGGAGTCCCGGTCACGGTTGCGCCGGGTGGGCACATCAGCTTCGAAATCGAAACGGGTCAGCGGCTGCGCCTCACCCAGCCGGAGGGAGAGCAGGTCGCGGATTTCATCTCGTTCAATCGCGACGACGTGCGCGAGCTCCTCAGCATGCATTCGAGCCGCGCCGTCAATTTGCGCTGGAAATTCACCGCGCCGGACATCCTCTACAGCAACCGCACCCGGGAGATGTGGAAGATCGAGGAAGACCTCACCGGAGAGAACTATTGCGGCGGCGGATTTTGCAGCGAGCACCTCAACGTGGCGCGCTACGGCGAGAAGGCAAAGGGGGCCGCGAGCTGTCAGGCGAACCTGGAGGCGGCCGTGCGCGGCTACGGCATGGATCGCTGGAGCTTCAACACCGATGCCTGCTTCAACATCTTCATGACCGTCGCCTATGATGCGGACGGCAAATGGGAGATCCGCCCGCCCAAAGGCAAGCCGGGCGATTACATGATCATGCGCGCGCTGATGCCGCAAATCGTCGCCATGTCCAACTGCCCGGTCCTGTTCAACGTCTGCAACAACTTCCGTCTCAAACCGCTGACCCTCGAGATTCTGGAGTAAGACCAACGACCATTAGCCACCACGCTCGCCATCGTCATGGCCGGGCTTGACCCGGCCATCCACGTCTTTGATGTTGCATGGTTTGTAAGACGTGGATGCCCGCGACTAGCGCGGGCATGACGATTCGAGCATTGCGAGTGTTAACACCATGACCGATATCGCCGCAGCTTCACCGCCCTGGTATCGTTCCCTTAACCCGACCCAATGGAAGACGCTGATCGCAGCCAACCTGGGCTGGGTCTTCGACGGCTACGAGACCTATGCGCTGATCATCTCGGTCGGCGTCGCCTTGCGCCAGCTGCTCGATCCTTCGAGCTATCCGCAGATTCCGGTCTATGCCGGCACGGTGATCGCGCTCACCCTGCTCGGCTGGGCGATCGGCGGCATGATCGGCGGCGTGGTTGCCGACTATATCGGGCGCAAGCGCGCGATGATTCTGGCGATCCTCGCCTACTCGATTCTGACGGGGCTGAGCGCCTTTGCATGGGACTGGCTGTCCTTCGCAGTATTGCGGTTTCTGGTGGGGCTCGCGATCGGCTCGGAATGGGTGACCGGCACCTCGATCGTCTCCGAGCTCTGGCCCGACAAGAACCGCGGCAAGGGCGTCGGGCTGATGCAATGCGGCTTCGGCATCGGTTTCTTCCTGGCCTCGCTCGCGTGGCTCTTCATCAGCCCGCTCGGCGCCGATGCCTGGCGCGTCATGTTCCTGCTCGGCGTTGCGCCGGCGCTGCTGACGCTGTGGATCAGGCGAGCGATCCCCGAATCCGACAAATGGGAGCGCGTAAACGAGCGTCGCGCCGCCGCGACCGAACGCAAGCGCAGCGGCGCGGCGCTCACTGGGCAGGAAGAGTCGCTCGCCCGTTTCACCGTGGTCGATCTGTTCGCGGAGCCCGAGATCCGTACGCGCGTGATCCTCACCTTCCTGATGTCGCTCGCGTCCACATTCGCCTTTTGGGGCATCTCGGCCTGGATGCCGCCCTATACGGCGAGCCTCGCCGCGAAAGCCGGCCTGCCGCCGCAGCAATGGGCGAGCTACGTCGCGATGGCGAGCAACGGCGCAGCCATCATCGGCTATGCCGCCTTCGGCTTTCTTGCCGATGTCTTCGGCCGCAAGCCGATTACCATGGCCTATTTTGCGCTCGCATTTCTTTCGGTGCCGGTCTTCTTCATCTGGACTCAGGATCTGACGCTTCTGCTGTTGGCCGGGGCGTTCGGCGGTATCTTCGTCTCCGGCCAGTTCACATGGATGTCGGCCTGGCTGCCGGAGCTGTTCCCCACGCGCATGCGCGCGACCGCCACCGCGTTCGTGTTCAATACGCCGCGCCTGATTTCATGGACCGGTCCGCTGATCTCGGGCTGGCTGATTGCGAATTTCGGCGGCTTCAGCCAGGCCGCGGTGGTGATTGCGACGGTCTACATCCTCGGCCTCGCAGCGGTGTTCCTGCCGGAGACGCGCGCAAAGCCGCTGCCGGAGTAGGCCACGGCATCATTTCTGCCCGGCCGCCTTGAGGATGGCGTCGGTGTCGGTGAGCCAGACCTGCTCGTCCTTCTTGAGGCGCGCGAGCACGCGCCGCAAGGCGGCCGCCCCGTCGGGCGTCCCGATCACAAAGGGATGGATGCCGATGACCACCGTCGTCGCCTCCCGCGCAGGATCGGCGCGAGCCTCGCTCGCCAGCTCCGACACGTAATCGAGCCAGAGCGTCTCGAGGTCGGTGGGCGTCTTCATGCGCGCGAGATAATGGCCCATGTCGACGGTGACGGTCGGATAGGGCAACAGGACCAGTGCGCCGTCCGGCGTCTTCAAGCGCGAGATGACGTCCGAATCCATCTGGTCGATGGTGTAGGTGATGCCCTCCGCCGCGATCGCCTGCATCGTGTCGCCGTTCGAATAGACGCTCGGAGACGACCAGCCGGTGGGCCGCACGCCGGTTGTGCTGGCGATCAGGTCCAGCGTCTGCCGAATGTAGGTTTTCTGCGCGGCAAGCCCCCGCCCGAGCGGAAGCATGCGGCTAGTATTGTTCATGCCGTGGGCGATGATCGGCGCGCTTGGCTGCGCGCCGCGAAACTCCTTCCACGCGGACGCGTGCTTTTCGGGAAATTCGGCGTTCAGCACGATGCTGAGTGGAACATCGAGCTCCTTGAACAGCCGCCCGACGCGCGCGATGCCCCAGTCGATCGCGTATTGGCGGAATGCCTCGTTCACGAGGTCGGGGTTGCGGGACGCCAGGTCCGGCCGCAATACCGGGCCCTGCCCGAAGCCGAACTCCTCGACGAACAGCGCGAAGCTGACGGCGACCTTTCTGCCCGCGGGCCAAGTGGCCACACGGACCGGCTCGCGCGCAAAGCCGGTGACCCATTCGGTATTGTCCTGCGCCAAGGCCACCGAGGGAAGCTGCGCCGCTGCCGCGCCGGCGAGAAGTGAAATGAACTCGCGTCTTCTCATATGCTTCCCTTCGTCCGCAAACAGCCTCTATCACATCATTGCCGAAACGCCGGCTGGTGCGTCACGACAAAATTGGCCGGTAGCGGCAGGAATGGGTCATGCTGGATTGAGGCGGGCGCACGCGCCGCCGACGCGCCCGCTTTGCGTCGCCTCGTGTTCCCTCAAATGCCGCGCTTCCAGAAGTCGTAATAGCGCTCGATGTTCGCCGGCAGGAACGCATTGTAATTCGGCCAGGCTTCATATTTCGGCAGCTTGATCTCCTTCTGCGCATCGGCATGGGACTTGCCCTCGCTCACCGCCTTCTTCACGGCAGCAGAAAGGTCCTGCAGGTAAGCGAGCTCGGCGCGCGCATTGTCCTTGGTCCCGGTTTGCTTGCCGCCCGGCCCAGGGTGCCCGGGAATCAGCGTTTCCCAATCCATTGCGATGACCTTTTTCAGCCCCTCCTCGATGTCGGGAATATAAGTGTCGGCCATGCCGCGGAATTGAATGCCCTCGACCGGAATCCAATCGACCGTGAAGATGATCTTCTCCTTTGGCAACCGCATCACCAGCGTGTTGTCGGAATGATTCTTGCCGACATAGTTGAGCTCGAGCGTAGTGCCGCCGAGTGTGACGTTCTTCTTGCCGTCGACAGCCTGATCGGGGATGACCACGTCATCGGGCTTGAGCGCGGCGATGCGGGCCTTGGCGTTCGCGTGGGCGACAAAGGTCGCGCCGAGGTCTTTGAATGGCTTGCCGCCGGCGATGTGGTCGAAATGGCTGTGGCTGTAGATGACGTATTTGATCGGCGCCTTGGTCACAGCCTGGATCGCATCGATATAGGGTTTCGCCGGCCGCCGCTCGCTGATCGGATCGGTGGCGATCACGCCCGCGGGCGTGATGTTGAACATCGACTGATGGTTGCCGTAGCGAAAGATGTAGACGTTGTCCGTGACCTTGCTGGTGGCGAATGGCGGCGCAGCCGCCTGCTGCGCCTGCGCAGGAACGGCGAGCGCGCCGGTGATGATTGCCGTGAGCATGCCCGCGAAACCAATCCGCAACATTGTCGTTTCTCCCTAGCGTGACCGTGCATCCCCTGGGGGCGGACGACGAATGTCGCGTGCGCTCACTGCAAATGCAATGCCCATCGGCTCGATTGTCAGAGTCAAAACCGTCGGCGGTCGGCGTTATCAGCGGCGCCGGCTGCCCACGCGAGAGTCGTCTGACGCCATTCGGTTTTTCGTGGTCGAGCCTGGACGCGCGTGAGCTCAATCAGGCGGCGGTCTTAATTACCCGAGGGTTTGCACATAAGCCGCGACGTCCTCAACCGACCAGACCGGCACGAGAATGCCGCCGATGATCGCTGCCTTCCCCGCGCCTTCAAACCACGCCGGTTGGATCTCCTCTTTCGATCGTACGCGGTGCACACGCCGATTGACGCGCGAGCAAACCTCGAAAACGCTTTGCGCCGCCCCGCCGCCGTCATCGAGCAGGATGACCACGTCGGCCTGCTGCGCAAGCTCCACCGCGGTTCTCTGGCGTGAGTAGGAATCGCTGCACATGGTCTTGACGACCTTGATCGGCGCTTGAAGTCGGCGAATTCGCTCGAGAACTTCGGCAAAAATTTCGGTATTACCGGTGACCTGGCCCACCAGGGCTATGCGTCGTCCCTCTTCGTTGGGCAAAACGTCGACGTCGTCTGTTCGCTCGATCACGTAGCAGTGACGGCCGTGCTCCTCGGCGACCTTTTTTGCACC
>Ga0306920_100013503_pt1 | contig 11135 bp, 12 predicted proteins | sample flu12Cox44000170_FD_204666 | JGI IMG/M metagenome (GOLD analysis project Ga0306920, IMG submission 204666) | Lab enrichment of tropical soil microbial communities from Luquillo Experimental Forest, Puerto Rico - flux4day.12C.oxic.44.000.170 (v2)... | ecosystem: Environmental > Terrestrial >...
GCACCAACGCCCTCGCGCTCAACGCGGCATTGCGTCTCGGCACCGGCGCAATCTCCTTGAGGAGTTCCAGCCATTTTGCGGCCAGACTGTATTCATAAGACATGAAGCCGGTGGCGTTGCCGCCCGGCCGCGCCAGACTCTTGACCAAGCCACTGCCGATCGGATCGGTCTCTAGATCGAACGCCACGATCGGAATTGTCGTAGTCAGCGATCTTACGGCCTGGACGGCCGCTGGACTGAGCGGGACGAGAACGTCCACTTTGCGCTCGATGAGTTCTGTGGCCATCGGACCAACACGGCTCGGGTCGCCTCCGGTCACTCGGGTGATCAATTCGACTTGGTCCGGCTCACGATAGCCGGCGGCCCGCAGACCTTCCCGCAATGTGGCAATTCTCGCTAGCCCGAGCGTCTCGGCACCAGGATAAAGGAAACCGATCCGAGGGACCCTGCCACCCTGCTGCGCGTGTGCCGCGAGCGGCCATGCGACCGCGCCGCCGAGTGCGGCCAGCAATTCCCGTCGTCCGATGTTGACTGTCATGCGCCCCTCCCGTGCGAGGGTGCGTAAATGCGACGATACCACCCTAACTGCGTGGCCCCCGGCGCGGGGCGGCATGCGGGGCACCGCTCAACGGATCGCTGTCCGGGCCACGACTCCGGCTTGCTTTGTCTGCTTTGCCCCCGAAGGCGGACTTCCCGATCTTAGAACTACCCCCTCCGCGAACCCTTCGAGAACGCCGCCATCGCGGCCTCGCGCGTCGCCCTGCGTCGGCAATCACAAAAGGTCTATCGGGCACGCGGGTGTCCAGGCTCCAAGAGCTGTAGGAGTTGCCCCTGTTGGAGAATAGCCCAGTGCTCACTTGCGCTGTAACCGGGCGTTTGCACGAGCGTCGTGATGCGAAACCGGTGCTCGCCGGTCAAACGGGGAAAGGCAAGGGGCATGCTTGACCGGGTCATGTCGGCCTCCTTGAAAATCGGCAGCTCAGGCGGCGTGGAAATGCGGCGCATGAGCCAGTTCTGTGGAACACCGTCGGCGTCGGTGCGCTCGCCAACAGGCGTGAAATCGCCGCCAGGTAGACTCGAAATGATGCCGGTATCGATCCCTAGCCGAACAAAAGTATAAAGGGCCGGCTGAGCAGATCGATTGCCAACCAACGCGCTCAGAATAATGGGCTTAGACGGCATGCTTTGATAGGCAAATTCGATTTGCACGGTCTTGCCGCGCGGCAACGATAGGCGCACGTAAAGCTCGGGCGTGGTCGCCCGCCGCATTCTCGGGCGTGGTCGCCCGCCGCATGGTGTCGCGGACCTGGTAATCCTCCATCGGGACTGACTGGAAGTTTTGTCGGTAGTAGTATTTGTTGTCAGGAGCCTGGTGAGGAGCGTTAGATGTTGCCTGCGGAATCGTAATGACATAGGCCACGCGGTCGTCGGCAAATCGATGGGCTGGATGCGCAAATTTTGGATGCGCGGCTGGATATTGGACTCGATGACCTGCTCAATCCACTCTCGGCTTATGTCAGCGGGGTTGACCGCATCAACGTCTTGGACGCGGACAGGATGGTGACCATCCTCCTGTATCCCGTAGATGATTTGTCCCCCGGCGGAATTGGCGAAGGCCGACACGTCCTTTCAAAGCTCGCTCCGCTGCGGGCTGGTCTTCCCAAGCGCCGCCGCGTCCTTGTAGTCGAGCGTCGCGCTTTCTTGAATGTCGTCATTCTTGAGGCGTTCTAGGTCCGACTTGGTTTCGAGCTTAAGCATGAGTTGCCCCCGGAGTGGATGCGGACGTCAACGTAAGCCGTCCATTTCTGCGAGCGCTCGCCGCCCCGCAAACCCCATCATCCTAGCTCGGTAACGGCCATTGCACGGCGTGCGCCCCGCCGGTATTGGCGCGGCCGACGACGCCGCCGAGGTCACCGCGCCTGCGCGAGCGCGTGCGCGTCGACGTGGGCCTTTTCGGCGGCCTCCTCGACGTCGGTCACGCGCTTGGGGCCGTGGGCGAGCGTGTCTCTGAGAAACCGCTGCGCCCGCTGGCGGGATTCGGTCAGCGGCTTTGCGGGCTTCGGCTTGCGCGCCTCGGCGCCGAGCTCGCCGCGCGCGTTGGCGACGGTGCTGCGGCTGACGCCGGCGATCTCGGCGCACGGGTCAGCGAGACGCCGGGATTGGCCGCGAGCGCGCGTGCGGCGCGCTGGCGCGGGCCGTCTGCGGGCTCGCCAGCAACTGCAGCCGCCACCCGAGACCGGGATTTCTTCCGCCTCCGCGGCGGGGCTCTGCGCGGCTTCGATCGTGGCCGTTCGGCGCGCCGGCGCGGGAGATCCGGCGGGTCTGGGATCCGCGCTCCGGAGCAGCGGCGCGAGCACAGCGGCGAGGATCTGCGCGGCGGTGTTCGGTTGGAGATTGAGAGCGCCGAGGTTGGCGAGGATGTCAGCGAGGTCGGAAGCAGGAAGCATGGAGAATCTCCTGCAATGATGGGGGAGCTCGCACGATAAATCCACCCCCTGCGGTGTGTGAACCCCCTTCAACGATCAGTACGAAGTTTAAGCAGGCGGCGAGCATTGGGCCGCATGCGGTCGCCGATGATGGCGGCGCCGAGCTCGCGGCGAAGCTCTGTCCGCTCCTCGTCGGTCATCATTGGTCGCGCACCTTGTCGGAATGCAATGCAAACATCGTCCAGGCCACCCCCCAATTGAAGGCGCGCGCAGCGCATTGTCACCGGGATACAGCGCGTCAGCCATTCGGGTGCCCTGCTCATAGGTGGGCTGCATCAAGGGCGCGCCGATCGATTGACTGATGATCTCGGCGATGGACAACGCGGCGCCCTTGTTGAGGCCGTGGATATTGGGATCGGCCACGTCGCGCCTGATCTGCTCGGCGAGCTTTTGCAGCGTGACCACATCGACGCGCTTGTGCTGGTTTTCGATATTCATCGCTTGCCTCGTTTGTTGGCGCGCATTACGGAACCGGCGCTCGGTGAGGTTCGCGGGCAGTGAATCGGCTTTTAGTACCGTGGTACTAAAATTCAAAAAGCGCCCAAATCGCAGCCGCACCGCCACCCATGGCTTAGGTCCCGCGGCGAATTTTTTCCAATGCTGCGCTGGCAATGAAGGCCGAGCGCCTCTTCGCTCATGCTGTCGTTCCTCGTTTAGAAACGCGGAGGGCCGCCCGTCGGCGGCCCTCAAAAGCCCTGCCTTGCCTTGCCTTCGCGGGGCGGCTCGTCAGCACACCCGGCAGTGGGTCGTGGCTCGTCTTTGGTCGCGGGCCCTTTTCGGAGGCGCGACCATGGCCAGGTCCACGATCGTGATTTCGCACCGCGCACTGAAGGGCCGCATCAATCGCGCTCTCGCGCACGAGCGAAAACAACTGCGCGCCGACCGTCGCGGCGGCGACATCAAGCACATGCTCATCGACACCAAGACGCGCAGCGTGGTGGCGACGGACGTGGATCTCGCGGCGCTCGCTCGCAAGCTGGAAGTGCTGCAACCATGGGAGAGAGCCGCCATGATCGACGATGACGAGCTTCGCTTGCTCGAGCCGTCGTAACGCATCAGAGGATCTGCCCCTCACCCCCGCAGCGGGATCACCGCCGCTCCTGCGCGCGCGCCGAAGGTCTGCTGCGCCGCACAAACCTCGCATAGGATACTTTATCTGCGAGGGTGGCGCTCTCCGGTTGGCCGGAAAAGTTCACGCCCGGATTTTCAAGGCGTCGGGGTCTCGAGCTGAAATTTTCTGTTAGCGAGCGTGAGCAAGGCGCCGGCGCACACGAATGACCGTTATCGCAGACCACTTGGCCCCGGTTGGCGTGGCCACGGCACGAGCGTTGAGCTCAGCTGCCGCAGCAGTGGCCGATAGCTCGGAAAGCTCCGCCAAGATGGGGCGCAATGCTTCTGCTCGCTCAAAGGCTGCGGCGCGGTTGGCTGCCGGAAGCGCAGGATTGCCCAACTTCACACCGCGAGCGCGCGCAGCTGCCAGCCCTTCCTTGGTGCGCTTCACGATCATTTCGCGCTCGTGCTCAGCAACAGCCGCCAGCACATGGATCGTGAGCCTGGTTGCTTGCGGCATATCGCAACAGACGAACTCAACGTTCCCATCCATCAGGGTTGCAATGAACCGGACATTGCGGGCGAGCCGATCCAATTTCGCGATGACAAGCTTGGCCCTATGCTTCTTACAAGCCGCAAGCGCGCGGGCGAGCTGCGGCCGATCGTTGCGCCTACCACTCTCCACTTCGACGAACTCGCCCAACAGTTGCCAGCGGCCACCGTCGAGATAGTCCTTCACCGCCTTTCGCTGCGCCGCGATGCCGTACCCTCGGACGCCCTGCTTGTCGGTCGAGACCCGCAGATAAGAGATAAATTTCCCACGCATGGGACCCTGCTCTATTACACGTTACCGCCCGTCAACGTGTCAAAGATAGGGCCAGATGGGACCGTTGGCAAGGGTAGATTTTCCTCCCATTCAGGCCAAATTAACCTGCTGGATCAATTGGTTATGTGGCTATCTCATCGATGAACCGCCCCGCAGAGGCGGTAAGGAGGCTGCCGGTTCGCCTTTCGTTCATCGGGGGCGTCCGGACCAGGGGGGCGTCAACAACGCATCCTCGCCCGACCCGCCGGCAGTCTCGGCCCGTTCTAGTGGGGCTCCCGAGAGCCGTTGCCAATTACCACCGTTGCCGGCTGCCGGATCCGAGCCGTTACCGTTGCCCGGCTGCCAGCCGGGACCGTGTTTAATCCGCATGATCAATTTCAAAAATCCGATCGTGGCCTTGCGGCGCCTCCTGCGGCTGCACCTGCACGATGTCGAGCTTCTGCGGGCTGTCCAGGCCGAGCAGCGATGCTCGCCGCTCGAGGATCTTCACCACCAGCAACCCGGCTTGCGCATCCGCATTCTCGATCGCACGCTTGTAGAACGTCTCCAGCAGTCTATCGAGGCGGTTCATATCAAGCGCGACGTAGCGCCGCCGTGCATCGTTATCGATCTTCGGCAGCGTGCGGTCGAGCGATGCATCCACCTCGCCGACGGTGCAACGTAGCTCCTTGCTAATACTGCGCGCAGAGCGACCGCCCAGTCGCTCCTGCAGGATGAAATCATCGCGGCCGTCGTCGGATGTGGGGTCGGTCATCGCTTGCCTCGCTTTGGCTCTCCGCTCGAGGTCGGAGACTGTAGCACGTAACAGCCGAGCAATCTCGACCTCAGCAATGATCCTCTCGCGCGCGAGGGCTCTGTGAGGCAAGCCAGGCTTTACCCTCCTGACCCGTTTCAAGGCCGGGAGGGCGCGGCTGCGATGCCTGCAACTGTAGTCATAGCCGCTACAAAGCCTGCAGACGAAGCCGGCGCCGTCCTTTTCGTGCAGGAGGCGACAGCGTCGATTGCAGTCCGGACAGCGGAACCACGGTCGTTGCCGACGTTCGCCCATGGTCCACTCGTGCTCAAGCGCCACGATCTGTGTCCGACCGTTGTAGGCGATGGTGACCTGGGACCCGCGCAAACCACCAGAACGGAGCATGGGGTGATTTTCCAACAGCAAGCGGTCGGACCATTTTCGCCGGGTACCTGTTCCAAAGGCTGCAACCATAAAGGTGAAAGGAACCTTTGTTCCCGCGCAGTCTATACAGCCGATTTCGATATAAGCGCGTCTCCTTACCTCAACTGGCTCAGGAGCTTGACCGCGCTGGCATTGTGCTGGTCGGCGAGCGCTGTCAGTCCGCCGGTAGCAAAGACCGCGACTGCGCGTAGGAGCTCGGCCAATTGACGGGCGGCCCCGGGATCGAAGCGACAATAGGCGCCATGGGTCAGGCGTGCGATGTCCTGGAAGGTCTGTTCGACCAGACGATCTCGACCCTCCTGGAACATGAAGGCAGGCACGCCGAGACGGCCGAGGGCGCTAGCCGCGCTAAGGACGATATCGGGGCTCTCCTCCAAGGCGTCGCCCACGAATACGAGCGCGCTCACCTTGAGCAGCTTGGTTTCCTTGCTGGCGTGGGTAAGGACCTTTTCGATCTGGGTCTCACCGGCGCGGCACATGATTGACGACATGATCTTGGCGAGCTGTGCGGAATCGGAGATCCAGCGTGAGGCGCGGCACTCGTCGAGACCGCGGTAATAGACCAACTGGAGGTCGAGGCTACCAACGGTAGCGGCGGCCTGGAACATCTCGGTTTGGAGCTTGCGGGCGGTGTCCCAGGTTGTTTCCCGGCTAGCGGTGGCATCGAGGGCGAAGATGAGGCGTCCACGCGTGTCTGTCCCGGTCGAGGCGAGCTGTTTGATCTCGGCAAGGAAGGTATCAAGCTGTGACTTGACCGAAGCGCTCTCGCCCCGTGCCGTAACCGAGGACTTGTCCTGATTGCCGGGCATGTGAACCACTCCTTTATATTTGCCGGGACCTCAGGGACCTCCGGGAGCTCCACTATCAGTACGCGCGAGATCGCAGGCAAAAAAGCTGGAGGTGTAGACAGCTATCCCGAAGCTCCCGTAGGTCCCGGAGTTTTCACCTCGCTTCCGAGAGCTGAAAGGTCGCAGCGTTCGTGTAATGATCGTGTCCCTTGATCATCCAGAACCTACGGCCATCGGCGATCCGCGCCACGCGCCCGGTGTTGCGGTGTAGCCACTCTCCGACCCTTTTGGGCGATATGTTGCCGTCCTTGTCACTGGCCACGCGCAGGAGAAATTGCTTGAGCGGGTTCGAGTTGAAACCGGCAGGCGCTACCGACGCAGCCTCGACGAAGCTGGCACTCCTGTAGGGCTCATCAGTCCTGAATTCGGCCAGCCACAGGATGAACCACTCGCGGAGCTCAGCGAGCTCAGGGTCCTCGGCCTGGGTTGTGTCGACACTTGCCACCGGATCCGGCTCCCCCAGCCAAACCAGCGGGCTGCGCACCATGGTCGACCACTCGGCATAGCTGCCGAATGGTCCACACACCTCGGGCGCCCCCGCGGCGAGGTAGGCGCGCATCACCGTGAGGCCGGCCGCGACGTAGGTCGCCCGGTTCGCCCCGGCCTGCCGCAACGCGTTGCGCTTGAACCTCCGTAGCTCCGGCCGCTCGTCGAGCGTTTCGAGGTTACAGACCAGCCCGCGGCGGACCATGTCGCCTCGGAAGCTGATGTTATTGCCGGTGGCGTAGACCGCGGTGTGGACCTCACAATCTGGCGTCTCGCTGCGGCCGAGTATCCTCACCTTGACCACTGGGCGTTCGGCGATTTGGCATAGGAACTCACCGCCGAGGTCGTGCATGGAGTTGTCGAGCGAGATCATCGGAATGCCGCTCAGAATAATCGACCCGAGCCGCTTCTCGGTCTCCTCGACGCTCTTGAGCGCCGTGATGACGGGACAGAGCCGGCCGGTAGCGACCACGGCGAAGGTGTCAACGAGATAGCTCTTGCCCGTTCCCGCCATGTGAGCAGTGATCAGATGCATGGGGGCGGTGGGAAGCGAACCGCGAACCAAGGGTGTCAGCTGTCCCGACAGCGCGACCGAACGGTTGAGCCGCCTTTCGTGCTCGCCTCCGATGCGTTTGAAGGAAAATTCCGAGAGCAGGTCGATCAGTAAGTTGAGCGCCGCGAGCGCCTGATCCTTGGTCGGGTGATCCGGTATCGGCGGAAGCTGAAGCCCCGGCTGCAAATAGAGCTCGGTCTCGGGGTCATAGCCTGGTTCGGCGAGCAGCGAACCATCCGGGCGCAGCGTGGGCGTGGTGATGACGCCGCTCACATGCGGGAACCGCCAGCGCCGCTCACTCGCGAGGATCACGCGCACGTGCCGCAACGGCGGGTCGGTGTCGACCCATTGATTGCGCTTGCGATCGTATTTCTGGAATGCGGCGCTCTCGGCGGCCGGCCCTAGGAAACTCTCCGGTGAGAGCTCGCGCAAACGCGCGACCGTAGTCGTGCGCCCGTCTGATGCCGACATGTTCTCGGCGACGGGCTCAACCAACATTCCGGCGCGCGAAAAAACCGGCAGCCCCGAAGCGAGCAACGCATCCTCGGTCTCGCCCAGGATGCGCAACAGTTGTCCGTCCATGATTTGAATGGTGGGACGGATGCCGCCATGCGATAGCGGTTGCGGTCGCGTGCGCGGCTGTTTCCTGCCAGCCTGTGCGCCGCTTTCGATCGTGGCTTCGACCGCCGCGACGCCATCATCGGCGACCAGCCGGCAAGTCTCCGCCGCCTCGAACAACCGATCGCGCACCTCCTGCTCGTCGAGGCCGCCGCCGGCGACAATCTGGAATAGATTGAACGCAGCGGTGTTGAGCGTGGTATTACGTGTGCCCGGTAAGGCGGCGGCGACGTTCTTGCACTCACGCTCGAGTGCTGCCCTCGCCCACGCCCTCGCCTTCGTTGCCTTGGCAAGCGCGACCAGCCAAGGCGGCGCCAGGGCAGCATTCTGCGGTCCGCCTGGTTCCCATTGATACGCTCCGCCGGTGGCGTTCCGGCTCGGTGGCAAACAGATGTAACCGCCGTTGCCGCGCACATCGATGCCGGGACCGATCTTGCCCGCGCTGTTGCGGATTTCGACGTTGGGGTCCCAAGCAAAAATCAAATGCCGGCCGCCGCGCGGAGTGACGGTTGCCCAGGTAGGCGGGAGCGGCCCGCACTGCGCGATCAACTGGTCGAGCGTGGCCTTGCCGTCGATCTTCTTGGCGGGATCGAGGTCGAGATCGATCGTCCATATCCCGCTCGCGGGACCCATCGGCGCACCGATCATGGCATTGGGATATTGCTGCCACCATGCGAGGATTTGTGTTTCATCTCTAGTCGCAGCTTTAAATCCGTTCGGCGTGAGCGGTCTCTTATCAATCGGGTTGCATGGAAAGACTGGAATACCGCAACGCACGTAATCGAGCGCAGCTTCGAACACGGTAGGCCGATTGGGTTGAGCTTGCGGGTTCAAGTGAGCTCGCCCCCGAGTTTGAAGAACAGACTGTGCAGGTATTGATGCTGCTTCGGAGTTGGCTCGCGTCCCCACACAGTGCGCGACGCCATGTCGTCGATGGACTCGTGATGCTTGTCAGGGAGGCGGTGCTTCTCGCGCTGGCAATAAAGCGCCACTTCGGTCCATTCGAGCGCCCCGTCGGTGTTGCGGAACGCGCCGGTGCCGTGCTGCCTGGCCTCCGCTGCATTCACTCCTTCGGCGTAGCCAAGAGCGCGCGCGTTCTCGATCTCGCTGCGGATCTTCTTCTTGTCATCCTCGCTCAGGCTGCTGCCGTTTGCGTTCTCGACGTGCTCGGCGAGCGTATGAAAGGTATAGCCCTGGGATTCCAACAAGCGCGCGATGGCACACAGTGCAGCAAAGGCTTCGCCCTGACTGTTGGAGGCCAGCAGGCGGATCGGTTTGCCAAGCTTGACAGCAAGCTCGCGCGGCAGTGCCATGGCTCGTCACCTCCAGCACCGCTCTTTGTGGGGGCACATGCGGCAGCGCCAATCTTCGGGATCATCAAAGCCCCGCGGCAGCAACTCCCCGGCACGGGTCGCCTCGATGATATTGACAGCGCGATCGGACCACAGTTGCGCGCACTCGGCGTTGAACGGCACGAGGAAATGCAGCCACTCACACGTGTCAGCGTTCGTGACTGTGAACAGCGCGGGATTGGCGATGTCGAGGTATGCCTGATACAGCGCGACTTGCGCAGCGTATTGCGGAAAGGTTTTCTCGAGCCCGTCGCGTTCAACCGCGCGCCAGTTCTTGGCGTTGACCGCCTTGTGCTCCCATAAAAACGGATAGATCAGATAGGCGCCCGGCAGATCGGGGCCGTGAATGATGATGCCGTCGGCGTGGCCGCGTAGCGCGCCACCGGCAGCGTTGAAGGCCAGCACTTCCGGTGGCGCGAACTTGAATCCGACTGCCGTGAGCAGTCGGCGCGCGCGTTCCTCGAAGTAGTGCCCGCGGTCGAATATCTCGCGCGCCCTCGCCGGTAGGACGGGCTTTATCCACCAGTCGAATTGAATGCGGCGCAGGCACTCGTGCCCGACAATCGATGCGCCCAGATAAGGGCGCGGTAATTCTGCCGTGGTGCTTGCCACGCGCTCGATCGCGTCATTGATGGCGCTATTCATAGGCTCGATCGAGAGATTGGCGCGATTGAGGTTCAGCACGGGAGCGACACTCCGGTCAAAGGCCAATCTCGTCATTGAACTCATCAGGCGTCATCAGCGGGCCGCCTGCTGCGGCGTTGGCTTGGCGCGCGATCGTGCTCGCGCTCGATTGGCGGGTGACGCCCTTGTCGCCCAGGTCGCGCGCGATCATCGCCTTGCGGATCAGCGGCATGCTCCTGAGCAGGAACTTGGTGATGTCCTCACGCGACCATGCGGTCAGCGGTTTCGACCAATCTAAGTCGGAACAGGCATCAGCGAGCTCCGGCAGGATCGCTATCACTGCGCCGGCGTCCCACGGTTCGGGGTCGAGCGCGGTCAGGCGGATGAGTTGTTCCGTGTCAAGCCGTTCTGCAGCTGCCTGTTCGGCGCGTTTACCGATCCAGCCGAACAACACCGCAGCGACGATCCACCCCCACTCAACATCACTCAACCGTCCGACCGGTGCGCCCGGTGGGATGGGGCCGCCCATCTGGACGACCCCGCGCGCACCCGCAATGGCAGCAGCAGTGGCGTCGCGTTGCCATTGATCTTCAATCGCGGAGAGCGAGACTTCTGCGACGCTGCGCATCTTCTTCACGACGCCCACCCTGGCCGCTGGACGGGAGGCGCGGACGGAGGAGGCGTGGAAGAACTCGTGACTCCGCTTCCGCCATTGAACGGGGGCGGTTGCTCAACCGGATGCCACTCCTTGCGGTCAGGCGTGATCACGCCGGCGAGGATGTTCTTGTCATCGTAGTTTCCGCCACCGCCATCATTCCTAGGACCGCCCTTCTCCTGGCCGATCTTGGCAACGAAGGTCATTCCCTCGAATTGCTTGAGCTCGACCGTGCGAGCGGCGTGCGCTTGCGGGCTCTTGTCGTCGGGGTGTAGTCCGAGCGCGCTGTCTAAGATCGCCTTGAGCGTGCCGCGGCTGATGTCGACGGCCTTCGCGTGTCCATCCGTGGTGCCTGCGAGCACCATGTTTTGCCAGAACTTGCGACCCTTGAACGGCCCATCCGTGACAGTGAACTCGATATCGAGCATCTCGCAACCGCCGTCTCTACTACGCTTGAGCA
>Ga0306920_100013504_pt1 | contig 11135 bp, 13 predicted proteins | sample flu12Cox44000170_FD_204666 | JGI IMG/M metagenome (GOLD analysis project Ga0306920, IMG submission 204666) | Lab enrichment of tropical soil microbial communities from Luquillo Experimental Forest, Puerto Rico - flux4day.12C.oxic.44.000.170 (v2)... | ecosystem: Environmental > Terrestrial >...
ATATCTATGACATCGCCGGCAAATTCTTGAGTCAAAAGAATCGCTTAGGTGGCGCGCGGGTGGCCGCGGTCCACTGATTCGCTAGCCGTGGAAATCCAGGCTAGTGTGACCCCGGCGCTTTCCATTGCCACATCGGTCCCGGTCCCCATGGCAATCCCCACCTCGGCGGCGGCCAGCGCCGGGGCATCGTTCACGCCGTTACCGGCCATCGCCACGACGCGACCGCGTTGCCGCAACCGCTCAACCACCGCGATCTTGTCTTCTGGCAGCACGTCGGCTTCGACCTCCGTGATGCCGAGCTTCGACGCGACCGCGCGGTCGTCGCATTGTCGCCGGTGAGCATGACGACGCGGATGGGCGGCCTTGAGGGCCGCGACCGCGGCGGGTGTGGTGTTCTTGATCGGGTCGGCAATAGCGACCACCCCGGCGGCCGTGCCATCAATGGCGATGAAGATCACCGTCGCGCCTTCTTGGCGAAGCTGATCAGCCTCTGCAACGAACGGGCCGAGCTCGATATTCGCCTGGCGCATGATCCGCGCGTTGCCGATGACGAGGCGACGCCCGTCAACCGAACCGCTCACGCCCTTCCCGACCGGCGCCGCAAAATCGCGCACGTCGCTCAACGCGAGGTTGCGTTCCCTCGCCGCCTCAATGACGGCCGCAGCGAGCGGATGCTGGCTGCTGCGCTCAAGGCTCGCGGCGAGCCGCAACAGCTCCGCTTCCGCAAAACCAGCTGCCGGCCGTACCACCACCACGCGCGGCCTGCCTTCGGTCAATGTCCCCGTCTTGTCGACGACCAGGGTGTCGATCCGCTCGAAGCGCTCGAGCGCTTCGGCGTCCTTGATGAGGATGCCCGCCTGCGCGCCGCGCCCAAGGTCGACCATGATGGACATCGGCGTGGCAAGACCCAAGGCGCACGGACAGGCGATGACGAGCACGCAGACCCCCGCGATTAGACCATAGGTCAGACGCGGCTCGGGGCCCCACATCGCCCATGCGACAAACGCCACGACCGCAACCGCCATCACGAACGGGACGAACCACGCCGACACTTGGTCGGCCAGCCGCTGGATTGGCGCACGACTGCGTTGCGCCTGTGCGACCATGCGCACGATCTGCGCCAGCATGGTGTCGCGGCCAACCTTTTGCGCGCGCATGACGAAGCTGCCCGACTGGTTCATCGTGCCGCCAATGACCCCGGCGCCAGCTTCCTTAATCACCGGCATCGATTCGCCGCTGACCATCGATTGATCGGTCGTGCCGCACCCTGCAATGATCTGGCCATCTACCGGCACGGCTTCGCCCGGACGCACGCGCAGTTGGTCGCCGACAACAACTGCCTCCAGCGGGACCTCCTCGTCGCTGCCGTCGGCGCGAAGCCGCCGCGCCTGCTTCGGGGTAAGGTTTAGCAAGGCCTTGATCGCGCCGCTGGTCTGCTCGCGCGCTTTGAGTTCGAGGACCTGGCCGAGGAGTACCAACACGGTGATCGTCGCGGCCGCCTCAAAATAGGCAGGCACGGACCCATCGCTGCCGCGTAGTCCCACGGGGAAGAGACCGGGAAAGAGCGTCCCGGAGACGCTGTAGACCCACGCCACCCCAGTGCCCGTGGCGATCAGCGTGAACATGTTGAGGCTGCGCGCCTTGACGGACGCCCACCCGCGTTGGAAGAAGGGCCAGCCCGCCCACAGCACGACGGCGGTCGCGAGGGGAAGCTGCACCCAATTGGAGAGACGTTGCCCGATCAGCATGTGCAGGTTGGTCAGATGACCGCCCATTTCGAGCGCCACCACGGGAACGGTGAGCACGAGCCCGATCCAGAAGCGGCGCGTCATGTCGGCGAGCTCCGGGCTCGGCCCGCCGTGCGCCTCTACCTCGACCGGCTCCAATGCCATCCCGCAGATCGGACAGAACCCCGGGCCCACCTGCCGGATCTGGGGATGCATCGGACAGGTGTAAACGGACCCCGGCACCCTCTTTGGGGCGTCACGGGTGCGGGCCAGGTACGTGGCGGGAGAGGCCACAAACTTCGCGCGGCAGCCGCTGGAGCAGAAATAGTAGGGCCGGCCGCCCTCGGTCGCGCGATGCGCCGTCATGTGCGGATCGACATCCATCGCGCACACCGGATCCTGCTCCGCGCGGCTGGAGGCGACACCGTGTGGGCAGGGGGAGGATTGGCGCAGGTTTCCTTCGCTTGCGCAGCCGGGATCATGCTCGTGGGCGCTCATCGGCATCTCCGTTTAGGCTTGACTACTATACCCACGTAGGGTATAGGTCAAGGCATGCACGAAGCGACCAAGAGCTCTTGCATTCGGCGCCTCAACCGCATCGAGGGTCAGGTGCGTGGCCTAGCGCGCATGGTCGAGGACAGCCGCTACTGCATCGACATCGTAACGCAGGTCTCGGCCGTGCGGGCTGCGCTCCGCCGCGTCGAGCAGGAAGTCTGCGCGATCATATCGGCCACTGTGTGCGCGAGGCCATGCAGAGCGAGGATGCGCGGACCCAGCACCGGACAATCCAAGAGCTCATGGATGTCCTGGCACGGTCGCAGAGCTAACGCTCCGAAACACGCGCACGCTCAATGCGTGTGCGTGCCAACGCTTTCTTGTGCGTGCCAGCTGCTCAGGCGATGTGCATGCTGACTACCGTGGTGGTCGCTGCGACTGCGGCGAGCGCACCCGACTGCGCGCCGCGTGCCGCCACGCATTTCACGACCGGGGCGGTGCAACCGATGGGAGCATGGCGCTCGACGTGGGTCGTCGGTACCAGAACGCTTGGAGAAAGAACTTACAGGTACCGCCGAGATCATCGAGGCCCGACGCAATCACGTGGCAGGCCCCACAGAGGGCGTTGAAAGCCGGTTCTCTCACGTGCTGCATACTGCAAGAACCCGGGCGGCCGCTTGCGGCCCAAAGACTATGCACCCCTAATCCGTCGAAACAACTCAGCCGCAGTGGTGGCGGCGCGGAGCTCTCGCAGTAGCTGCGGATCCCGCAGCTTGCGGGCAACAGCCGCAAGCGCATTGAGCTGATCAAGCTGAGAGGATGCCGGGAGCAGGAGAAGGAACACGATGTCGACCGGTTGCCCGTCGATGGACTCAAAGTCGATGGGTTGCCGCAGGCGCGCCAACAGCCCATATGGCTGTTTGACCTCACGCAATCGCGCGTGCGGTATGGAAACTCCGCCGCCAATCCCGGTGGAGCCAAGCTCGTCGCGCTTCAGGATTTCTCTGACCACAATGCTCGTCGGCAATTTGAGCGTCGATGCGGCTCGACCGGCTAGGTCCTTCAGCAAGCCCGGCTTGTCGCGTGCCCGCACGTCGATTGCCACGTCGGATGGTGCAAGAAAGTCTTTGATCTTCATACGTGGATCCATGGCGGCCGAGTCAGGACTGGAGTTCAACCTTTGCTCAAAAGGTTCCTAGCAGGCTCACCCATGCGATAGCCAATGTCGATCTCGGTCATGATGTACCGTGAGCGCTCGGGATCAGGTTGAAGCTTGTGGCGCAGCTGCCCGACACAGACGCGTTAGGTGTTGGGTATCGGCCCGTCCCGCAATTCCGGAGCAAGGAAGGGGGCAGGACCTTGCCAGCGCGCTCAACGAGCAGGCGGGGAGATCCTATTTCTTGGGCAGAGAGCTTGACCTCCGGCTCACCCGTCTTGGCGATGCTTCGCACGAGGTCGACACTCAAGGCACCGATGCGGAATTAGGGCCCCTGCAGCGGGTGGCGCATGGCCGCTCGCAGGCAAGCAAGCGTTCGTCCATTGGTCACTTAAATTGTCGGCGCCGAGATCAAGAACTGCCACCTTGCCGGCCTCGTCACCCCGGCTCGTAAGCATGATGATCGGGAGATCGTCTTGCCGATGCCGGATCCGCGGCAAGAGATCGTGCCCGTCGATATCCGGCAGTCGAGCGGCGCTATATCAAGACCGCAGATAAGTCGACCATGAGCGACTATGACTGGAGGGGCCGCTACCCTAGCCTCGATAAGCTGCCTTACGTCGCAAGGGGAAGAGGACCCGGCGCCTGTCAACAGACGTCGAGCGTTCGCAGCAAGGTGGTTTGTGGCTTGCTGACCTTGCTGAGTTAAGTCTTAGCTGATGTTATCCAACCGCCGTACCGGTCTGGCAGGGAGAACGAACCCTGCGAACTTGTCGGCGAGGAAGGTCTCAAGTGCGCGTTCCGTGAGGCCGTTGGGAATCAGCAGATCGGCGATGCTCCACCGGTCGCCTTCCTCGATGAGCGCGATGGGTCGGCCCTTCGAAGTGCCGCCGTTGGGCGTGACCACGTTCACCACAAACTGTCCAGAAATGTCGAAGCGCATGTCAAGCGGCCCGGCTGAGTTTGGGGGCTTCAAGCTCAAGTCCTTCAGGGCGATGAAAGATCGTGAATTCGCCATCGGGACTTTCGCCGCGTGCATACCTGATGGCCGTCTCACGTGTGCGAAAGAGCCCAGCCCGCCGGCCGGTGGACTCGCGGATGACCCATGAGCCATTCGCGTTGAGGCCAAGCAAGAAGAACGGTGCGGCGGCTGTTGGCAGTTGGTTGGGGAAGTCGACGCTGGCCACGAAGTGCCGAGACATGACCGATCTCCTTGCGATAGACGCGGGCAAGGTATTCATCGCGGCATATAGATTCGAGTAGGGAGTGGCACCCGCGGCATAAAGCGGAAATATAGAAAAACGGCCTCTACGCGTGCCTTGGAACTTTATGCGAAATGCGCCAGCGCCACCTGGAATTCCTATTCGTTCGAATCTATTCCGGTCTGACGCTCAAGTCAGACCATTGCGCGGACGTCATGTGGGAAATACTTGGATACCTGGCCATTGGCATTGCCTGCATAACCTGCGCCATCGTCATCGGTGCGGCATTCGACTGACTTGACGTCGCCGCAGCGGCATCCTTGGCAACATCTCTCGCCGCCTACTGCGATTGCGAAGGCCGTTACATCCCAGACAAGCGGCGATCAGCACCAAGGCAGGTCCCGGCTTGATAGGACGATCGCAAGATCCCATATCTGGGGCCAGCCGCGAATCTCTTCCGGCTCTCAATCGGTGGTAGGAGCACGCTCATGGTGCACGCCCCATTCCACGCCTTCGACGACCTCTAAGGTCGCGCAAGCCCCTTTCAGCCTTCACCGTAGCAACAGAGGAGCTCATCCGCGAGCTCGATTTCTCATGACCATGCCCGCCTCGACGGTGCGCATCGGCAGCCGGACTCTGCTGCTGGGCGCCTCCATGATCGCCATCGCTGCGCTTGCAAGCGGCAGCTGGTTTCGCGTGCGCCAAAACGAGGTCGCCTATGTGACCCGCTTCGGCCAGGTCCTGAACGCTCAAGCCGGCCCGCTGCAACCGGGCCTGCATTTCAAGCTGCCGCTGGCCGATGAAATGGATACGATTTCCGTCTCGACGGATACCGTGAAGATGCCGGCGATGAAGGCGTTCACGCGCGACACGCAGGAAGTCACCCTGCAATTGTCGCTCACCTACAACGTGCCGCCGTCCTCGGCCTACCATTTGCTCTACGAGGTCGGGCGCGCGGGTAACATCGACATCGCCCACAACCTTGAGTCGGTCGCCAACGACCGCGTGCGCTCAATCGTCAGCCGCCAGGATGTGACCGCACTCGCCGGCGAGGGACGCGAGAAGATCGTCGATGAGATCAAGGCGACCATCGCGTCTGAGCTAAAGCGCCTATTCAAGGTCGAAGTTCAAGACGTACAAATCCCCACACTGGATTTCTCGGCGCAATACAAGGAAGCCGTGAATCGCGCCACCCTCGCTCGGGCGCAGCGTGTGCAGGCCGAGCAAGACCGCGAACGCGCCAGGGTCGAGGCGGAGACGATCGTTGTCAAAGCGCGGGGCGAAGCCGACTCGCAGTATGCCCGAGCGGAGGGTCAAGCCCGAGCCCAGCTCGTTCAGGCGAGGGCCGAAGCCGAATCGACGAAGCTGCGAGGTGAGGCCGATGCGAGCGCCATCCGTGCCAAAATCGAAGCCGCGGGCGGCGTTGACGGTTACGCCCGCCAACTTCAGGCTCAGGCAGCTTTGAACTGGAAAGGTGGTCTGCCGCAGATCATGGGCGCGGGTATGGGCCCGGTTCCGCTCATCCTACCTCTCCAGCTCGAAGACAAGTCCCGATAGGCGGCGCACTTCGGGCCCACCTATGGCAATGCCCTCTCCCGTCTCGAATACGTTTCATGAGCCGACACGAAGGAACATGCCATGCACATCTTTGGCCTCGAGATCACCGGTGATCACGCTCGCCTCATTCTGCCGGCGATGGGTGGCGCACTGGCGCTCGGGGGGTTCGTTGCCGGTCGTTGGTCCAGGCATCGTGCACGTGTCCACTTCAGGCGAGAGGACCTCGTCGCCAGTTCCATCATTGTCGAAATGTACGGGATTGTCGCTCAGTCCGATGGCGGTCATATGCTGCACATCGTCACGCAGGGCAGTCCGTCGAGCTTGGAAGATTTCTTCCTGACCCCGGATCTGCTCAGGCATGTCAAACGCGAGGCGGTAAAGCACCCCGGACTGTTGCAGCTGGCCAATCCCGTGGCCCATCGCATGATGATGGATGAGGGCAAGGACGTGATTACGGGGTTGGACCCCCGGGCAAACATGGATTTCGTGCATGGTCGCCCGACGCAGAACGACGAAACGCTGTTTGGATTTGCATCGTATGCAGAGCAAAACCATGACGGCACGTCGCTGCATGACCAGGTCGGCAGGCTCGTCCTTATGGTTGTAAGCCCCACACTCATCGACTGTTTGGCCGACCTCGAATACATCAAGCGTTTGCGCGTGCGTCACTCTGGCTATTTGCCCCGCTGTGAGCGTCTTCACGATTTCGCCCGCGAATGGCAGAGGCTGCAGGCGCTGCCCAATGCGAAGCGTGGCGCATCCACCGACAAGATCTGGCAGATCACGGTGCGCACCTCGCGATGCCAGTCTTAGCTCTGATGGGGTCAGCGCAGCATGCGCGCACCGGCTCCGCTGTAGCATCCGAGGAGGGCAAGCCATGTTTCGCTTCGACTTCACCAGTCAAGACTACCTGCGCGACCCCGCTACCGGCTTGCCAAGCTGAGAGCCGCCGGCGCGGTCGTGGAGGCGCGCTCGATGAGACGTTCAGGATGCGCCAAGACGGCAACGTTGCCGGCCTGCGCTGGTGGATGCCGCGCTGGTTGCGCTCATTGGCGGTGAGCATGGTGCAGGCGTCCTGGCTTGCGGGCAATCGAGAGGCTGATGGTAGCCCCCAATCCCCCACATTGAGAGCCGGGCCGCAATCGCGACGAAATAGGAAGGCGAATCGAAGTCGGCGACGGTGAGCCGGAATCTGGCTTGCGAGATCGGCACATACTGTCCTCCGCGTGTGGGCGTATGGATGTCGAAGGCAAAGCTGCACATCTTAATCAGCTCAAACAGCTTAGCCGCCAACTGTTGAGAGAGATTTCCTTCAGTGTCGCCGGGAAAGCACTTGGTCCAGCGACGATTTACAGTAATGAACTGCGATACTGGAACGCGATGGTCGGCGTGGAAGGCCAAAGGATGCTGCACGGGCACAGCAATGACGGAGCCGCTGAGCGCATGCGGGTCCATATCTTTGAGAACGCCTGTGATGATCGATACGCCAGCAATCTTGTCACCGTGGATAGCGGCCCCGACATCCAGGACGTCTACCGTCGCCGCTCAGGCTCACCCGGCGAGTGAATAGTCTGGCGAGAATTTGCGTTTGCCCGGCTCATACGCTCTTTCGCGAATATGTGCTGGACTCCAGGCCGCTCTACCGCAACAATTCGCTCAACTTTGGAGTGATTCGATGCCGCTCAATCTTGCACAACGCCGCGCCAAAAAGGCCGCTCGCCGCAAGGTCGCTCTGCGAGAAAGGCGCAAGCGCGAAACGGATGGGGACTCGTTGCTTGAGCGCATCCGGCGCGCCGCAGGGACGCCGATCCAGCAGTGCCTTGTGCAAAAGGAATTGTTCGAAACTGGAATGGGGATACTCGTTCTGGCGCGAGGCGTGTCCACCACCCGCGTCGCGATGGGCTGTTTCCTGTTGGACGTTTATTGCTTGGGCATCAAGGACGCCATGTTCCGCTCACTTAACGCCAGCGAATTCCAGTATTTTACCGCCACCATGAAAGCAACCTCGCCACTAGTGAATATTAACCCGAGTGACGCAAGAAAACTGCTGCGCGACCTCGCCCTCTGGGCAGGATCAATTGGCCTTTCACCACACCGGGATTTTGCGGCAGTCGAACCCCTGTTTGGCGATGTCCGTTCCGAGACGAGCACTGCAACGTTCCGATTTGGCCGCGACGGTAAGCCACTTTACGTCGCTGGGCCGACAGAATCTCCAGCCCAAATTCGCCTTCGGCTGAAACATCTGCGCGAGCGGCTCGATGATGATGGCTTCCACTATATTGTGCCTGCTTTCTAGACCTAGCCCTGTGGATGTTTCAGCCAGTTTCGCATGGCCATTTGGATCAACGCCATCGAAAATATCCTCCGGGTCACGCGTATCGTGAAAGATGGCACTGCGGTGGACGACGGGCGCATGATGGAAGCCAAGAAATGCTTCCGCCAATTGAGGAGTTATTGTTACTTGCCGTGTGTCAGGGAGGCGCTCGCCGATCGTGCGAACCGGCAAGCAAAGGCCGCCGCGGTTGCAGTCAAACCCAAGGCCGCGTAGGCTGCTCACCCACCGACCGCGCGTTTGAATTTCAACGGAGATCGGAACATTGCCACGCGCGTTCCAGCTGGGCGATCGTTGCTATCCAATGGTAGCCGCTGCGGCCCTCTGCCAATTCGCGAGAAGGTAAAACTACGTGACTTCCAAGCGACAAGCCTCAATCGAGCGACGGGTCCACAGCGCTGCTGAAGCTGCGCTGGCCCGGCAAAACTTTGTGAGTCCTTTGGATGTTTTGGTGGGCGCGGGCTTTGTTACGGGAAAACAAGTCAGCGATTGGCGTTTTGGCAGGATCCCGTATCTTGAACGAGTGGCAACCGGAGGGCTCGGTACGCTGTCGCGAGCGATGGCGGTGTTTCGCAAGTGGGCAATTCATCGCGGCCTCAAGGCGCGTTGGACAGCTTATCACGGCTGGGGCCGCGCCCGTCGAATTCCGCTTCAATTCAGCAAATCCGGTCACGTCGCCATCGAGCGCAGCTACAGCACACACTTCATTCGGGCCGTAGAAAATAATTCCCTCAGGAACGCGCCGAGTGAACACGATTATCCGCTATTGAAGCCACATTCACGCCCCTAGCCAAAATATGCCTCTCGTACCTCGTCGCTGGCCGCGAGCTCGGTCGGCGTTCCATCGACGACGACCCTTCCTTTGGAGAGGACATGGCCGAAGTGAGAGATAGCAAGGGTTTGGTGCACATTCTGCTCGACGAGGAAAACGGTTATACCTCGGTCATTGATCTGGCGTATGATATTGACAGGTTCTCCTCCAGGGTAAACTTGGGAAAGACCTTGCGGCCCCTGGAATGCATGCGATCCCAGCGGCGATTACGGTCAGGAGCCGGCCGTGCGCTGTCTCGAACCGTCGTAGTTGCGAACCTGCGCCGGCTGACGCCAGCTAGGCCCTCAGCGCGCATGCGCCGCGCCACGCGTTTGCGGCCCACGTGGATGCCCTCGGGTGCAAGCTCGGCGTGAATGCGTGCGTAGCCGCATGGATCGCAACGATGCGATCCCGCAACACGGTATCCTCGCGCGTGCGCCGCGAAGGGCTGCATCTCGTCCACACATGATAGCCGCTAGGGGAGACGCCCAGAACACGGGCACATCGTGGCCACCGGATGAACGGCCCGGTATTCGCTCACGAATCGGTATCCTTCGGAGGTACTGTCTTCGTCTCCCGAGCGAACCAGGCGGCAGCGCGAGAGAGAATGTCGCGCTCCACTTTGATCTGGCGGTTCTCACGCCGCAAACGCTGGAGTTCCTGGCGCTTGGCCGAGGTCAACCCGTCCGCACGCCGGCCCTCGTCCCGTTCAGCCTGTGCCACCCAGTTGCGGATCGCCCGCGCAGTCGACTCGAACTCACGCTCTAACTCCTCGGGCGTGCGACCAGCACGCACGAGATCAACCATCTGCCGCCGAAACTCAGTCGGGCATGTGCTCGCTTCCTTCCCCTGCTTGGCATCGTGGACTCCTTCGACACAAATCCTGGGGTGTCCACGAAACCGGGTCAACTTCAGGTCGCAGTTGCCGCCTTTGCCGCAAGCGCTGCTGGCGTGCTGGTCGCGGCAATTACAGTCACCTGACGATGAACCAGATCGGCCACCAGCGCCATTTTCGCCCTCCGCCCTGCGGACACGATGGACACGTTGTGGCCCTCAACGTAACCAAATTCGCAAGCCGCCGGGAGGTCAAAGACCTTGTCAATTTCCGGAGCCTGGGACATTCAGGCGACCGGTCACGCCATCGGGATGCCTGGATCGCTCGACCTGGTGAACTTTACCAGGAGCCAGGCGCCGTTTCGGCTGGAGTACAATTTCTAACCGCCGATGCCGAGCGCGCCCGGCGCAATCATAAATGGAGAGCCAATCGCCGCTGTCGTCGCGGTCCCAAAAGCTGCCGCAAATATTCGCGGGGAGACGCGATACCACAAGGTCGTTGGCGATGCCGGAAAGGCAGTCAAACGGGGATTTTGCCCGACTTTCGGAAGCCAGGTGACGATAAAATTGGAGCGGCTTTCGGATATTCTGGGTTACAAGCAGGTAGCTTGGACGATACATCGATCTTCCGACCTGCGTTGGACGTATTTGCCTCAAGCACACAACCTTGGGATCACATGAATCCTGACATCGAAAAAACATACGCAAGGTCCGCCTATCTGATGGATGCTGTTCATCCAATGTTCGAGCGCCGCGCAACGGCGGCTTGAAGGAAGATCGCGGTCGATGCCGCTTTGACCGGTCCGGCGCCTGCGCGCGCAGCGAGCGACAGTCTGGAAAATGGACAATTTTTCTTGTTCCCCCGGATCCCCGCCGCTAGACTCCGATCATTCTTAGCCCTTCCATCGAGGCCGACTTATGCGGTGTTCGAAGTGCGGGCACGATAATCGAGTCGAGGCCAAATTCTGCGAAATGTGCGCTACGCCGCTCGCGCGCCTCTGTGCGAGTTGCGGAAGCCGAC
>Ga0306920_100013508_pt1 | contig 11133 bp, 9 predicted proteins | sample flu12Cox44000170_FD_204666 | JGI IMG/M metagenome (GOLD analysis project Ga0306920, IMG submission 204666) | Lab enrichment of tropical soil microbial communities from Luquillo Experimental Forest, Puerto Rico - flux4day.12C.oxic.44.000.170 (v2)... | ecosystem: Environmental > Terrestrial >...
GCTAGATTTGCTGTGCTGCACAACAGAGCTCCACCTTGGCCCCAACGACGCTGATCGGACGCCGCTTTCCGGTACTGATGCAACACGAATGATATGGTCCATAACGGATCGTTATAAGAACAAAACTCCCTCTGTGAAATATTTCACCTAAAGCGCATAATCTGATTCACTTTTCCGTACTTTGCCATTATTCTATGAGGTAGAAACTCATAGTTCCCCTCCTTCGCACGCGCCAAATCAATCCACATGCCGATCACCGACTGTTCGCCTCGTCTGGCGGTAATTTCTGACATCCACGGTAACATCCGCGCTCTGGAGGCGGTACTGGCCGACATCGAAACGCGCGGCGCTGATGCGATTGTCAATTTGGGAGATTGCGTAACGGGTCCGCTGTGGCCCCGGGAAACCTTAGACCTGCTGAAGAGTCTTTCGCTGATTACGGTCCGTGGCAATCACGATCGTTTGCTGGGCGACGGTCGGTGGGAGGACCTGCGACCCGTCGACAGGTTTACACATGCGGCGCTGACTGACCTGCAGCGCGAAATGCTTGCCAAGCTACCTGCCTTCATCGAGATCGAGGCAGGCATTCTGGCCGTTCACGGCACGCCGAATGACGATTCCACCTGTCTGCTCGAGGATGTTCACAACGAACGCCTAATCCCCGCGCCGCGCGATGTGGTGCTCGCGCGGCTTGGCAACAGGGCAAGCGCCGATGTTGTGCTGTGTGGTCATAGCCATAATCAACAGGTACGGCAGGTGCCGGGCGGGTGCCTCGTGCTCAATCCGGGCAGTGTCGGGTGCCCGGCCTTCGCGGACCATCCAGCGGTTCGCCAATTTGAATACCGATCTCCTCATGCCTGCTACGCCATTTTGACGAGACGCAACGCACGATGGACCGCCGACTTGGTTGCGCTGGAATACGACTGGACTTCAGCGTCGCGGCGTGCTGCCGAGAACGGCCGACCTGATTGGGCGGAGGCACTGTCAGTTGGGTCAGTTAGTTGATCTGGACGAGCGTCCAAAGCGCCGCCTAAACCATGACACAGCATGGCACCCCACGATGGCGCAGCAGCCCGCAGGGGAAAACGGACGCTCGCGGACAATTTGGCCTAAATCGGCGACTTGTGTGAAAACCTTCACATAAGTGACGGCGCAATTCAGGAAGAGTGCATGGCGGGCACCCCACGGCGAAGGAGGCTTCCATGCTCAATCGCACGCCAAGTTCCCGTTCGACCTTCTTCCGACTGACGCCAACTTTTTTGACGGCGCGCCTAACGTCCACAGCTATAGGGTTTGATCGTGGCTTTGGCCGCTGCGTTGATCTTGGCTGTGTTGGTAAGTCCGACAATAGGCCCACGACAATCCCAAGCCGGCCTCGGAAGCACATCAATATCGATCGAGCATATCAAGCTCCCGATCCACGCGGTTCCAGAGCCGTAACCGTAGGCCGCCCTGTCGGCTGTTGATGCTGTGGACGGCAAATTCGCCAATGGTGGGATGTACGCCCAACACTAACAAGGTTCGGTAAAGGTCAAATCCAGCCCACGCCTTCAGCTCGCCAAGGGGTGGGGCTTCGGGTTGGAGCCGTCGCTAAAGCGCGACAACCGGAACGGCGTCGGATCGACCGCGGGCGGCGTGTCCATCACGATGTCCGCCATCAATCTGCCGGCGCCAGGACCGATGCCGAAACCGTGACCGGAAAATCCGGTTGCAATGTAGAAGCCAGGTATTTTGTCGACGGCGGAAATGACGGGAATTGCGTCCGGGGTCACATCAATCATGCCGGCCCAGGTTTCCGCGACAGGGACGTTGCGGAACGCCGGGAAGGCTTTCGCAATGCCGGCGCGGGCCCGCTCGATGATCAACTGGTCTGGAACGGGGTCAAGCACGCGCATGTCCTCGAACGGCGATGGCGCGTCGAGATTCCAGTGCCGCAACATCTTCCATTCATCGACAAATCGTCGGCCGAGCCGAAAGCGTAATTTCTTCCAATGGATGCGAGCCGCCGGCAAATAGTGCCGGAACAGACGGAAACTGTCGGGCACGAGGTCGACCAGCCGTACACCCACACTCGAGACCGTATAACCCCCGTCCATGCGCTTGCGGTAGCCGAACAGCCTGCCCGCGGCCGAGATTTCCGGGCCACCCTCGAGCGGTTCGGTACGCATGACCGAAGCGAGGACGCTTAATTGCGGCAGCTCGATCCCGAGGTTGCCGCAGAACAGGCGCGACCAGGCGCCGCCGGCCAACACCACGGAGCCGCAGGCGATGCGCCCCTTTTCCGTCACCACGCCGATGACGCGGCCAGCCGCGCTCTCGATCCCGCGCACGGCGCACCCGGTCAGGATGGTCGCGCCATGACGGCGCGCCGCGCGGGCGATCGCCGGCACCGCCAGTTGCGGTTCGGCCTTGCCGTCGCTCGCCGTATAGAGTGCGCCAGCGTATTCATTCGCCATGCCCGGCAAGCGTCGCGCAACTTCGGCACCGCCGATCACACGGGTATCCAGCTGGTACTGGCGCGCATGGTCGGCCCAGCTTTCCAGGCGCGCAAGCTCCACCGGCGTTTCCGCGAGATACATGATACCGGAGGTCCGGAAGCCGGTGTCGGCCCCGACCATCTCGTTCATGCCCTGCCACAACCGCAGGCTCTCGATAGCGAGTGGTAGCTCGCGAGGATCGCGCACCATCTTGCGGCACCAACCCCAATTGCGGCTCGACTGCTCGCAGGCGATGTGTCCCTTCTCGCACAGCGCCACTGATGCGCCCTTCTGCGCGAGGAACAGCGCTGTGCTGGCGCCAATGATCCCGCCGCCGACGATGACGACATCGACGCGGGTCGGCATGCTCTCGTCGGAGGAAACCGGATCGACACGCGGCGCCATGCTCTTGCTCCTCATAGGGTGCAATCTTGTGCATTCTCCGCTTCGAGCATCGAGAGTCCGAGCTCGTCAACTGCTTCGCGGCGACCCCGCGCAGGCGATGTCGTGGTTGAAGACCTCAGGATCTTGACGTTCAGCGTTTGGGGCGCATGCGCCATCGGCGAAGCTGGCTCTCCAACAGGCCGGCGAGTCCCGCCGGGTAGGATCGCATTACCACGATGACGACGGCCGCGAAAAGGACGAGGCTCCATTCGCCGAAAGCCTGCAGATAGGTCGACAGGAAATTGATCGGCGGCGCCGCGAGGACCGGCCCGATGAAATATCCGATCCCGCCGATGACGACGATGATGATGATTCTTGCCATCTCGCTGAAGTCGACGATGGCCGGCGTCAGCGCCAACACGTAATGCGCGTAGAGGACGCCACCAAGACCTGCCATCGAGCTCGATAGTGTGAAGGCGAAAAGCTTGACCCGGGTCGTGTCGACGCCGAGGGACTGCGCCCGCATCTGGTCGTCCTTCACGGCGCGCATGAAATAGCCGATCGGCGATCGCAGGACGACGTGCGTGATGAGAACGCACAGCCCAGCAGCGCCGACAAACGTGTAGTAGTAGGCGACGGAGCGCACGTTGCCATAGAGCGACGGGACGCTTAAGCCGAGGTCGCCGCGCGTGAATTCGTAGGCCGCGGTGAGCACAATGCGGTAGGTCTCGGCGAACGCCCAGGTCGCGATCGACAGGTAAATCGTGCGCATGCGCAGGACCAGGTGGCCGAGCAGGTAGCCGCCGAGCGCGGCCGCCACGATGCCGGCCGGAATGCTCACTACGAGCGGCGACTGCAAGTGATAAATCAGCAGCCCCGAGACGTACGCGCCGATCGCCGCGAACGCATGTTGGGCGAGCGAGAATTGTCCGGTGAAGCCCGCCAGCAGGTTCCAGCTCACCGATAGAATCGCGTAGTAGGCGCCGACCGTCAGGATATGACGGACAAACTCGTCGACAACGAACGGCACCGCAGCCAGAGGCACGCCTGCAACGCCCGCGACCATCGCGACTCGCCGCCAGTCGACGAAAGCGCCCCATCCTTTGTGCAGCCTGGAAGACATTGCTGGATCAGTGCCCGCCGTACCGCTTGGTCAGGCCCTTGGTGACGAGCAGATCGGCCATCATGTCTCCCGTCCGCGTTCCCCGAACAGGCCGTAGGGACGAACCAGCAGCACCAGCAACACCAGCAGGAAACCATAGGCGTTCTGGTAGGGGGACGAGATGAAGGCGGCGCCCAGGCTCTCGACAACGCCGAGGAGCAAGCCACCGATGAGTGCGCCCGGAATCGAGCCGAGGCCGCCGATCACGATGATCTCAAAACCCTTAACCGTCGTGACCACGCCGTTGGTCGGATAGACCAGGAACAGCGGCGCCAGTAGGGCGCCCGCAAGACCAGCCAACGCAACGCCGATCGCAAACGCAATCGCATCCAGCCGAAAGACGTCGACGCCCGAGGTTTGCACCGCCACCCGGTTTTGCGCGGCGGCCCGCAATGCGAGGCCGACCCAGGTCTTGTAGATGACGAGGTAGAACAGCCCCAGCGCGATCAGAGCACAGACGGACGCAGCAACCCGCGCGCCTTCCATCGGCAGCGGTCCGACCCACATGATCGGTAGGTTGGTCTCAGGTCGGAACTGGTAGGGACCGCCAATCGCCACCGCCAAGCTGCGGAGCATCAGCAGCAGTGCGATCGTCACTACGGTCGCATAGTCATCGCGCCGCTCCATCGCGCGCGCGTGCATCGGCTTGATCAGGATTACCTCGATCACGTAGCCGATGAGGAACGTGCCGGCAGTCGACACGACGACGGCGAGCCACCACAGATTTCGTCCGAGCGCATAGGCGACGACCACATACTGGATGTAGCTGCCCAGCATGTAGAACTCGCCCATCGCCCAATTGATCATACGTACGATGCTGTAGATGAACGTGATTCCAAGCGCCATCAGCGCGTAAAGCACGCCGATCATCAATCCGGCGATCAGCGTCTGGGTGAAGAGCTCGAGAGTGAACATCGGGGAGCCGGAACTCCGGAAGCTCGATCACGTGCGAGCGTGGCCAGCCTCAAGGCGAGGAAGGCACGAAGCGCGGTGTGATGCTTGCGTGCTCTGCTCTAAGGCCGGCTCTCAAGGTCCAGGGCGGAAGCCGTTATCGCAAATGCCGGACCAGGCCCAAGCCTCGCCACTCTTCCTATTCGCCGAGCGTATAGGCGACTTCGGCATCCGCCTGGGTCTGATCGACCTTGGTGTACTTGAGGATCATGAGCGGCGGCGACCAATTGTGCCACAGCGCGCCCTCGGCTCTCGGGAACGTCACCGGCACCGACGACCATCCCTTGAACGAGCCGGTCTCAAGCGCGTTGATCAAGGGCTTTGGCTCTGTGGTCTTGGCCATCTCGATCGCCTGCGCGAGCACGACCGCATTGGCAAAGCCGTTGAGTGCCGAATAGATCGGCGGTTCGCTATACTTCTCCTGGTATTTCCTCACGAGCCATTCGCCGAGGTCGCTGAGTTTCGACTTCTGCGTATAGAAAGCGATGAAATGGACGCCGACGCCCTGCTGCTTGTGGAGTTGCCAGAATTGTGGGCGGCCAGGGGCATCGTACGACGTGACCATCGGAATTGTCGGCAGCAGGCCGACAGTGGTCGCCTGGGTGATCATGAGGTCGAGCGGCTGACCGACGCCGACATTCACGATAGCGTCGGGCTTGAACGCCTTCACCTGCAGGAGCTGGGGCAGGAGATCGGTCGTCGCGCGGTCGAACATGATGGTCTGGATTTCCAGGCCGATGTTCAGACTTTTGTTCTGCGCCTCGGTCGCCTTCACTAAACCGATGCCGTAGTCGGTCGTCTCGGCCAGAATTGAGAGGCGCTTGAAGCCGTTCTTCTTGGCCCAACCGAGCCAAGCGGCGGCGCGCGGAGGGTCGACCGCATGGGTCCGGAACGCGATGTCGTAATGCTTGGCCGTCACGTCGCTCGCGCCGGTCTGGGTGCCGATGGTCAGGACACCGATCTCCTTGGCGACCTCGTTGACCGCGATATTGACGCCGCTGTGGATGAAACCGAAGACCGCAACCGCCTGCTCGTTGGTGACGAGGCGCCGGTAGGCCGCCACGCCGGCTTCGTTCTTGCCGGCGCTGTCCTGGACCGACAGCACGACCTTGCGGCCCAGCACACCACCGTGCTCATTGATGTAATCGACAGCGATCTCACTGCCGCGTTTGACCTGCTGGCCGAGCGAGGTCTCGCCCGGTGGCGACAGCGGCGTGATCACGCCGAATACCATCGGCTCCTGGGCACAGACGGCCGATGCGGCTGCCGTCAGCCCCGCCGCAATCGCAACAAGCAATCTCCGTCTGTTCATCCTGATCTTCCTCATCCCAATTACCTCGGGACGGCAGCCGGTTGCGGCGGCGCACCTTCTTCCGTGCGCCATCTTCCCGTTTTGCGGGATCGCTGTCGAGGTAGAATGGTGGTGGTCATGCATGCATCCTTCAGGCCGGCTCGCGTTCGAGCCGCGCCCTCAAGGCATTCATGGTGCGGTAGACATCCTCGATGTCGCTGACATGGAAGCCCCCGGCGAGGTCGGCGCTCAGCGTCGCAAGGCGTTCGCGCAGAATCCCTGTGTAGGTTGCGCGCCCGTCCGGGCCGACCACGAGTCCGCTGTCCTGTTCGTAGCGCAGGTTCCACGCAATCGCCTCGCTGCGCGTGAGCGAGGCTGGCAGATCAAGACTGATTTCACCCGCCGCGAGCCTGACCGGATAGCCGCCGGGCAGCCCACACGGTCCCGGAACGTGCCCGCTCCAGTCGCATCCGCGTGCCATAGCGAGCATCAGCGATACGCCACTCGCGCCCGAGATCTCGATCGCCGGTTCGCGGGACAGCTGGACTTCGGCAAAACGGCGATAGACGTCCGCGACCTCTTCGCCATCGACCCACACGCGTGCCGAGGGGCCGCCGCGCGTCTCCGCAGCGCGCCGCCAGGGCGCAAGGTTCTGATAATGTGCCAGCACCTTGAGCCTTCCGGGACCGAGCGCAAGCATGCCCGCGAACGCATTGGCAAGAATTGCGACGTTTCCAACCCCACAAGTGATCGGCAGATCGAGGGCTGCAATCAGCGGGTTGACGACGTCGGCAAAGCAGCAGTTGATGAAATAGGCCTGGGGCCGCGTCGCCTTGATCGCGCGCGCGACGCTCACCGAGAGCGGCGCCTGCAGCACTGCAGTCGCACTCAAGCCCCCGTCGGCGACGAGCCGCGTCCAGGCATTGCCCTGATTACTGATGACGGAGCCGGTCTGGAACGAGGCCGCCTGTACGACGACCCTCGGCTCCACGGCTTTGATCGCGTCCGCGGCGGCACCCGCGACCGCCAAATCGGCAGAAAGGGACGCAAATCTCGCCGGACGCTCGAACATGACGGCGCGCGCATTGCTCGCGGTCTGCAACCATTTGAGCCGGTTCAGGTTGCGGCCTGCGATTACGACTTTGACGGGAGCGCAGGCCGTCGCGGCAATGTCGAGCGCAATCCGCCCGGCAAAGTTGCCAGTTCCGAAAATCAGGATGTCCGCGCGGACGTCTTTCACGGCAGTTGGCCAACACTCGAGGAGGCGGAAAGGGGGCCCGACATACGTTTCATGGTGGTAATGTTAGACAGCCCCATGCGCGTGATCCACAGCGACGCTGTGATCATCGACGGCGGGCGGCGTCGTTCAATCCCGCGTTTGACAGCGGCAAAGTCCGCCCTTTTATATCCCGGTTCCGCCGGCGCCAGGAGCATCCCCTATGAGCAATGCGGTCATCATCACCGAAGTCACCGCCGGCATCGGCGCCATAACGCTCAACAAGCCGTGGAAGCTCAACGCCTGGGACACGCCGATGCGCGGCGAGATCAGCGCCGTACTCAACGATTGGAATCGCGACCCGACGGTCAAGGCCGTCATCATGACGGGGATGGGCGAGCGGGCGTTCTGCGCGGGTCAAGATTTGGAGGAGACCGAGAAATTCCAGTCGGGCAATGAGGGCGCCAAATGGTTCCAGTCTTGGCGCGATTTCTACAATGCGATCCGGGGCCTCGACAAGCCGTGCCTGGCCGCGCTCAATGGTGTCGCGGCCGGTTCGGCTTTTCAGGCGGTCATGCTCACCGATGTCCGTGTTGGACATCCGGGCGTGCGCATGGGTCAGCCGGAGATCAACGCTGGCATCCCTAGCGTAACCGGCCCGATGCTGATGCTGCCGCGGATCGGTCTTGCCCGCACGATGGAGCTCACGCTTACGGGACGCATGATGGAGGCCGTGGAGGCCGCCTCCATCGGCCTCATCAATTACCTCGTCCCACGGCCTGAGGACGTCATGCCAAAGACGCGGGAGATCGCGCAGCTGATGGCGTCGAAGCCCGTAATGGCCTTTCGGCTCAACAAGCAGCGCTTCCGCCAAGTGACGCAGGAGGCGTTCGACGAGGCTTTTCGCAATGGTGGAAAAATTCAGGCCGAGGCTTATGCATCGGGCGAGCCGCAGGAGACCATGCGGCGCTTTTTTGCCGAACGCGCGGCGCGGCGTAAGGCGCGCGGTCAGACGTAAGCCCGCGCGCGCACCTCATGCCGGCATGATCGATACCGACGACGGATTCGCGCCGCTACTCGCTCGCCGCGCGCAGGCGAACCCGTCCGGCATGTTCGCACGATACCTGGGCGCCCCCGTCAGTTTCGGCGACCTCGACCGGATGACGAGCACGTTGGCACTGTGGATGCGCCGTATCGGGCTTGCACCCGGCGACACGGTCGCGCTGATGCTGCGCAACAGTCCGCTCGCGCTGGCTCTGCTGTTTGCAATCGCCAGGGCGCGCGCCATCTGGGGTCCGATCAACGTTCAAAGCCGCGGCGAGAATCTTGGCTACATCCTTGATCATTCCACGCCGAAACTGATCATCGCCGAGGCGGAGCTGACGGCAACGATCGAGGCGAGCGGCGCAAATCTCACAGGCATGCAGGTCTTCACCACCGAGTTGGTGCAGACCCTGGCGGCGGGCGGTCACGGCCAAGTGCCGTCGTGGCACGAGGCGACACCCGCGGCCGACGAGACGTTCGCCGTCATGTACACATCCGGGACGACGGGCCGCCCAAAGGGGGTCCTCGTCTCGCACCGGATGCTACGATTGTCCGGCGAGGCGGTCGCACTCGTCACGGCCACGCGTGCCGGTGACGTCATGTTCATGTGGGAGCCGCTCTACCATATCGGCGGCGCGCAGATGATTGTGCTGCCGCTGATCCGCGACGTGACCTTGGCACTGGTCGAACATTTCTCCGCCCGCCGATTCTGGGAGCAGGCGAGCGCCCATGGCGCGAGCCACATCCACTTCCTCGGCGGCATCTTGCAGATCCTCCTCAAGCAGCCGCCATCCGCACGCGATCGGACGCATGGCGTGCGCATCGCCTGGGGCGGGGGCTGTCCGCGCGAAATCTGGATTCCTTTCGAACAGCGGTTCGGCGTGCAGATCCGGGAATGCTACGGCATGACCGAATGTTCGAGCATCACGACCTATAATGACACCGGTGTGGTCGGCTCCGTCGGCCATCCCGCGCCCTGGTTCGATGTCGAGCTGATCGCGCCTTCGGGCCAGCCGGTCCCCACCGGAGAGCGCGGCGAGATCGTCGTTCGCAGTACGCTGCCTGGCGCGATCACGCGCGGATATTTATCGAATCTGGAAGCGACCGCGCGCGCCTTGCATGGTGAAGCGTTCCACACCGGCGACCTTGGCTCCTTCGATGCCGCAGGCAATATGTATTTCCATGGCCGCATGACGGACAACGTGCGGGTACGCGGCGAGAACGTCTCCGCGCTGGAGGTCGAGCAGGTCGTATCGAGGCATCCGGCGGTCGAGGATTGCGCCATGATCGGCGTTGTGGCGGAGATCGGGGAGCAGGACATCAAGCTGTTCGTCAAGCGAAGGGTGGGGGCGACGCTCGGGCCGCAAGAGTTGTCGGACTGGCTCGCCGCGCGGCTCGCGCCCTATCAGAACCCGCGCTACATCGTCATGGTGAATGAATTCGAACGCACGGCGAGCCAGCGCGTCATGAAGCACAAGCTCGCAGCGCTAACCGCGGTGACGTGGGACCGGATGGCGGTGCCGTCGCAGCGGCGCGGACCGCGCATCAGGAATTTGCCTCACTAGCCGCGCAGCATTTCATGTGTCCATCGACGACTTGAGCCGCGGCTCGCTGATGTCCGCTATTGGGGGGCATTTCGGACAACATATGCTCAACTTGAGTTGTTCCGCCTTAGACCCAAATGCGACATTGCCGGCTAGATTCGGGCAGTGACGGAGGTCAGTCCGCCGAGACGCCAACCGCCTTGATAATAGGCGTCCATTTCTCGATCTCGCGCTCCACAAGTGTTTTCAGATACTCGGGCGACCGTCGATCGGGCGCAACGGGATCATTGCCAGTTTCCCGCAACCGCTCCTCTACGGCCGGAACGTTCATGACGGCGACGGTGGCATCGTGAAGTTTCTGAACGATAGCGACGGGCGTGGCCTTCGGCATAAAGAAGCCTTGCCAAGTCGAGGCCTCGAAGTCAGTAAGACCCTGCTCGTGTGCGGATGCGAGCTTCGGCAAGGTCACCGAACGATTGCGGCTGAGAATCGCAATCGCCTTGATCGTCCCGCTCTCGAATTTGTGGGATCACGGTGGGGACGATCGTGCACACATAGTCGATCCGGCCGGCAATCAAATCTTGCATGGCCGGCGCTGCGCCCCGATATGGAACATGAATGACGTTGACGCCGATCGCAGCGTTAAATAGTGCGCACGTTAGATGGCCGGGTGATCCCGCTCCTGCCGAGCCGATTTTGCCGCCTGGATTGGGCTCGTCCCGCGACAAGATTGCACCGGGGGCAAACAGAGGCTTGGGCCGATCTCGAAGCAGGGGGACCGCTACCTGCGGCGTATTCTTGTGGTCGGGGCACATTCCGTGCTGCGGCGGGCCAAGAAAGACCCGGAGAAATATCCTTGGCTGACGCAGCTGCTGGCGCGGCGACCGTTCAAAGTCGTTGCCATTGCGCTCGCCAACAAGATAGCGCGCATTGCCTGGGCGCTGTTGGCCAGCGGCGGCATCTACCGGCCCGCACGGCTTGCTGCAGCGTAAGAAGGGGCTTGGCAACGGGAGGATGAGGTTGCGTCGGTGCGTTCACGAACTGCAAGGGTGACGATGACGTTG
>Ga0306920_100013509_pt1 | contig 11132 bp, 9 predicted proteins | sample flu12Cox44000170_FD_204666 | JGI IMG/M metagenome (GOLD analysis project Ga0306920, IMG submission 204666) | Lab enrichment of tropical soil microbial communities from Luquillo Experimental Forest, Puerto Rico - flux4day.12C.oxic.44.000.170 (v2)... | ecosystem: Environmental > Terrestrial >...
CACAACCTGTACGGATGACTTTGTGAGCGGGGTCACCTTGAGTTGTGACCAAGTATCGAAGGTGCGTCAACTTGAAACCAGCACTTCCCGGAGCTTCTCATCCTTCCGCGGGATAAGACTTCGTGCGCAAGCTTGGCGAGACGCTTGCTTCACGGACGGGCGAGACTTGGGTTGACCGGAAGGACACTCCGTTGGCGGCGGAGCCTAGGCCATTATTTTCACTCCAGCCGACTTCGAACCGCGTTGTTGATCGTTGGCTTCTTTGGCAACGCTAGTGCGAATCCACAATCCCGCCGCAGAAGGGTCCAGCAACCGTTATTTTGCTTCCTCTATCTTCCTGCCTAAATTATTTGCTCGCCGCATAGCCGAGATGTGGGGGGCATTCACGCTCGATCGCTGCACAAAAGGAGCCTCAGCCCGCGACGTGCGCGATGTCACTTGCTTCTGTGACGAGGGTCACTGCGAGCATGTTTGCAAATCTCGATACTTCCACTCCAGCAGCATTCCTACTAGACGAATAGTTTTCGCGCCACTGTCTTCATAGCAACGAGAAGTAACCCAAGGAGGACCGAAATGCAGCGGATTCCGTTGCGCGTACTTCAAGTGTGTTCACTCGTCGCGGTACTGACAGGATTGGTGCTAAGCCCAAGCTATTCTTATGCAATTCCGGCTTTTTCGAGAATGTACGGCACCAGTTGCAGTACCTGCCATATTGATTTTCCCAAGCTGAACGACTTTGGCAAGGCGTTCAAGGATGCCGGGTTCAAGTTTCCGAAGGACGACGAGCAGATGCTCAAGATTCCTCCGGTGATGCTGGGGGCTCCCGCCAACGCAGAGCTGTGGCCAAAGGCTATCTGGCCTGGAACAATACCGGGCCAACCCCCCATCGGCCTGCGCTACAACAACTACTTCCAGTACACAAGCGGCAGCCGCAACAACTTCAACAACCTGCCGAACTCGAACGGCAGCGGAATTCCTTACTACATCCCGGCGACTGACTTCGAAACCGGATTCTTCAGCATCTTCACCGCGGGGAATTTCGGTAGCGACATTGCCTTCTGGGTGGACGACGACATCAGCGTTGCGGGCGCCAACGGCAATGGCAGTCTGGGTCAGGCCTATTTGAAGTTCGTGAATATCGGGCGGCTTATCAAGCTGCCGGACCACGCGTTGAATCTCAAGGTCGGCCAGATCGAACTTGAGATTCCGTTTACTCAGGCGCTCTCTATCTGGGTAAGCCCCTACGACATTTACACGCAGGCCAACGTCGGCGCGCTGAATCCGGCGTTCAATCAGCAGTTCATCACAAACAGCTATACGTTCGCCGGCTCCGGAAAAGGTTTTGAATTCAGCGGAGGTCGTCATACAGGCGGCTACAACTGGTCGCTGGCCTTTATTGACCAAAACACCAGCGGAACAGACCAGGGCGCAACGAACGGAGACAACCTCTATGTGCCTACCGCCACAGGCGGCAACAATGGCGGGGTAGGCCTAGCATCGGATTCGAACTTCAAAGACATCTACGCCAGCTTCAACTACCGGTTCAACCTTGAGAAAGATAAAGAGAGCCGCAACTCCATTCAAGCGGCGGGGCCGATGGGACCGCGAGATCACACGTATCTTAATTTTGGCACGTACTACTTCTACGGGCGCTCCGTGCAGCGACTGTCAGGCTCGACGCTCGCGGGTACCTCCGCTACTCTAACCGCGCGTGAGCCGTACTACCGCGTGGGCGGCAACTTCACTTTCAATTATCGTTGCTGCCTTCAGTTTAACGGCCTTTATATGTATGGCCACGACTACAACCTTCTGCCAGTGGACGCGAACGGCGTTCTGGTTCCGCTACCTGTCAGCGACGCGTCACCGGTCGGGTTCGTGCACGGTTCGCCATCAACCTTTAGCGGCGGGTTTGTGGATGCGTTGTGGCTGGCTTATCCCTGGATGTATGTGATGCTTCGCTATGATGCTGTGAATTCGCAAGCGGATTACCATAACGCCCTCGTGCCGGGTGGGTTCACGGGTTCGCCGTTCAACGGTGCAGCCAGCGCTACTCGCAACCGGATCACGCCGGCTGTCCAGTTCCTGATTCACCCCAACATCAAGGCTGTGGTCGAGTATCAATTCAGACCGGCGCAGTCTGTCGCGTTTGTCACCAACCCCATCACCGGTTTCCCGGCGGCCGTGAGTTCGTTCCACACGAACACGCTGGTTTTGGGCTTTGAGTTTGCTTACTAGTACACGACAACCAATTTTTACCTTATGAAAGGGAACCCAATGACTCGTCGTTTCTTAGTCTCGTTTGGACTGATGCTTCTGCTCACTACGGCCGCCGTTGCAGGCACGATTGAAGGCAAGGTCTCACCCGGAAAGTCCGTCGTGTATGTTGACGCTGTTGCCGGCAAGACCTTCCCCGCTCCATCGGCCAAGCCTCTCATGGACCAAAAAGGGCTGGTCTTCGCGCCGCACGTCCTGGTGGTCCAGCAGGGCACGACCGTTGAGTTTCAAAACAGCGACAACGTACAGCACAACGTTTTTTGGCCGTCCATCAGCGGAAACAAGAAAGAAGGCCACAATTTAGGAACCTGGCCCAAGGGCGAAAAGCGGCCCTTCACGTTCAACACGCCAGGCGTGGTTTCTCTGCTGTGCAATGTGCATCCCGAGATGGCAGGGTACATCATCGTGAGCCCGACTCCGTACTTTGCTGAGACGGATGCTAACGGCAGCTTCAAGATCGAAAACGTTCCCGATGGCAAGTACAACGTCGTTGCCTGGCACGAAGGGATGAAGACCCAGACCAAGCCGGTCGATGTCGCCGGTACGGGCAAGATTGAATTCACACTCTCCAAGTAAACGTTCCGGGGTGGTGCGCAATGTTGTACCACCCTGCAGTTTCTATGCGACGCCGGCTGGCAAGTGTCGCCGAAGGGGCCAGATGTTAAGTCGCTTTGCCAAAAAGACCGTTGACCGCGAGTGGCTCAACACCAACTTTCCCTGCATGATGGCGTGCCCGGCGCATACCAACGCCGGACGGTATGTGACCCTCATCGCAGAGGGACGCTTTGAGGAGGCGTACCGCTTCGCTCGCGATCCGAATCCTCTCGCAAGCATTTGTGGACGGGTGTGCGCTCACCCTTGCGAAACTGCGTGCCGACGCGGCGAGATCGATAAGCCGATTTCGATTCGGGCTCTGAAACGCTTTCTGACAGAGCGCCACGGACCGGAATCGCGTCGTCCCGTTGCACGCACCACGAAGCCGGCTGCCAAGTTGCCGTTCAAGGTGGCCATCGTCGGTGGAGGGCCGGTCGGCCTGTCGGCGGCACATGATCTGGCTCTGATGGGTTATTCGGTCACGATCTTTGAGGCCTCTCCCGTTGCAGGAGGTATGTTGTACCTCGGTATTCCGGAATACCGCTTGCCGCGCAGCGTGGTCGAGGCGCAGGTCCGCGAGATCCTGGAGACCGGCGATATCACGCTAAAGCTGAACTCTGCCGCTGGGCGTGATTTCACGATCAGCAAGCTACGCCATCAGGGGTTTGACGCGGCGCTAATCGCGGTTGGCGCCCACAAGAGTCGTGACCTCTCCATTCCCGGCGTTGACCTCGACGGGGTGCATCGCGGAGTCGAGTTCCTGCTCAACGTCAATCTGGGATACAAGTTCACGATCGGCAAGCGGGTGTTAGTCATCGGCGGGGGCAATGTCGCCATGGATATTGCCCGCTCGGCTGCGCGCGAGGTCTTGCGTCAGCACGAAGCACCAGGTGACATTGCGCCGTCGGACGAGAACGTTGCGGCCGTAGCTGCGCACGAAATGGTGGACATCTCCCTGTCAGCTCTGCGTATGGGAGCGCGTGAAGTCGGTTTGGTTTGTCTGGAACAGCGCGAGGAGATGCCGGCGGCGCTCGAAGAAATCGAGGAAGCCGAGACGGAAGGCATCCTGATGCACCCCGGCTTTGGTCCCAAGCGCGTGGTCGGACGCGATGGGCGCGTCGTGGGCCTCGAATGTCTGAAAACCAAATATGTCTTCGATGCCAACCGCCACTTCAATCCCGCGTTCTACGAGAACAGCGAAATCGTTTTCGACTGCGACACCGTTATTCTTGCTATCGGCCAGGCGCCGAATCTCGAGTTCATCGAGCCAGATGACGGAGTGCAGATTTCGCCACGCGGTCTGGTGCAGGTGAATCGCGACACGCTCATGACATCCGCCCCGGGCGTGTTTGCCGGTGGTGATTGCGCTTTCGGTCCACGGCTCATCATCGACAGCGTCGGCGACGGCAAGCGTGCGGCCGTTGGCATCGACGAATTTCTCCGCGGCCACAAACATCCCGAACCACAGATTCAAGTTGAAGTTCTTGAGCGCTGGCAGATGGCCGCCGACTACATGAACAAGCAGCGCCAGGCCATTCCCATGCTGCCGCTCGATCGCCGCACAGGCATGACCGAAGTCGAGTTGCCGTACAACGAGCAGGAAGCGATGGCCGAGGCGCAGCGCTGCCTCAAGTGCTACATCAACACCATTCTCGAAGGCAGTGAAACCGACGGTACCGACTGCATCCTCTGCGGTGGTTGCGTCGATGTTTGCCCCGAGAACTGCCTGGAACTCATCCCGCTGGATCGTATTGACTTTGACTCGATGGCACTCGATGCGATTGCCAATCGTCGCGAGGCCTACGAGTTCGAGTTGGAGGGCATACAGCCCGAAGAACTGGGAAGCATAGCCGGCACAGCGATGATCAAAGACGAGACGCGCTGCATCCGCTGCGGGCTGTGTGCGCTTCGCTGTCCGGCCAACACCATCACCATGGAGGCGTATCACCTGGTGCCGATCGAGCCGACGGGACTGATCACGATTCAGAGTTTTGACGGACCAAAACAATCCGCAGCCGGTGCTGCGACGGCAAAGTGAACGCGTAAGTGAGGAACCATGTCTGAAGACGCAAAACTCAAACCAGCGCCCGACAGCCCCGAAGAGATGTCACGGCGGCAGTTTTTCGTCAAGGTTGGCGCTGGATCTATAGCTTTAGCGGCGCTAGGGACAGCAGCCTTTTCCTACGAGTACTTGTCGCCAAACGTGCTGTATGAGCCATCTCCGGTAGTCGATGCGGGCAAGCCAGACCACTACGCGCCCGACTCGGTCACTCTTGATCCCCAGACGGCGATTTATGTAGTTCGCGCCTCCGACGGATTCTTCGCGCTGTCGGCGATCTGCACGCATTTGGGGTGTCTCACTGCTTACAAGTCGGATCTCGGAATCATTGCCTGCCCGTGCCACGGCAGCAAGTTCAACAAGGACGGTGTGAAGATCGAAGGTCCGGCGCCGAGACCTCTGCCATGGCTGCGCATGTGGCTTAGCGATGAAGGCAACCTGATGGTCGATCGTTCGCAGGCCATCGCGATCAAGCAACTGGTGAGGGTATAGGAATGGCAAACACTGCCGACCAACTCGTCGATCAGGTGCGTGAGAGCCGCATCTGGCGATCCATCTTTCGCAGCGGCAAAGGCGACAGCAATCTGCACAAATCGCTGTTCGTACAGCAGAACGTGTTCCTGCACCTCTTCTCCATCAAGGCACGCAAGCGAACGGTGGAGTTCAGCGCTACTTGGTATCTCGGGGCTATGACGCTCGGCACGTTCATGATTCTCGTCATCACCGGCGTGCTGTTGATGCTCTACTACCACCCTTCCGCACCTCAGGCGTACGCCGACATGAAGGACCTTCAGTATGTCGTCTCCTCGGGCGTGTTCCTGCGCAACCTGCATCGCTGGTCGGCGCATGCGATGGTGTTCCTTGTCTTCGCCCACATGTTCAAGGTGTTCTATCGCGGAGCCTATCGCGCGCCGCGTGAATTCAACTGGGTTATCGGCGTTGTGCTGTTGCTTGTGACGCTGCTGCTCAGCTACACCGGATACCTGTTGCCCTGGGACCAGCTTGCCTACTGGGCGGTCACAGTCGGCAGCAACATCGCCTCAGCCGTGCCGCTGATGGGCGCCAAGATTCGCTTCCTGATGCTGGGTGGCACGGCGGTCAATGCCAACGCCCTGTTGCGTTTTTACGTCCTGCACTGCGTGATTCTTCCGCTGACGGCACTTCTATTCATTACGGTTCACTTCTGGCGTGTCCGCAAAGACGGCGGCATTTATGCCGGCGATCATTCTTCGGAGCGGAGCGAGCGATGAGCACCCCAAAAGATTTCACTGTCGTACTGGACTCCGACGCGCGCAAGACGCCGCGGCGTATCGCCTTCATCACCAAGCGCACTTCGCCGCAGGTGCGGGTGAAAGACGAAGAGCGAGTCATGACGTACCCCGAAGTCTTCTTCCGTGCAGTAGTTGCGGTTGAAGCGCTCGCGATTGCCCTGGTCGTGACCGCGCTCTTGTGGGACGCGCCCTTGGAAGGTCTTGCCGACCCGATGCACACGCCGAATCCAGCGAAAGCACCTTGGTACTTCCTCGGCCTGCAAGAGATGCTGCATTACTTCCCGCCGGTCGTTGCCGGCGTACTCGTACCCGGTCTGGTCGTGATGGCGCTGATCGTCATTCCGTACTTCAATATCAACATCGAGGCCGAGGGTATGTGGACGAAAAACAAGTCACGCCGCTTGCGCATCTTCGGGATCGTGGTCGTGCTGTTTTGCATCTTCCTAGCAGTGTTCCACGTCTGGGTAGCGCTGGTGCCCACACTTATCATCGCAGCGCTGATGTACGTGGCTTCGCAAGCTGACCCGCAGAGCGCGACCGGATTCCGGCGCTCGCTGGTGCGAAAACCGCTCTCCTACTGGATCATGACCTGGTTCTTATTTGAGCTCGTCGTTCTTACTGTAATCGGGACTTTCTTCCGCGGGCCGGGATGGTCGTGGGTCCTGCCTTGGAAGGGTGCACTCTAATGAAGAACACGTTCCTGCAATTCTGGCGGTTCTTCTTTGGAGACAGCGGACGAGCATTCGGGTCGGCGAGCCTGGTTCTGCTGGTGCTGCTCGCGATCGCTCCCGCGAAGAACTATTTCAACCAGTGGCATCGTTATCAGAAGCAATACCTCCATCTCATCCGGGGACGCGCTGACGCCGTCACTCTCGAACGTCACTTTGAACCCGGCATTCAGCAGATCTGGCTGCCTGACCAGCAGGTCACTGACCGTTGCACGACATGCCACCTCGGACTGAAAGAACCCAGCCTCGTTGATGTCAGCAACGTCGCCTTCCGTAAGCATCCAGTGATTCCGCACTCGCTGACCGATTTTGGCTGCACCACCTGTCATAGGGGACAAGGTGCGGCTACGACGGTTGAGGAAGCGCACAACGCTACCGAACAGTGGGAGCAGCCCATTCTGCCGGCGAAGTACATCGAAGCTGGCTGCGGCCAGTGCCACCTTGAGAAGCTGACTGGTACCCCTTTCCTCAACGAAGGCCGCGAGATCATTGCCCGCTACGGCTGCACGCACTGCCACGCCATCAAGCGTCCCGACGGAACGTCGATTCAGCCCGACGACGACCCGCCGTCTCTGCTGCACATCGCCGACAAGACTTCTCGTGACTGGGTATTCGCCTGGATCAAGGACCCTCAATCCTACGCCAGCACCGCGACCATGCCTAACTATCACCTGAGCGATGACGATGCACGTGACATTTCTGCCTTCATCGTGGCCCAGAGCACTCCGATGCAGCCGCCGCTGGCGCTGCTGAAGCCCGATGCTTCGCCCGACATCGCCGCCGGCACCTCGCTCTACGGCCAATCGTTCTGTGCTTCCTGCCATGCCATGCAGAACGCAGCCGGAATGATGGTTGGCGGCAACGTCGGACCGGAACTCACCGGCATCGGTACCAAGGCAAAGCCCGAGTGGTTGCAGGATTGGGTGTCGAATCCGGACCACTACGATCCCAACACGATGATGCCACGCTACCGCTTCGACGCGAAGCAGATTGGGTTGCTCGTCGGCTTCCTCGAATCCAAGACAGAGCCGGACTTCGTCGCCAACGTGCATCTCGACCCAGCGACACTGCAGCAGATCGAGCACGGCCAGCGCCTGGTAATGGAGAACGGCTGCGCAAGCTGCCACGAGATCAACGGTATCAAGAAGCCCGAGAACTTCGCCCCCGAACTCAGCCGCATCGGTAGCAAACCACTCAATCAGCTGGCCTTCGCCGCCGACGTGAAGCACACGCTGCACGACTACATCGGGGCAAAGGTCGGGAACCCACGCGCATTTGGTCCGTCGCTGAAAATGCCGCAGTTCAAGCTGACGCCGACGCAAATCGACGAAGTCACGACGGCGTTACTGGCACAGACTGACCGCGCGTTCACTCAACCGCCGACGATGCGCATCGCGTCTGTGCAGCAGACAAAGTACAAGCCCGCAGGTAGCGCAGGCAAGATCATGCACGAGGTTCGATGCTTCAGTTGCCACACGATCAACGGGTACGGCGGCGATATGGCGCCCGACCTAACCTACGAGGGCACAGCCGTGCAGCGCGAGTGGCTGGTGCAGTTCCTCAAGAACCCCGAAACGTTGCGCCCGGCGCTGATTCGCCGAATGCCCAAGTTTAATTTCACCGACGCGGAGATCAATACCCTTACCGACTACATGCTCACCGTGTACCAGACGTCAGATTTCGATCGCGATTCCATCCCCACCTCCGATCTCACGCTGGCCATGGCCGATCAGGGCAAGCAGCTCTTCTACTCCAAGTTCGGCTGCCAGGGATGCCACATCGCCGACTTCGCCACCGATAAGGGCTACATCGGTCCCGCGCTAGCCGGAACAGGCAAGCGGTTCAACGCCGCCTGGGTTTATCACTGGCTGAAAGACCCGCAGGCGCTACGACCCGGCACGATTGAACCCAAACAGCACATGACCGACGAGGAGGCACGTAACCTCACCGCTTTCCTCATGTCGCTGAAGTCCACAGGAGCAAAGGGAGCGGCAAAATGATAAACCGAGCGCTTATCGCTCTCGCTTCATTACTGATTACGGCTGGTTGTTCGCGTACGGCCCAGAAGCCCGTGGCCCTTAAGGCGACCGCAACCGGCGCGGCCCTCGTCGAATTGAGTGGAGGCAAGCAGATTGGCTACACTGGCATGCCGCTCGATCAGCCTGTTGTGGTTCAGGTAAACGGTGCCAATGGCAGCGCCGTCACGGGTGCCGCCGTCTACTTCAGCGGCCCGGCGGGCGTTTTGTTCACTCCCGCCGCCGCCCTCACCGACTCCAGCGGACAGGTTACCACTAACATTTCCCTCGGTTCACAGGCTGGCCGCTACAGACTCACTGCCTCCACTCGCGATGCTTCCGGTAAAAGCATCCAGCTAGAGATTGACGAAGTCGCGCTTGGCTATCAGCAGACAGTAGGTGCTCAGCTCAACGCGACCTACTGCATCCGCTGCCACGATCCCGAATCCACTCCGCAGCGCGTCTCCAACATGGACAACCTCGCTGTAAAGCCACATCCCTTTACTGAAGGCGACACGCTCAACAAGATGAGTGATGCCGAGCTAACAGCCATCATCACTCACGGCGGCTCGGCACTGGCCAGATCGAATCTGATGCCCGCGTGGGGGTACACACTCTCCAAGAGCGAAATTGCCGCTCTAATCTCGTACATTCGCGCCGTTGCCGATCCGCCGTATCAGGCTGGCGGGCTGGTGTACGCCCGAAAGTGATCGATGGATAGCTGAATGTTGCTCGCGAAGGACAGACCCGGAATGATGTTTCGCTGGTTGCTCGTCGTCGGAATCCTGACGGGCACGGTGTCGCTTGCTGTCGCCCAAGTCGTCACGCCCACTGAATTGAATGACCCCAAGCTACAACGCCTACAGCAGCGAGAATTCCGCGCACTGGTGGACATCGGCGGTGAAATCCAGCGCTACCAGTTTCCTTATCCCTTCTACCTCAGTAAGGTCCTCGACATCGAAAGCGCCAAGATGAAATACCTCGACCAGCGCTCCATACGCTTCGACTCATACAAGGGTGAGACTGTCCTCGAGATTACTGGCAACTATTACGCCTCCTACGACGCGGAAACCATGGATTCCTCGAAGCGGCTCAAGACGACGTTTGAGCATGTTATCCTCCCCATCCTCAAAATCGAGGTCCCGCACTTTCCCGACGACTCGGAGTTCGCTTCCTTTGCCTTCGAAGTTTCGCATCACGTGCGAGAAAAGATTTCTGGCATCCGGCAGGAACGCCCAGAGAACGTCACGGTCATCATTCCCGTGCCCTCAGCGCAGAGGCTCGTCGACGCTAAATCCGACGAGCAACGCCAGCGCGCGGTGCTCGAAGCTCGCATGTATCTCAACGGCCAGCCCTACGCTCTGTGGCTGCAAGAAGGTCAGCCGCCGGAAGACTGGCAGGACCGCTACCGTCCGCCGATCGAAAAGAAATCATCTGCCGACGCCGGCGTAGCCAGCGCCCAACCGCCTGCACCCAGTTCCGGAGTCTCTCCCAATCTGCTCAAGCAGCAGGCCACGCCCATGCGCATTCTGACCCCTGAGGCACTCGCGAGACTGCAGACCAAATATCAGGACATCATCGATAGTATGTCGAAAAGCCTCGACAAGGAAGCGCATTTCGTTCCTTATGCGCCTCCTACCTTCATCGGCTTCCGCCAGGGCGCTTACTTGCAGCTTTCCATCACCACCCAGCTTGATGCGCCCGCTGAAGCCTCGCACTACAAGCTGGCAGCGCTGGCTTTCGACGACCAAACTTCACATCTGATCCGGCCGCTTCTCGAGTTCTTCCCCGGGGATGTCGATTTCGATGGCATCGACTTCAGCAGCGTCATTCATCTGAAATCCGGCGAGGCCAAGGCGGAGTCCGTCGAGTTCTTCCTCCCCGTGCGCATGATGCGCTGCTTCGCTACCTACGACTGTACCGGCCAACAGCTCATTAGCTCGGGTACAGTTCTTATCAATGGGGAGCGTTCCGAACTCGACCTCCAGGTTGCCGAAGGCAAGAATTAGTCGCAGTGAACTACCTGTAGAAGCGGCCGTTCGCACTGGACTGGCATCCGGACCTTGCGTGAAGCCCGGTCAGATCACTTGATTTCATAACAATGTCGGCCCCCTCGATCACCGAGTAGACTTTGGTTTATCGACGACCCAAGGCTCGGGAGGAAGGAGCCGATATGTGGATTATAGGTGTG
>Ga0306920_100013510_pt1 | contig 11131 bp, 7 predicted proteins | sample flu12Cox44000170_FD_204666 | JGI IMG/M metagenome (GOLD analysis project Ga0306920, IMG submission 204666) | Lab enrichment of tropical soil microbial communities from Luquillo Experimental Forest, Puerto Rico - flux4day.12C.oxic.44.000.170 (v2)... | ecosystem: Environmental > Terrestrial >...
CGGACTGTTGCACGCAGGCTCGTCTTGTACCATCGGCGCGCCGGCGGGCAGTCTCAGTTCTCTTCCCTTCTCGAATTGCAGCCGAAGTCGGATCGAATTCAGACCGTGCTCACATATGCGCGGCGCAATCTTGCCGGCCGGCTGAACGTCGATGACCTTGCCGAGGTCGCGCATCTTTCGCCACGCCAATTCAGCCGCGCTTTTCAGGCCGAAACCGGCCAGACGCCTGCGAAGGCCATCGAGAAACTCCGCCTGGAGGGGGCTCGTGCGCTGATGGAAGACACCAACCACACTATTGACGTTGTCGCCCAAGAGACAGGATTCCGAGACCGCAACCGAATGAGACGGGCCTTTCTTCGGACCTATGGTCAACCGCCGCAAGTGATCCGGCATCTGTCGCACGCAGGGGCACCCCTCGAGCAAAGCAGGCTCGCAGGAGCCGAAAGCGATACTCTGTCGGTAAATGAGCAGCGGCCGAATGTTGCAAGACGCTCACGTGCACAGCGAACGAGGAATTTAAGACCGACAAAACACAGCCCCGAAGGCCGCGTGCGCAGAAAAGGGCCGAAGTCCTACCGCTGACGGTCTCCGACTCGTTGCGGCCGGATAAAAATTGGATGACCGAGGTTCCCAGCTGTTCCGGACCTTTGCGACTGGCGAGCGCCTGTCGGGAAGAGATCCTTTAATGACGTTGGGTGTCACCTCACGGGCACTGTAGCCGCGTGCGACTCCTCGCGCGCGGCTCGTGTTATTCAGGATTTGAAACTGAAACTACTTGGTAGTTACTAGCGAAGGCGCCGCAGACGGCGCCGCCATTGAGGCTCAGCCCCACCGCCGACCTGGCGTCGCTGCGTTGGCGGCGCGTCTAAGTCGGTCCCCCGATGATCTCGCGTGGCCTGCAGCTAAGGACATAGGACCTAGGTCCGATAACGCCGGCCCATCGGCGGGCCGCGCTCATTGACCCGGCCGACCGCGTGTCGGGTTTCATCAGCCACGGTCTAACCTGTTGTGCCATCACTCGCACGAATTCGTCTGCGAATCGGTGGTGCAGAAGCGGACATCGGTCCAGGATGTGACGCCCCACCAGCATTCAGAGAGACGAAAACGCCGCCCGAGGCGGCGCTCTCGTTGCTCTGATGCCTACATCCCGCTAGTTCGGGCAGTTGGTGTGTGCCGCTCCACCCGCAGCTGTCAGCGCGCCACGACTCACTGCCGTCGCTGAATTACACACGATGTCTGGTTGCCCGTTGCCGGATACGGTTAATGGTGGTCCTGCGAACATACCGCTCGACAAGTCACCCAAAAAGACGCCATTTCCTGTGTTACCCGTCACGCTTGGCGCGACCTGGGAGCCGTCAGAAAGGAAGGCCGGTTGAACACGCACTTCCGACGACACGTCGGCATTAATTCCGTTCCCGGCATTTCTCTGGATGACGCATCCCGCACATGCGAACTGAGCCTGCAAAACCTGCACACCAGCCCCGTTATTTTCGATAGTGGTAGGAGTCCTTGCAAAGCCCGGGAAAGATGCGGGATCCACAACCCCCATTCTCACCCGACCCCCAGACCTGACAACCACCCCTACAGGGTTCCCCTGAATTAAGACACCCACCGTGACAACGTCGCCGAAAGTGAAAATTCCATCTGATGTTCCATTTTGCAGTACTCCCCCTATTATCACTGCCGATGCAGTGGCATAGACGCCGACGGTGTCCGCAGCACCTTGAATCGTGTTTCCGGTGAGCGTGCAGTGCGAGCCCTGTTCGCAGTCGACGGCGTCGTTATTGACACCGTTCAGGCCATCGATCGTCATCCCTGTGATCGTGACTCGCGAGTTCTGTATATCGACCACGTCGGCAGTACCCCCCGAGGCATCGGTAATCGAGGCGCCGTTGCGGCCAACGATTGTCAGCAAATCCATGTTCTGGATCAGAACATTTTCGTGACAGGCTCCGGACACATTGATCGTGCTTGTACTGTGGCCCTCCCCGTTCTGCAACACCCTTAGCGCGGCCCCGATACTGCGTAGTCCCTCTTTGGCAGCACAATTCACGTTAAGTGTTGTTGCCCAGCCGACACTCGCCGACATCAAGAACAGCAGCGATAGCCCTAGACCGATTCCAAACTTGAAATGTGGCATGTAAGTCCCCCTTCGTTTGTTTATGACGGACCCCGTTCGGTCCATGTTCGAATTATCTGATTTACACTAGCGCTACGGCCTGCGCACAGCAACCAGCGCCGTCGCTTCCCAAATCTGGTTCTGGCCCACGCGCCTGACCCTGGATATCCGATGACGGCGACGCCGCCCACTAGGTTAAGAGTCCCCAGCAGGCAATTTCGGGTACGGCACTCGATAACGACAATCGGTGTCGGCACCTTCAAGGGTGTTATTGTTTGGCGCTTTTGCATGAGAAGCTCGGGCGGCACGCCGCTACGAAAGCATGCTCGCGACGCTACGGGGCGCGTACCGCTATCGTGCGGCCGTGGAGATCCTCAAGCCGCGCGACCATGTCGACGACGAAATGCCGCAGCGCGGTCGCGCCGGCATTGCAAACAGCGCCATCGTGGCTCGCTCCGCTCGATTCGCAAATTGTCCGGCGTCGGCGAGTGTCCCTTGCCACAGTGCCGCTCGCGATCGGCAGCCATCAAAGCGTCTTGACGCGGTATAAGACTACCCCGTGCGGCGGAACAACCGCACTGATGTTCCGGCCCGTCTTCTTCGTCTTGCCTGTCCACAGGTCCTGTGTGGAATAGCCGCGTTCGCTCTCGGGGAGGCCGACAGCAGACGCTTGTATAGAGACGGTCTCCGCGTTCTCACCGGTGTTGAACAAACCGACGATCGCCTCGCCGTTTGTTTCCGTCTTGGCGAACACCTGCTGGTCACCGGTAGTCACAACCCGTTTCGCAGCGATCGAATCCTGGTCAACTGCAAGGACTGCAGTGTTCTTGAGGTACTGCAGAGCCTGCTGGTCAAGATGAGTAAGATCGACGCCGAGGATGAGGGGCGCCGACGCCAGAGCCCACAGGCTCAACTGACTCTGCCGCTCGTCTGCAGTAAGACCATCGTGGCTGGCGTTCCCTACCTCGATGGAATCATAGTCGTTCCACCTCCCCGAACCAGCGTAACGCTGCCATTCGGCCACGAGGTCGAAGCGCTTCGCGACCTCTGTCCAGGTGGTCAGTTTGTAGCCAGCGTCGGGGGGTTGCGTACACCTCTCGCATTCGATGTCCGGCGCGAACTCCCATTGATCGGCGTACTTCATGAGCGTCGGGGCAAGCGCGCGTGTAAAGCCCCCCTCTGTGGCGTCGAGGACGATCGGCCGCCCGCTTTGCCGTATTGCTTTCTCCCACGCTTCAACGTCAGGGCCGTTGTAGTCTTCAATGCCGTCGAGTTTGATGAAATCGACGCCCCAGTTCGCGAACCTGTTCACCCATGAGTTGGTGTACTCCTGTGCTCCGGGCCTGCTGTAGTCGATGCTGACCATGCCCTTGCAGTTGTAGTTTTCCTCCGCATGTGATGGCACGGCAATCTGGTCAACCGTATAGGCCGTGCCTTCAATCGGGGTTTTCTTGCTTACCGCCTGCTTCGAAATACCCGGCGTCACGTAGATTCCGAACTTCATTCCGAGGCCATGAATGTAGTCAGCGACCACTTCGATGCCGTCGGTATCTTCCCGAGGTGGGAATCTCGATGGGTCTGTCACCCAGCGCCCATACGAGTCGACGTTGGGACCCTGCGGGCCCGGACACTGGTACCAAAAGTCATCGATGTTTACGTAGTCGTACCCGGTCTTCTGCAAGCCCGAGTCGCGCATTGCACGCGCCTGGGCTTCGATATTCGTTGCCGTGGGATCCTTCCGGATGAAGCTCCAGCTACTCCAGCCGAGAACGGGTGTGCGCTCAAGACCAGGACTCGTCGTCGCTGAATTCTGCTGCCCTTCCACAGCGCCAGCGCCTGCCCACAGTAAGATGTTCAGGGCAGCCGTCAGGGCCTGTTTCAATTGCGTCATGAAGATCACTCCTTGCACGGCCTGAGGTCTGCTTAACGGGGAGGCGTCTTCGGCCACGCGCCCGGAAACAACGCCTCGGCGTTGCGCCGGTAGATCTTGTCGACTACCGCGCGCGGCAGATGTAGCCCACGGAAGCCCGCGTCAAAGTCCGCAGAGTGCATATCATCGGAGGTCACGAGGAAACGCCAGTCGTTGAGCCAATCAGCGTGCACTTCCTCGACCGCACGGGGATCGGAGTCATCGGGACCGTAGGCATCATCGCTGCCGTACAACACACGGTCCTGATAGCGAATCAGGAAGCGCCGTACCTTCTCCGGATGGCTGGCAGCCTGATACTCCAGATGCACCAGGCGCGCAGCCATGTCGACACTCGCGTTGGGAAAACGCTCCAGGAACTCCGCCACCTTGTCCACATCCCATTCGAGCGAGGCGAGATGCACGGCATCGAAGCGCAACGACGGGTGGCTCCGCAGCATCTCGTCACGCGCCGCCAGGATGGCCTCCTGCGAAGGCATCTCCGGATGCAAATGCATGTAGTACTGAGGATGGGCTTCGAAGTACTCGCGATCCGAGCGCACGGTCATGCGCTCAAGGGACAGCCAGCAGTTGCGCGGCTCGGCCTGATGGCCGAGCAGCACCAGGTGCTCGCGCTCGAGGTGCGCAACGATCGGCTCGAGCCGCACGTCATCCGGCATGACGTAGCTGCCGTCCACATCGCGCAGCTGCATGCCGATGTTCTTCCAGATCTTGACCCCTACCGCGCCCTGCGCAACTGCTGCATCGATGTCATGCAGTACGCCGGCACTCCAGCCTGGTTGTTGAAAGCCCCCCACCGAGAAGGTGGCGGCGAACGCCACGCGCCCTGGATAACGCGCGCGCAGTGATACGGCACCGCGCTGCTGGTCGCGGATCGGCGGGTAGTCGGGGGTGTCGACGTTGATGGTTAGGATGCGGAAGTGGTCCGCGATCGCCTGTGCCATGAGCCGATCCGCCGGACCGTGCACGTGCATGTGGGCGTCAATTTTCTCGACGCGGCGGAAGTCGTGCATGCTGTAGTAGCCTTCAGCCGGCGCGGTTCCGGCTGCAGCCGACTTGGTGCTCATGGCGGTCGCGGCCGACAGCGCGAGCGGAATCAGGAGATACGCTGCGCGTGCCGGTCCCGCTCTCACACCAGCTGCACCTCGACGCCCCGCTGCCGCAGCTCCTCCACCGCCTCCGGCGGGGCCGCACGGTCGGTGATCAGCATGTTGATCTGCTCCACCTTCGCTATGAGCGAGATATTGCGGCGCATGAACTTCGAGGAATCCGCAACCACTACCACCTGACGGCAGATCTGGATCATCTTGGCGTTGAGCTGCGCTTCTGCCAGGTGCGGCGTCATGACGCCGATCTGCGGATCCACGCCGTCCGCGCCCAGGTACAACCGGTCAGCCTGCAGATTGGCCAGCGCGGCCTCGGCCATATGACCGGAGAGCGAGTTGGATTCTCGGCGCAGGATACCTCCCGGCATGATGAGCCGCACCGAGGGCACATCGATGAGCAGTGCGGCGATGTTCAGTGCGTTGGTGATGATGTTGACCGAGGTGAGCTCGAGGCGCGTGCGGATGCGGCGAGCGATCTCCGCGGTCGTGCTGCCCGAATCCAGCACGATCGTCTCGCCTTCGCGGATGAGTGCGGCCGCCGCTTCCGCGATGCGCAGCTTCTCGGCATGGTGCTGCAGTTGCTTGACGTCGAGGGGCTCATCGGTGTCCGGCACACTGAGCGCGCCGCCGTGGGTGCGGGTGAGCGCACCGACCGACTCGAGCATGGAAAGATCCGTGCGGATCGTGACCTGAGAGATGCCGAAGCGCGATGCCAGCTCGTCCACCGTCACGCGCCCCTCGGCCCGCAGCAACTCGCAGATGCGCCGCCTGCGCTCCTCGATCAAGAGACCGTGCTCGCTCCCCCTCGACATCAGACCGGCATCGTCTCGAGGAGGAGGAAGCGGTCGAAGTCCAGCGGCAGGGCAGCACCCGGTGCCTTAACTTCTCCTAAGTCTCGCTCATTGAAGTAGTCGCGGACCCGGTGACGCCCGGGCGGCAGGCCGCGCAGGCTCACCGGACCGCTCCAGGCGTGGGCGTAGAGCGCATAGTAGAGACGGCCGGACTTCTCGACCACGTGCGTCTCGGGCTTATCGAAGCCGATGTCGTACAGCTCGCCCCGATAGGTGCCCCTGGGCAGCAGCCGCTCGTTGTAGAGCGCGATCCACTTGTGCCACAGCGCCTCCTTCTGCGGCGTGAGGAGAAACGAGTCCTTGGGTTTCGGATCCTGCGGCCAGGTGAACTTGGTCGAGACGATCGCGCCGATCCCGACGGTGGAAGCGAAATCGTCGCCACCGTCGCTGAGCTCCACATGGTCGCCCGCGAACGCGGCGCTCGGGCCCATGAGCGCCTTGAGCGTCTTGCCCTTATGGCGTACCTGCCAGGAGGACTCCGGGTCCGAGGCCGGCGCCTGATTCATCGAGGCCAAGTTGAAGAAGGTATAGGACGTCCCGCAGGGGCACAGCTCCATCACCACCTGAGGATCGATGGCGAGCGCGGCGGTGTACATGGCGTGCAGGAAATCCTGCAGCTTCTCCAGCGACTCCTCCGGTCGCGCGTGGCGGTGCGCAGGGTTGTAGCACGGCGCCACCGCATTCAAGTGCTGACCGTCGATCTTCAGACCCGCGAAGCCCCACTCACCGATGAAGCGGCGCACGAGCTCCTCGGTGTAACCGACGGTCGGCGCATAGGCAGGGCACAGATAGAAGCTGTTCCACCACGAGACGAGCTGTGGCGCGCCTTCCTTGTCCAGCAGCAGCATGTCGGTGTGATCGTGCAGCAAGTCGGAGCCCGGAGCCGCTGCTAGGGGGCTGAACCACAGTCGCGGCATGAGCTGCTGTGTGCGGATGTCGCGCACCAGCTGCTGCATGTCGGCGCCGCCGCGTGGAAACTTGCTCGCCTGCGGCTTCCAGTCGCCGACGTTCGACTGCCAGCCATCGTCGATGACGGCCCAACGCAGCCCGAGCTCCCTCGCCTTGGGCAGCGTGTCCTCGATCAGTTTCACCGTGCACTCGCGCTCGTAACCCCACGCGCACCAGATGGGCTCGTAGGCCGACTGCGGCGGCTGGGGTGCCCTCAGGCCTCGATCAGCCATGACGCGGCGGTAGGCATCGAGCGTCGCGAAGTAGTCGCCTGTGTGCGCCGCCAGGAAGGTCTCGGGCGTATCGAACGTCTCGCCGGGTGCGAGCGCCCGCTGCAGCGTGCCTGCGATCGCAAGGCTGACGCCGGCGTCGACCTGCTTAACGGGCAGTGACAAAAGGTGCGGCACTAACTCCAGGTGGCCGATGGCGATACCGCAGTCGGGGCGCCACACATCGACGATGGGCGTGCCGCCGCCGTAGTCGGAAGCGGTCATGCCCATGAAGTTCTCCTGCGAGAAGCCGGCCCTGACCGGCTGCACCCAGTCGCGCCGGTCCTCGTGCGTACTGCCGCAATAGGACCAGAACCCCGGCCCGGCAGCGTTCGCCGCGACCCCGCGAGCTCCTCCAGACGCAGTGTCTGATAACAGAACAACGTCCGCGCTCCGCCAGCCACGCAGCGCGATCGGCCCCGGGGACACGTTGCGATACGACACACGATAGAAGGCGAAGCCGGGATAGCGGTCGAAGAGCTCGATGCGGATCTTCTTTTCGACCCCAGCGGGCGCGGAACCGGACAGCGTGAACCGTGTGCCCGGACCATGAGGGCCGTCAACGGGCTCGCGCTCGGCGTGTTGCAGTCCGAATTGCTGCAGCCGCGTGCCGTCGGCGAGCAGCAGATAATCGGTAACGGCCCACGGCGTGAGTGGTTGCTGCGCCTGTCGGCCCGCCTGGGAGCGCACATGCGAGGCGCGTGAGCGCATCGACTGGTCGAACTCGAGCAGGAGCTTGCTGTCGCCAAGCGCGATCGCTGCGCCCGAGCGATATTCCTCCTGCGCAATCGGTAAGTTTGTGGCGGCGAGGGCTGCGCGCGAAGCCACACCCGTGCCGGCAACCAGCAGAAGGAATCGGCGTCGGGAGGTCGAAGCGCGAATCACGCCTTGATGCCTTGTTTATGTGTTGCCGAGTCTAGCCGAAAAATCTTGACATACTCGAAAGTATTCGAAATAGTGTAGGAAACAAATCGAAAAATCAATGCGATGAATGGCCTTTCGGTTTGTTTCGAATTGAGGGGGAGGATCAGACAGGCATGGTTTTCCATCGTACAACCGGTCCGGGGTGCTAAGCCCATGGGATCGTTGCTTGCTAGTCGGTGAGCGAGCGCCAGCGGCCTCTGGCCACGGGCAGACGGTGGCGGGGGTTCAGGCGAGGAGCCGGCACACCGGGCTGATTTTTGCTCTGGTGACCACGGCGTTTTGGGGCGTCTGGGGCGCATTCGCCGGTCGGCCGGCGGACAACGGCTTTCCCGAGACGCTCGTCTACGTCGTATGGGCGCTGACGATGATTCCGCCGGCGCTGTACGCGCTCGCGCGGGTCGGTTGGAAGTTGGAGCACGACGGGCGGTCGATACTCTACGGCTCGCTCATCGGACTGCTCGGCGCGGGTGGCCAGATGCTCCTGTTCCACGCAGTCCGCACCGGACTAACCTATCTGATATTTCCGCTGATCGCTTTGTCACCGATCGTCACCATAGCCCTGTCGATCGCGTGGCTCCGCGAGCGTGTGTCGTGGATCGGCGGCCTCGGCATTGTGCTGGCGCTCGCTTCGCTACCGCTCTTCGACTACGCGCCGGGGGAGTCGGCTGGCGGCCGTGGCGTTGCTTGGTTTTTCTACGCGCTCATCATCCTCGGCGCCTGGGGGGTGCAGGCTTTCTTCATCAAGCTCGCCAACAGGAGCATGAGTGCCGAGAGCATCTTCTTCTACATGGCGCTCATGGGGATCGCTCTCATACCCGTGGCTCTCTACATGACCGACTTCGCACACCCGATCAACTACGGGCTGCGCGGTCCATGGCTGGCAGCCGTAACGCAGATTCTGAACGCGGTCGGCGCGTTGACCCTCGTCTACGCGTTCCGTTACGGCAAGGCGATGGTGGTGTCGCCGCTCACCAATGCCGGCGCCCCGCTCATCACCGCACTCATCGCGCTGGCACTGCTCGGCATTGTGCCACAGCCAGTCAAGATCCTCGGCATCGTGCTGGCGTTCGCGGCTGCGACACTTCTGGCCATCGAGCCGGAGGAGCGCACGTGAGGGCGCTTCTCGACCTGGTGCGACGCCACCGCGGCGGCGAAGCCGTCGGCATCTACTCGGTGTGCTCGGCGCATCCGCTCGTCCTGCGGGCTACGCTGCAACACGCACGGGCCACCGGGAGCCGCGTGCTGATCGAGGCAACCTCCAACCAGGTCAACCAGGATGGCGGCTATACGGGTGTGCGCCCCGCCGGGTTCCGTGATCTCGTGTGGCGCATGGCCGATGAGATTGGCCTCCCCACTGAGCGGGTGCTCCTGGGCGGAGACCATCTCGGCCCCAACTGCTGGCAGACGCAGCCCGCTGCGGTCGCGATGCAGCGCGCCGGCGTACTGGTCGCGGAGTATGTGACGGCGGGCTTTCGCAAGATCCATCTCGACTGTTCCATGTCGTACAGCGATGACCCCCGCACGCTGTCCGACGAGATCGTCGCCGAGCGCGCCGCCCTGCTCTGTGCGCGGACCGAGAACGCGTGGAAGAGCGTGGGTGGCGAGCCGCCCGTGTATGTCATCGGCACGGAAGTTCCGGTCCCGGGGGGAGCGCAGGAGACGTTGCACGAGCTCACCGTGACCGGGCCGCAGGCCGCGCTCGCCACGGTCGCTGCTCACCACGCAGCATTCAGCCGGCATGGGCTCGAGGAAGCGTGGGAGCGCGTGATCGGTCTCGTCGTACAGCCGGGTGTCGAATTCGACCAGGAAAGAGTGGTCGAGTACGTCCCGGCGAAAGCCCGGCAGCTGAGCGGCTGCCTGGAGCAGGCGGGACCCCACCTGGTGTTCGAGGCGCACTCGACGGACTACCAGCCTCGCGAGGCTCTCGAAGCACTGGTGCGCGATCACTTCGCGATCCTGAAGGTCGGCCCGGCGCTCACCTTTGCGCTGCGCGAAGCGGTCTGGGCGCTGGACCGGATCGAGCGCGAATGGCTCGGAGAAGAGAACAGCTCGCACGTGCGCGACACGATCCTCGGGGCCATGCACAGCGACCCTGCGCATTGGCGCAAGTACTACACCGGCAACGGCCGCACGCTCGAACTGCAGCTCGAGTACAGCCTGAGCGACCGCAGCCGCTACTACTGGCCCGTGCCAGCGGTCGCGCAGGCACTGGCACGCCTCGAAGCAGCGTTCGACCACGGCACACCGCCCATGGCGCTGCTGCACCAATACCTGCCGACGGCGCACGCCGCCTTGCGGCGCGGTGAGATCGAGTTGAACGCCCGCGCCCTCGTCGTACACCAGATCAGGCAGGTCCTCGCCGAATACTCCAGGGCTTGCGATGGCGCTGCTGCGCAGAACAGAGGATCCACCCCATGAGAACGCAACTCTGCTCGAGGGTCAGATGCACGACATGGGTGGTGCTGTTGGTGTTGCAGCTCGGCGCCCTGGCGGCGCACGCAGCCGGGGCGACGAGCGCCGCGAACTCGACTGCCGCGCCGGCTGCCAACTCCGCCGCCCCCGGTAGCGCTGCTGATACGACGGCCGCACCGACCGCGCCTGCACCCGCTGACCCGTCGCAGAATGCCACTGCACGGAAGCAAAAAGAGGAGCTGCAGGAGGTGGTGGTGTACGGCATGACCAGCAACCTCGAGAAATCGCTGGACATCAAGAGGCTGGCTCCGGTCGTGATGGATTCGATCAATTCCACCGAGCTCGGCCGGTTCCCGGATAACGACGTCGCCGACTCGCTCAGTCACCTCCCCGGCATCACTATCGACCGGACCACCGGCGGCGAAGGCCAGAAGATCACCGTGCGCGGCCTCACCTCCGAATACAACATCGTCACCCTCAACAATCGCATCCTGGCCAGCGATGACGATGGCCGCGACCTCGCTTTCGACGTGCTGCCGGCCGAGCTGATTACGGGGGCCGACGTGCTGAAGTCA
>Ga0306920_100013513_pt1 | contig 11129 bp, 8 predicted proteins | sample flu12Cox44000170_FD_204666 | JGI IMG/M metagenome (GOLD analysis project Ga0306920, IMG submission 204666) | Lab enrichment of tropical soil microbial communities from Luquillo Experimental Forest, Puerto Rico - flux4day.12C.oxic.44.000.170 (v2)... | ecosystem: Environmental > Terrestrial >...
GCGACGCTGCGCACACCGCGCACTTCTCGATCGGCTCGGGCACGAAGCTCGCACTCGAAGACGCCATCGAACTCGCCAACAGCATGGAAGCGCACCCCGGCGATCTGCGCGCGGCGCTCACGCACTATACGAACGTGCGCAGCGTGGACGTGCTGCGCATCCAGAACGCCGCGCGCAATTCCACGGAGTGGTTCGAACACGTGGACCGCTACGCGAAGTTCGAGCCGGAGCAGTTCGCCTATTCGCTGCTCACGCGCTCGCAGCGCATTTCGCACGAAAACCTGCGCGAGCGCGACGCCGGTTATCTCTCCGGCTTCGAGTCGTGGCTCGCGCAGCGCGCGGGCGGCGAAGCGGGCAGCGAAGTTGGCAGCAAGTCGCGGGCAGTGCCGCCGATGTTCACGCCCTATACGGTGCGCGGCGTGACCTTGAAGAACCGCGTGATCGTTTCGCCGATGGCGCAGTATTCGGCGCATGACGGCGTGGCCGGCGACTACCACCTCATGCATCTCGGCGCGCGCGCCATGGGCGGCGCCGCGCTCGTCATGACCGAGATGACCTGCGTCTCGCCCGAGGCGCGCATCACGCCCGCCTGTCCAGGCATGTATGCGCCCGAGCATCTGCAGGCGTGGAAGCGCATCGTCGATTTCGTGCACACGAACTCGGACGCGAAGATCGGCATGCAACTCGGTCACTCGGGCGCCAAAGGCTCGACGCGCGTGGCCTGGGAAGGCATCGACCAGCCGCTCGACGACGGCAACTGGCCGCTCGTCTCCGCTTCGCCGCAACAATACTTGCGCGGCGTGAGCCAGTGGTCGCACGAGGCCAGCACGGAAGAACTGCGCGAAATCGAGGCGCAATTCGTGCGTGCCACGCAAATGGCGGTCGAGGCGGGCTTCGATTGGCTCGAATTGCACTGCGCGCACGGCTATCTGCTTTCGAGCTTCCTTTCGCCGCTCACGAACCAGCGCACGGATGAATACGGCGGCTCGCCCGAAAACCGTCTGCGCTATCCGCTCGAAGTCTTCAAGGCGATTCGCGCGGTGTGGCCGGAGGACAAGCCGATTTCGGTGCGCGTTTCGGCGCACGACTGGGTGGAAGGCGGCAACACGCCCGACGACGCCATCGAGATCGCGCGCGCCTTCAAGGCGGCGGGCGCGGACATGATCGACGTTTCGTCGGGTCAGGTGAGCAAGGAAGAACAGCCCGTCTATGGCCGCATGTACCAGACGCCCTTTGCCGATCGCATCCGCAACGAAGCCGGAATCGCGACGATTGCCGTGGGTGCGATTTCCGAAGCCGATCACGTGAACGGCATCATCGCGGCCGGGCGCGCCGACCTGTGCGCCGTGGCGCGGCCGCATCTGGCCAATCCGTCGTGGACGCTCACCGAAGCCGCGCGCATTGGCTATCTCGACATCAAGTGGCCGCATCAGTACACGGCCGCCAAGACGCAACTCGAGCGCAATATCGAGCGCGAACGGGCTGCAGCCGCCGCAGCCGCGGGTCTTTCGCCGCTCGAGCGCGCGCAACGTGCCGAAGGAACGGTGTGAGCATGAACCAGGCAATCCTCAACGATCGTCACGCCGTCGTCACGGGCGGCGGCAGCGGCATCGGCGCGGCAACGGCTTCTGCACTCCTGCGTGCCGGCGCCCGGGTCACGCTGATGGGACGCGACGCCGCGCGGCTCGACGCCCAGCGTGCGGCGCTCGGCGGCGGCGAGAACGTGGCCTGCGTGAGCGTCGATATCACCGATGAAAACGGGGTGAACGCCGCGTTTTCGCAAGCGGCCGAAACGCTCGGCCCCGTGGATATCCTCGTCAACAACGCGGGCCAGGCCCAGGCCGCGCCGTTCACGCAAACCGACCTCGCGCTGTGGAAGCGCATGCTCGACGTGAATCTCACCGGCGCGTTTCTTTGCACGCGTGCCGTGCTGCCCGCCATGCTCGCGCGCAAGACGGGGCGCATCGTCAACGTCGCGAGCACGGCGGGCCAGGTCGGCTATCCATACGTGGCCGCCTACTGCGCCTCGAAACACGGCGTGATCGGCATGACGCGCGCGCTTGCGCTCGAAGTGGCCACGCAGGGCGTGACCGTGAACGCCGTGTGCCCCGGTTATACGGAAACCGAATTGCTGCAGGCGTCGCTCGAGCAGATCACGCGCAAGACTTCGCGCAGCGAGGCCGAGGCGCGTAGCATCCTCGTGCGCCACAACCCGCAGCAGCGTTTCGTCACGCCGGAGGAAGTCGCCAACGCCGTGCTGTGGCTCTGCGCGCCCGGATCGTCCGCGATCACGGGCCAGTCCATTTCCGTTTCAGGTGGAGAAATCACATGACCTCGCCCGCATCCACACGCAAGAACGCCAACGCGAAGGCCGCAACGAAAGCACCGCGCAAGGGCGTGGAAAAGCCGGCCGAGAACGTCGTCGACATGGAGATGAGCACCGGCGCCGACAGCCACATGGGCCTGCGCCTGTGGCTGCGCCTGCTCACCACGACGAACCTCGTGCAGGCCGAATTGCGCCGCCGCCTGCGCGCCGAATTCGACACGACGCTGCCGCGCTTCGACCTGATGGCGCAACTCGAGCGCCACCCCGAAGGCCTGCGCATGACCGAGCTCTCGCGCCGACTGATGGTGACGGGCGGCAACGTCACGGGCATTACCGATCAGCTCGAAAAGGAAGGCCTCGTCGTGCGCGACGTCGCCCCCGACGACCGGCGCGCCTTCGCGGTGCGCCTCACGCCCGAGGGGCGCGCCCTCTTCGACCGCATGGCCGCCGCGCACGAGCAGTGGGTGGTGGAACTGTTCGGCGGCCTCTCGCTCGACGAGAAGTCGAAGATGCACGAGCGCCTCGGCAAGCTCAAACAACATCTGCGCAACGGCATCGAAGGCTGAAGCCGCGCCGAGCACACATCCGGGAGACATATCTTGACGACACGTTCCAGCGCCGACGCGCTCTACGCGGGCAACCGCGTGACGCTTGCGGGCTATCAGGCGCGACATTTCGGCTGGTCGGTGGAGGGCCGCGTTGCGACCATCACGCTCAACCGCTCCGAGCGCAAAAATCCGCTTACCTTCGAATCGTATGCAGAACTACGCGATCTCTTTCGCCAACTCGCCTACGCAACCGACGTGAAAGCCGTCGTGCTGCACGGCGCCGGTGAGAACTTCTGTTCGGGCGGCGACGTGCACGACATCATCGCGCCGCTCGTCGATCTGCCGATGCCCGAGCTGCTGATGTTCACGCGCATGACGGGCGACCTCGTGAAAGCGATGCGCCACTGCCCGCAGCCGGTCATCGCCGCCGTGGACGGCGTGTGCGCCGGCGCGGGCGCGATTCTCGCCATGGCCTCCGACATGCGCTACGCCACGGCGCGCAGCAAGCTCGCGTTTCTTTTTACGCGCGTGGGACTCGCGGGCTGCGACATGGGCGCGTGCGCGATCCTGCCGCGCATCATCGGGCAGGGCCGCGCCGCGGAACTGCTTTATACGGGTCGATCCGCAAGCGGCGAAGAAGCTCATGCGTGGGGTTTCTACAACCGCCTCTGCGACCCCGAAACGCTGCTCGCCGACGCACAGAAGCTCGCCGCCGATCTCGCATCGGGCCCGACCTTCGCGCACGGCATCACCAAGACGATGCTGCATCAGGAATGGACCATGAGCATCGACGAGGCCATCGAGTCCGAGGCCCAGGCGCAGGCGATCTGCATGGCCACGCGCGATTTCGGCCGGGCCTATGAAGCGTTCGCGGCGAAGACGCGTCCGGTTTTCGAGGGGGACTGAATTGAACGCCGCTGCACAAACCAACCTTCACGACCCGCTCGCGTGGCCTTTCTTCGAAGATCGCCATCGCGCGCTTGCCGCGGGAATCGAAACGTGGGCGCGTGAGCATCTCGCGCAGGTGCCGCACGACGATGTCGATGCGACCTGCCGTACGTTGGTGCGCAAACTGGGCGATGCCGGCTGGCTGCGCTACGGCGTGGGCGGCACGGCATACGGCGGCCATGGCGACACGATCGACACGCGCGCCGTCTGCCTGCTGCGCGAAACGCTCGCGAAGCACTCGGGCCTCGCCGACTTCGCGCTCGCGATGCAGGGTCTCGGCTCGGGCGCGATCTCGCTGGCGGGCAACGACGCGCAGAAGTCGCACTATCTGCCGCGCGTCGCGCGCGGCGAGGCGATCGCCGCGTTTGCGCTCTCCGAGCCGCAAGCGGGCTCCGACGTCGCTGCGATGGCACTCGCCGCACGCCCCGAGGGCGACGACTACGTGCTCGACGGCGAAAAGACGTGGATCTCGAACGGCGGCATTGCCGACTTCTACGTCGTATTTGCGCGCACCGGCGAGGCGCCGGGCTCGCGCGGCATCAGCGCGTTCGTGGTCGATGCCGACACGCCGGGGCTGGAAATTGCCGAACGCATCGACGTGATCGCACCGCATCCGCTCGCGCGCCTGAGTTTCACCGGCGCGCGCGTGAAGCGCAGCCAGATGCTCGGCGCGCCCGGCGAAGGCTTCAAGATCGCCATGCGCACGCTCGATATTTTCCGCACCTCGGTCGCCGCGGCTTCGCTGGGCTTCGCGCGCCGCGCGATGGCCGAAGGTCTCGCCCGTGCCGCCTCGCGCAAGATGTTCAACCAGACGCTCGGCGACTTTCAGTTGACCCAGGCAAAGCTTGCGCAGATGGCGCTCACCATCGACAGCAGCGCACTGCTCGTCTATCGCGCGGCGTGGCTGCGCGACCAGGGCGAGAGCGTGACCCGCGAAGCCGCCATGGCGAAATGGCATGCAAGCGAAGGCGCGCAACAGGTGATCGATGCGGCCGTGCAGCTTTGGGGCGGCATGGGCGTGCAGAGCGGCAATATCGTCGAATCGCTCTACCGCGAGATTCGCTCGCTGCGCATCTACGAAGGCGCAACCGAAGTGCAGCAGCTCATCGTCGGGCGCGACCTGCTCAAGGAATACAACGCCGCGTAAGCCTGCGCGACGCCTCTATGGAATCGGACGAGACATGAAACAAGCCCTACTTCCCGCAGGCTGGATCAAGCCGCGCGGCTATGCCAACGGCGTCGCCGCCACCGGCACCCAGGTCTATATCGCCGGCCAGATCGGCTGGGACGAGAACGCACGCTTCACGAGCGGCGAATTCGGGGCACAGGCCGTTCAGGCGCTGCGCAATATCGTCGCCGTGCTCGGCGCGGCGGGCGGCAAGCCCGAGCACCTCGTGCGCATGACCTGGTACGTCACCGACAAGAAGGCGTACCTGGCATCGCTGAAGGAGATCGGCGCCGCGTTTCGGGAACTGATCGGCGACTACGACATCGCGATGAGCGCGGTGCAGGTGGTTGCGCTAGTAGAAGACGAAGCAAAGGTCGAAATCGAAGCAACGGCCGTGATTCCCGATGACGCGCGCCTCACGCGCGCATAGACCGCCGCCCACGCAACAGCACGATCAGCTCATCCAGACAGACGGAGACGCCATGCAACCCACCGCCCATGTCGATACCTTCTCACGCGATCATCTGCCGCCCGAGGCGCAGTGGCCCGACATGCTGCTCGACAATCCCGACGTCGCCTACCCCGCGCGCATGAATTGCGCGGTCGAGTTGCTGGACCGCGCGATCGAGGCCGGGCACGGCGAGCGGCCGGCCATCTGGTCGGACATCGATGGCAAGCCGCAGGCGACGACGTATGCCGAGCTGCTCGCGCTCGTCAATCGCAGCGCGCATGTGCTCGTGGAAGACATGGGTCTGCAGCCGGGCAACCGCGTGCTGTTGCGCGGGCCGAACACGCTGCAGATGGCGATCGCGTTCCTCGCGTCGCTCAAGGCAGGCCTCGTGGTGATTCCCACCATGCCGTTGCTGCGCGCGAAGGAACTCAAGCAGATCGCCGACAAGGCACAGGTTTGCGCCGCCTTGTGCGACGTGCGGCTCACCGAAGAACTGGCGCGCTGCATGGATCCCGCCGACGAGTTTTTCTGTGAGGGCCTGAAACAGGTCCGCTATTTCCATGATGAGGCGCCGGGCGACGGTTCGCCGGGCACGCTGGAAACACTCGCGAGAGCCAAGCCCGCGAACTTCACGGCCTGCGATACGGCCAGCGATGACGTCTGCCTCATCGCCTTCACGAGTGGCACGACGGGCATGCCGAAAGGCTGCATGCACTTCCACCGCGACGTGATCGCCATGTGCGACCTGTTCCCGCGCTACATTTTGAAGCCCACGGCCGAGGACGTGTTCTGCGGCACGCCACCGCTCGCGTTCACGTTCGGGCTGGGCGGGCTGCTGTGCTTTCCCATGCGGGTGGGCGCATCGACCGTGCTGATCGAGAAGCTCACGCCGGCGCTGCTGCTCGATACGATCCAGCGCTTTCGCGCGACGATCGTCTTTACCGCGCCCACGTTCTATCGGCAGATGGCGCCACTCGCCGCGCAGTACGATCTTTCCAGTCTGCGCAAGACGGTCTCCGCAGGCGAGGCGCTGCCGCAGGCCACGCGCGACCTGTGGCGCGATGCGACGGGCATCGAGATGATCGACGGCATTGGCGGCACGGAGCTGATTCATATCTTCGTTTCGTCGGCAGGCGCCGACGTGCGGCCCGGTTCGATCGGGCGCGCGGTGCCTGGTTACGTCGTGCAGGCGCTGGACAACGATCTGCAACCGGTTGCCCCGGGCGTAACGGGCAATCTCGCCGTGCGCGGCCCGACTGGCTGCCGCTACCTCGCCGACGAACGCCAGAGCGTATTCGTGCGGGGTGGCTGGAATCTGCCCGGTGACGCCGTTTCCATCGACGCCGATGGCTATGTGTTCTATCAGGCGCGCTCGGACGACATGATCGTTTCGTCGGGCTACAACATTGCGGGGCCGGAAATCGAGACGGTGCTCATGCAGCACCCCGCCGTGGCCGAGTGCGGCGTAACGGGCGTACCCGACGAACTGCGTGGCCAGGTGGTCAAGGCATTCGTCGTCCTGCGCCCCGGTTTCAACGCCAGCGATGCGCTGGTCTCCGAGTTGCAGAACTTCGTGAAAAACGCGGTGGCGGCGTACAAGTATCCGCGCCTGATCGCGTTTATCGACGCCCTGCCGCGAACCGAGACCGGCAAGCTCAAGCGCTCGGCATTGCGGTTGCTGTGAGGTGGGGTGCCGGAGTTGGAGGCCTGGACGCCGCATTTTTAGTTGGTAATACAACGTAAACCATACAATTTCTAACTCCGTGATCCGCTATTTTTGACATTATTCATATAATGTCTGGATATATGCGGAACAATCTCGCCTAAAAGTCGGCAAGCGGCCCAGTGCGGTCGAAATGCGCATAATTTTGCGTATTTCGACCTGGTGCATGTTGTTTGCGCAGAATCGTGCTCGTTCGACGATTTGAGACCTTGAGTATTTTGCGCATGATTACGCGCAAAATACCCACAGCGACCTATAATGCGCACTATGATGCGCAAAAAAACCGAGAATTTACCGATCTCCAACGTCGAGCGCCTCGCCGAAGCGCTGGGCGCGACCCGGCGCGCGCGCAAGCTGACCCAGCAAGCGCTGGCAGATCGTGCCGACGTCGCCCGCCGTACGATCACGAACGCCGAGCACGCCGGCAACGTCGGCGTTCGCGAACTCTGCCGTCTCGTGAACGCGCTCGGCTACGAAGTCGTCCTGCGCCCCATGGATACCGTGATACTCGAGGACCTGAATGACATATTCAGGGACGACGAATGACTGCCGACGCCCCATTCGACCTCGAGCGGCTCCTGCGCGAAATCCGCAATCTGGAAGTGCATACGCCGCAGGGCTCGAGCGGCTTGCTGGCGCGCGAAAGCCGCTTCGTCTTCAACTACGGCGATGTGCCGGACGACGCCGGCGTATCGCTCACCATGCCGGTGCGGCGTCAGAGTTATGCGAGCGGCGACCTGATGGGCGTCTTCGCGATGAACCGGCCAGAGGGCTACCTGCGCTTCGTGATCGAGGAACGGCTCGCGCGTTACGGCGCGCCGAGCGACATGTTTCTGCTCTTTCTCGCCGGCCGCAACCAGATCGGCCGGCTCACCTATTCCGTGCCGGGCGAGCGCGTGCCGGAGAGCGAAGGCGAGCGCCTCGACGAACTGCTCTCCTCGCCGTCGGGCCGGCTGTTCGAGCGCCTGATCGATCGCTACGCGCTCGGCTCGGGCATTTCCGGCGTCCAGCCGAAAGCGGTCGTTCCGCTCGCCGGTGAACCCGCCGCGCGTCCTGCGGAGCACACGGCGCTGCCGTTGCGCACGGTGATCGTAAAAGCAGAAGGTGACGACTTCCCCGGGCTCGCGCGCAACGAGTACTTTTGCATGTCGGTGGCGAAGGAAGCGGCGCTCGAGGTTCCCGACTTCTGGCTTTCCGATGACGGCAAGCTCTTCGTCATGTCGCGCTTCGACCGCGAGGCGAACGGCACGCCCCTCGGATTCGAGGACATGAGCGTGCTCACCGGCAAGGCCAAGTACGAGGGCAGCTACGAGATGATCGCCAAGGCCGTGGACATCTACACGCGCTCGGACCCGGAGCAGAAGCGCCGCCTTTTCGAGCGCATCGCCCTTTCGTGCCTGCTGCGCGACGGCGATGCCCACATGAAGAACCTGGGAATCCTCTATATCGATCCAACCGGGCCGCGCCGTCTCGCTCCGGTGTTCGACGTGGTCTGCACGGACATCTATCCGGAGCTGGACGGGCGCATGGCGCTCAGCCTCAACCGCAGCAAGACCTTCCCGTTGCCCGCCGAACTCCTTGCTTTCGCGCGGCGACTCGAACTCGGGGCAGCCGCGAGCGAGGCCATCATGGCGCGCCTTCAGGACGCATACCACACCGTTGCGGCGCGCCTCGCCAGTGACCGGCGCTTTGGCGAGGACGACCTCCTCCCCAGGATCCGGCGCGCCGTCGAACGGCCTGGCGTCAAACCGGTCACGCGCCCCAAGGTGGTCCGCTAAGAAGTACGAACAGGTGCGAACGGCTATGCCCGGATCGCATCAGCCTTTGCCCGCCTCCTGCAACGCGAACGCCATGCGCTTGCCCGCCGCATCATAGCGGCAAACGACGTTCGCGCCCTCCTTCACCTCGCCCTTGAGCATCGCCTTCGCCAGTTCGTTTTCCACCGCCTGCTGGATCTGGCGCTTCAGTTCGCGCGCACCGAATTCCGGTCGATACCCCTCTGCGGAGAGATAGTCGATCACGCTCTCGTCGAACGTCAGTTCGATGTCCTGGCTGCGCGCCATGCGCCGGACCTGCTCGAGCTGCAGCCGCACGATCGCGCGCAGCTCGTCGCTGCTGAGCGGCTGGAACACGATGATTTCGTCGATGCGGTTCAGGAACTCGGGCCGGAAATGCTGGCGCAGCTCGCCCATCACCGCGCTCTGCATCGATCCTTCGGCGCTCGAAAGGAAACCCGGCCCCGAGCGCTTCTGCCCCGAGACCACGTCGGAACCGAGATTGCTCGTCGCGATCACGACCGTGTTGCTGAAGTCCACCACGCGCCCCTTGCCGTCGGTGAGGCGGCCATCGTCGAACACCTGCAGCAGCACGTTGTAGACATCGGAGTGAGCCTTTTCGATTTCGTCGAGCAGGATCACGCAATAAGGGCGGCGGCGCACTTTCTCGGTCAACTGTCCGCCCTCGTCGTAGCCGACATAGCCCGGCGGCGAGCCGATCAGCCGCGACACCGCATGGCGCTCCATATACTCGCTCATGTCGATGCGCACGATGGCGTCCTCGTCGCCGAACACCACTTCGGCCAGTGCCTTCGCCAGCTCCGTCTTGCCGACGCCGGTCGGCCCGAGAAACAGGAACACGGCCGTGGGCCGCCGACCGCGCCGCAGCCCGGCGCGCGAGCGGCGCACCGCATCGCTCACCACAACGATCGCCTGCTCCTGACCGATCACGCGCTCGTGCAGACGCTTTTCCATTTCGAGCAGACGCGTGCGCTCCTCGGCGGTCAGCTGCGTGACCGGCACACCCGTGAGCTTCGAGACGATCTCCGCCACGTCCTCGGTCGTCACGTCGGAGGTCACCGAGCCAAGCTGCTCTTTCCAGTCATCGGTGGCCTGCGCGAGCGCCTTTTCCTTGTCGGCGATGGGCTCGTCCAGCGCGTGCGCGCGCTCGAAGTTCTTGCGCGTCGCCGCGTAGTCCTGCTCGCGCCGAAGCTGCGCCAGCTCCGCTTCGAGTTCGAGGATCGCCGCGGGCCGCGAGGTGGCCGAAAGATGCACGCGCGCCGCCGCCTGGTCGATCAGGTCGATCGCCTTGTCCGGCAGGAAACGCCCCATCACATAGCGGTCCGACAGCTCGGCCGCCGAGACGAGTGCGTCGTCGCGAATGGTGACATGGTGATGAACCTCGAGCTTGTCACGCAGGCCGCGCAGAATGTTGATCGTCTGATCCACGCTCGGCTCGGACACGAACACGGGCTGAAAGCGCCGTTCGAGCGCCGCATCCTTCTCGATGTACTTCTGGTACTCCGCGAGCGTCGTCGCGCCGATCAGGTTCAGTTCGCCGCGCGCCATGGCCGGCTTGAAGACGTTGGCGATATCGAGGCCGCCTTCGCCGCCGCCCTGACCCGCGCCCACGATCATGTGCACTTCGTCGATGAAGAGCACGAGGCTCTCGCGCTGCGCCGCGATTTCCTCCATCACGCCCTTCACGCGCTCCTCGAATTCGCCGCGATACTTCGCGCCCGCAATGAGCCCGTTGACGTTCAGCTCGACGAGCCGCCGCCCGCGCAGCGATTCGGGCACATCGCCGTTCAGCATGCGCTGCGCGAGGCCTTCGGCAATGGCCGTCTTGCCCACGCCCGGCTCGCCGATCAGCACCGGGTTGTTTTTGCGCCGGCGCGCGAGCACTTCCACCACGGTCTCGATCTCGCTCGAGCGGCCGATCACGGGGTCGAGCTTGCCCTCGCTCGCGAGCGCGCTGAGATCGCGGCTGTACTGGTCGAGCTGCGGCGTCGCGCTCGGACCTTTCGCGGCGGGCCGCTCGCGCTTGTCGCCCTGGGCTTCCACGAGCCGCTGCAGCACCTTCTGGGGCGTAACGCCGTAGCGGCCCAGCAGATGGCCCGCGAAGCTTTCCGGCACCTGCGTGAGCCCGAAGAGCAGATGCTCTGGCGCGACGTAGCTGTGTCCCAGTTC
>Ga0306920_100013514_pt1 | contig 11129 bp, 7 predicted proteins | sample flu12Cox44000170_FD_204666 | JGI IMG/M metagenome (GOLD analysis project Ga0306920, IMG submission 204666) | Lab enrichment of tropical soil microbial communities from Luquillo Experimental Forest, Puerto Rico - flux4day.12C.oxic.44.000.170 (v2)... | ecosystem: Environmental > Terrestrial >...
GAAACATCAGACGCTACCATTACCGACGGAGGGTTGGGAAATGTACCAGCCGCCCCTTTATTATTTGATTGCCGCCGGGAGCCTTTCGGCATGCAAACTCTCGATCAATGACCCGGCGTCCGTGTTCGTTCTACGCGTGCTAGGCTTATTTTTCGGCGTTAGCCAGTTCATTTTGGTTTTTCTCAGTCTGCGCCTTCTTCTGTCTGGTCGAAACACGCTCTTCGGCCTGCTACTGGCAGCTTTTCTGCCGATGCATTTGTACCTGGCGCATTATGTGACGAACGAACTGTTAGCCGCGGTTTTGGTAACACTGAGCCTATACCTCTGTTTGTGTTTGCTGAAGAGCGAGACACCGAACGTATCTCAATTCTGCTGGCTTGGATTGGCGGTCGGCGCTGCAATGTTGGCGAAAGCAACAGCACTTTTGTTATTGCCAATTGTACTCGCTGCGATCGCAGGCAGGCTCGTTTTCATGCGAGCACCAATCACAAATTCGTTGCGCAATCTCTGCCTCTTACTCGTGATTTGTTTTGCCGTATGCGGCTGGTACTACGTGTGGATTTGGGCGAAATTTGGCACGCCCTTGGTCGGCAATTGGGATGTGATCACCGGATTCTGGTGGTGGCAGGATCCGGGCTATCACACCCTGGCCGATTACCTCTTATTTGGCCGGTCGTTGACTCACCCGTTCTTTAGCAGTTTCGCCAGATTTGCTGACGGGATCTATTCTACGTTATGGGGCGATGGCTTGTGCGGCGGCCTCTCGAGCTTGACGCTGGCTTGGAACGAAAATGCGATTGCTGCCGAATATTTGTGGTCGTTGATTCCAGCAGCGCTCATTTTTGCAGGCGCGAGTATTGCGCTGGTCCGGTTTATTCGAAAGCCGTCGAGCGAATTATTTTTGTTAATTGGTTTTTCCGCCGTCAACGCGTTCGCCTTGATTTTCATAACTCTGAAAGTACCGAATTATTCTCTCGCAAAAGCGTTCTACGCTCTGTCCACACTCATGCCGCTGTCTTTCTTTGCCGCAACGGCTTGGGAAACAATGACGCAGCGCAACTCACGTTTGCGGATTGTCCTTGGCGTCCTTGTGTTTGTTTGGGCGATGAACAGTTTCGCCGCGTACTGGATTGTTCCTTCGGAACAGCAGCATCTTTACGTAGCGAAAACTTTGGCTGCAGCCGGCAAGGTCGACCTCGCTTCTGCTGAAGCAATGAAGGCTGTGGAAGCGAATCCCGCATCTGCAGTGGCGCGAGGATTCCACGCGCTTACGCTGAGTGAGCTCGGCCATGGTGAAGAAGCAATCAAAGAAGCCGAGCGCGCGACTGAATTGAGTCCAGCCGATTCCACTGTTCATCTGCAATTCGCGATTTCCATAAAGCGCAGTGATGCGGAACGGGCAATCGCAGAAGCGCGCCGCGCGATAGAGTTGGGTCCACAAAATTCTCAGGCGTACCAGTTTCTTATGAATTGCTTGTTGGAATCACGCCGCTACAACGAAGCGGTCCAACTTGGACGCAAATGGCTGGCTGTTTCGCCCTATGAACTCGCTCCTCATTCTGCACTGGCTTCTGCTCTTTTAGAAGCTGGCGATCGCGCATCGGCTACGCAGCACCTCGGTTATGTAATGATGTTGCGACCCGACGTCGACGAAACGGCGGCGCAATTCCGGGGACTGTTGTCATCCATTATCAGGGATCCGGATGGATCGCAGCAACTGCTAAACATTGTCGCGAATGCGCCTGATTCACCGCGATTACTGGATGAACTAGCGTGGTTGCTTGCGACGCATCCGGACTCCAAATTCCGCGATGGTGCCCGAGCAATCGCACTGGCCGAGCGCGCTTGCGCTCTGACTGAAGGGCGAGCGCCCATTATGCTCGATACGCTGGCTGCTGCTTACGCTGAGGCTGGAGACTTCCCGCGTGCAATCACCGCCGGAGAGGAAGCTTTAAAGCGCGCGCACTCGGCTGGAGACACCGACGTCACGAAGTTAAGTGAAAATATTTTGGCATCGCTTAATGCAAAGGTGCCGTACCGCCAGAGGCCGGAGTAGTTGAGTAGGTGTGCGATTTGAGATTTCGAAGACCTAATTCAGTCGCATACGTCAGCGACTGCGGACCGTCGGTGCACGGCGCCGCAGCGTCAGAAGTATCGGCAAGCCAGGATAGGGCTCCGCATTGCGAATCCGACTCTCCAGATAGCGGCGATAGGTCTCATTCATTAGACTCGGATCGTTCACAAACAAAATGAATTCCACCGGCCCGAGGCTACGACGCTGCTTTCCATCGCGCACTTTTCCTAGCGCACGTTCTGGTTGCGTCGAAGACATTTCGTCGCTTTGGGAATTGCTGCCGGTTGTTTGCGCTGCATAAAACAATTTCAAGCGTTTCCCTTTGACCAATGGAGGCGGGTTTGCTTCAAGCGCCTGGCGCAGTAAGCGGTTTAGAACTCCTGTGCCGATGCGCTTCCGCGCCGCACGTTCGACTTTTTGGACCAATGCAAACAGCCGACCGACATTTTCGCCGGTCGCCGCAGACGTGATCAACGCCGGCGCGTAATCGAGAAAGAAAATCCGCGAGCGCGTCTCCTCGACTTGTTGCTTCCCCGACACCTTTTCCCGAGGTCTCGGCTTAACCAAATCCCATTTATTTAAAACGATGATGGCCGGTTTTCGTGCCTTTTGAATCAGCCCGGCTATCCGTTTATCCTGTGCCGTCAAGCCCATGGTAAGATCAATGACAAGAACGCTAAGATCGGCGCGGCGAATACTACGTTCGGCACGCATCACGCTGAAGACTTCAGCCGAGCTGGAAACTTTCCCTCGCCGGCGGATTCCGGCAGTGTCAATGAAAACGAACCGCCGGCCATCTCGCTCATAAAATATATCGATGGCGTCCCGTGTTGTGCCGGGCAACTCGCTTACAATCGCGCGTTCGCTGCGCACGATGGAGTTGATAAGAGAAGATTTACCAACGTTCGGCCGACCGACGATGGCCACGGCAAGTGAATCGTTAATCGTTAATCGTGAATCGTGACGAGGCGAGGGGAGCCGCTGTTCGATTACATCCAGTAATTCTGAAATTCCACGATCATGTTCTGCGCTGACCGAAGTTATCTTGTCGAAGCCTAACGAATCGAACTCAGCCCCCAACGCTTCGTGCTTTTCGTTGTCTATCTTGTTAATCACCAGCACCACTGGCTTGTGTGATTTGCGCAGCATCCGCGCCAATTCCGCATCGACTGGCGACAGGCCTTCCTTTGCGTCTACGACGAAAAGAAGAAGATCGCTATCCCGCAGCGCGTTTTCGGCGGCGTGCCGTACCTGCTGGGTCAGTTCGGATTCGCCTGCGCCCAAAATCCCGCCGGTGTCCCACAATGTGAACAGGCGCTCGCCGCGAGTGCACCTTGCCCAAAGCCGGTCGCGCGTGATCCCAGGTTGATCATGAACAATCGCAATTTTGCGGCCGACAAGACGGTTGAACAACGCGGACTTGCCAACATTCGGCCGTCCGACAATCGCCACGTTGGGGAGCGTGTGGGCCTCATTCACCAAAGCACCCCGCCTTTAGAGTTTCGCCGGATTCGCGTGACCTTCAGCCTGCAGCTGACGCACACCGTCTGCAACGTAAAGGACCCCTGAAATCAGTGTGAACACGCCGGCTGCAAGCACAACGTAGAGCAGGGGAATGATACGTAGTTGCAGCATCACCCATCCAATGGCGATCATCTGTAACACCGTTGCGACCTTTCCCGTCCAGTGTGGCTTTATGTGCACTTTTCCGTTGAGCAAATACAGGACAAGCGTCCCGACCAGAAGAATAGCGTCGCGCGAAATTACGAGCACCGGGAACCAAACCGGGAATTTTCCGCTCTCCGCTTCGACCTCGCTCCAGTTCGTTAGGCTTAAGGTGATAATGCCGCTCAGCAACAATCCCTTGTCGGCAATGGGATCGAGAATGATTCCAAGTGTGCTGCGTTGGTTGTAGCGGCGCGCCACGTAACCGTCGAGTCCGTCGCTTACCGCTGCGAGAATAAAAATTGCGATTGCTGTGAACCGCTGCCACTCGAGCGGCTGGCCGCGTTTAATGCTTTCGCCGTAGTAGATCGCCATCGTGACGAAGGCCGGAATCATCACGATCCGAACAACAGTGATCTTGTTGGCAGTGGTCATGGGGCGCGCGCGTAACACACACATTGTAGGGCGTTTCTGTGAAACGCCAATTCGCGCGGGTGGCGTCTGACACAGACGCCCTACAATGATTGCACTGGTGAACGCGCCAAACTCTCAGCCTGTTATGCAGCGGCGGCGGCTTTGTGCCGGCCTTCAGCAAATTCTTCGATCATTTCCGGTTGAAGGCTGGAATGTCGTCTGGCTTGCGACTCGAAACCAATCCGTTATCAACGACCACTTCCTCATCAACCCAGCGCGCGCCCGCGTTACGCATGTCCACCAGCTGAGAAAGATACCTAACGCTTGCCTGCAGATGCCGCCGAGATTTTTGCAGACGGGATTTCAAACTTTTCGATTTGCTTCTTGATCTCGTTTGCGAACGCCGCCGCGCCGGCGCCGTTTACCACCCGGTGATCGAATGTCAGCGAGAGCGTGATGACTTCAGCGCTATCATTCTTGTTCTTGTTTGAAATTAATTCGCGGTGCGCAGTGCCAACGAACAGCGTAGCGACTGACGGGGGCACAACAATCGGCGCACCGGCCTTCACCTCAAATGCGCCGAGACTCGTGATCACGACCGGCGCGTTCATGGCGTCAACACGACCGGCGCGTGTCGCGGCGACTGTTTCGTTGAAAGCACTGACGAATTCCGGCCAGCTCTTTTGATTTGCGTTTGTGATCACGGCTGTCGCAAGGCGATCGCCTTCCAGCGCGACGGCGATGCCCAGATCGAAATTGTCATTCTGCACGATCTGATCGTCTTCGAGGATCAGTCGGCGAAACGGCGCATGTTTTTCCATCGCACGCACGACTGCCCACGCAATCATCACTGAAGGGGAGGGAGCCTGCTCTTGGTTTGTCTTTTTCACCGCCTGGCGCGCTTCCTGAATTGCGTCCCAGCGAGCGTCGATTTGGAGGTTGGCAGAAATAACGCGATTCAGTTTGCGCGTAATAGTCGGCGAAAGCGCAGGCTCGATCCTTGTGGCCGGGATCGGTGATCCCGGTGTTTTCATAGGGGCTTCAGTTGCTGCGGGGCGGTCTATTGCCGAGGCTACAGAAGCGGACGCCGATTCTTTTTCCGCTGCATCGAACTGTTCCGCAAATTCCGACTCGCTCGTAACAATCGTGCCCAATTCCTGGCCGATTTCGACCGTGTCGCCGATCTTTGTTTTCCAGTCACCCATCACTCCGGCGAATGATGATTGAATTGGATAAACGGCTTTGTCGGTTTCGACTTCGCACAATTCATCGTCCACCAGAATCTGTTCTCCAGGATTTTTAAGAAGCGAGACTATTTTCGCATTCCGAATTCCTTCGCCCATCACCGGGACGGTGATGCTTTGGGCGCGTTGTTCCGTCATTGCTGCTGTAGATGGGATCGCTGATCCCGGCAGATCCGATTCGGTTCGTGATGGCGCAATGCCAGAATCACCGATTCCGGCGACGGCTGCGCGCTCGTGCTTAGTTGAGATCGAACGCCTGATTGCCGTTGTGATCCGCTCGACATCGGGCAACGCCGCGTATTCATAGATTGGATTGTAACCGATCACTACATTTGGCTTGCTGACGAGAATGGGTGGACTGAACAATTCGTTCCAGAGCCCCGGGGTCCCAGTGACGTGAGAGATGATCATCTGACCAACGCTGCAATTTTCCGTGTCCTCCTGAACCACAACCAGTCGGCGCGTTTTGCGCACGGATTCTTCAATCGCGGCCGCGTCCCAGGGAACGATTGACCGAAGATCGATGAGTTCGACGCTGATCTCATTGCCGATTTTGTTAAGCGCTTCGAGCGATTTCTCAATCGTGTTGCCCCATGCGACCAGCGTGACGTCAGAACCTTCACGCACGATGCCCGCCTTGCCCAACGGGATCGCGCGGATTGGCTTTGTGTATTCGTGCTCAGCCCAAAGCAGATGTTTTGGAACGAGAAAAATCACGGGATCCTCTGCATGCATCGCGGTCCAAAGCAATCCGGCGGCGTCGGCAGGCGTGCTTGGAATCACAACATGGAGACCGGGATAATGGGCGAGCGCCGATTCGTTTGCCTGGCTATGCCACAAACTGCCGCCGGGCAGATACGCGCCATATGGTGCATAAATCACCGCGGGGCATTTCCAATTGCCGAACGATCGCCATCGCAGGCTCGACATGTTGGTCACAAGCTGATTGAAGCCAGGATAAATGAAATCGATGAATTGCAGCTCGAACACCGGCCGCTTTCCGTACGCAGCCAGTCCGCATGCCACACCGAGAATGGTGGATTCAGCGAGTGGTGAATTGAAGACTTGCTTCGGGAATTCAGTTGAAAGCTTCTGCGTCAGGCGGAACACACCGCCCTTCGGATCTTCAATGTCCTCGCCGAAAAGAATACGCTGCGGATCTTCTTGAATGCCGGCACGCAGAGTTTTGTTCACAGTGTCGCCGATTCGGTATTTACCGGGAGGAAGGATTTCCTTCTCAAGCTTCGGCGGCGGTTTTGTGACATTAGCGAGAAGCTCGTTCGGCGAAGGATCCTCAGCCCTTTCCGCCTCGGCATATTCGCGGCGAACGCGCTCCTTAATCTCATTATCCAGCTCCGCGTAATCTTTTTGTGTGATTACGCCTTCCTTGATGAGTTGGTCCTTCCAGCACGCTAAGGGATCCGATTTCTCCAGGTTCCGCAGTTCCTCGGCATTGCGGTAAAGTTTCTGATCGTCGGAGCTGGTGTGACTCGACAGGCGTTCCATCTTAATCCAGAAAAAGAACGGTCCGCTACCGGCGCGAATTTTTTCGAACGCTTCAGCCGTCGCATCGTAAACCTGCTGGACGTCTTGTCCTTCGATCTGCCGCCAGTTGTCTCGCTCGAGAATGTCCAGCGCCAGCGGGTTCGTTTTCCGCGTGGGCATGCTGATGCCATAGGCGTTGTCCTCGACAAGAAAGAGCACCGGAAGCTTCTTTTCTTTGGCGAAACAGATTGCCTCGAAAAAATCTCCCTGCCGCGTGGCGGCGTCACCTATCGTCGTGACCACAACATTCTTCTTTCCATCAAGCTTAATTCCCCATGCGATGCCGCACGCAGGAAGGAGCTGGGAGCCCGTTGGCGTCGGCACGCTCCAAATGTGCAGGTCTGCGTTGCTGTAATGCGAGGGCATTTGCCGCCCCCCGCTGCCGGTGTTGCGTTTTGCGAAATACTCCAGGCCGAGTTGCCGGGTAGTCATGCCGCGCCCAAGCACAAGGCCACGGTCGCGATAATATGAAACCATGAAATCGTCTGCCTCCATCTGGATCGAGACAGCCGCCAGCGCTTCGTGGCCCATCCCGGAGACGTGAAAATGTCCTTTGCCCTGACGAATCAAGTTCTGCTCGCGCAAATCTGCGTGCCGGCTCTCTAGAATAATCCTTAAGAGCCGCAGCTTATCGTCTTTGCTAAGGGCAGGCATACGGTTGATTTTACATCTCGCTTCTCGATCGACAATCGCGCGGACTTGCCTCGCATAAAAAAAGTTGATGCATTCGACAACAACAAAATCACAGCGGAGCGGGGGAGTGATCGAACGTTACCGCGAATTTCTCCCGGTCTCGCCCGCGACGCCGATCATTTCGCTGGGCGAGGGGAACACGCCGCTGATTTATTCTCCGCGATTGAGCGAACGGGCCGGTCGCGGCTGCGATGTTTTCGTCAAGAACGAAGGAGTTAATCCTACGGGCTCTTTCAAGGATCGCGGGATGACGGTGGCTGTGTCCAAGGCAATGGAAAGCGGCACAAGAGCGCTCATCTGCGCATCTACTGGAAACACATCAGCTTCAGCAGCTGCGTACGCTGCGCGCGCAGGGATTTCATGTGTGGTGATTTTGCCGGCTGGGAAAATCGCGACCGGGAAATTGCTTCAGGCTTTTGCGTATGGAGCGAAAATCGTCGCGATTAACGGCAATTTCGATGATGCGCTGCGAATCGTGCGGGAACTAGCCGAAACTGGTGATTTCACGATCGTGAATTCCATTAATCCGCACCGGATCGCAGGACAGAAAACGGCCGCATTTGAAATTGTCGATGAACTCGGCGATGCGCCCGATTTTCATTTGCTGCCGGTCGGCAACGCCGGGAACATCACCGCGTATTGGACGGGCTATCAGGAATATCTAGCGCGTGAAACATCGACGAAATTGCCGTCGATGATTGGCTTCCAAGCGATTGGCGCGGCGCCGATTTTTTACGACCGCATAATCGAAAAGCCGGAAACGATCGCCTCGGCCATTGGAATCGGAAATCCGGCGAGCTGGAAACGGGCGCGCGCGGCTATTGTTGAATCGCGCGGCGCGATCGATGTGGTCAGCGATCAAGACATTCTGGCAGCGCAACGCTGGCTGGCCCAGCATGAAGGAATTTTTGTCGAGCCAGCGAGCGCAGCGTCGATCGCCGGCCTTTTCAAGTGGTCCGATTCCGCCGATGCTACGCACTCGTCCCAAAAAATTCGCGAACCGACCCGGATTGTTTGCACTGTTACTGGACACGGCTTGAAAGACCCCGATGTGAGTATAGGGCGAATGGAAAAATTGAAACTGGTCGCCGCCACGGTGCCGGAGGTGCGACGCGCAATTGAGCTGTAGCCAACTTCAAAAAGAATCGCGGTTCCTGTTTCGTTCGGGTTAGTCTCCATCTCAACATGCGCCTGGTAGTTCAAAAATATGGTGGTACTTCAGTTGGAACACCGGAAAGAATTTGCCACGTGGCGCAGCGAATCCTCGAGACGCAGCGCCAGGGCTGCCGGGTAGTGGCGGTAGTCTCCGCAATGGCCGGAGTCACTGATGAGTTGCTCCGGCTGGGACACGCCGTCACGCCGCAGCCAAACATGCGCGAGCTCGACCTTCTGCTTTCAACCGGCGAACAGGCCGCCGCTGCCTTAATCGCGCTGGCAGTGAACGGGCTGGGCGGAACGGCGATCTCATTAACCGGCGCGCAAGCTGGAATCTTAACCGACCGCAACCACACACGGGCCCGCATCGCGAACATAAGCCCAAAACAGATTCACGAGCTCCTCGCGGACGATTACAGCGTTATTGTGGCCGGTTTTCAGGGCCAGACGCCCGAAGGAGAAACGACCACGCTTGGCCGTGGCGGATCGGACCTGACAGCAATTGCGCTGGCGGGCGCGTTGAATGCTGACACTTGCCAGATTTTTACCGACGTGGATGGCGTTTTTACCTGTGATCCACGAATTGTTAAAGACGCGGAAAAACTCCGCGAAATTGCTTATGACGAGCTGCTTGAGATGGCTGGCAGCGGCGCAAGAGTGATGCAATCGCGCGCCGTGGAATTTGCCAAGAAATTCGGCGTGGAATTCGAGGTGCGATCGACCTTTAAGCAGATCGCCGGAACCGTCACAAGGGAAGAAACCCCGAGCATGGAAGACATCGTCGTGCGTGGGATCAGTATCGACCGGCATCAAGCCAAGCTCAGCATCGCCGGTGTGCGTGATAAACCGGGAATAGCCGCGCGGATCTTCTCGGATATCGGCGCGGCGCACATCATTGTTGATATGATTGTGCAGAATGCGTCAATTGATGGAACCACCGACATTTCGTTTACGATTCACGAAGACGAGCTCGAAAACGCCCGGACAATCCTGATGCCCGTATTGGGCGAGCTGGGCGCGAAGCGGCTTAACACCGCGAGCGGTGTCGCCAAGTTGAGCGTTGTCGGCATCGGCATGCGATCCCATTCGGGCGTCGCGGCCCGAATGTTCGAATGCCTCGGGCGCGCTGGAATCAATATTCAGCTCGTCTCAACGTCTGAGATCAAGATTGCCGTGATTATCGACGAAAAAGAAGCCGAGCGCGCTGCGCGATTAATCCATGCCGAGTTCGGTCTCGGGCGATTACTGCCCGCAAACGCTGCGACACAGCCTTTGGCCTGATTAGTTAGGGATTGCGGACAGGGTCCACGTAAAACGGCTGCGTACCTTCAATCTGCATTTTGTAGCCAAAAACGCCGTGAATGACCGCAGCCGCCGGGTGATCCGGATTTTTCGCCCGAAAACGGTCGTCAGCATTGGCCTGCTTCCATGCCGTACCATCTTCCAGGCGAATGATGGTCCTGCCTGTTAGCCCGAGGAACGAGCCGTCGACGCGGCTCACGAGGACATCCAGCTTGGTGCGCTCAGCGCGGGCCGTAGCCTTCTTTTCGGCTTTTTGTTCAGTGATCTGGCGATAACCTTGAAGCCAGGCATCGAGCTTTTGGAGCTCGTCTGGAGAGAGCTTATTTAACCCTGCAGCCTTGAATTCTTCCGGCGACATCATTTCCTTGATGCTGTCGGAGATTTCCGGTTGCGCTGCAGTCGCGGGATCGACACCGATCAGCGTCCAGCTAAATCCAGCTATTGCAGACCCCAGCAAAACAGCGCGGCAAATCTTCATGACAACGAAATAAAAAACCGGAGACTCGCGGACGCTAGCATCGGGGAGGATAGCGTCAAGAGTTGGGGCTCCCGTAAGAGCGGTTCTAACCGCGCCAAGGGGAAATATTGGCGGCAACAATCCACAACAACATCAGACAATATATGTCATATAAAATCGCTAGACGACGGTTTTATGGCAGAGCAGCAAAAGAGGCTAATGCTGCTCTGGGACACTCCCTCGAACACCTCTGAAAACTCCCTCATGACAACGAACCGGCCGCCTGAAAAGTTCCCGGACCCATCGCTTTTCGACACGGAGAAGCTTTTACGCGAGCTGGCCAGGTGCCGCGAAATCATGCTGAATGTCCCGATCAACGATCCGCACGCCACGCACTTCGGAGTGAACATGGCCATAGACACCATTTGGCAGCTTGAACAAACCATTCGCTATTTGCTACGCCTCCATCGAGAAGGCCAGACACGATTTGCTGCGACCCATCAGACGCAGGCTCGGCGGGCCGCCGGTGTTTCGACTAACCTCGGAGCACCGGCGAAGCCGAAGAAAGCGGTCTTGAAGG
>Ga0306920_100013518_pt1 | contig 11128 bp, 9 predicted proteins | sample flu12Cox44000170_FD_204666 | JGI IMG/M metagenome (GOLD analysis project Ga0306920, IMG submission 204666) | Lab enrichment of tropical soil microbial communities from Luquillo Experimental Forest, Puerto Rico - flux4day.12C.oxic.44.000.170 (v2)... | ecosystem: Environmental > Terrestrial >...
CTACCTTGATTGGGCCAAATACGGAGATTGCCGATGAGCTTTTTCATCGTGTCTTACGCTCGCTAGCACCTTCGGGCCTTGATGCAACTGAACTAAGCGGGCTGTCCCGACAATATACGCGCAAGTTCTAACTTTTTCTATACATTCCAAGTCTTGCCGGACTTCCGAATAAGAGCTATTAACAGTGCGCTGCCGCACTGATGAGCTCAATGCGAACTCAATACGAGAGGAATCCGCGCTCGATCAGGGTGCGTACGGCGGCGAGGCACTCGCGCTGCACCTGCTCCTGTGGCGCATTCACGCCCGCCGCAAACTGGGTGACGATCTCCTGCAGGCTGCGAGAACCGTCGCAAAGGGCAAGAAACTCGGCAACGGCAGGCTGCACACCGATGCTGGAATTCAACTCCTTGGCGGCGCGCAAGGTAAGTCCCTGCGGTTTCCATGCTTCACCATTAGGCATAAACACCTGCTCCAACCTGGTGTCGGGGGATAGCTTGGGCCTGAGCGGGAGCAACTCATCATCGTGCTCGCGCTCCAACAGGAAGGTTCGCCGGCTGAAGGTATCGGCAATGAGGTCGCCGAAGGCGTCTTTCGGAGTGCGCTCCACTTCTTCCAGCAGTGTCCAGTTCTTGCCCGAGCGCCGATGCATGGCGACCAGCCCTCCGTGGATGCCGGTGACCTTGTGCTTGCGGTAGTACTCCATATAAGCGGAGTAGACTTCGGCATCCCTGGCTTCTGACGGCGACCCAGTGGAGCGAATGTGCTCCTCGGCGTAGTCTCCCGGATCTGTTGTGTATCCCTTCAGCACCCAGACGTCACAACCCAAGCCGTCGAACCATTCCACCAGCCGCTCCTGCCATGGCTGCCTGTCGATTTCAGCCCATTCACAGAGCATCTGGTAATAGCCGCCTTCGTTGAGGTGCAAGGGAGCTTCGCACGCGAACTTGCGGCAGAGTTGGTCGAGTTCCAGCGGGTTATCGCAGAAAAGATATTGCTCAATCGGGGTTATGAAGAAGGGAGGGTTGGAAACAATCAGGTCGAACTTCTGTCCAGCCAACGGCTCGAAACCGCTTCCCACCAGAAACTCTACATTCTCAACCTCATTCAGCCGAGCGCTGAACTGGGCAAACTGGATCGCCCGCGCATTCAAGTCGGTCCCTACTACCCGGTCACTGTGCTCCGATGCTAGGATTGCCTGGATGCCAGATCCAGTCCCCAGGTCGAGCGTGGCCCGGGAGCGATTCCGAATGGTGCATCTTGCCAGCAACCTGCTGGTGGGGTTGGGCCAAAGCACCAGGTCCGATTGGCCATTATCGATCTTGCTGGTGTGATCGGCGACGTAGAGAAACTTGCCCATCGGAAAGAGCATGGCCTCAGGCTGAAGTTCGTTGTCATCCTTGCGAAGTAGCCCACATCCCAAAGCCAACGCTATAAACCACGAGGGAACGGCGTTGGCGGCCGCGTCCATCGACTGCTGCAGGCCAATCCAAAACCACCGCACTAAGGTGTTGAGACAGCTTGGCTCTCTAGTGGCATCTTTTAAGCGGGGCAGATTGCGCAGTCGGCTGGACGCAAGCTCCTTTAAGCCAAGGTTATGTCGGAGTTTAGCTTCGGTGTAGCCTTCGGCCTCGAGAAAATCTGCAACCCGCTTCGCGTCTGACTTCGAAAGCAGTTTCAGCACCGTAGCTCCTCCAAGAGTAGGAAATAGCAAAAACACTCGGCGTTAGATTCAACCACTGAAAACTGTAGTTGAAGTTCTTATATCAGCAATAGAAGTAAATTCCCATCGCACGCGGAGCCTTAGCACGGCTGTGAAACATAGTTTCCTAGAGTAAACACCTGTACCAAAACACACATTTTCCGATCATGTCTCAATATTCTTGACTTTCAGACAACAGCCATGGTAACAACAAGCACCACCCAAATGCGGTGGACAAAAGACCCGACCCACCAACAGGCCGAATCCAGCCTTGGGAGGCTCGCCAGGCTTCTCGAGATCCATATGTGCCTTCCGAGGTCCAGTCTTAGAAGTGCAATCACCCAGAAGGGAATAAAATGCCTATGGCCAGACAAAGCGCACAGCACAAGTTAGATAGAGTGCGTCCACCGAGGGTCCAGATCACCTACGACGTCGAAATCGGCGGAGCGATCGAACTCAAAGAACTGCCGTTTGTGGTGGGAGTGCTCGGTGACTTTACGGGCAACCCAGTGGAGCCATTGCCAAAGCTGAAAGAGCGCAAATTCGTGGAAGTCAATCCGGACAATTTCGACTCGGTGCTCGAAGGCATGAGACCACACTTGTCGTACTCGGTAGAGAACAAGCTGAGCGACGATCCTGACGCACCGAAGCTGAAGATGGATTTGAAGTTCAAGAAGATGGAGGACTTCGAACCCGCCAATGTAGCTAAGCAGGTCAAGCCGTTAAAGGAACTGCTCGACTTGCGTACCCGTCTAGCGGACTTACGCGGAACCTTGCAGGGGAACGACAAGCTCGAGGACATACTGCTCGAATCCGTGGCTAAGGCTGAGAGCCTCGAGAAACTGAAGAAAGAGATGGGGACGAAGGAGGAGCCAAATGCCTGATCCGGCGGCAGCAGTACAAAAAGCAGCGGTTGAAACCACGACGGAAGAAAAGGGGCTGCTTGACCAGATTGTGGAGCAGGGGCGATTTGGCACCGATGTCCAGGCGCGCGAACGTGGCAAGAACCTGATCAAGGAATTCGTAGCCCAGGTGGTGGAAGGCTCCATGACCGTCGCCAAGGACGCGGAGATGATGATCAACGCGCGCATCGCGCAGATCGATCATCTCCTGTCCCTGCAACTCAATGAAATCATTCACCACGAAGCCTTTCAGAAGTTGGAGGGCTCCTGGCGCGGGCTGAAGCACCTAATGGACCACAGCGAGACGGGCACCAGCCTGAAGATCCGGGTGCTCAATGTCACGAAGAAAGAGTTGCTGCGCGATATCGAGAAGGCGCCCGAGTTCGACCAGAGCGCGCTCTTCAAGAAGGTCTACGAAGAGGAGTATGGAGTTTTCGGCGGTGCTCCCTTCGGCGCCCTGATCGGCGACTATGAATTTGGCAAGCACCCCGAGGACATGGCGCTGCTGGAAGGTATCTCGCACGTGGCGGCGCAGGCGCACGCTCCGATTGTCTCGGCGGCGGCTCCAGACCTGTTCAACCTAGAGAGCTTTACTTCGCTGCATGCTCCTCGCGATCTGGCGAAGATTTTCGACAGCACCGAATACGCGAAATGGAAGTCGTTCCGTCAGAGTGAAGATTCGCGCTATGTCGGGCTATGCCTGCCGAGAACGCTGGCACGCCTGCCTTATGGCAAGGACACCAAGCCGATCGACGAATTCAGCTATGAAGAGCATGTAGACGGTACCGATCACTCCAAGTACTTGTGGATGAATGCCGCTTACTCGCTCGGGACATGCATGACGAACTCCTTCTCGCTGTTCGGCATGTGCGTCGCCATGCGCGGCGTGGAAGGAGGAGGCCTGATCGAAGGCTTGCCGACGCACAACTTCTATACCGACGAAGGCGACATCGCACTGAAGTGTCCAACGGAGGTGCCGATTACCGACCGCCGTGAGAAAGAGCTCGCCGATCTCGGTTTCGTTCCGCTGGTCCACTGCAAGGACACCGACTACGCCGCGTTCTTCAGTGTCCAGAGCTGCCAGAAGCCGAAGTTCTATGACACGGATTCGGCCAACGCCAACGCGCGGCTCTCCACGCAGTTGCCTTACATCATGGCATGCTCCCGTTTCGCCCACTATTTGAAGGCAATGATGCGCGACAAGATCGGCAGTTTTATGTCACGCGAAGAAGCGGAAGTGTTCCTGAATCGCTGGATCACGCGATATGTTACGCCGGACGATTCAGCGTCTCCGGCGGCCAAGGCGGCAAGGCCGTTGCGTGAAGCCCGGATCGACGTCGCCGAGATACCGGGCAAGCCAGGCTGTTATAAGGCAGTAGCGTTTTTACGCCCGCACTTCCAGTTGGACGAGCTTACGGTCTCGCTCCGCCTAGTGGCTGAGTTGCCGGCGCCTGCGAAGTAAGTTCGCCCGCCGCAGCGAGGCAGGTTTCAGTTTCCCGCAGGTATAGGGGCCAAAGTTTGGATGTGAATTGTAGTTTTGCGTAAAAGGAGAAAGCGCGATGGCAGTTAATGCATATTTGAAAGTTGACGGCAGAGATGGTGCCAGCACCAGCAAGGACAGCCACATCGACGTGCTGTCCTTCAGCTTCGGCGCTTCCATGGAACACGTGATCGGTCCCGGGTCTGCGGGTGCTGAGGCCAGGGTTGGCCGGGCCAACATCCACAACCTTACCGTGATGAAGGCGGTCGACAAAACTTCGCCACTTCTGTTTGACGACTGCGTCACCGGTAACGTGTTGAAGACGGTTGACCTGATCTACGACAAGCCGATGGGCGATCAGCAGGAAGACTATTACAAAATCCACATGGAGAATGCGCTGATCACTTCGATCCAGCATTCTGGCTCGAACGAGAATCCGACGGAGTCGATCTCGTTTGCCTTCGAGAAGTACAAGATCAGCTACAATCCCGAGGCGGGCGGCCAGCTCCAGGGATTCGTCGACAAGGGCTTCGATCTGCTGAAAATCAAGCCGTGGTAAATCCGGGCTGATAGGTGCTACCGGGAGGCAGCATGACGTCGAAGCAACTTTTCGATGCAGGAAAGGTGTGCGAAGCGGAGAGGCAACTGACGGCTTATCTCCGCGACCATCCCGCTGACGTGGGACAGCGCACTTTCCTGTTTGAGTTGCTATGTTTTGCCGGCGAGTATGACCGTGCGGAGAAGCAGCTCAGCGCTTTGTCGCAAGGCAGCAAAGAGGCGGAACTCGGCACGATTTTATACTACTCGGCGCTGCATGCCGAGAAGACACGTCACCGAATCTTCGAGACCCAGCAGTTTCCGGAATCTATTCCGGCACACTCTCCTCCTGGTACGCTGAACGGCCGGCCGTTCCAGTCGCTCAGGGATTGCGATCCAGACTTGGGCCCTCGTCTTGAAGTATTTGCCGCGGGCGCGTATCTCTGGATACCTTTCCAGCACCTGGCTTCGCTAGAGATGGGGCCTCCGCAAGAGCTCCGCGATACTTTGTGGAGGCCCGCTGTTGTCCACACCGGTCTTTCGTTCCGGGACGCTGATTTGGGAGAAGTGCTGGTTCCTGCCTTGTACCCGTTCTCGTGGAAACACTCGAATGAATCGGTGTGGCTAGGAAGAGTCACCGATTGGGCTGCGGACGACGAGGGACACGAATATCCTTCCGGGCAGAAGGTGTGGCTGCTGGACGGAGAAGAGGTGCCATTCCTTGAAATTCGGTCCGTGGAGTTTTCGGTCGAGCAGTCTGCCCAAGCTGCCACGAACTGACCGAAAGAAGAACCCATGCTACTTGGTCAGGAATTGTTAGAACCCATCGCCGGCGAGAATCCCAGCGGCTCCGACCTCCGCTACAACACCGAACTCGCCTTTTACGACAAAATCCAGGAAGCTCGCCGCCAGGACGATGATCTTCCCGTCGACGTGTGGGAACACGAGCGCAAGGTCGCCGACTACAACACCGTCCTGAAGCTGGCGCAGGATGCGCTTGCCACCACGAGCAAGGACCTCCAGGTGGCGGCATGGCTAACCGACGCGCTGCTGCACAAAGAAGGCTTCGGCGGTTTGGGACAGGGCCTGCGCCTCTGTCACGAGCTGATCGCGCGCTTCTGGGACACCCTGTACCCGCCCATCGTCGACGGCGAAAGCGATTTGCGCGCGAAGCCGTTGAGCTGGCTGGGCAGCTCGCTGGAGATTCCGGTCAAGAGCATACCTCTGGTGACATCAGGCCATAGCTGGCTGAAGTACCAGGAATCTCGCACGGTCGGCTACGAAGACCAGCCCAGGAGTGACGCCGAGAAGAAAAAACGTGCCAAGCTGGTGGAGGAGGGCAAGCTCCCTCCGGAGGCCTTCGATAAAGCATTCGCCGAGACTCCAAAGATGTTCTATGCGCAGGCGGAGAAAGACCTGGACGACTGCTTGGCATGCTTGCGGGATCTCGACAAGCTCTGCGACGAGAAGTTTGGCGACGAGGCGCCCTCATTCAGCCGCCTGAAGTCTAGCTTGGAGGAAGTCCGTCATACAGTGCATGCGCTGCTGGAGAAGAAGCGAGAGATCGAACCCGATCCGGTTGAGGCCCCGCCGGAAGCGGCGGTGGAAGGGGCGGAAGGTGTCGCTGCTGCGGGGGCCGGCGACGGCAGCATTAGTGTGGCCGCAGGGTCTATCGTCATTCCACCGGCGCAAGCCGAGCCTGCGGACCGGCGCGACACCATTGCCGTAATCGCGAAAGCAGCGGCTGCATTGCGAAAGCGCGAGCCGCAGAGCCCTGCGCCCTACTTGATGATGCGCGGCTTGCGCTGGGGCGAACTGCGCGCGTATCCCACATTGTCAGAGCCCAGTCTGCTGGAAGCTCCACCCACGGAACTACGCCAGCACCTGAAGCGACTCGCGATCGGTAATAAATGGAGCGAGCTGCTGGAGGCTGCCGAGAATGCCATGTCGCTTCCGTGCAGCCGGGCATGGCTGGACTTGCAGCATCTCGTCATTGTGGCCTGCGCTGCACTCGGGCCCGAGTACGGGAACATCGCTGCTGCGATCGGCTCCGAAATGCGCAACCTGATCGCGGACATGCCCCCGCTGATGCGCGCTAATCTGCTCGACGGGACGCCTGCGGCCAATTCGGAGACGCGCGCCTGGCTGGCATCGCTGATGGTAGGGCCCGCGCAGTCTTCCAACGGTTCACGTCCTAAGCTTGCGGAAGCACTTCCGCCCCTGCCGGTGGAGACTTCAGTGGAAGTACCTGCTGAAGGCACTGGCGAAATAGCCGAAGCAGCCGAACCCGTTCCGATTTTTTCAACACCGGTGCCACCGCTCGCGGCAGGCAAATCCGTGCCGCCGTGGTGGGAGAAAGCCACGAATCCCTACACCCTGGCGCGCGAAGCGGTTAAAGCCGGAAATCTGGATAAGGGATTTGCCATCATGCGCGAGGAAATTGCGCGCCAGCAAAGCGGCCGGGGGCGCTTCCAGCGCACGCTGCAACTCATACAGCTCTGTGTCGAGGCGGGCAACGACACTATTGCGCAACCGCTGATCGATGATGTCACGCTGGCCGTTGAAACGCACAAACTGGATGACTGGGAGGATCGCGGGACGGTGGCCGAGGCCCTGCTGCTGATCATGAGAACCAGCAAGAAGGTACAGGGCAATGCCGGCGAGAAGCAGAAGCTGTTTGAGCGCGTTTGCCGCCTGGATCCGGTGCGGGCTTTGCACGCAGGGTGAACTGATGCCGCCACGAAGCCAAGGCGACGTAAACGTAACGCTATCGGTGCTCGATCGCCTCATTGATCGCGCACCGAAGGTGCGGCTGGATGCACACATGAGCCGCGCCCAGTCAGTCCGCATGCTGAAGGCCGCGGTGCACCGCGACCTGGAGTGGCTGCTCAACACCCGAAGAAATTTCCAGGAGCCTGACGAGTCACTGGAGGAGTTGAGACACTCCCTTTACGTCTATGGTCTGCCCGACTTTTCCAGCTACTCCATGGCCTCGCCGGCTGACCAAGCGAAGCTGTTGCGGCAACTGCTCGCAACCATAAGGATGTTCGAGCCCCGGCTGGGAAATCTGCAGATTACGCCGCTGGAGGTTCCTTCCGCCGGTCTTCAACGCGTCAGGCTGCGCATCGAGGCCATGCTGCTGATGGATCCTCGTCCAGAGCCGGTTTCCTTCGATACCGTGATCGAGCTCAGAAGCGGTATTTGCCAGGTGACGGGAGGCGCTGATGCGCGATGATCTGCGTCTCTACTACGAACAGGAACTCGACTACCTGCGCAAAATGGGCACGCAGTTTGCCGAGAAGCATCCCAAGATCGCGCAGCGGCTGGTGCTCGAACCAACCAAGTGCGAAGACCCGCATGTAGAGCGGCTGCTGGAAGCCTTTGCATTTCTCGCTGCCCGTGTTCACCTGAAGATTGATGACGAGTTTCCCGAGATCACGGAGGCGCTGCTGACCGTTGTTTATCCGCAGTTGGTGCGGCCCATTCCCTCTATCTCCATCGTGGAGTTTCAGTCGGATCCGGAGAAGGGAAAGCTCACGAGCGGCATCCCGATCCCACGTCATTCGGTTCTGCAATCGAGATCCGTGCAAGGCGTACCATGCAGTTTTCGCACCTGTTATGACACCACCTTGTGGCCGATATCGGTGACCGCCGCAGAGATGAAGCCACCCAGCCGCTTGCAGCCGGCCTTGAGAGCTGCTGATTCTTCCGTGGCCATCCGATTGGAGATCACATGCACGGCAGGAGTGACCTTCCCGGAACTGAACATTGATCGCCTGCGTTTCTACCTCGACGGTGATCAAGGCGTGCTCAACCCGCTCTACGAGCTGTTGTTCAGCCGGCTCAACCGAATCGTGGTGAGAGACACCAGCCCGGGTTCCAAGGCTGCTTCCATACCATTGCGGGCGAAGTCTCTGCGGGCCGTCGGCTTCGCCGATGACGAAAGCCTTTTGCCCTATTCGCGCCGCTCCTTTGTAGGTCATCACCTGCTGCTGGAATACTTCTCCTTTCCGGAGAAATTCTTCTTCTTCGACCTGCTTGGACTCGAGCGCCTTTGGCCGTCGGGGCCGAAGCAATCCCTGGAATTTATCTTCCTGCTCTCCGATGTTCCGCGCGAGGACCAAAGGCAAAGGCTGGAATTGGAGCTGTCGCCGAGAGTGTTCCGGCTGGGCTGCTCACCGGTGGTGAATCTGTTTTCGCAGGTGGCCGAGCCGATTCAGCTTACTCAGCGCAAGTACGAATACGCCGTAGTGCCCGACGTGCGCCGGCCTTATGGAACGGAAATTTATTCCGTGGATGAGGTTGTCGGCATCAACACCGACACACAGCAAACCACGGTGTACGATTCCTTCTACTCGCTGCGCCATATCGGTCGCGGAGGCAAGCCTAGCAGCTTCTATCTCGCCCGGCGCCGGTCTTCGGTGAAGCCGAACGACGAAGGCACCGACGTTTTTATCTCGTTAGTTGATCTCACAATGCAGCCGGTAGATCCCGACGCGGACATCCTGTCGATTCGGACGACCTGCACCAACCGCGACTTGCCCACCCGTTTGCCGTTCGGCAATCCCAACGGCGACTTCGAGCTGGAGAATGCGGCCTCCATCAAGAGCATTGTCGCGCTGCGCAAGCCGACCCAGACCATTCGCCCAGCGTCAGGCAAGGGCGGGTTGTGGCGCCTTGTCTCTCACTTGTCGCTCAACTATCTTTCGCTGGTGCAGGAAGGGACGGAAGCGCTGAAACAAATTCTGCGCTTGTACGACTTCGGTCAATCGGCATACTCGCAAAACATCATCGAGAGCATCCTGCGCGTCCAGAGCAGCCCGGGATTCGCCCGCCTCTCGTCTGAAAATGGAATCACCTTCGCACGCGGTACCCAGGTCGAATTGCAGATCGACGAAAGCCAGTTCGTCGGCGGCAGCGCATTTCTCTTTGCCTGCGTTATTGATCATTTTCTTGGACTGAGCGCATCGCTGAACAGCTTTACGCAGTTGTCGCTGAAGACGCCCCAGAGAAAGGACCACTTCCACCAATGGCATCCGAGGGCAGGTCGCCGGATCCTGGCCTGAACCGGTCTCCCATTGAGGAGATCCTGAGCCAGGACTCGTGGTCGTTTGAGTTTTTCCAGGCAGTGACGTTGTTGCAGCGCCTGCGGCACATGTCGCAGCCCGTCGGAAAATTTTCCGATCCCGAAAACGAGGCTGTCCACTTCCACGTTAACAATGAGCTGCCCTTTCCCGCGAGCCAGGTTCAACAGCTCAACTGGGGAGACGAGACCGTTCCACCGGAGATGCTGGTCAACTTCATGGGGCTGACCGGCCCCTCGGGTGTGCTTCCGTATTGCTACACCGAGCTGATCCTCGACCAGTTGAGAGGCAAGGAAAAAGACGACAGCCTCAAGTCCTTTCTGGACATCTTCAACCATCGCATCATCTCGTTCTTCTACCGCGCCTGGGCGAAGTATCGCTTTCCAGTCAGTTACAACCGTGGCGATCAGGACCGCTTTACACATTACCTTCTGGACCTGGTTGGGCTCGGCACGCTGGGCCTGCAAAACCGCCAGTCCATTCCTGATGAGGCGCTCCTGCACTACGTGGCACTTTTTGCGCAGCAATCGCGCTCGGCAGCTGCACTGGAAGCGATTCTGAGCGACTACTTTCAGGTGCCGGTAGAGGTCGAACAGTTCACCGGCGCATGGTACCGCCTCGAGACGCCGACCCAGTGTCGCTTCGAAGACGGCGATGAGGAGTCTCGGCAACTCGGCGCTGGTGCCGTGGTGGGAGATGAGGTATGGGACCGCCAGGGCAGCGTCAGGATCAAATTGGGTCCGATGGGCCTTGAGCGCTATTGCGACTTTCTTCCCGATGGCAGCGCCTACGAGCCACTGAAGGCGGTCACAAAGTTCTTTTCTAATGGCGAATTTGATTTCGAAGTGCAGCTCACCCTGAAGCGCGACGAGGTTCCCGAGTGTGACCTGAGCGCTGAGGACGAAGAGCCGCCCCGGCTGGGGTGGGTCACATGGCTGAAGTCGAAACCGATTGACAAAGACCCGGCGGACACCATTCTCAGATTGTGAGGGTAATCATATGGGGCTGAATCTGAAATCGCTGATTGGCAAGCTGAACGACACAACGCGCTCTCCGCTTGAGGCGGCTGCCGGGCTCTGTCTCTCACGCACCCACTACGACATCGAAATTGAGCACTACCTGATGAAGCTGCTGGATGTGACAGACTGCGACTTCGGGCACATTGCGCAGCACTTCAGCATCGACCGCTCGCGCCTGTCGGCGGAGTTGACGCGCAGCTTGGATAGGCTGAAGTCCGGCAATGCCAGGACTCCCGCGCTCAGCCCTACCATCCTGAAGATGTTCACCGAGGCGTGGACGATCGGCTCCATTGACTACAACGCGAGACGGATTCGCACCGGCTTCACCATTCTCGCGCTGCTCAGCGATGATGACCTCTCGCGCCTAATGCGCGACGTCAGTCGCGAATTTCAAAAGATTCAAGACG
>Ga0306920_100013519_pt1 | contig 11127 bp, 12 predicted proteins | sample flu12Cox44000170_FD_204666 | JGI IMG/M metagenome (GOLD analysis project Ga0306920, IMG submission 204666) | Lab enrichment of tropical soil microbial communities from Luquillo Experimental Forest, Puerto Rico - flux4day.12C.oxic.44.000.170 (v2)... | ecosystem: Environmental > Terrestrial >...
CAGCCAGTCGAGCCTAGCGGTCGGATCGCGGATGCGCAAGACGGGAGGTCGAACCTGGTCCTTCTGGACAACCGCAGTCCGAAACGATAGATTGGCAACGCCAGCTCGTCGTACTGGCACACGCGCCACTGCAACCTGGCCAACGAAGGAGGAAGCTGTGGGCCCAACAACGACCTCCGGGATGAACCGTAAGCTGCTCTCTGTTCTGCGTCGCCTCCTAGGGAATGTGCCCATTGCCTTCGTCCTGCGCGACACCGAGGACCTGCCTGATACCAACCTGCCCATCGTGGGAAGGCTCCATATCGGACGGCTTTCCACCCTGCTTGCTCTCGCCCTCGACCCTGAATTGCGCTTCGGGGAGGCCTACGCCGCCGGCCGCCTGGAGATGGAAGGCGATCTGGTGCGCAGCCTCGAATGTGTTTACGAATCCTCGGCCCAGCCCGCCAACTGGTATAAATGGCTGCGTTCCAAGTGGCTCGACTGGACGCAAGCCAACACCCGGCGTGGCTCCCAATTCAATATCCACCGCCATTACGACCTCTCCAATGACTTCTATCGCCTGTGGCTCGATGAGCGCATGGTTTACACCTGTGCCTACTTTCCGACGCCTGGGGTCTCTCTCGAAGCCGCCCAGGAGGCCAAGCTCGAGATGGTGTGTCGCAAACTGCGACTGCAGCCCGGGGAATCGGTGGTCGAAGTAGGCTGCGGATGGGGAGCGCTGGCAATCTACATGGCGCAACAGTATGGTGCCCGTGTAAAGGCTTTTAACATCTCCCACGAGCAGATCGTGTATGCCCGCGAGTGGGCGCGGCGGGAGGGAATTACCTCGAATGTGGAATTCATCGAGGACGACTATCGCAACGTGAAAGACCGGTTTGATATTTTCTGTTCCGTGGGCATGCTGGAGCACGTCGGCCGCGATCACTATCGCGAACTGGGCAGGGTAATTCGCCGCACCATCGGCGACACCGGGCGGGGATTCCTCCACTTCATCGGCCGCAACCGCGTGCGCCCGCTCAACGCCTGGATCCGCGAGCGGATCTTTCCCGGTGGCTATGCTCCCACGCTGCGCGAATCGATGCAGGTGCTGGAGCCTCATAACTTCAGCGTGCTGGACGTCGAAAACCTGCGCATGCATTACGCCAAGACTCTCGAACACTGGCTGGCCCGCTTCGAATCTGGGTTCGATACCGTGGTCCGCACTCGCGGTCTGGAGTTCGCCCGCATGTGGCGACTCTACCTGGCGGGGTCGGTCGCTGCCTTTCGCACCGGCCAGATGCAATTGTTTCAGATCCTGTTCGCCGGCAGCCGCAGCCCCTTTGTTCCCTGGACGCGCGAGGATCTCTACGCGCCTTTCCGCGAGGAGACGAATTCGGAACTATGGACGCGTGTGATGTAGCGATCATAGGCGGAGGGCCCGCCGGATCGTCGTGCGCCTGGGCTCTTCGCCACTGCGGCCTCGACGTGCGGGTCATGGACCGTGCCACGTTCCCGCGCCACAAGCTGTGCGGGGGTTGGATCACCCCGCTGGTACTGGACGAACTTGAAGTGGCGCCCGGCGACTACTCGCGCGGGCGGACCATGCAGCCCATCCGGGGCTTTCGACTGAGTACGATCGGCAAGCCGCAAGTCGAGATTCGCAGTGAGCGTGTAATCAGCTATGGCATTCGGCGCTGCGAATTTGACGACTACCTGTTGCGGCGCTCGGGGGCGCGGGTACGTGAAGGCGCGGCTGTGCATTCGATTGCTAAGGTCAATGGCGGCTGGCTCATGAACGGTGAGATTTGGGCCCTCATGCTGGTGGGCGCAGGGGGACACTTTTGTCCGGTGGCTCGATATCTCGGTAACAAGGGCTCGCCGGCGCCGGTGCTGGCGCAGGAGATTGAATTTGAGATGGATGCCCTGCAGGCCGGGCATTCGCAAGTAGCGGGCGAGGTCCCGGAGCTGTTTTTCTGCCGCGACATGCTCGGCTACGGCTGGGCGTTTCGCAAAGACAACTACCTCAATGTAGGACTGGGACGCACCGACCCGGGCGAGATCTCGCGCCATGTCAAGGATTTTGTCGCTTACCTGGCTGAGACTCGAGCCGTCGAAGTTCCGGCCAACGGAATCGCCGGCCATGCCTACGGACTTATCGGCCGCTCCCGGCGCAAGATCCTCGATGATGGCGTGCTGCTCATCGGTGATGCCGCTGGACTCGCGTATCCCGAGAGCGGCGAAGGCATCCGCCCGGCCATCGAGTCCGGATTGCTGGCGGCACACGTCATTGTTTCCGCCCAAGGGGACTACAGCGCAAGGAAATTGGCGCCTTACCGCCAACTCTTGCATGTTCGCTTCGAACGCGAGCGTACCCGCCTCGACGCCGTGGCAAGACTGCTGCCGGCGATCATCAAGGCAACCGCAGCCCGCGGGCTTCTGCGCAGCCGCTCATTCTGCCGCAACGTGGTCATGAACCAATGGTTCTTGCGCGTCGCCGAGGAACGCCTGGCCCTGGGCCCGCCTAGCGTGCCAGCGGAACTCACGAGCAGTTAGCACAGCCGTCATCATGCGACGGATTTGGCTGTCCCGGGGACAACGGCTATTCGGACTCCATCACCAGGTAACTCAACTCGCCGTCGCGCTCAATCTGCAACACCACCGCGCTACCCGACTGGATTGCCTGCAGCAATTGTTTTAACCCTGCCAGGTCTTTGACAGGAGAGGTATTGACGGCGTGAATGATGTCGCCGGGTTCAGGACCTTCACCCAATAACAGGCTGCTGGGCGTGCGGGCCGCCACAATTACGCCGGACGGGATGCGCAAATCCGGCAACAGGTGTCTGAGGTCGTCATTGATGGTGATTCCGACGATGCCCAGCGGGGCAACAACATTGCCCGGGCCGGCAACCATGTCGGCAAACCGCTGCGGATCATCGGGCCTCTCGGCGACCGTGACATTCACGGTGACCTCTTTGCCGTCGCGTATCACTCCGATGGGCGCGGTTTCTCCAATTTTGTAAGCGAATAGCAAGGTGGCAAACTCCTTCACGTCACCCACCGGCTTCCCGCCAACCGTGGTCACGACCTCTCCTACCTTCAGACCCGCCTTCTCGGCGGGAGAGTCGGGCGAGACATCCTCCAGCAACACGCCACGAGTGCGCGGAAGCTTCAGTCCCTCGGCCAAGTCGGCTGTGATGGGCTTCAGGTACACCCCGATCTGACCACGGTGTACGTGGCCTTCTGTCCTGATCTGGTCGTAGATGTTACGCACCACGTTGCTGGGGATGGCAAATCCCAGCCCCTCGCTGCCGCCGGATTCCGACAGAATGAATGTGTTAATGCCAACCACGCGGCCGTCCACATCCACCAGCGGGCCTCCACTGTTGCCGGGGTTGATAGGCGCATCCGTCTGCACGTAGGTGGTCGGGTTTTCCTCGCTCACCTGCCTTGCGGTAGCGCTGACCACGCCCATGGTCACCGAGTTCTCCAGCCCCTGCGGGCTGCCGAAGGCGAAGACCACTTGGCCTTGCTTGAGCTGGTCCGAGTCAGCCAGCACAAGCGCCGGCAAGCCGGTGGCATCGATCTTCAGCACCGCCAGGTCCGATTGCCGGTCAACCCCCACAATCTTGGCGATCAGGGGGGCCTGTGGTGCTGACTGCTCGCCGCGTTCTTGCAGGGCAGGCAGGCGCACCCGTATTTTTCGCGCGCCCTGCACCACGTGCGCATTGGTCACGATATAGCCGTCGGCGGACAGGATCACACCGGCTCCGATGGCTTCCTGCGGCTCGAACAGGGCGGTGCCGGCAGCTTCCTTCTCCGACTTCAGCCCGTATCCGGTGGCTACGATCTGCACCACAGATCGCGTGACCTTCGCCGTCAATTCCTGCACCGTCTGGCTGAAAATGTGCAGGGGATCCCCGCGCACCACTCCGGCTGCCTCAGAAGCGGGGAGGGGCTGTCCGGTCTGCGCGCGCAAGCTCCCGGGGCCGAGAAGCGCGACCAGAAGAGCCGTCAGGCAATAAAACCGCTGGAGAACATGATTCATTATGAATGGAATCTCACCCGGCAGTCTGTCGGGATATTACAGCAGAAAGAGTAGGCCATCACCTCGGTGCATATCCAATGGATGAGTGGGGACGAGGTCAAGGCTCCGGATTCCGAAATCGATCAACATCCAATTTAGTGTTCCAATTCTAGGTACTTCGAGTTCCACAATCGAGTTCGAACTATGACTCGTAAGCTACAGGCAATCCGGCCAACCCATCGGCGACCTTTTTCCGGATGCTTGCTCATCGCGATTAGCAAGAATCAGAGCTCGTCATGGGTAAAACCCTCGATCCCGCCAAAGCCCGTCGTCCTAGCGGAATGCCAGGTGGGGGATGGGAGGAGCAGACAATGAAGGTGGCGATGAGCCTCATGAATAGCGCTCGGCCGTAACCGTGGTGGTTTCGGCCCGCGCATCCGCCAGCGTCCTTGCCACCGTTGCCATAGCGGGCGGAGTCAGCACCATGCGTCCGCCCGCTTCGAGGCGATAGATGTCATCCCGCCATACGATGCAACGGCCGAAGTAGCTGGCGCACCAAAAACCGAATCCCATCAGATCGCGCAGCGGATAAAGCCAAGCCGTACGCAACGCCCGCCGATCGCGCACCACCCCCCATCCGGAAACCACGGAAAGCGCAACCCGGTTAACGTAGGCCGCCGCCAACAGGGCGGTTCCCAGCGCCCAATGCTGAAGTGTGCCGGCGGCGAGCAGGGCAAGCAATCCGAATGGCATGGCAAACGTCAGGCCGGTTCCGGCATGCCCCGCATGGCGCGAGAAGCGCGTGCTCTTCATCCAGCGCACCTGGTGACGCATGGAACCGCTGAAGCTGGGATTGATCACGACATGATCGATGATGTGCTTCGACATCACCACCTGCCATCCGTTCCTCGCCACTTCCTGGCCCAGGACATAGTCGTCAGCACAAAAATCGGCCAGCGATTCGAAACCGCCAACCACCTGCAAGGTATCACGCCGAATGGCCATGGTCGGACCGAGGGCGAATTTCATGCCCTCCATCAGGTTGGCGACAATCGCACCCGACGTCATCTCGACGCTCATGCCCAGTGCCTCGAGCTTTGACCACAGGCCTCCGGTCGGCAGGCCGCGATACAAGCACGTTACCATTCCGTTGCGCCGATCCAGCAGCGGTGTCACCACTTCTGCGATGTAGCCAGGGTGTACCTTTACGTCGCTGTCACTGATGATGAAGTAATCAAAGGAGGCCCGCGGCAGCATCTTCACCAGTGAGCACACCTTGGCGTTGGACCGCGACGGCTCCCCGGAGACAACGATCTCCACCGGCACTGCCGGGTACCGCGCGCTGATGCGGCGGACGATGTCAAGCGCGGGATCGTCGTCGTAACGGGCCCCGAAAATAATTTCAAAACACGGATACCGCTGCTCGAAGAAGCTGGTCAGGTTCGCCTCCAGAGCGGGCTCCAGGCCGCACAGGGGCTTGAACAGCGTCACCGGAGGAAACGCGGACTGATCGTCAGCTGGATGGCCACTGGCGCGGCTAAAGCGCAAAGCGGCCAGCATCACCAGTACAAGATATCCCGCGCTTGTAAACAGCCCTGCCACCCCGACCAATAGCAGCAGCCGCATGAGCATCATCACCTGTCTCCCAAAGGGCGCACTACAGAATATCGCCCACGGCACCCACCGCCCGTGCTCGAGCTCAACCCCGTAGCTATACTGGTAGCGACATTATAAGGGAGTTTCTATGCCCATTACTCAGCAAAACACCGCTGGCGTCGGCGAGGAAATATCCGTTCATCCTCCACAGCGGCTATTGTTCGGCCCCGGTCCTACGCAGGTGCATCCGCGGGTGTATGCGGCCATGGCCCAATCCATCGTCGGCCACCTCGATCCCTACTTTTTCGAGGTCAGTCAGGACATCCAGCGCGGGTTGCGTCGCATCTTCGGCACCGAGAACCAATGGACGTTTGTCATCTCCGCCACCGGAAGCGGCGGGATGGAGACGGCTATTAGCAACTTTGTCGAGCCTGGCACGAAAGTAGGGGTCTTTGCCAACGGCTTTTTCTGCGACCGCATGACCGAAATGGCCAGGCGCCATGGCGGCGACGTTGTCCGCTTTGAGAAGGCCTGGGGAAGCGCGTTCGGCGACCGCGAGGCCGCCGAGTTCATCCACCGTGAGCGGCCCAAGGTCGTGATGTACGTCACCGCCGAGACCTCGACGGGAGTCTTTCAGCGCGGTGAAGCCATCTGCCGGGCAGCACACGAAGTCGGCGGGCTGGTCATTGCCGACTGCGTAACCTCGCTCGGCGCCATGCCCGTCGATGTCGACAAGACCGGCATCGACATCGCTTACAGTTGCACGCAGAAAGGTCTGAGTTGTCCCCCGGGACTGTCTCCCATCACCGTCTCGCCAAGCGCGGTTGAGTGGCTGCAGGCGCGCAAAGGCGCAAATCGCTCCTGGTACTTCGACATCCAGCTCATCTCCGACTATCTGCTCGGGTCGCATCGTTATCATCACACCGCGTCGGCAACGCTCTTCTACGCGTTGCACGAAGGCCTCAGCCTGATCGAAGAAGAAGGCCTGGCGCACCGCTGGGAGCGCCATCGCCAGGCGCATCGCCAGTTCGTCAAGGGCATCGAAGCCATAGGTCTCGGGATGCTCGTGCCCGTGGAGTACCGAATCTGGAACCTCAACACGCCGCAGGTTCCCGAAGGCATTGATGAGGCCAAGGTGCGGGCAACGCTGCTCAAGCAACATGGTATCGAGATCGCCGGAGGGTTTGGTCCACTAGCGGGGAAAATCTTCCGCATCGGGCTCATGGGTCCCCTGGCGACGCGCGACCACGTACAGGACTTCCTGGCGAAGTTCGAGGATACGTTGCGCGGCGCCGGATACCACGGCTGACGGGCGCGGAGGGCTTGCTTAGCAAAACACCCGTCATTGCGCCGATACCTGGTCAGGAAGCGATTCCACCTATTCTCTGCGGCTCAGTGGAGGTGTGGCTCATCCATATGAGGGTGAACCGGGCAACGGCTGAACTCTTTCCCAATGCGATGCTCGCAACCTCACCGCCCCTTCTGGTTTACGACGGATCGTGTGGATTCTGCAGCCGCTCAGTGCAGTTCATCCTGCGTCATGAGCGTCGCCACGATCTACTGTTCGTGCCGCGTGACTCTCGGCGGGGAAGGGACTTACGCCGCCACTTCCATCTCGAGGCGGTGGAGTCGATGCTGTGGGTTGAGGGCGACAGAGTCGCGTCGGAGTCGACGGCGGTGTTGCAGGCGGCGCGATACTTAGGCGGAATATGGTCCGCTCTCGCGGCTTTTGGTTGGCTCGTACCTGCGCCGATTCGCAACTGGGCATATCGACTGCTGGCCCGCAATCGCCGTCGATTGTCGTCGGCAGCCTGCTTGCTGCCCACGGCTGCGCAACGCGAGCGCTTCCTGGGCTGAGGATGGAAGTTCCCCGGAATGGGATTCCGGCCGGTTCTGGTCAGCCTGCCCTTCCTCGAAATGCTTAATCATGGAGCCAGCTGCCGAAGGAATTGAGATACTTCACTACCAGCTTTGCTACCTCTCCAACGGTGACATTCGATGCTTCGAAGAGTGGAGGTGGGCGTTGTAAGCCTGCAAACCGTCCCTCACCCCGGTCAACCAGGTGTTGCAGGCGGCTGCGTATTGGTTGGGCTGACCCTCTGCCGATGGTCCGCGGACTTAATCGTTTGCAACTCGGAGCCGGAACTGGATTGGGAGGGGCTGATCGCCGGAAAGCAGAAGAGAAGAACCAGCAATGCTGGCTTCATGTTGCAGAAGTGTAGATCCCGCCTGATCTCGCTTCCAAAGCTCGCTCTTGCCTCCCAACTCGAAGCGGTCCTCGACCGCGTTGCCTTCGTCGCAGAGCCCAAATGGCAATTCGAAAAAAGCTCTCGCACTCGGCCTCTCCGGGGATTGAAAGACGTTGTCAGCGATAGCCGTGGGGGTGCGATTTGTGCCACTCCCAGGCGCTGGCAATGATACTTTCGACATCGGAGAACCTAGGGGTCCAGCCCAGCAAGCGGCGGATCTTGTCGGAGCTTGCGACAAGGACGGCGGGGTCTCCGGTGCGACGGGGACACTCGCGTACGGGAATGGCGTATCCGGTGATCCGGCCGGCGAGCTCGACGATTTCGCGCACGCTGAAGCCTTCGCCGCTGCCCAGGTTGCAAATCAACTGTTCATGGGTTTGCAAACCGTCCAACGCAAGAAGATGGGCGGCTGCGAGGTCGTCCACGTGGACGTAGTCACGGATGCAGGTGCCATCCCTGGTGGAGTAGTCGGTGCCAAAGATGGAAATGGACTCGCGCTGGCCGAGGGGCACCTGGAGAATGAGGGGGATGAGATGACTCTCACTGCGGTGCGCTTCGCCGCGTGTGGCAGTGGCACCGGCAGCATTGAAGTAGCGCAAGCTGGCGTAACGCAGCCCGTGAAGGCGCTGAAACCAAACCAGCATCTGCTCGACCAGAAGCTTCGATTGACCGTAGGGATTGGTGGGGGTGAGGGGATGCTCTTCGGCGACGGGCACGCTTTGTGGTTCGCCGTAAACCGCGGCGGTCGAGGAAAACACGAAGCGCGTGACCTCGTGCTTGAGCATCACCCGCAGCAGCGTGAGCGTTCGGGCGGAGTTATTGTCGAAGTAGCGCTCTGGAACCTTGACTGATTCGCCGGCCTCAATCAAGGCGGCGAAGTGCAGCACCGCATCGAAGGCGCGGCGGGCGAAGAGCTGGTCGAGCGTGGTTTCGTCGCCGGTATCGGCCTGCACGAATTCGGCATTGACGGGAACGGCCTCGCGCCATCCCATGACCAGGTTGTCGAGGACGGTGACGCTGTGTCCAGCCCGCAGAAGGTGGTCGGCAACCACACTGCCGATGTAACCTGCACCGCCGGTAACTAGGATGCGCATGGAGAGTGTTGGAGACGACCGCAGATAATCTTCTAACCTGACCAGGTGGAGGCGCGCAACTTAACCCCGGACCTGGTGCGGCGCCTGGCGTCTATTTTGTGATCACGCCGCAGGCGATGCGGTCTCCAGCGTTGCCGGCGGGATCGGTCTTCATGTCGTCGGCTTTCGCGTGAATCATCAGGGAAGTGCCTCCGTTGGCGAACAACGAATTGGCCTCACTGCCCGTGCCCAGCACGACATCGGCATTCTTAATGGTTGCTTTCGCGGTCCCATCGGGCTTCACGGTAAAGTTAGCCATGTCGCCGTTGTGATGGCCTTTGGGATTGAGGAAACCGTGCTCTTTCTGGTCAGGATTGAAGTGGGGACCGGCGGACTTGAAGTCAGGCGGATCGCATTGCGCCTTCTGGTGAAAGTGCAGCGCGTGCTCGCCTGGCGGCAGGTTCTTCACGTCGAGATCGACTTCGACGCCCTTGCCCGAGCGCTTGAGGGTGGCGGTGCCGACACTGTTACCTTTCGCGTCTTTCAACTCAACCACCTTTTTCTTGACAGGCGTCGATTGCTGGGCTAATAGCGTGAGTGCGAAGGCAGCCAACCCGGCACCCAGGACGAGCACACGGACGATGGAGCGTTTCATATCAGCAGTGTTGTACCACAAACCAGGCGATTCGTCCGGATGAGCCGGCGTTGGAGCGCGAAAACGCTTGCGGGGCGTTAGTGGAGGGATGCCGGATCGTCAACGAGGCGCCCGTGTGTTGGTGACGACCAACTGACAACTCTTCTGCGTCGGTCAGCGAACATACTGCCTGACGAGCAGTGCCAGCAGTTCATGGCGTCGCCGGCCGGTTGTAACGGCGCATTCCACGATGCCGCGAAACCATAATTCCGCTCCTGCGACGGGTTTTTCGTACCCGCTATCTTCGAGGAAGCCCTGGCGGGCGTTGTCCTCCTGCAGGTGCGGAAACGGAGGCATGTGCGTGAAGCCGCGGGAGAACATCCGCTTTAAGCAGCGAAAAGCAAAACCTGCGCGGCATAGAAGCGGTCGAGGCCCGGAATAGCTGACGCACGAACATGGCCGAGGATTCTACACGAGTTCCCTAAAATTGACAGGTAAGTCCCGCCCCGAGGTTCGAGTCAATGTTGATTGCTCGAGCGCAATAACAATGCTGCCGCAGGGTGTAAAATCCGCCGCTTCAAGCTAAATTACCAATTAATCCAGGCGCAGGAATGGCAAGTGCGCAAGGGTCAACGGGCTTAACTGATGCTGAAATACTGCAAGAAATGCCGCCACCTGATTGAAAGTCACCTGACGCGCCGTGGCCATTGCATGATACCTGGATGCAAGTGTCCCGGCCCCGATGTGGTTCGTCATCCCGACAACGGTCTGGCGAAGTCTGCCCAGGCCTGACGCTCGAAAGGAGGTGATGCTTCAGATAACTCCAACACGGCATCTCCGCCCGGGCGGTAAGACAGCGCTTCCTCGACCGGCACAATCTTTGGGGGCAGTACCTGGCCGAGAACGCGCAAGGCAAGCGCTGAAAGGGCCGCCTGTGCGGCGGACTAAACCATTACGTCCCGCCAAAAGCGTGGCGCCGACGAGCGCCGGGCATAGGCTGGTGGGCAGGTACTGCGCGAGCGCGAATGAAAGCAGTGATGATCTTGGTTGTCCTTGGGTATCGGGAAATATGGAGCGAACTACCGGTTGATGGCGGTATCGAGCCGACATAACATTCTGCCCACTTCTTAATTGGGGGCCAGCCAGTTCGTCACTGCATAGCGCAAGGAAGGAGTGCCTTTGTCCGCAAGCCCAAAGGATGCCCGCACTATCGAGGACGTTCGCCACATCAGTTACCTCGACCGCAGAAGTTTTCTTCAAAGTTCCGCCACATTTGCAGCCACCTGCTCTGTTACAGGAGGCTTGCTATTCGCACCAGAGATGGCGCTCGCCGACGATGCAAAGCTCAACCTTCTTGGCCCGCAGCCCGGATACAGTCCGCAGGTGGGGACGTTGGTCTCGATGCTTACCTGGATGCGCGAAGCAAACGGCGTAATCTCCGCGACGAAGGGACTCTCGATGGCTGACCTAGACTACCTGAGTGATCCGAAAGCCAATACGATCGGCGCGCTCATGCTGCACTTAGCGGCCACCGAGACGTATTACCAGCTCAACACGTTTGGCGGCATGAAA
>Ga0306920_100013521_pt1 | contig 11126 bp, 9 predicted proteins | sample flu12Cox44000170_FD_204666 | JGI IMG/M metagenome (GOLD analysis project Ga0306920, IMG submission 204666) | Lab enrichment of tropical soil microbial communities from Luquillo Experimental Forest, Puerto Rico - flux4day.12C.oxic.44.000.170 (v2)... | ecosystem: Environmental > Terrestrial >...
GCCGTCACGAGGCGCCACGAATAACCTTGCAAGCGAGAGCACCGAGCGAGCCATCTTCACGATTGATTTCCGGGCCAGCAATCACGTGACGCCAAATGGCGGCGGACGCTCACTGTATGCCTCCTCACCCGATTGGCAACTTGGTCAGAAGCACCTGGGTTTCATCTTCAATAATTTCGCTGACCAGTGGTGCCAACTTCTGTAGCTCCGGGTCCGACAGCGCTGCCTGGAGTGCGTTTGCATCAGGGAGCTCCCACAAATCAACAACGGTATTCAGACGGCCGACCACGTTCGCATAGCTTCCAAGCAGTTTCATACCGCGTTTGGCAAGTACTGGCGTAAGCTTGTTCAGCATGGAAACGAAATCCTCGAGCTTCCCTGCTTTGAGTTTGATCGACGCTTGCAAATAGACCATCGGCTTTTCCTCCTTCGCCTCGGCTAGCACCGGGGAGAGACGGATGTCAAACAATCTTTCGTCTTGATGAAAGATGACCACCTCCAGGAGCGAAGCCTAATGCTCCTTTCAGCTTTTCAATGCAGCAACGTGACGTGCATCGTCTCGATGAGAAAGGCAAATCGGCGTGAGCAAAAACTCCATCAAAAGCGACTTGGCGAGAATTGACCATATGAGGGATGCCGACATCGATTATTCGGACATTCCGGCGCTCGACAAATCTTTCTATTTAAGCAACAACTTACCATTCGCCTAGATACAGACGTGCTCAGGTGGTTGAAGGGTCACAGTAGAGGCTATCAGACGCGCATCAATCGCGTTTTCCGGGCAGCCATGGAAAGCTAGAGGGCCGCGCCGCTCACGCCCAACACCCGCGCCGAAGAAAAACGCCCGACACCAAGCGGCGCACCGAAGGCACGCCTGATGTCGCATATTGGGTGGAATTTGACACACTTCAAAAACCCCTGTAAATCGCGCACTTCAACGTCTCAGGTCTGAGTGTCAACTGACCGGCAAGGACGATATCTAGCGAAAGGAGGGGCATAATTGGCATGGAGCATCGGCAATGATTTTCAAATCGCGTCGCGTAAGAGGAATTGTCTTAGCTCTATGGGGCGGCTCACATGGAGGTGCTGCGACCGGAATGATTGGAGGAATGGGAGGCAGCATGCGCTCGGCGCCCAGCCGTTATCTGCCACCCGAGGCGACACCAACTCAGGTCAATGGTACGTCTTACTATAATTCGAACGGCGCTTACTATCAGCCCGAGTTCAACGGCAGCCAGGTCGTTTATGCCGCATCGCCGACGTAACGACATACTGCATCAATATAGGGGATACTCATGACGAGAAGACGGCTCTTTTTATTATTACCGTTTCTGACGGCGACATTCTGTGCCTCCGTGGTGGCTGCGCAGGCGCAATTTCCGATTATGGATAAGATCGCAGACAAGGTGATACAGAAGTATCAACAGTCGTCTTGTCAGCAACTCAGGGCCCAGCGCGGTCAACCGAGAAGTCCGGAGGTGCAGCGAGCGATTCAACTGCTGCAGAACGATCCACAGATGCGCACCGCGTTTATTAACAGAGTAGCTGCGCCTATCGCAAATAAGATGTTCGAATGCGGGATGATCCCGTAAGTATTTAGAGTAAGGTGAATCGCGGATATCTAGTTGATGCGTTCTATATGGGGATTATCGCAGAATCTTCCCGAAATCCTACCTAAGCGAATTATCGAACACGGTTCCGTGAGTTACGCAAACGGACGTCTTTGCACCGAAAAGCGAAGATGCGTATTTGCGGGGTTTGAAGCATTGCAAAAAGCTGTTGCTTTAGTGAAATCATTGGCCATCCGTTTCCGCAATGCTGATTGGCTAAGCTGGGGGTCTCTTCCAATGACTAGGACACCGCGGCGCAAGGATCGCTGAAAGTGGCGAAATGCGAGCGTATTTATCACGACCAAGCATCTGGCGGCACGCTGGACACCTCCTGGAATTTCAGCGAGCGACAAAACCTCCATCGATCGACATCGCATGCCCGGTCACAAACGAGGCAGCGTCAGACAAGAGCCAGACCACGCCCTCGCCGATCTCATCGGGCCTGCCCATGCGGCCCACCGGCTCTGCTGCGAGAAGCTCCTGCTCATTCATCCCGCGGCTGTCCACCATCCGAGCAACCATCGAGGTATTGATCACGCCCGGACATACACAATTGACGCGGATATTCTTTTGAGCGAACTCGAGCGCCGCGGTTTTAGTTAAGCCGACTACACCGTGCTTCGAGGCATTGTACGCAGAAAGCTGGGCAACCCCAACCAGTCCCGCACCCGATGCTGTATTGACGATCGCGCCGCCTCCATTCTTAACCATCTGCGGGATCTCGTACTTCATACAGAGCCAGACCCCTTTGAGGTTAATCGCGATAATCCGATCGAAGACGTCTTCAGGATACTCAGCGGTGTCGACCATCTTGCCCTCAATGCCCGCGTTGTTGAAGGCGCAGTCGAGCCGCCCATAGGTCGCGACCGTCTTATCAACCATCATCTCAACCTGGCGAGTGATGGAGACATCGGCGGCGATGCAGCTCGCTTCGCCGCCAGCCTCTTTGATCATCTTGACCGTGCGCTCGGCGCCCTCTGGCACATAATCCGCGATCATCACTTTGGCGCCCGCTTTTGCGAGCAGACTAGAAGTGGCGCGGCCAATGCCAGAGCCACCGCCGGTTACGAGCACAACTTTGCCTTGTAATACTTGAGCCATGATTTATCTCCGTTTTGCTGGTGCCGCCCCGAGTTGGTTATCGCGCCGCCCATCCACCGTCGATCGTCAATGGATGTCCGGTAACGAACGACGACCCCTCGGAAAGCAGCCAGAGGACCCCTTCGGCAATCTCCTCAGGCTTGCCAAGTCGTCCGACAGGCTCACCGGCGATCACTTCCGCCTCCGTCAGGCCGCCGGAATCCAACGCCCTCTCGACCATAGGAGTGCGTATTACACCAGGGCATACGCAGTTGACCCGAATGTTTTTCTGTGCGTATTCGAGCGCGGCCGTCCGTGTGAGTCCGACCACACCGTGCTTGGCGGCGACATAGGCCGGGGCACCGCTGAAGCCCAGCAGGCCGGCAATCGAGGCGGTGTTAACGATCGTACCGCCACCCTGCTTGAGCATCTGTGGAATCTCATATTTCATACACAGCCATACGGCTTTCAGATCGATCGCAATGACGCGATCGAAATTTTCCTCGGTGCATTGGATTGTGTCGCGGAACTCGCCCTCGATGCCCGCATTGTTGAAAGCGCAATCCAGCCGCCCATAGTTCTCGACCGTCTTGCTGACAATCATTTCGACCTGCGGGGCGAGCGACACATCGGCTGCGACACAACTCGCCTCGCCGCCTGTCTCCTTGATCATCTTGACCGTGCGTTCCGCACCTTCGGCCACGTAATCCACGATCATCACTTTCGCCCCTTCTTGTGCGAGCCGGAGCGAGGTGGCGCGGCCAATGCCCGATCCACCGCCGGTTACTAACGCCACTTTTCCTTGTAGTATTCCAGCCATATTTATTTCCTCTGCTGATTTGGCGATGCTCAGCGGACGGTCCATCCCCCATCGATGGTCAGCGTATGGCCGGTGACGAAAGATGCCGCATCGGATAGCAGCCACAATACCCCTTCGGCGATTTCCTCAGGCTTGCCGAGGCGGCCGACCGGCTCAATTGCGATCATTTGATGCTCAGCAATTAGGCCCTTGTCCAATCCCCGCTCAAGCATCGCCGTGCGGATAAAGCCTGGGCATACACAATTAACCCGGATATTCTTCTGGGCAAATTCGAGCGCGGCGGTTCGCGTCAGTCCCACTACACCATGCTTCGCTGCGGTGTAGGCCGAGGCCCCTTCGATCGCAACCAGTCCGAGGGTCGATGCGGTATTGACGATCGCGCCTCCACCGATCTTGAGCATCTGCGGAATTTTGTACTTCATGCAAAGCTAGACTGCCTTCAGATTAATCGCAATCGTGCGGTCAAAAACCTCCTCAGGATAGGCAACCGTATCCCCGATCGTTCCCTCGATCCCGGCATTGTTGAAGGCGTAATCGAGACGCCCATAAACCTCGACAGTCTTGCTAACCATCGCCTCCACCTGCCGGATGACGGAGACGTCGGCCGCCACGCAACTCGCGTCACCACCCGCTTCCTTGATCAGTTTGACTGTGCGCTCAGCGCCTTCCGGCACGTAGTCGGCGATCATCACTTTGGCGGCCTCCTTTGCCAGCCGCAGTGAAGTCGCCCGGCCGATGCCTGAGCCACCCCCGGTTACCAGCGCGACTTTTCCGTGCAAAAGTCCTGACATGGTCCTTATCTCCTGATATCTCCGTCGAGATCTATTGCTCAGCTACAAGAGGACGTGCAAACGCCCGGGCCGCAGAACCAGGGGATCTGAATTTACCACTAGTAGGCATGCCCCGAAACTTTGCTCGCGTCGCTAAGAAAACCTGCTCCGGCTATCGCCAAGGGGTCGAGGCCAAAGGGAACTGGCAGCTGATGGAATGCGACAGGGCGTGCCACCGCGCGACATGATCAGTTTGTCCGCGCCGCTCATAGGCGGCGACCAACCGCGTCAGCGCGACCTTCATTCGGTGGAGCGACTCGATCGCTGAATCGGAGCGGCAAATCAAGAACCCGAAGGGACCCCAGTCGCCGGTCCTCAGTTAACTCACGTCTTTTGAGCGGTGCTGGCGTTTTTTATCGCGCGGCGAAAACGCAGCGCTGGCTCGCAGGCGACGCGCCGCCCGAGAATACGCTCAAGGGCGTGCGCGACCGCGCCATCCTCGCCACCTGCTTTATCACGGCATCCGCCGCGAGGAGCTGTGCGGGCTAAGCGTCCGCGATATTCAGAGCCGCCAGGGCGTGATGCACTTTCACATCAAGGGCAAGCGCGACAAAATCCGCTTCGTGCCGGTGCATGTGACCGCCCAGCGCCTGATCGAAGAATACCTGGTGCTGCCCGGCCATGGCGCTGATGCCGCCGGTCCTCTCTTTCGCTCCGTCAAAAACAACATCACTGGCGAACTCGACCGCCCGCTCAATCCCAACTCGGTCTACCGCAACATTGTGCAGAAATACGGGCTTGAGACCGGCGTCAGCACCCAGGTGAACGGGTTATGTGTGCACTCCTGCGCGCGACGGCGGCCGCCAACGCACTTTCCCATGAGGCCGATATAGCCAAGGTGCAGGAATGGCTCGGCCACGCCAACGTCTCTACCACGCGACTCTACGACCGACGCAAGACGCGACCGGGGGATCGTCCAACCTTCCGCGTCAGACATTAAGTTAACCCCCCAACTGACTCGTTGTGAAATAGTTGATCGACAGTCACCAACTCTTCGAGTGAAGGAGGCGGACGCGGTTTGACTTAATCCAAAATGGCAGAACCGATGGTTGAGCTCTCGAACGGTGGCCTGCGCCGGTGCAAAACGCTTAACGCCTTGTGGTACAAGGTTAGTGTGCATTATGGGTGTAGGTCAAAATGGAAATTCCCGGTTCTTCGGAATATCCCACAGGATGCAGGATGGAAATTCTGGATGAAGGTCTACCGCGAGGAGATTTTCGCGCCCAGTTTGATATTCCAACCACGAAGTAGATTTACTCAATGAATATCGACGCTATCAGACCGAAGATCTTTTCAGCCCGGAAGATCGTCACGATGACAAACAACGTCGAGCCCGAAGCCTTCGCAACGCTCGGCGAGCGGATTGTCGCGACCGGATCGGCCACCGATCTCAGCACGCGTTTCAAAGACGCGACGCGTGTCGATTTTAGTGGAGCGACGATCGTGCCCGGCTTCAACGACTCGCATATGCATTTGGCGATGACGGCCGAGGACCTTCTCCATGTTGACGTGTTTCCGCGCAAAGTGTCTTCGCTCGCAGCGCTCAAAACCCGTCTGCGCGAGGAGGTCGAGCGCATTCCACCAGGCGGATGGATTCGCGCGAGCCGCTACGACGACGCGAAGATGGCCGAAGGCCGCATGCTGACGCGCGGCGACCTGGACGAAGTCAGCCGCGACCTCCCGATCCTCGTCGTGCACATCGCCGGACACTGGGGGGTCGTCAATTCCAAGGTACTCGAACTCGCCGGAATCACTGAGCAATCGAAAGACCCCGCAGGGGGCAAGCTCGGCCGCGATGCGACCGGCCGGCTCAACGGCATCCTCTACGAGCGAGCACTTATGCGCATCGCGTACGGAGTCGCATCGGAGAGCGGCGTTGCGGGCGCGCCGCCGAGTACTTTCGAAGATCGGTTAAGAGGCCTCGAGCGCGCGGTGAAGATGCTCCATGCCGCCGGAATCACGTCGGTGACCGACGCGTTCGCCGAGCCGGCCGATATCGAGTTGTTCCATGAGGGCGGGCGGCGCGGCGTACTCACTGTGCGCGTCAACCTGCTGCTCGGCTACATGCACTACGATCGAATGCGCAAGCTCGGCATGCGCAGCGGCTTCGGCGACGAGCACCTTCGCATCAACGGCGTGAAGGCGATAGTTGACGGAGCAATCGGCGGCCGCACCTGCCTGATGGAGCAGCCGTTCGAAGGCAAATCCGACGACTACGGAATCCAGACCATGTCCACCGGCGACCTGCACGATATCGTGAGCCAGGTCCACGAGGACGGCACGCGCATCGGCGTGCATGCCAACGGCGACCGTGCGATCTCACTGCTGCTCGATCAGCTCGAAGCCGCTCAGTCCAAGCATCCGCGAGCGCATCTGCGTCATCGCATAGAGCACTGCACTATCATCAATGACGACATCCTCGCACGCATGAAACGTCTCGGTGCGATCGCGGTTCCGTTCGGCAACTACGTCAATTACCACGGCGGCAAGCTGCTCGACTGGTACGGGCCGCAGCGCGTGAAGCGGATGTTCGCGAACCGATCATTTATCGATAGCGGAATCGCGGTCGCGGGATCATCTGACTATCCTTGCAGCCCCTTCGAAGTGCTCGAGGCGATACAAAGTTGCGTGACGCGCGCGGGATGGGATGGACCGGTCATCGGCGAGAATCAGCGGATCAGCGCGCGCGAAGCGCTCGCGATGTATACGACCGCCGGTGCGTTCGCCACCGGCGAGGAGCAAGCCAAAGGACTTCTCGCGCCGGGCTTCCTTGCAGACTTCGTTGTGCTCGACAGCGATCTGCTCGAAGTCGACGCCAATCGCATCAGCTCGATAGCGGTGCAGGAGACATACGTCGGCGGCCAGTGCGTATTTCGAATTAAGGAATGAATCCTGGTATCCGGAAAAAGGATCGGGCGGAGGTGACGTTTACTATCCTGAAGCGATGCAGATATATCAGGTGGACCCCAAAACGCGTGTTCAAGCACATCGCATTCGGTACGACCTCACAAATGATTAAGCACGTTATCATTCATTAATCGGGCGGGCCAAAAGCGCGACAATCTTTGGACCGCGCCGCATTTCACCCAGCGCCTACTCCCCACCCTGGTTTAGGTGGCCAGTTCGTCCAGCAGCGCCTTGGCCTCCTTGAGGTCGGCGGTGTCGAAGCCCTCGATGAACCAGTTGTAGATTTCGGCGAGCATTGTGCGCGCCTCGTCGCGGTGGCTCTGTTGCCCGAGAAGCCGCGCAAGGCTGGTGGTCGCACGCAGTTCGGCGGATTTAGCTGACTGACGCCGCGCCACTTCGATTGCCCTCCTGAAGCATGCTTCAGCTTGTTCTTGGATCTTTGATTCGGTACCCTCGGCGCCCTGCTTGAGCAATAATTCTCCCTTCAGGCGATGTAAGTTAGCCTCCGAAGAGTGCTCTCCAGTTTGGTTGGCCAAATCCAGGGCTTCTGTGATGAGGCCAAGTCCCTCCTCCACCTGCCCTAGTCTCCCGCACCCATCGGCGAGAAGCCCGAGCAAGTAGGGACGTGACAGTATCATGCCCATGGCGGCCAGCCCTTCACGCATCTGATGAATGCCCTCTTCCGCCTTCCCTTGCAGTACCAGCGCGGCACCGCGATAGAAGAGCACTAACGTCAGCAACCCCTGGAAGCCCCGCTCGGTTGTCAAGCGGTAGCCGTCCTCGGCCAGCTCCAAGGCTAGCTCTCCCTCTCGGCGTGCTACATGGCCAGCTGCGCCGAGGACGAGGACCAACCCCAAGCTAAATGGGTGAGATATCTCCCTGGCCAGATTAAACGCAGCTTGAAGCTGGTTAGCGGCCCGCTCGGGATATCCCAAGGCCCCCAGAGCTCGCGATTGATAGCAGAGAGCCTGCACCGCCGGGTCCATGCCGCTGTAAACCACCGCCGAGCGGTGCAAAGCAGGTTGGTAAAGGGCGCTGACCCGTTCGAAATGCGTTTGGGCCGCGAGGAACTCTCCCATGACGAAGAGGACGAAGCCCAGAGCAGAGTGAGCATTGAGCAAAACAGCAATGTCCTGCTGAGCCTGCCCGATAGCCAGCAGCTGCGAGGCCAGCTCATGTGCCGTCTTCAGCTCCCCCCGTATGAGGTGAATCCCCTGGAGTCCAAACAAAACAGGGACTACTTGCGGAGGATCACCGAGCAGACCGCAGAGTTCACGGGCTCGTGAAAAAACTTGGGCTACCTCTGGTGCCGACCAGTGCGTGGTGGCCATCAAGGACATCCCCAGGCCCAGCTGCACATTCAATTGCTGCTGAATGCGCTCGGGGGTCTCCGGCAGGGCCTCGAGCAATGCCGAGGCCGTGGTAAATAGCTTAATGGCTTCGCCATGAGCCGAGCGCTGCATAGCCTGTTGGCCGGCCCGCTGAAGGTATTCAATCGCCTTTTGCGTATTGCTGCTCCGTTCATAGTGATGGGCCAACTCGCTCAGGTGATCGTCAAGCTGGATGGCATACAAGGATTCCAGCGCCGCGCCAGCGCGCTCGTGCAGCAGCTTGCGCCGTTCGCTCAGCACCGAGTTGTAGGCGACCTCCTGGGTCAGCGCGTGCTTGAAGGTGTACTCGATTCCGGCTGCGGCCGGCTGTTCGTAGATGAACTCGCCGGCTTGCAACGCCGCCAGCATCTGCTCCAGTTCGCCTTCGGGCCGCGTGGCGACCTGTCGAATGAGAGCCAGCGGCGATTCTCTGCCCATGACGGCGAGAGTCTGGACTAACTCCTTGTGCTCAGCAAGCAGCCGGTCGATACGCGAGGCCAGGATGCCTTGCACCGTCGGTGGCAGCCGCAATTGCGAGAGTGAACGCGCGACCTTCACCGCACCGTTGCGCACGATGGCGCCCTGGTCGAACAGCGCCTGCACCATCTCCTCGATAAAGAACGGGTTGCCCTCGGTGCGTTCGGTAATGAGGCGCTTGAGCGGGTTGAGTTCAACGCTGTCGCCCAACAGCGTCGAGAGCATCTGCGCCGCGCTTTCCCGTCCGAGTGGGTCCAGCCGCAACTGGGAGTAATAGCCCTTGTTGCCCCACTCGTGGCGATACTCCGGACGGTAGTTCACCAGCATCAGCACGCGTGCATTGCCGATGCCGTCGGCCAGCAGGTCGAGCAAGGCCTGGGTCTCGCCGTCGATCCAGTGCAGGTCCTCGAAGATGATGACGACTGGCTGCTTGAGACTCTCGCGCAGCATGATCCGCTTGAGCGCTTCCATTGTGCGTTTGCGCTTTACCTGGGGGTGCATCTGGGCGATGGGGTCGGGACTTTCCACAATTGTGAGCAAGGCGAACAGGTAAGGCTGCGTATCCGAAAGTGCCGGGTCGAGCGCAGCAAGCGCGGCTCGGAGCTTGTCGCGCCGCGTTGCCGGATCATCGGCCTCCTGAATGCCAAAATAGTCATGCAGCAGTTCGACCACCGGCAGCCAGGCCGAGGCCTTGCCGTGCGAGACCGAGTAGGCCTCCAGCACTTTGGATTCGGCCGGCAGCGTCGTCTTGAATTCGTGGAACAGCCGTGATTTGCCGGTGCCTGCCTCCGCCACGACCCCTACAATCTGGCCGTGGCCGTTATGCGCCAGTTCGAGCGCACGTCTTATGTCGGCAATCTCGCGCTCGCGCCCGACGAACTTGGTCAGCCCGCGCCGCACGGCGAGGTCAAAGTGACCGTGGAGTGGTCCGGTACCGATCACCTCATAAACGTTGATCGGCTCGGCAACTCCTTTAACTTCAGTGGGACCTAACTCGCGCAGCTCGAAATAACCTTCGACCAAGTGCCGCGTATCTGCGCTGATTACGATTCCACCCGCCGGCGCGGCCGACTGCATCCGTGCAGCGAGGTTAGCCGCATGTCCCACCGGCGCGTACTCGGTGTGACCGCCGGTATGGACCAAGCGCAGCACCACTTCGCCAGTGTTAATGCCGATGCGGACCTCGACTGCTGGCTGGCCGGGCTGGTCCACATCACGGCGGCGTAGCGCGTCGCGCATCGTGATCGCGGCATGTACTGCCCGCTGGGGATGGTCCTCGTGCGCCACCGGGGCACCGAATAACGCGAAAATGCCGTCGCCGGCCGACTGCACGACGTAACCGTCATAGCAATGCACTGCGTCCATCATGAGCTGCAGCACTGGATCGATGACTGCGCGCGCCTCCTCGGGGTCAAGCTCGCGCATCAGTTCGGTCGACCCTTTGATGTCGGCGAACAGCGCGTCACCGTCTTGCGTTCGCCGTTGACAGCCTCAGGTGTAGGAGCGGAGTCTTTGAGACGAACCCTATTGTCCCTCGGCGGGGCTGGGGCCGCCTTCGGTTCCGGCTCGAGAATAGCGGCGCCGCATTCGCCGCAGAACTTCTCGCCCGGCTCGATGGGAGCGCCACATTTTGGACACGAAGCGACGAGCGGTGTCCCGCAACTCGTACAGAATTTGCGCCCTTCGCGATTATCGCTGCCACATTTCGAACAGCGCATATTGCCCCACTCTGGTTGCGATAGTTTTGGTCCGCTACAGTTGTGCCGTCTTTTAGGTCGTGTCGAAGCCTTATCATGCATCGGGTACCACACCTAACGATTGAGCAAGGCGTACCCGCGGCCCGCAGCGGGCTGAAGCCTCGCAACCCTTGCACTACACGCCCCATTGGGTCTATGCGGAACCTAACGGAGAAGGTCAAAACGGAAATTCCAGCTTATACGCTTGAAAGTCTCAGGATTGCCTCTATCGTTGAGGATGCCCGGGGTCAGGAGCGGCTTCAACAAAAAGAGGAGGCGTCTTCATGGCCGTTTAT
>Ga0306920_100013522_pt1 | contig 11125 bp, 23 predicted proteins | sample flu12Cox44000170_FD_204666 | JGI IMG/M metagenome (GOLD analysis project Ga0306920, IMG submission 204666) | Lab enrichment of tropical soil microbial communities from Luquillo Experimental Forest, Puerto Rico - flux4day.12C.oxic.44.000.170 (v2)... | ecosystem: Environmental > Terrestrial >...
TTGCCTCGGGCCGCGAGACTAGGAAGTGTTCAAGCGGCGGAATGTGTCCTAACCTGGCAATCCAATGCCAACGTCACAAAGCGGTCAGAGGCCGCCGACAGCTACTGCGCCGCCAACGGCCCGTCAGGCTTTGAGGCCTCGGATGGATTCTCCACCCGTAGCGCCTTGCTCGGCGCAGCTGTACCGTTCTGCCAATCGCCAGCACCTCGGAAGCAGGTCGGGCAGGTCGGCGCGAAGCAACTGCTCGGCAGCGTCTCCGTCCTGACAGTCACATATCAGGTGGTCTAGCTGGTATCCCAGTGCAACGAAGGGTTCGGACATGTCCTCCCCCATACACGAGCGGGAAGCCCAGTCGGCAAACGTTCGGATCGCCTCGGGGGCCGATAGGTCGAGTGCGACTGCGCGCACGGCGAACTCGTCGACATAGCGCAGCTTTGATGCCCGCGGCGGAAAGTCACACTGTGCTCGCTTGAGGCACACCTCTGGCCCGTCGATGGCTAGATCGATGAGATCAGCAGGCGGGTCGTTGAGCCTGCCGATCTCGCGCCCGGCCCATTCGGTTACGTCTTGGGCCGTCAGCAGACCGGAGGCCCAGAGGTCGAGCGTGTCCTTGATGTTGCGCATGGTAGACATGCCTACCTGAAAGCCGCCCTCCACGAGCTTCCGGTACTGCGCCGACTTGCGACCCCGCCACGGTCAGCTCCATTACTCGGCGCACCGCAGACGCCGACCAGCCGCGTAGCACAGCATAGGTGATCACGGTTGGCGCCGGCGGTAGCGCCACACGCGCCTAACAGCATCGCCCCGTACGGCTCCGATGAACGCTTTGCCGATTGGAAAGCGCGACGGGATACTGCCATCCCACGCTCATCCTGTCCTATGAACTCGATCACTGCCTCCCTGTGTGCCAAGCCAGCAGTCGGCATGGCCCTGTACTTCATGGCACTCTGCGCCGGCAACCAGGCGCTGCGTGACGTGACGATCGACCTGCGTCAAGCTGGACCGGTCGTCCGGCAGGAGGTCCGAGCGCCGATGGACGAGGACTACCGCTTCATGCTCGTGCAGGGCGCGAGGGATCCTGACGGCACAGAGGAGGCGACCCTCGCGTTTGCCTGCAGGCACTCCTCAGCGATCTCCCTCACGCTGACGCTGACGCACGAAGACGCATCTGCCGGCGAGTCGCAGACGTTCATCAAGAGCTGCCCGTTCGGCGAAGGCAACGACCCGCCAGCATTGCTGCTGGGCCAGGTTCACTTGAGGAAGGGCGTGTCCAGGCTGGAGATCGTGAATAACGAATCGCTGGCGCTGCCCGCTGCGGGTCGGGTGAAGGTGCTGCTGGTGGGCAACGGCGTACCCCGGTGATCGGAATCAGGAGGTCAGCCTACCCAAATGCAGTCGCTGGTAAACGGCCGCTCCTGCGGCCGGTGCCGATCGCAATGCGTCGAGCCGCCCGCGACTCCGCCGGCCCGGGCTCGTCGAGGCAAAACGCCACCCAGACGCTTGTAGATCGCCGCTTGCGCTCCCGAGAGAGGCCTGCATGCGGATCGGTGGGTTGCAGTAGGATGGCGACGCGTTGAACGGTGTCGACCCGACACTCGTCCCGAAGGGCCCCGACATGCTTATCGCCACCACCGAGAACCTGCCCGGCCACCGCGTCCTTGAAGTCAAGGGTCAGGTGTTCGGGGTCGTCGTGCGCAGCCGTGGCCTGGCCGGCAATCTGATGGCGGGGCTGCGATCGATCATTGGCGGCGAGATTACCGAGTACACGCAGTTGCTCGAAGAGGCGCGCCGCCATGCCGTTGACCGCATGGTGACCAACGCGCACCGCATGGGTGCCAATGCGGTAGTAATGATGCGCTTCGACTCCTCTGAGATGGGGCAGACGATGAGCGAGATCGTCGCCTACGGAACGGCCGTCGTCATCGAGAAGACCGGACCCTGAGCCATGCTGCGTTTAACCCTGATCGTGATCACAGGCGTGGCCTTCCTCTGCGGGCTCATCGGGCTTGCGACAGGTCATCGTGCAGCCCTGCCGTCAGCGATTTGGGGTGGCATCGTGTTCGCGGCGCTATTGTTCGAGCGCTGGCGCTACCGGGCGTCGCCACCGGCGCCTGAGGCCCATTGGATCCGGACGGACGAGGCCTTTGTCGACCCCGAGACAGGCCGCACGATGAACGTTTGGTATGACCCACAAACAGGTGAACGGTGCTATATCGAGCGAAGCAACGACGCTGGCCACCCCTAGACCCGAAGTGGTCTCCGAATTTTGAACACGGCTTAACTCGATAGCTGCCTTTGGCGACAGACCGGATGTGCGCCGCTCAGCGACCTGGCGCCACCAGTTCATGCCTGGATTCATGGCTCAGTGACTTCGGCCGCATCGGCAAGGCTGATCGCTTCGTCCAAGAGAACTCGCAGAGCGACCGCCGCGACGCTGCGATCGACAAGCCAGTCGACGAGGTAGAACCCGTCCGACTCGATGGCGACGCTGTAGATCTCGTCCGGCTTCTGGCCCGGCAGATCTCGAAGCAGATTGGTCGGATCGAAGCCGATCGGCACTGGAAACTTGACCTTGTACTCGCGTCCCATTCGTTCCTTTCCCTCGCCGTTGCGCTGCAAGGAGTCCTTCGGCCATCCTGCTTGCAGTCACTGCTCAGTGACACCTTCTGCGCCGGCAGCAGGCCGCCGATAGACCGCATCCTACGGCAAGGCGTCGCGTCAACGCACGCGAAGCCGTTGTATCCTGTGAAAGATGCTCAGCTTGGTGATCGGTCACGCGGTACTTGATGGCGCAACCATCGCCTTCGACCTCGACGGAACGCTGGTCGAGTCGGCCCCCGACGTGATTGGAGCCGTGAACGCTGTGCTGGTGGCACAAGGCCTGCCCGGTCTAGGCTACGACGACGTGCGCCCCTTCATCAGCCGCGGCGCCCGCTGGCTACTTGAGCGAGGCCTCACTGAAGCCGGCGTATCGCACGCGCCCACCCGCGCCGCTGACCTCTTCGGGGACTTCCTCGTCCACTACGGGGCTCATCTTGCAGACGAGAGCTACGTGTTTCCGGGCAAGAGCGACGCCCTGCAGGCTCTGCGGACAGCAGGAGCTAGATTGGTTGTCTGCACCAACAAGCCGACGGATTTGTCGCTGCGCTTGTTAGCCGACCTCCAGATCGCGGACCACTTCGACGCGGTGGTGGGACTCGACATGGCCTCCGCGCCCAAGCCAAGCGCAGCGCACTTGCTAGAGGCCATCGCAGCAGTGGGCGGCGATCCCGCGCACGCAGTCATGGTCGGTGATTCAGACATCGACGCGGGTGCCGCAAGAGCGGCCGGGGTCTCCTTGCTTCTTGTCGATTTCGGCTATTCGGAGACTCCAGCAAGTCAGCTCGCGCCTGACGTCCTGCTCCATCACTTCGATGAACTGGTGGGAGCGTGTGTCCGCGTGCTGACGGTATCCCGGGCCTCGTAGCCGACGTTCGCACATACTCGCTCCTGCGCCGGCTCGCGCCGGTCACTTCCGTTTGAGTTTGAAATAGAGCGGGAAGAACGGGATGATGGTGATCCAGAGTCGATCTCGCTCAGGCGTTAGGTAGACGCCGACGAAGGCAGCCCGCCATGAAAATTCTATGCATTTGAATTTCATCTTGCCTACCTACTGAACCTCGTCTCCCGCGCCGAGAGCCGCGCCTACCTTCCTCGGAGCACCCATCCCAGCGATAGCACGTAGCGACTACCCCCTACGACTCGCGTCACGCTGTGCTCGCACGCATCTGGTCGGAAGAACTTGACGCGACGTGTCTGAAAAATAGGCGCCGCGCAGACAAATTCGCCGCCCGAGCGAGGTGACTTGAGAACGATATTCAGCCTGAAGTGGCGGCCGCTGCCGACTGGATCCGTGTGCGGCGGAATTTCGGCACCTTCGGGGTAACGGATGAGATAGCTGTCGAACGGCAACGGCCAACTGGCGGTGGCAAGAAGCATCTTGTCATAGCCAGTGCCTTGGCGTCCGGCTCGCCAGCGGAAGGCGTTCGTTAGGAAGTCAGAGAACGTCGACATCGGGTTATGAACTTGCTGGTCAGAATAGCCCACTGAAGGCGATCCTCCGCGAACGTCGGCTTCTGCGCCGGTCAGCGACGCTGTCGTCACGTCGCCTGGCGAGCTGGGCCACGAAGTTGCGTTCGTAACTCAAACGCAATACACTCTACCCATGAAGAGTGCCGTCATACCCCAAATCCGCGTCGAGCCCGAGCTGCGCGCCGAGCTCGAGTCCGTGCTCAAAAAGGGCGAGACCCTAACCGACTTCGTCGAAGCGACCGTGCGAAACGCCATCGCTTTCCGGCGCGTGCAGACTTCGTTCCTTGAGCGCGCGCAAGCAGCATCAGAAGAGTACCACCGCACTGGCGTTTCAGCGCCCGTCGAAGCCGTGCTGGAACGCCTGCAATCCAAACTCGACGCCAAGCGCAAGAAGCTCGGTCGATGAGCTTCGACGTTCAGTTGTCACCGGCTGCTGAAGCTGACTTGGAGCGTTTGTTCGACTTCTTGCTTGACCGGGCCGAAACAAGCGAGGACCTCGACCGAGCTCAAGCGGCGATCGAGGCTGTTCGGGCGGCGGCGCTGCACCGGCTGGCGATCACGCCGTTCAGCTTCCGCAAGGCCGCTCAAAACCCAGCTCAGCGGGAACTGATCATCCCCTTCGGAAGCACCGGATACCTGGCACTGTTTGAAGTCGTGAGTCCGTCCAAAGTCGTCGTCCTGGCCGTTCGCCACCAGCGTGAAGAGGACTACCACTGAAATTCGCTAGCCGCGTGGCGGGCCGCCCGAAACCTGTCGTGGGCGAACTTCCGCTTCTAGCGCCGGATGACGACAAGACACGGGGCGGCTTCATGGCTCGTCGATCTCGATCGATTGCGCGAACCGCAATGCTTCATCGATGAGACAGCGCAGCGCGACCGCAGCGACCGCTCGGTCGACAAGATGGTCGATGAAATAGAAGCCATCCGCTTCGACGGCATAGCCGTAGATCTCAGCGATCGCCCGTCCATCGCTTGAGCTCGGCAACCTGCCCAGAAGCACCTTCGGGCTGTAGTCGGCTGGAACGGCGAACTTGATCTTGTACTCAATTCCCATGTCTTCCGATTCCTACGGCACCTCTGCAATGTGTGAGCAAACTGACGTCCCGAGTGCGACCCTCCGCAGCTGACCGCTTCTGCGCCGACTGCAGTCCAACCCTTCACGCGTTGCGCTGAGCCACCCGAAGTGGCCAATCGGCGCTTTCGCGGACATGGCGGCGTGCCGCCTGGAGAATTCCCTGACGCCGGTACAGCCACGCACCAATCGCAACCGCGACAAATCCCGACGCCATTGCGATCCAAAGGGGCCGTGTACTGGGCGATTGAAAGCCGTGAATCGCATTGGACACGTTTGCCAACGCGATGACGAGAGGAAACCACCGGGCGGCTTGCTGACAAGACCGTAGCTCCTTGTAGAGCTTGTCGCGTTCGTCGGAACTGAGCAGATCCAACTCTCTGCCGGAGAACCAGGCGGGCGTCCTTGCGGCGCTGCGCCAGCGTGGCCGGTGCGCTCTGGCCTGTTCAGTAATCTCCGCAGCGCGCGCGGACGGATCGGCTGTCATCATCCAATCCTAAGCGCATTTTGCAGATCTCACCCCGCCCCTATGGGGGAAGCGCAGCGACGGAGTCAAGCTCAAGCGGTCGGCCGCGACCGTCCGCTCCTGCGCCGACTGCAGCCAGCGGCTACCCGCCAGTCACCAGAAGCTGAAAAGTCCGGAGGCCCCCAGCACCACAACCAGCGCCGCGATCGCGAGGAACGAAGCGAACGCGATCACTTTGCGATTCCCGTCGAACGCATTCAGCGTCAGCAATCCCAGTTGCACTAGCGGCATCACAACGAGCAGCAATCCGACGGTGAGGAGTGCGAGAAAGAAGAAACCAGGACCGCCGTTCGTCGCGAACACAAAGGTCAGCAACGCGACCGCGACCAACGGCCCGGCAAGCCAGAACAACGTTCTTCGCGCTGGTGCTGTCATGGCGAAGATGCTAACTCGATAGCGGTCATTTGTGAGCGCCCGGAAATGCGCCGACTGAAGACGGCCGAATCAGCTCAGGCGCACTTCACTGTACCTAGCTCGATGTAGGTCGCCCTGAACCTCCACCAAGCCCTGGTCGACAAAAAGAGAAAGGCGCTGCCAGTAGTACTCCAGCGGGACGTCGCCCGGGATTCCTGGACGCGCGCTCAGTTGCCTTCCAAGCACCATGGCGACCTTGCTCCAACGCGACGATACCTCGTGCAGGATCGCCGCATCGATGGCCTTCACCTGGTCAGGTGTGAGCGCAGCAACGGCTTGCGCCTCTTCTGCGTCCAGCGGCCCGCCAAATCGATGCTCGTCCTCTTCCATTTCTGCTCCCCTCAAAGCAGTCTAGCGGCGATGTCTGCTTGTGCGCCGGTTCCAGACCTTGCGAGCCTCGAATGGCGGCTCCAAAAGCGGACTTCATCGTCCTTGAACTAGGCATGCCCCAGATTCCGGAGCCGGCGCAATGTAGTGACCCCATCACTGCAAGGAGATCACAATGATCTCATCTGCAACCTCTACCGAACACCGCGCCCCTTGGAACAAGGGAAAGATCGTCGGACAGAAGGCGCCGTTCAAACGCAAGGAGATCTGGGCGCTTCGCGTCCGCTTGCAACTCGAACATCGTACTCGCGAATTGGCCCTCTTCGATCTGGGCATCGACAGCAAGCTGCGGGGATGCGATCTTCTGAAGCTCAAAGTCAATGAAGTCTGCCACGGGAGCCAGGTCGCGAACAGGGCAACGATCATGCAGCAAAAGACCCATCGGCCTGTTCAGTTCGAAATCACAGCGCCGACCCGTGACGCCGTCTCGGCATGGGTCGATGAGGCCAAGCTCTCGGGGGACGACTACTTGTTTCCGAGCCGGATTCGCAAATCGGATCACCTCGGAACTCGCCAATACGCTCGAATACTCGATTCCTGGGTGCGTGACCTTGGGCTTGATGTCTGCTCGTACGGGACGCATTCGATCCGCAGGACGAAGGCAACCCTGATCTATCGCAGGACGGGCAATCTCCGCGCCGTACAGTTGCTTCTTGGCCATACCAAGCTTGAGAGTACAGTTCGCTATCTAGGGATCGAAGTTGACGATGCCATAGAGATCTCCGAACAGACGGAAGTCTGAAGGAGGCGATGGGCGTCAACAGAATTGGCCACCAACGGCCCATAGCGAACATGCCCGATATTGCAAGCGTATTCAAGGCTGAAATCACCAGACTCGCGCGCAAGGAGTTGCGCGGGCCCAGCGACGATCTCAAGAAGGCCGTCGCGGCGCAGCGCTCCGAAATCGCGAGTCTCAAGCGCCGAATCCATACCTTAGAGTCAGCGTTGAAGCAGCTCGTCAAGAATTCGAGCTCAAACGAAACTCGACATCGGCCTGCAGCGCCCATCGAACCCGCAGAGCCCGATGCAACTGGCCTGCGCTTTCGTGCAAAGGGAATGGCGGCGAACCGACAGCGCCTCGGCTTGTCGGCGGCGGATTTCGGTCTATTGGTAGGAGCGACGGGACAGTCGATCTACGCCTGGGAGGCTGGAAAGGCGAAGCCGAGACCTCTGGCGATCGCTGCGATCGCCGCGCTGCGTGGCGTCGGCAAGCGCGAGGTGGAAGCCAGGCTGGAGAAGTTGAAAGGCTAGCCGCATAGCGTCAGCTCCTCACAGCGGATGCAGGCCAGCGTCGGGAGTGCGCGATTGGTGGCTTTGAAGTAGGCTCCACATGTGCATTCTTTATCGGGAGGCAGCATGCAGCTTCAGGACCTCACCAAGCCTATCGAGCCCCCGAGCCGGCCCGCCATTGCCAGGCAGTTGTGCGCCATTGCCGAGTACATTCCGGACGGCCTCAACACCGAGCGGGGTTGTCTGGAAGAGGCCGGAGAACTTCTCGGTTCGAATTCGCCGAACGTGGCTGCCGCTCTGGAGGTGCTGGAGTACGGCTACGCCCACGCATTCCGCGCGGTGCATCGCGAAACCAGGCCTGAGGTTTGGCTCGTTGCCGCTGCGGTAGAGCTGCTGCGCTGATCGACGGTCGTCAACCGGCGCACATGCCGCCAATCGGTCATGCCCGCTTTTCACCAGATCCATTGACGTGACTCCGCAGCAGCTCACTCACCTCATCCAAGAAGATCTCAAGCAAGCCGGCACTGCGTTTGTTTGGCATGGCCGCCCTTTGGACGAGTGCTTGCAGAAACCTGAGAAGCGGCGCTTTCTGAACAGTCACGCTGACAACGCGCCCGAGGATCTTTGGCTTGTGTTCGAGGAAGGACCTACGCCTGGCCACGGCTACATGGTCGTCTACGACGAGAGTCTGAATGAATTCGGACTGGCGGTTCAAGGCACCCCCGATCCTGTCGTCATCGGGATCTACGGCAGCTTCTTGGAGACGTTGAACTCGATGTAAGTCGACTCGCAGTGCGAACGACCAGTTTGTGAAGGTCTGCCGTAGGAGTCAACGACCGCACAGATGGCGGTACGATCGTGCCACCGCCACCAGGCGGCTCGCGGCGCAGAAGCGGCTCGTGGCGACTGACGGCTTTGCGACCTCCCAACCCCAGAAAGCTGCGTATCAATGCTCGATGCCGAGTCATTCAAGGTGGCCATTGGCCCATTGCTGAAATCTCACCGCTTCAAGAAGAGCGGAGCCACATGGCGCCGAGAACAGGCGGAAAGTATCGCGGTGTTCAATGTTCAAAAATCGTCTTGGGGCGGCGGCACCTACTATTTGAACCTTGGCGTCTACTTCCGTGCAATCGGGACTGAATCGGCGCCAACGGAGAATCGTTGCCACGTCCAGGTGAGACTCGAGGTTGCTGAGCCCTCTGCGGTCGCAGCCGAAGCCATTTCCTGGTTCGACAGCCGAAGCACGCTGGCAGACGCGCGCGTTCTTGCTGAGGCTGACTCCAAGAAGGGATTAGTGTTCAAGGAGTTACGATCGCTCTGAGGGCCGCCAGGCGCCACACGGCGCAGGAGCCGTCCGTTGCGGATGACGGTTTTGATGGAAGCGAGCGTCGCATGCAGAATGCTGTGATGAGGTTCATCTTTGTCGTTCTGCTGAGTCTGCTTCCCGTCAGCCAAGCTGGAGCCGTCAACCGCTGTGTCGACGACAAAGGCAAGGTGACATATCAGGATTCAGCTTGCCCCGGGGCTGGGCCCATGGATGCAACGGCGCCCTTTGCCAGGAGCCAAAATCCCGCTGGTCTTGCCGGGCAATCCGCCGCAGAGGAGAACGCAACATACACGATTGCGAAGGGAGCTTGGCGAGGTCCGGCGCAGTTCCAGTTTTCGGTTTCTGGTGTGCGCGATCAAGGTGCCCAGGTCGTGACTCCGTTGGTGATCGAACTGAAGGGATCCGGCGAGGTAATCGGTGCGATGAGCGATGCAGGCTGCACGATCTCGGGACTCACCACGCAGTTTGCCGCGCCGAACATGGCGAATGTCGATGTGACGCTCAAGAACTGCCGAGACAGCCGCTTCAACGCCCGGTACGGCGGTTACCTGATTGTCAACGTGGCCGCGAAGGAGGCAAAGCTCATGCTGAATGCAATCGCCTGGGCGGTACCTTCCGCCAAGGTGCAACAGGCCTCAATCGATGCGGTGTTGCGGAGGTAGAGCCATCGAAACGACGGGAAGCGGCGCACAAGCCGACAATTCTCTGCGCCCGCTTACGGGTACCACTCATGCCACGATCGTTCAGCGTTGGAGACAAGGTTGTCAAGAACGACAAGACGTGGGTCGCCAATGACTTCGATTCCTGGGGACGAGGCATCGGGATCGGGGTAGTAGTCGAACCGCCATTCCCGATGGCGGACTCGGAGGTCGACGTACGTTGGCCCGCCGGCCGCTGTTTCGAAGATACTTTCGGGCTGTTACCTGCTCCAGAGACGGAACGGTAAGAGAGGCTGTGATCGGCGCAAAATCGGCCGCTCGCCAACGGCCGCCTGCCGGTTGTCCGTCAGGCGGTGTTTCACGCGCCGGTGTAAGGGCCCTTGACCTCGCCCCAGCCCCACTTGGGCATTGGCGCGTGTTCGTCCGCTACGGCACCGGGCTGCGAGTTGATGACGGCCAGACGCGAACCCCATTCCAGGTAGCCCACCAGCGCCGAACGGAACTCGGGGTCGTCGGGCAGACCCAGTTCGTCCGAGGTGGCCAGCAGCAGTTCCACCCAGCGCCGGCGCTTCTCCTGAGTCAGATGGCGACCCAGATGCTGGCGGATCATGTGCGGATGGCCGCCATGCTCGGTCGAATACATCGTCGGACCGCCCAGCACCTCCGCAAGGAAAGCAGCCACGTGCGCTGGATGGTCAGGCCCCATGTGCGCGAAGACCGGCGCGAGCAAAGCGTCCTGCGCAACGTGCTCATAGAAGCGCACCGTGAGGCGGTTCAGAGCCTCGATGCCCCCAACCCACTCATACAATGTTGGAACGTCGGTCGTTGTCATCTTCCCGGGCCTCCTGTGGAGTGAGCGTCAAAGCTGGCGTCCAAGCGCAGTCTAGCGGTTCGATCCACGGTCTGTAGCCGGCGCAGAAGCGGTCTTCCGCTTGCGTCCGGTTGCTGGCCACGATAACCAAATGATCACGTTGACCCTCAACGGCTCTCGACTGGATTCAACCAGCAGGGATGAGGAAAGGAACACGAATGACAGCAAGCGCGTCAGACGAGGGGGTCGAAGTCAGCGTTTGGACCGAGGAGTCCCCCGGCGTTTCGGCGAAGTGCGCCTCCGCGCTTTTAAGACCTAGCGTCCATGCTGCAGGGCTGCTGACCCTCGGAGCGCCCTTGTCATGCGTCTTGCCATCCGGCTTGAAGGTTGGCATCACCTGCGAACAGATTCCCAGTGGAAATTTCCACTTGGGGATCGATGAGAACGAGCGCATGGTGTCTATGGGCAAGTATTCCGGGCCACTGGCCGTCCGATTCTTTCCTGCGGGACACTCGTCATATGTCGTCAACATCGATCGGCCAGGCAAGCGACACGGCGGGTGAAGAAGCGATCGTGCGGCATCACTATGATCGCGAAGACCGCCAACCCGCTGGCCGAAATCGGCGCAG
>Ga0306920_100013523_pt1 | contig 11125 bp, 8 predicted proteins | sample flu12Cox44000170_FD_204666 | JGI IMG/M metagenome (GOLD analysis project Ga0306920, IMG submission 204666) | Lab enrichment of tropical soil microbial communities from Luquillo Experimental Forest, Puerto Rico - flux4day.12C.oxic.44.000.170 (v2)... | ecosystem: Environmental > Terrestrial >...
TGCGAGCTCACGATACCGGCAGATCTGAGCGAACTGCCCGGCGTCGAGGCTCGCGCCGCCGACGAGAGCGCCGTCGACGTCCGGCTGCGCCATGATCGGCGCGATGTTGCCGGGCTTAACGGACCCGCCATACAGGATACGCACACTGAACGCCGTCTCGGCGTCATGAATCTCCGAAATCCGCGACCTAATCGCCGCGATCACCTCTTGCGCGTCCTGCGGAGTGGCCACCTCCCCGGTCCCGATGGCCCAGACCGGCTCGTACGCGATCACCATCCCGGCTACCGAGTCAGCAGGGACCCCCTTCAGCGCCGCGTCGAGTTGCGCCGTGCAGTGCTGGAGGTGCCCGCCCGACCGGCGTGTCTCCTGGGGCTCCCCGACGCACAGGATGGGCGTCACCCCCCACCTCAGCGCCGCCTGCACCTTGGCGTTGACCAGCTCGTCGGTCTCCGCGTGGTACTGGCGCCGTTCGGAGTGCCCGGCCAGCACGTACTCGCAGCCCAGCTTGGCGAGCATCGCCCCGGAGATATCGCCGGTGTACGCGCCGACGTCATGCGGTGACAGGTCCTGCGCGCCGTAGGAGATCCGCAGCCTGTCGCCCTCGATCAGGGTCTGCACGCTGCGCAGCGCGGTGAACGGCGGCAGCACGGTCACCTCGACGAGGTCGAAGTCCCTGTCGGTCAGCGTGAACGCGAGCTTCTGGACGAGCGCGATGGCCTCCAGATGGTTCTCGTTCATCTTCCAGTTGCCCGCCATCAGCGGCCGCCGCACTCCGGCCGTGCGCGCGGGCCGCGGCGTCACGGGTCATCCTCCAGGGCCGTCAGCCCGGGCAGCGTCTTGCCCTCGAGGTACTCAAGGCTCGCGCCGCCGCCGGTCGAGATGTGCCCGAACGCGCTCTCGTCGATGCCGAGCGCCCGGATCGCCGCGGCCGAGTCGCCGCCGCCCACGACGGTCAGCCCGTCCACGCGGCTGATCGCCTCGGCCACCGCGCGGGTTCCGGCCGAGAAGGCCGGGAACTCGAACACCCCGGCCGGCCCGTTCCAGAACACCGTCTTGGCGTCGGCTAGCTTCTCCGCGAACAGGGCCCGGGTCTGCGGGCCCGCGTCCATGCCTTCCCGGTCGGCCGGGAAGTCGGTCACCGGCACCACGGAATGCTCGGCATCGGGCGCGAAGTGGGTCGCCGCGACCAGGTCGACGGGGAGGACGAGTTCGACGCCGCGTCGCTCCGCCTCCTCCGTCACGGCCTTGACCGCGGGGATCTGGTCGGCCTCGAGCACCGAGTGGCCGACCTCGTAGCCGCGCGCGGCGAGGAACGTGTAGCCCATGCCGCCGCAGACCAGGATGCGGTCCGCGAGGCCCAGCAGGTTGCCGATCACGGCGAGCTTGTCCGACGGCTTCTTGCCGCCGAGCACCACCACGAACGGGCGTGCCGGGTCGGTGGTCAGCTGGCGCAGCACCGCCAGCTCGTCGCGCACCAGGTCGCCGGCGGCGTGCGGGAGCAGCGCGGGCAGGTCGTAGACCGACGCGTGCTTGCGGTGCACCGCGCCGAACGCATCGTCGACGTACAGCTCGCCGAAGCGGGCCAGCCGCTCGGCGAACGCGGCCCGCTCGGCGTCGTCCTTGCTGGTCTCGGCGGGCTCGAAGCGCACGTTCTCGAGCACCGCGACGTCCTCGTCGCCGAGGGTGAACGCGGTCCGCTCGGCCGACGTCCCGGCCACGTCGGTGGCGAACGCGACGGGCCGTCCCAGCAGTTCACCGAGCCGTTCCGCCACCGGCCGCAGCGAGGGGCCGCCGGCGGCGCGCTCGGCGAACGTGGCGCCCTCGGGCCGCCCCAGGTGCGCGAGGACGATCACTCGCGCGCCCTGGTCGGACAGTTTGCTGATCACCGGCAGGCTGGCCCGGATGCGGCCGTCGTCGGTGATCTCGCCGGTGCCGGCTTTGGGGATCAGGTCGAGCGGGACGTTCAGGTCGGACCGCAGCAGCACGCGCCGGCCGAGCACCTCCAGGTCATCGACGGTCCGCATTACCGCAGCCGCGAGGCGACGAGGGCGGTCAGGTCGACGAGCCGGCACGAGTAGCCCCACTCGTTGTCGTACCAGCCGATGACCTTGACCTGGTTGCCGAACGCCATCGTGAGCGAGGCGTCAAAGGTGCACGACGCGGGCGAGCCCACGATGTCGGAGGACACGATGGCGTCCTCGGTGTAGTACAGGTAGCCCTTGAGGGGCCCTTCGGCGGCGGCCCGGTACGCGGCGTTCACCTCGTCCTTGGTCACCTCACGCTCCAGGTCGACCACCAGGTCGGTCACGGAGCCGTCGGGGACGGGCACCCGCATGGCCAGCCCGTCCAGCTTGCCTTTCAGCTCGGGCAGCACCAGCGCGGTGGCCTTGGCCGCCCCGGTCGTGGTCGGGATGATGTTCTGCGCCGCTGCCCGGGCCCGGCGCAGGTCCTTGTGCGGGAAGTCCAAGATGACCTGGTCGTTGGTGTAGGCGTGGATGGTGGTCATCATCCCCTTGACGATCCCGAAGCTGTCCAGCAGCACCTTGGCCAGCGGCGCCACGCAGTTCGTGGTGCAGGACGCGTTGGACAGGATGTGGTGCTCGGCCGGGTCGTACGCGTCGTCGTTGACCCCCATCACGATCGTGATGTCCTCGCCCTTGGCCGGCGCGGAGATGATGACCTTCTTGGCCCCGGCGTCGAGGTGCCCTCGTGCCGCGTCGGCGTTATTGAACTTGCCCGTGGACTCGAGCACGATGTCCACGCCCAGGTCGCGCCAGGGCAGCTGGGCTGGATTCCGCTCGGCCAGGAACTTGATCGTCTTGTCGCCGACCCGGATGGTGTCTCCCGATACGGACACGTCGAACGGCAAGGTGCCGAGCACGGTGTCGTACTTGAGCAGGTGCGCCATGGTCGCGATGTCGCCGAGGTCGTTCGCCGCCACGATCTCGATGCCGCGATCACCCTCGGACGCGTTGGCCGCACGCCAGAAGTTACGGCCGATCCGGCCGAACCCGTTGATTCCCACGCGAATTGTCACGATAACTGAATCTCCTTGTCGATCCCCGTGATCGGTAGGGGCGAAGGGCCTTCCAGGTAGTGACCTTCGCCGCACCGAGACTATCGGACGCCGCCCCTGGGGATCGCCGGGGGCGGCCCCACCCACCTTCCCATCCCGTCTCACTTGCGTACGGAGCCTGTCTGGGCCCTGTACCGGGCAGGCAGGCACAGACTCCTGAGGTCTAGACCTTATCAAAAGATACGTTCATTGATCCGAACGGACCGTGGCGCGAGCTTCCCTGGCCGGCCGGGGCGCTTGCACCATCGACCCGAACGGACCGCGGCGCCAGCGCCGGGCCCGACCGGGGCGTCCCCATGGGGGAGACTGGCCGTGGTGCGCCGCGGCGCATGTCGATTCCGGGCCGGGAAGTTCGTGTAGGAGGTGAGACGCTGGCCCGGTGCGATCGGGACCGGCCGACGCCCGCGTCTAGGAGGTCAAACATGAAGCAGTACCTGCTGAGCGTGTATCACCCCGAAGATGACATGCCTGCGCCCCAAATAGCAGAGAAGATCTCCCGCGACGTGCAGGCGCTGAACGCCGATCTTCAGTCCGCAGGCGCCTGGGTGTTCGCCGGGGGCCTGTTCCCCTCGAGCACGGCCACCGTGCTGCAGGTCCGGGGCGGCGACATCCTGGTCACCGACGGCCCGTTCGCGGAGGGCAAGGAGCACATCGGCGGCTTCTGGGTGATCAGGGCGGCCGATCTCGACGCCGCGCTCGAATGGGGCGAGAAAGCGACCCGGGCGTGCACCGTCCCGGTCGAGGTACGGCCGCTCCGGGAAGAGGCCGAGGACTGACCATGCCCGCACCGGCACCCGCCGACGTCGAGCGCGTGTTCCGCGAGGAATACGGTCGCGCGGTGGCCGTCCTGACCCGCGTCTTCGGCGACATCGACACCGCGGAAGACGCGGTCCAGGACGCGTTCGCCGAGGCGGCCAGGAGATGGCCGGAGGCCGGGCTGCCGCCCAGCCCGGCCGGATGGATCATCACCACCGCACGAAACCGGGCCATCGACCGGCTACGGCACGAGGCGGCCCGCGCGGATAAGCACGCCCAGGCGGCGCTGCTGCATGCCCGCAACGAACCGCTGGAGGCCTTGAGGGAGGGACCCGTGCGCGATGATCGGCTGCGGCTCATGTTCACCTGCTGCCACCCGGCGCTCGGCACCGGCGCCCAGGTCGCGCTGACGCTCCGGCTGCTCGGCGGGCTCACCACGGCGGAGATCGCGCACGCGTTCTTGGTGCCGGAGCCGACCATGGCCCAGCGGCTGGTCCGGGCCAAGGGCAAGATCCGGGACGCGGGGATCCCGTTCCGCATCCCCGCGGAGGCCGACCTGCCCGGGCGGCTGGCCGCGGTGCTCGCGGTCGTGTACCTGATCTTCAACGAGGGATACACGGCGAGTTCGGGAGACCGGCTATCCCGCGGCGACCTGTGCCTCGAGGCGATCAGGCTCGGGCGGCTGCTGGCCGAGCTCATGCCGGACGAGCCCGAGGTGATGGGCCTGCTCGCGCTGATGCTGCTCACCGAGTCGCGCCGGGCCGCGCGGACCGGCCCGGACGGCTCCCTGGTCCTGCTCGCCGACCAGGACCGGACCCGCTGGGACCGCGCGCTCATCGCCGAGGGGCAGGACCTGGTCCGCCGCTGCCTGCGGCGCGGTGCAAGGGTCCAGCCCGGCCCGTACCAGATCCAGGCGGCGATCAACGCCGTGCACAGCGACGCGCCGACGGCCTCCGCCACCGACTGGGGTCAGGTCCTCGAGCTGTATGACCAGCTCATGGTCGTCGCGCCGACCCCCGTGGTCGCGCTCAACCGCGCCGTCGCGGTGGCCGAGGTCGAAGGCCCGGCCGCCGCGCTCGCCGCCGTGGACGGCCTGGCCTCATCAAACCTGGACAGGTACTACCTGTTCCACGCCATCCGCGCCGACCTGCTGCGGCGCCTGGACCGCCCGGCCGAAGCCGCGGCCGCCTACGAGTCCGCGCTGACGCTGACGCAGAACCGGGCCGAACGCGCCTACATGACCGCGCGCCTAGCCGACCAGCGGACCGGACGCGCGAATATCGATGATCGTGGACAGTTACCACGGGATTTTGGCGGTAACTGTCCACGATGATGTCGGCAGGGGGGCGGGTGGGGTCGGGGGGCGGGTTAGGAGAGCATGTCGGCGGTCAGGCAGGCCTCGGTGGTCGGGATGCCCTGCTCGCTGGCGCGGCGGTCGGCCATGGCCAGCAGCCGGCGGATGCGGCCGGCGATGGCGTCCTTGGTGAGCGGCGGGCTGGCCAGCTGGCCCAGCTCCTCCAGGCTGGCCTGGCGGTGCGCCATCCGCAGCTGGCCCGCCATGGTCAGGTGCTGCGGGGCGTCCGGGCCGAGGATCTCCAGGGCCCGCTCTACCCGGGCCCCGGCCGCCACCGCGGCGCGGGCGCTGCGTCGCAGGTTCGCGTCGTCGAAGTTCGCCAGCCGGTTGGCCGTGGCCCGGACCTCGCGGCGCATCCGCCGTTCTTCCCAGGCCAGCACGGCCTCGTGCGCGCCGAGCCGGGTCAGCATGGCGCTGATCGCCTCGCCGTCCCTGATCACCACCCGGTCCACGCCGCGAACGTCGCGCGCCTTGGCGTGCACCTTCAGCCGCCTGGCCGCGCCGACCAGGGCGAGTGCCGCTTCGGACCCCGGGCAGGTGATTTCCAGGGCCATCGAGCGGCCCGGTTCGGTCAGCGAGCCGTGGGCGAGGAAGGCCCCGCGCCAGGCGGCCTCGCAGTCGCACGCAGCACCGGAGACCACCTGCCGGGGCAGGCCGCGCACCGGCCGCCCGTAGCTGTCGATCAGCCCGGCCTGGCGGGCCAGGCTCTCGCCGGCCTGGCCCTTGTCCACCCGCACCAGGTACCGGTTGCCCTTACGCAGGCCGCTCGGCGACAGCACGAGGAACTCGGCCGGGTGCCCGAACACCTCGGTGATGTTCGCCCGCAGCCGGCGTGCGGCCGCCCCGGTGTCGAGTTCGGCCTCGATCACCACCCGGCCCTCGGCCAGGTGCAGCCCGCCGGCGAATCTGAGCAGCGTGGAGACCTCTGCCTTACGGCAGCAGGGCTTGATTACCTGGACCCGGCTGAGCTCGTCCTTTACCACGCCGGTCATCGCCATGCGCCGTCACTCCCCCTTAACTGTGCTGGGCGGTCAGGTCCGGGCCCGCGAGGATCTGCGCGCAGGCCTCGGCTAGCAGCTTCGGATCGTGGCACGGGGTGCCGTCGGCGGCGGGTACGTCGGCCATGACCAGCCGGGCCCCGAGCATGCTCGCCGCCTTCTCCAGATCCGCCAGGTTAGCGGTACCCGCGGCCTCGGTGTCCGCGAGGACTACGTCCACAGTAAGCGCGGGCGGGTGCCCGGCGAGGACTTCCAGGTGCCTATGCGGAGAAAAGCCTTCGGTCTCCCCCGGCTGCGGCGCCAGGTTGAGGACCACCAGTCGCCGGGCGGCAGTGGCGTGCCCGAGCGCCACCGTCCGGAGGCCGGTCACCAGCGGCTCACTCGCGCCCCAGGTCCCGGTGGACCACTTGCACATCTGCCCCCGCGTCCGCGATGCGCGCCGCCAGCTCGTCGGCCATCGCCACGCTGCGGTGCTTGCCGCCGGTGCAGCCGACCGCGAGGGTGACGAACCGCTTGCCCTCGCGCTCGTACCCGGGCAGCACGACCCGGAGCAGCTCCGCGTAGTGGCGCAGGAAGTCCTGGGCGCCGGGCCGGGACAGGATGTACTCGCGGGCCGGCTCGTCCTTTCCCGTCATCGGGGCGAGCTCGGCGATCCAGTGCGGGTTCGGCAGGAAACGGCAGTCCGCCACCAGGTCGGCGTCCACCGGCAGGCCGTACTTGTAGCCGAACGAGACGATGCTCAGCCGCAGCCCGGCCGCCGTGCCGCCGCCGAAGAAGTCCCGCATCCGGGCCCGGAGCTCGTGCACGTTGAGCCGGGACGTGTCGAGGACCAGATCGGCGTCGCCGCGGACCTCGCGCAGCAGCTCGCGCTCGGCCGCGATGCCGTCCGTGACCCGTCCGGTGCCCTGCAGCGGGTGCGGCCGCCGTTCGCTGTCGAACCTGCGCACGAGCGTGTCGTCGGCCGCCTCGAGGTACACCACGCGCGCGGACGCCCGGCGTACGCCCAGGTCGCTGATGGCCGACTTCAGGTCGGTGCTGAACGCGCGGCTGCGCACGTCGACGACCGCGGCCATCTTGGTGACCGCGCCGTTGGACCTGGCCGCGAGGTCCACCATCGTGGGCAGCAGGCCGGGCGGCAGGTTGTCGACCACGAACCAGCCCAGGTCCTCGAGCGACTTGGCCGCGGTAGACCGCCCCGCCCCGGACAAGCCGGTGATGACAACGATGTCGGCCGGATCCTCAGCCGGTCTCATGATGCTCTCCTGCTTGGTTGGAACCGAGGGCGGCGGCGATCGTGGCGGCCAGGCCCGGGCCGATTCCGGGGACCGCCGCGATCTCCTCCGCGCTCGCTGCGCTGAGCTTACGCACCGAGCCGAAGTGCTTGAGCAGCGTGGTGCGCCGGGCCGGGCCGAGTCCCGGCACGTCGTCGAGCACGCTCGCGGTGGCCGCCTTGCCCCGCTTCTGGCGGTGGTAGGCGATGGCGAACCGGTGCGCCTCGTCCCGCACTCGCTGCAGCAGGTACAGTCCCTCGCTGCTGCGCGGCAGGATGACGGGGTACTCCTCGCCAGGAAGCCACACTTCCTCGAGCCGTTTGGCCAGGCCGCACACGGCGACGTCGTCGATGCCGAGCTCGGCCAGGGCTCGCGCCGCGGCGTCGGCCTGGAGCGGGCCGCCGTCGACGACGACCAGGTTGGGCGGGTAAGCGAATTTCTTCTGCGCGGTCACCACCGACCGTTCGGCAGAAGGATCTTGGTCTTCGGCGGCCTCCGGGTCGCCGAGAGTGTCCAGCTCGCCGGTCTTCTCGCGTTCGGCCAGGTAGCGGCGGAACCGGCGGGTGATCACCTCGTGAATCGCGGAGATGTCGTCGGTGCCGCTGGCGCCCTTGATCGCGAACCTGCGGTACTCGCTCTTGCGGGCCAGGCCGTCCTCGAACACGACCATGGACGCGACCACGTGCGTGCCCTGCAGGTTCGAGACGTCGTAGCACTCGATCCGCAGCGGGGCGTCCTCGAGGCCGAGCCCGTCCTGGATCTCGTTCAGCGCCTTGCTCCGGGTGGTCAGGTCGCTGGCGCGGCGGGTCTTGTGCAGGGCGAGCGTCTCGCCGGCGTTGCGGGCCACGGTCTCGAGCAGGGCCTTCTTGTCGCCACGCCGCGGCACCCGCAGTCTGACCGGCCCGCCGCGACGCTCGGCCAGCCACTGCGTCATCGTGTCCGGGTCCGGCGGCAGCTCCGGCACCAGGATCTCGCGGGGCATGCCCGCGTTGACCGCCTCGGCCTCGGCCGGGGCGTCCCCGTAGACCTGGCCGAGGAAGACTTCCACCAGGCTGGCGGGCGTGGTCTCCTCCACCTTGTCCACGACCCAGCCGCGCTGCCCGCGGACCCGGCCGCCGCGCACGTAGAACACCTGGACCGCCGCCTCGAGCTGATCCTCGGCCAGCGCGATCACGTCGCAGTCCGTGCCGTCGCCGAGCACCACCGCCTGCTTCTCGACCGCGCGCTCGAGCGCCCTCAGGTCGTCGCGGAGCCGCGCCGCGCGCTCGAACTCCTCCTCGTTGGCCGCCTGCCTCATTTCGGCCTCGAGACGGCTGGCGAACCGGCTGGTCTGCCCGGCCATGAAATCGCAGAAGTCCTCGGCCAGAGCGCGGTGGTCCTCCTCGCTGATCCGCTTGACGCACGGCGCGGAGCACTTGCCGATGTAGCCGAGCAGGCAGGGCCGGCCGATCTGGCCCGACCGCTTGAACACCCCGGCCGAGCAGGTGCGCACCGGGAACACCCGCAGCAGCGTGTCCACCGTGTCGCGGATGGCCCAGGCGTGGCTGTACGGGCCGAAGTACCTGGTGCCCTTCCGCTTGGCGCCGCGCATCACCATGACCCGCGGGTACTGCTCGCCCATGGTGACGGCCAGGTACGGGTAGCTCTTGTCGTCGCGGTACCTGATGTTGAACCTCGGGTCGAACTCCTTGATCCAGGAGTACTCCAGCTGGAGCGCCTCGACCTCGGTGCCGACCACGGTCCAGTCCACCCCGGCCGCGGTGGTCAGCATGGCCTGGGTGCGCGGGTGCAGGCCGGCGAAGTCGGCGAAGTAGGAGTTCAGCCGCTGGCGCAGGGATTTCGCCTTGCCGACGTAGATCACCCGGCCGCGCTGGTCGCGGAACCGGTAGACGCCGGGGGACTCGGGAATCTCGCCCGGCGCCGGGCGGTAGGCTCCGGGTCCGCGCGGATCTGCCACGAAGCAACTTTACGCTCCCGGCGGTCTGACATATTCCGGCTCCGGCCGGCCACGATGGCTGTTGGTCCTAACAGGTTCGCCTTCTGGCCGGCGACGATAGGTTCCGTGCGTACCTCCTTTGCCGTGGCCGGGCGGCTGGCCGTCCGCTTCCGCTGGGCGATCGTGCTGGCCTGGGCGGCCGGCACGGTCGCGGCCATGGTGCTGCTCCCGTCGCTGTCCAGCGTGACGCAGAGCGACAACACCTCGTTCCTGCCCGCCAGCGCGCCCAGCGAGCAGGCAGCTCAGCTGGCCTCGCCGGTGCAGGGGGCGTCGCTGACCGCGGTCACGGTGGTGGCCGCCCGGGCCGGCGGGCCCCTCGACGGGGCCGACCAGGGCGCCATCGCCCGGCTGGCCGGGGCGCTGTCGCGGGTGGCCAAGGTGACCTCGGTGCGGGACGCCGGGCAGTCCGCCGACGGCCGGGCCGAGCGGCTGACGGTGCTGGCCGCGCTGGCCCAGTCCGGCGGGCTGGCTACCTCCCAGCAGGCCAGCCTGGTGGCCGGCCTGCGGGACGTCACCCGGGCCACGGCGCTGCCGGCCGGGCTGGCGGCGCATACCGCCGGGCCGGTGGCCACCAGGGTGGACAACAACGCGACCACGACCAAGACCGGCAGCCAGGTCCAGTGGTTCTCGATCATCTTCGTGATCGCCCTGCTCATGGCGGTGTTCCGGTCGGCCCTGGCGCCGCTGATCGCCGTGCTGCCCGCCCTCGTGGTGGTGCTGGTCGCCGAGCGGCTGACCGCCGAGGCCGCAGTGCACGGACTGGGCGTGTCGCAGATCGCCTCGCTGCTGCTGATCGTGCTGGTTCTCGGCGCTGGCACCGACTACGCGCTGTTCTTGATGTTCCGGGTGCGGGAGGAGATGCGGGCCGGGCTGGCCTGCCACGAGGCGATCGTGCTCGGGGTGGCGCGGGTCGGGGAGACCATCACGTTCTCCGCGGGCATCCTCATCGCCGCGCTGCTGTCGCTGGCCGCCGCCTCCTTCAGCCTCTACTCGGGCCTGGCCGCCCCGCTGGCCATCGCGATCGGGCTGATGCTCATCGCGGGCCTCACCTTGCTGCCCGCGCTGCTGGCGATCTGCGGCCCGGTGGCGTTCTGGCCGTCCTCGGTCCGGCCGGGCGGCGGACGGGCCGGGTGGTGGGGACCGGTGTGCGCCAGGATCGTGCGCCGACCGGTGGCCACCCTGGTCGCCGGGCTGGTCGTCTTCGGCGGGCTCGCGGTGGTCTCGTTTGGCTACCTGGCTTCCGGGTTCGGCGGGGCGGCGACCGCGCCGGCGGGCAGCGACTCCGCGCTCGGTGACGCGGCGCTGACCACGCACTTCCCGCAAGCGGCGGCCAACCCGACCGTCATCGTGCTCCGGCTGGCCCAGCCGGCCTGGGCCGTCGTGGGCCGGGTAGGCGCAGCCGAGCGGCAACTGGCCGCCGACCCGCAGTTCACCGCGGTGTCCGGGCCCTTGGACGCCAACGGCACGCCGCTGACCCCGGCGCAGTACGCCGCGCTGCACGCCGCCTACGGCCCGCCGCGCGCGCTGACCGCCGTGGCCGCGGCGGGTATCCCGCAGGCCAACCTGGCGGCGTATGAGTCCTACCGGGCCAGCGGGTCGTACGTGAGCGCGGACGGGCGCACGATCTCGCTCGCGACCTCGCTGGCGGCCGGGAGCCCCAGCACGACCGCGGCG
>Ga0306920_100013525_pt1 | contig 11124 bp, 8 predicted proteins | sample flu12Cox44000170_FD_204666 | JGI IMG/M metagenome (GOLD analysis project Ga0306920, IMG submission 204666) | Lab enrichment of tropical soil microbial communities from Luquillo Experimental Forest, Puerto Rico - flux4day.12C.oxic.44.000.170 (v2)... | ecosystem: Environmental > Terrestrial >...
CCAACCCCCGACCTCTCCGAGCAAGGCACAGGGGAGCCACCGCGGCTGGCGCCCGTTTCATCGGCGCGCGAACGCACTTCGCGCGCCCCTGCGTGGGCATGAGGAGACTAGTGATGCGGGCTCTCCTTGAACTGGGGCAGCGTCTCGTAGGAGTGGAAGGCCGGTGGGGAGGGCAGCTGCCACTCGAGCGTGGTCGCGCCGGCCCCCCAGGGATTGTTCGCCGCCCTGTGACGGGAGCCGAAGTAGGCATAGAGCATGCTGAACACAAAGATGATGGTGCCGGCGGCGGTGATGTAGGAGCCGACCGAGGACCACCAGTTCCAGTAGGCGAAGGCTTCGGGATAGTCGACGTAGCGCCGCGGCATGCCGGCGAGGCCCAAGAAGTGCTGCGGGAAGAACAGCACGTTGGCGCCGATGAAGGTGAGCCAGAAGTGCAGCTTGCCGAGCGCTTCACTGTACATGTAGCCGGTCATCTTCGGGAACCAATAGTACCAGCCCGCGAAGATCGTGAACACGGCGCCCAGCGATAGCACGTAATGGAAATGCGCCACCACGTAGTAGGTGTCGTGGAAGGCGCGGTCGACGCCGGCGTTGGCCAGCATGACTCCGGTGACGCCGCCCACGGTGAAGAGGAAGATGAAGCCCAGCGCCCACAGCATCGGCACGCGGGACTGGATGGAGCCGCCCCACATGGTGGCGATCCAGGAAAAGATTTTCACGCCCGTCGGCACCGCGATCACCATGGTGGCGAACACGAAGTAGGCCTGCGCGTCCACGCCCATGCCGGACGTGTACATGTGGTGGGCCCAGACGATGAAGCCGACGAAGCCGATCGCCACCATGGCGTAGGCCATGCCGAGGTAGCCGAACACCGGCTTGTTGGCGAACGTTGACACGACGTGGCTGACCATGCCGAAGCCCGGCAGGATGAGAATGTAGACCTCCGGGTGACCGAAGAACCAGAACAGATGCTGGTAGAGCAGCGGATCGCCGCCGCCGGCCGCAGTGAAGAAGGTGGTGCCGAAGTTGCGGTCGGTCAGCAGCATGGTGATGGCGCCCGCCAGAACCGGCAGCGACAACAGCAGCAAAAATGCCGTGACGAGCACGCTCCAGACGAACAGCGGCATCTTGTGCAGCGTCATGCCGGCTGCGCGCATGTTGAAGATGGTGGTGATGAAGTTGATGGCGCCGAGGATCGAGGACGCGCCGGCAAGGTGCAGCGACAAGATGGCGAAATCCATGGCTGGGCCAGGATGGCCCTGGGTCGACAAGGGCGCGTAGACCGTCCAGCCGGCGCCGACGCCGTTCATGCCGGCGGGACCCTCGACGAACATGGAGGTCAAGAGCAGAGTGAAGGAGGCCGGCAGCAGCCAGAACGAGATGTTGTTCATGCGCGGGAACGCCATGTCCGGCGCGCCGATCATGAGCGGCACGAACCAGTTGCCGAAGCCACCGATCATGGCCGGCATCACCATGAAGAACACCATGATGAGGCCGTGGCCCGTGATGAATACGTTGAACATGTGGCCGTTGGCGAAGTACTGCAGCCCCGGCTCCTGCAGCTCCATGCGCATCATCACAGACAGGAAGCCGCCCACCAGCCCGCCCATGATGGCGAACAGCAGATACATGGTGCCGATGTCTTTGTGGTTGGTGGAGTTGAGCCAGCGCCAGATGCCGTACGGCGTGTGGGCGTGGTCGCTTCCGGGTGCGTGATCTACGTGCGCTTTGCTTGCCATCTCGCTTGCCTTCGTATTCGCACTCGCGCTGCTATTTCTATTGCATTCGCTTCAGGCACCTGTCGGTCAGGCACGGCGCTCGAACCTAGCGCCCCTATAGCGGCCTGGCATCGCCCGCGATCTTGGTTTGGTCGGGGAGGTCGACTGCAATTGCGCGGATGATCTCCTTGGCCTTCTTCTTGTCGCGCGCCTTCAGCGCCGCCGCCCAGTCGTTGAATGTCTGCTGCTTCACCACGCGTACGGCGATCGGCATGAAGGCGTGGTCTTTGCCGCAGAGCTCCGAACACTGGCCGAAGTAGATGCCTTCCTTCTCGGCCTTGAACCACGTGGCCGTGATGCGGCCGGGCACGGCATCGACTTTGGAGCCAAACGAGGGGATGGTCCAGTTGTGGATCACGTCGCTGGAGGTGATGAGCACGTGCACCACCTTGTCGACGGGGACCAAGATTTCGTTGTCCACCGCGAGGTTGTGCGGCACCTGCCAGGCGGGAATGCCCGACTTGATCACGTCCTGGCGCTCATTGTCCTGCAGCATCACCGAGTCGACGGTGAGGCCCTGATCCGGATACTCGTGCGTCCAGTTCCATGCATGCGCGGTGGCCTTGATGGTGAGATCCGGCGCTGGGAACGTGTACTGGAAGTAGAGCAGCTTAAATGAGGGGATGGCGATCGCGACCAGGATCAGGACCGGGATCACGGTCCACAGCACTTCAAGGAGCGTGTTGTGCGTGGTGCGCGAGGGCGTCGGGTTGCGCGCCTCGCTGAAGCGCCAAACGACGTAGAGCAGCAGTCCCAGCACGAAGGCCGCGATGCAGAAAATGATCACGTTGACGTAGTCGTGCACCCAGTGGATGTCGTGCGCGACCGGGGTGACGGCTTCCTGAAAGCCGATCTGCTTGTAGGAGGGCTGACCCGAGCCCGCCCACGCCGACGCCGCGAGCAGACCCCCACCGAGCCCTGCCGAGAGGCCGGCGGGAACCCAATTCCTCAGGCACCGCCCCGTCATGAAGATCGCTCCCAAAAAGTCCTGGTTCCCATGCCGAGTTCACACGCCGCGTTCATGCGCTGAGTTCTCGTGTTGGGTTCGCATGCCGAGGTGAGCCGTGCCGAGCTGAGCCATGCCGAGTTGAGTTCACACCCCTGCCGAGCGCATGCCAAGAGCCCGTCCTGGGCGGCTCAGCCCATCTCTTCAGGGCCGCGTTCGCCTTATCCTAACAACTCGCCCCGGCCTCCCCAATGCGTCGCCAATGCGTCGCCTGCTCCTCGGCCCAATCCAGCGGGGGAGAGTGCTCTTAACTGCACCAAGCACGACGGAGAATAGGGACTCAAGGGCGGCCCGCTGCGGCATTTCCACGCGTGAAGCCGCTGCAGGGGGGCGGCATCTTCGCCCGTTCCCCGCGCGCGAGCGCGCGGGCTCGCGGCGCAGCTGCAACTTCCTCTGCCGGCGCCGTGCGTGGCGCAATTTGGCCGGATTTATGGGTGAGATCGGCAGCGGGCACTCTCGCTTCACATCTTTGCGCGCCCTCGGCAAGGCGCGCGCTCAGACGGGCACGCTCAGACGGGCACGCACAGACGGGCACGCTCAGACGGGTAGAAGTCAGGTCGCGATCCCAGCGAAGGATCGCCTTCTGCGCCGGGGCAAGGGAAGGCAACGTTGGTCCTCACCCCATCAGCAAAGGGCTACACCAAGCTCCTATCCGCCCTGCGGTTGGTGGCCCTCGCGTTCTCAGCCGCGTTGATGTTGCCTGCCGCATCCGCTGCCGCCCAGGCCCCCGAGGGTGGCACCGTCAAGGCCCAGCATGGCGATTGGCAGGTGGTCTGCAGGCCGCCCCCGCCCGGCGCCAAGAACGAGGTGTGCGCCCTGGTCCAGAGTGTCACGGCGGAGGACCGCAACAACATCGGCCTCACCGTCTATTTTCAGAAGTTCTCCGACGGCAAGCGCGTGCTGCGGGTGTTCGCGCCTCTGGGCGTGCTGCTGCCGCCCGGCTTGGGCCTCAAGATCGACGACAAGGACGTGGGCCACGCGCCGTTCGTGCGCTGCCATAACTTTGCCTGCTACGCGCAGGTGGTTGCGGAGCCGGCGCTCATCGAGCAGCTGAAGACCGGCAAGACCGCGGTCTTCATTATCTTCCAGACGGAGGAGGCGGGCATCGGCATTCCGATCTCGCTGGCTGGCTTCGGTCAGGCGCTCGCCGCCCTGCAGTGATGAAGGGCGCGGCGGCGCCTTGCGCGCGTCCAGGGGCGACTGGGTTTCACCCCCAAGGTTGGAGCCTCCCGCGCAAGCCCCGCACTGCCGTTCTGTGACGCGCGTCATCCTCGCCATTTCGCCACTTTGTGCCGCTAGCACGAGGACCAGCCGGGGCAGGCGTGCCGAACAAGTGGCAAGAAGACAAGAATGACGGCCGTCGACGCCAGGTGCAATCGCACTATGCAGCAGGAGGACGCCGAGGGCCGCCGGCAACGGCGGCTTGAGGCCTTTCATCCCTCGTATCGGCGCTACGTTGCCTCCCTCACGTGCTGCTCGGGCGAGCTTGAGGATCTGGCCGATACATTTCCGGCGCTGCTGTTCGCGCTGGTGAGCGGCTATGGCACGGCTGAGTCGCGCGAGCGCGCCTTCGAGCTGGTCGCGGCGGGCGCGTCGCTGCGCCAGGCGGCCGACGCCTTGGGGCTCGCCCGTTGGCTGCGCCGGCTGCCGGCCAGCGCGTTCACGGATCCCTTGCCCACCTTCCCGCTCGATGGCGACTTCTGCCTGCACATTGCCAACCTGATCCCGCGCGAGGAACGCCTCCTGCCCGTCTGGCTGTCGCGCGTGACCCATGCCTTGGAGACTGCGGGCAGTGTTTATGCGCTCTGGCTCGCCCGCCAGCACGACCTCGCGGGTCCGCCCGAAGACCTCTTTGCGTTCATGGCGGCGTGGGCTTGGTTCAGCGGCCGCCCGGGCTTGCTGGGCAACCGGCTGCTGCGCCGGCCGTGGACCGCCGAAATGAGCTTTAAGCGGGCGCGCGAGGAGCTGGCAACATGGCGCCAGCGGTTGCGGCTAATCGAATGCCTGGGACCCGGCATCGACACGCCATGGCTTGCCGACGCCAGGGCAGGCGGGTTCGACTTTGTGGCGCTGCGCACGGTCGAGGATTTCATCGCCGAAAGCGAGGCGCTGGAGAACTGCCTTGACCAGTATGCCGACCAGCTGAACACGGGGCTCACTGCCGTCTTCTCCATCCGCAAAGGCGCGCGGCGTGTCGCCTGTGTGGAGATCGGGCTGCACGATGAGGAGGTAAGCATGCCCAACATCGTGCAGCTGCGCGGGGCGCGCAACCGCAGGGCGTCACCGGAGATCTGGCAGGCGACCTACAGCTGGCTCGGTGGCCAGCGCCTCTCACCGCTTATGCCGTTGCGCCATGCGCCCAAGCCCATGCAACGCATCGCGGCACGCCGGCAGCTGTGGAGCCCATATCTGGCCATACTGGATGGCACGCGCCATGCGGGGGCCTTCTGCCGCATAGTGCTCAACCCGACCCGGGCGCCGGCGCTCGATCCTCGCCGGACGCCGCTCCTGCCGCTGCGGCACAACGGCACGCGCGCAGCAGCTGGCCTGCGCGAGCGCACCTGAGCCCCGCGGCGGGGAGCCCCGCGGCGGTGAGATATGCGCCCTTCGCCCCCTTTGGGGTGAGGACGAGGGGGCAAACGGCCGTCCAATCCGCGCCCCGAGTTTTGTCCCTCGCCGAACCTGGTCTTGTGCGCGGCAGAGCTTTCGCATGGCAGCTTGTGCGAGGTATGCACGTTGACAGGGCGGGGGGCACATACTTCAGATTGATCGCACAGACCGGGCCCATACGTCTGGCTCGCGTCGCAAGCTTTCGCCAGCCGGGAGGAGAGCAATTCACATGGCAAAGGCGAACGAGATTACGGGCGGCGAGGCGATGGCCCGCATGCTCAAGGCCTTCAACGCCGGTCCAATGTTCGGCATGGGTGGGTTCCAGCTGCTGGCCTTCTACGACGCGGCGCGGCGGCTGGCGCTCGATCACCACCTCATCAACGACGAGCGCTGCGGTGCCTTCGCGGCGGATGCCTACGCCAAGGTGTCGGGGCGCGTCGGGCTGATCGATGCGACGCTGGGCCCCGGGGCCACCAACCTCGCCACCGGCCTGGTGGAGGCGCTCAATGCCGGCACGCCGGTGGTGGCCTTCATCGGCGACAGCAATCGTCTGCATGCGGGCAAAAACATGACGCAGGAGGCGCGGCAGGCCGAAATCCTGCGGCCAGCGTGCAAGGAATTGCTGCGCATCGAGGATGGCTCGCGCATTCCCGAGCTAATCCGCCGGGCCTTCCAGGTGGCCACCAGTGGCCGCCCAGGCCCGGTGGTGGTGGCGGTGCCGGAGGACGTGTGCCACGGCACGATTCCGTTCAACGAGGAAGAGTTCGCGGTCGATAGGCGCTGGGAGGCGGCGCCCTCGCTCCGCTGCCGCCCGGCCAGCGACGATGTCGCGCGCGCCGCCCGGCTGCTCGCCGAAGCGAAGCGGCCGATGCTGCTCTGCGGCGGCGGTGTGCACATCTCGCAGGCGGCCGAAGAGGTTAGCGCATTTGCCCGCGCGCAGGCCATTCCGGTCGCCCACACCATGACCGGCAAGGGCGCAATCGCCTGCACCGATCCGTTGAGCGCGGGCCTCTTCGGCCGCTATGACCGCATTGCCAACGCGCTGATCGAGGAAGCGGACGTCCTGCTGGTGGCGGGCTGCAAGCTGGGCGAGATCGCCACCAAACGCTTCGCCATCCCCAAGCCGGGCAAGCCTGTCATCCACCTCGACATCCTGGCCGAGGAGTTCGGCCGCACCTACCGGCCGGCGGTGGTCCTGTGGGGCGACGTACGCGAGGGCATCCGCGATCTGGCCTCGGCGCTCGCTGACGATGCCAAACGGCGAGTGTCCGAGCGCGCCGACTGGGGTGCGGGCGTGAGCCAGCGCATGGCGGCCTGGCGGGCCGGCGTCAAGGAGCGGCTCACCTCCGCCGAGACGCCCATCAACGTGGCGCGCCTAATCAACGAGCTCAACGGTGCCATGCCTGCCGACGGCGTCCTGGTGGCCGACGGCGGCTTTGCCGCGCACTGGGCGGGGCTCATCTATGACACCAAACGGCCGGGGCGTGGCTTCGTACCGGACCGCGGCTTCGCCTCCATCGGCTATGGGTTGCCGGGCGCCATCGGCGCGACGCTGGCCGGCAAGGGCCGGCCGGTGGTGTCGCTCACCGGCGATGGGGGATTTAACATGTCGTTGGGTGACCTCGAGACGGCGCGGCGCATGCAACTGTCCTTTGCCATCGTCGTCTTCAACAATGGCGCGTCGGGCTATGTGAAGGCGCTGCAGCACCTGATGTACGGGGCCGGGGCCTACCAGTCTTCCGACCTGGCCGAGACCAACTATGCACGGGTGGCGCAGGCGATGGGCTGTACCGGCATCCGCGTGGAAGATCCGGGCGAGCTGGCGGGCGCATTCCGCGATGGGCTGGTCGCCCGGGACGGCCCGGTGGTGATCGATGTGCTTGTTACCCGCGATCCGGCCAGGATGCTGCCGGCCGTGGACAACCGCACGGTTGAGGCGAAGAAGGGCGATCGGGTAGCCTAGCGCCTCTTTAGATGAAAGGGGACCCTGGCGAGAGGGCCCCCGGATGCGCCGGCGTCGGCGACGCCATGCGCTCATGCGCTACGGGTTCAGCGCGCCGGCTGCTCCGTTGCCGGGCCGCCGAGCTTCAGTGGCACATATTCTTCGCGACGGCACGCGGCGAGCGCCACAACGGCGCACAGGAGTGTCACGACAGCGATTTTCTTGCTCTGCACGGTACAACCTCCGCCTAACTACTCTGACAAGCTGCATTGTGCCCGATGCTCCTAAACGCCCAAGGCTCCATTGCGATCCGCGGCCTCAAATCTGTTGATAAAGCAAGAATGCCACGTGATCTTCCCCTCCGAAGCGGCGCGATTCTACCGCCGGTTGCCGCGATGATGGTTTCTCTCGGCGATCGACCGAGCGGTTCGATGAGGCAGGGGATTGCCCGCCTTGCAGCTGGGTGTCAGCCGCCCCAGGTGCAGCGCATGCGCTGGCAGACGCGCTGTGTGCCCTCGAGGATGCAGCGGGCGGGGACGAAACGGCACACGCGGCAGGTGAAGGCCGACAGGCAGCCGCGGTAGGCGCCGCTGCGCCCGAAATTGCAGCTGCGAACCACCTGGCAGTCGCGGCCGACATTGAGACCGGCGGGCTGCGCTCCCACGCCTGGAGCCGCCACGACGGCTGCGCCGCCGGCGATCAGCGCCAACAGGCAGATGCGCAGCGTTCTCATGGCGATGCGCCTCGAAACTGCAGTGCCGAGAACTAACGTCGGTGAAGACGGGCCCGGCTGCAACATCTGGGGTTGGCATTCCCCCAGTTGGCAGAACAACTGTGCCCCGCAGGCCACGCTTGGTCCCTGGCCTTTGCCGATGTTGTTGTTATTCGGCGCGGGATCCGGGCCAGATAGGAACGTCCCCCGCTCCGGACCGCGATAGACGGGGGTGGCAAGCCGGTTGCGATCGATGCCGGAGGTGGCCGCTAAGGGAGCCCGCGGTTTCGCGCCAGCGCGCCCCCTGCCGACAGGATCGGTCAAGCAATCGGCGACCCTAGCGGGTCTCGTCGGGGGCGCGGTGGTAGACGTCGTCGCTGCGGACGATGTCGTCCTCCCCCAGGTAGCTGCCGATCTGCACTTCGATGATCTCGAGCGGCGTCTTGCCTGGGTTCTCGAGGCGATGCCATTGGGTGGCGACGATATAGACGGACTCGTTCTCGCGCACGAGCCTCTCCTCCCCGCCGATCGACACCTTGGCCGTGCCGTGCACCACCACCCAGTGCTCGGAGCGATGATGGTGCATCTGCATGGAGAGCATGGCGCCCGGCTTGACGTGCAACAGCTTCACCTGGAAGCGCGGCCCCAGGCTCAGGGTTTCGAAATACCCCCATGGCCGATAGCTCTTCAGGTGTTGAGCCTGCTCCTTGCGGCCGCCCTGCTTGAGGCGGGCGACGATGCCGGACACCTCCTGGGCCCGCGCGCGGTCGGCGACGAGTAGCGCATCGGGCGTATCGACGATGACGAGATTCTGCACCCCGAGGGTGGCGATGAGTGCCCGTTCGGAATGGATGTAGGAGTTGGTGGTTTCCTCGAGCAGCGCCTCACCCTGCACCGCGTTGCCGCCCCCGTCATGGGAGCTCAGCTCCCAGAGCGACGACCAGGAGCCGACGTCGCTCCAGCCGATGTCGACCGGCAGCACGGCGGCGGAGGCGGTGCGCTCCATCACGGCGTAGTCGATCGAGGTTGCGGGCGCGCGGGCGAACGCCTTGGCGTCGAGGCGCAGAAAGCCCAAATCTTCGTGCGCGTCGGCCAATGCTTGGCGGGCGGCGCTCAGAATGGAGGGCTCCAGGCGCGCGAGTTCGTCGAGGAAGGCGCGCGCCGCGAAAACGAAGATGCCGCTGTTCCAGAAGTAGGTGCCGGCGTCCAGATAGCCCGCCGCGGTCTGGCGATCGGGTTTCTCCGTGAACGCATCGACCGCATAGGCGCCTGCAAAGCCCGCCAGCGGAGCGCCGCGGCGGATGTAGCCGTAGCCGATATGGGGAACGCTGGGCGCGATGCCGAAGAGCACGAGCTTGCCGGTGCGCGCTACCTGGGCGGCGCGCTCGACCGCAGCAACGAAGCCTGGCTCATCCTTGATGACGTGGTCGGACGGCATCACCGTGAGGATACCTGACGGGTCTTGGCGCGCGACAAGGAGAGCGGCGACGGCAGCCGCCGGCGCGGTGTTGCGTGCCACCGGCTCGAGCACGACGGCGGCAGGGTGTACGCCAGCGCGTTCGGCCTCGTCCTTGACGAGGAAGCGGTGATCGTTGTTGCAGACGATGATGGGTTCGGCAAAGCCCGCCTCGCTGCCGAGCCGCTTCAAGGCAGCGGCAAGAAAGCTCGACGTCTGGGCGTCGAAAAAGCGGATGAACTGCTTGGGGTACATCCCGCGCGAGAGGGGCCACAGGCGCGTACCAGAACCGCCCGAAAGTATCACCGGAAAAATCGCGCCCATGGGAGCTGGCCTTGCACTGCGGACGCGCAGCATTAGCAGCGCGCGCCCGTTGGCTCAAGGAGCCGGACGCATGTCCTGCCAACATGATAAAGAGACGGGCGAGCGCGCCCACCTGACGTTTCGGCATTCCCCGAAACGCTGCGAGCGATGGCTCCCCTATGGTTTCAAATCACCGGCTGCCTGTCAGCGACTTTTGTCGAGCACGTCGAAGGGAGGCACTGGCCAAAATCGATGCATAGGAGGGCCATATGGCGGACGTGAACGGCTCGAAGGATGCTTTGGTGGTGACGGCATTTTGGGAGGCCAACCAGGGAGAGGAAGATGCGGTGGCGGCGATCCTGTCGCGCTTCGCGATAAAGGCCCAGCAGGAGCCCGGGGTGGAAAGCTTCGCCATCCACCGCTCGCGCGCCGAGCCCGCGAAGTTCTTCTTCTATGAGGTCTTCAAGGATGAGGCTGCGTTCGCGGCCCACCAGCAGACGCCGCATTTCCAGAGGCTCATCGCCGGAGAGGCGCTGCCCAAACTCGCCAGGCGCGAGCGCGCCCAGTAGGCGTTCCTGCGCTAGGCCGGCGAGCCGAAGGCGATGGTGCGGCGGGCGGCGGGGCAGCCGTCCAGGACCGGCGCGAGGGTCGGCGCCGTCGAGGATTTTACCCCGTCAGCCGGTCGATGGTGTGGGCGTCGGCGACCTGCTTTATCCTGACCAATGAGATCCTGACCAATGAGGTGCCCATGGCACCGGGCGCGGGCAGGCGCGTCGCCCGCCGAGGCGCTTGCCCCGGCGGGCAGCCTCCATACAAGTGCCGCTCGATCGCCTGCTCTTGCCGGGCACCAGCCCCCGCTGTAGCGACGATGGCGACGGGCTTGCCGCCACCGTTGCAGGCGATGCCGGGGCCGGCAGCCAGCTTCCGCGGCTCGCCGACGAGGCCGAGCTCGCCAATCCCGACCTTCCGTTGGCCGGCACCCCTGTGAACGGCCGCTCAGGGTTGATTGCGGACGGCAGGAATGTGTAACTGTCGGTGGCTACAACCCGCGTTGCAGCCATTGGGGGGGCTTGCAGTAAAGGAGACCCAACGATGACGCTTCGCATCGGAGACACCGCACCGGATTTCGAGGCCGACACCACCACCGGCCGCATCAAGCTCCACGACTGGATTGGGACTTCCTGGGCGGTGCTGTTCTCGCATCCAAAGGACTTCACACCGGTGTGCACCACCGAGCTCGGCTACATGGCCAAGATCAAGCCAGAGTTCGACAGGCGCAACGTGAAAATCATCGGCATTTCCGTCGATCCCATCGAC
>Ga0306920_100013526_pt1 | contig 11124 bp, 8 predicted proteins | sample flu12Cox44000170_FD_204666 | JGI IMG/M metagenome (GOLD analysis project Ga0306920, IMG submission 204666) | Lab enrichment of tropical soil microbial communities from Luquillo Experimental Forest, Puerto Rico - flux4day.12C.oxic.44.000.170 (v2)... | ecosystem: Environmental > Terrestrial >...
CCCGGCAAACCACGGTTTGACCGTATGCTGGTCCGAGGAAGCGACATCGGTCAGATGGCTGCCGAGCAGCGAGCGGAGGTGGCTGTCGATCAGCTCGTTGGCCACGGTGTCCTCATGCCGCTCTCCGGTGATCAGCAAAGTCCCGCCCGAGCCGACAGCGACAGCCAGCAAGATCGAGGCGGCGTAGGCGAGCCAGCCAGGCGCCGGCTTGGTTTGACGTGCGCTCGTAACCGCCTCCCGGCGGAGCGCAGAGCGGATCCGCGAACTCAGCGCCTCCGGTGCCCGGTAGATCGGGACGGCCTGCCGGATGCCCTCGCGCAGGTGTTGCAGCGCCATCGCCTCCGGGCCGCATCCCGGGCAATCCCCGAGGTGGTCATGCACCTCTGCACGCTCTCGCTCGGCGAGCTCACCGTCGACATAGGCTTCGAGTCGAGAGCGGATCTCGTCACACTGCATCACCAATGTCCTTTCCGTCCCAGCCCCGGCGCAGTGCGGCGCGGGCGCGATGGAGCCGCGACATCACGGTGCCGATCGGCACACCGGTGACCTCGGCGATCTCGCGGTAGCCCAGCTCCTGCAGCTCGCGCAGTACGATCACCTCGCGCAACGGTGCGGGTAGCGCCTCAATCAGCACATCGAGACGCCGCAGATCGGAGCGATTTTGGAGCAGCGCCTCGGTATTGCCGGTCGCCACCGGTCCGTTCACGTCCCCTTTGTCGAGCACCTCCTCATCATCAAGCGGTACAACATCGGTCGGCCGGTTGCGTTCGAGCCAGCTGTAGCAGGTGCGGCGGACGATCCTCAGTATCCAACTCTTTGCATCGCCCTCACGGTACGTGTCGAAGTAGCGAAACGCCCGCAGCATCGCTTCCTGCACGACATCAGCGGCATCGGCATCGTTCCGCGTCAACCACCGCGCCAACGCGTAGGCGGCGTCGAGATGCGGCAGCACCACGCTCTCGAATCGGCTGCGACGACGCCGCTCGGCGATCCACGCCATCCGCTCTACCCCGCACCATGGAAGACCGCGGCAGCGGCTATCTTATTCCCCGCGCCGCCGTTGCAATCGCCTTTATCGCCGACCACACTTCGGGTACGCAAAAAAGGAAGATTGCCCGATGGAGATGACCGGCGAATTTCGCATCCCCGCACCGCGCCAGCGCGTTTGGGAAGGGCTCAACGATCCAGAAATCCTCAAACAGTGCATCCCCGGCTGCCAGACGCTCGAGAAGGTGTCGGACACCGAGTTCAATGGCAGGGTCGTCGCCTCGGTGGGACCGGTAAGGGCCACTTTTGGCGGCAAGGTGACCTTGTCGGACCTCGACCCGCCGCAGAGCTACACGATCAGCGGCGAGGGCAACGGCGGTGTGGCTGGCTTTGCCAAGGGCGGCGCCAAGGTCAACCTCGCCGAAGACGGTACCGCAACGGTCCTGACCTATGCGGTTCAGGCGCAGGTGGGCGGCAAGCTCGCCCAGGTTGGCTCGCGGCTGATCGACGGGGTGGCGCGCAAAATGGCGAACGACTTCTTCGGGCACTTCGCCGCGGTTATGGCGCCCGAGCAGCCGGCACCGGCAGCCGCAATAAGCCCGGAACAGCCTGCATCGGCGCCGGCCATGACGGGCGATAGCGAGGTCTCGCCGAAGCCTCGCGTCGCCGAGCCGGAGCCGGTTACCGCCGAACCTCCGCTGCCGGCGCCCCAGCCAAAACCTGCGGGTATCAGGCTCTCGCCGGCGGTGTGGGTCACCGGGCTGGCCGTGATCATCATACTGCTGCTCTATTTTTTCACTCGCTAGGAGGGTCGCGCCGAGCGCGGTAACGCCTTGACCCGAAGCGGAGCCGGCACGAAACTCCGCACCGCCGTGGCTGCCCCGTGGCGGCCGGAATGCGTGACGCAGGGAGGTGTGGGATGCAAAAGACGGTGAGCCTCACCGTGAACGGCAAGCCGGTATCGGCGACGGTCGAGGGTCGGACCTTGTTGGTGCAGCTGCTGCGCGAGCAGCTCGGACTGACCGGCACCCATGTCGGCTGTGATACGAGCCAATGCGGCGCCTGCGTGGTCCATGTCGACGGCGAGGCGGTCAAGGCCTGCACTCTGCTGGCGGTTCAGGCCGACGGTCACTCGGTGCTAACGATCGAGGGCGTGGCGACCGGCGACACGCTCCATCCAATGCAGGAGGCATTCCGCAACAACCATGCACTGCAATGCGGCTTCTGCACCCCAGGCATGGTTATGAGCGCGCTCGACCTGGTCAAAAACAACCCGAACCCGACCGACCGTCAGATCCGCGAATACCTCGAGGGCAATCTTTGCCGCTGCACCGGTTATCACAACATCGTGCTGGCGATCGCCGAGGGGGCGGCCGTAATGCGTGGCGAGGCGCCGCCCAACGTCCATGGAGCGGCCGCGGAGTAGCGCCGTGGCCACAATCGGAACTCCGGTCCGACGGCGTGAGGATTACCGCTTTCTGACTGGAGGGGGCACCTACACCGACGACATCAACCGTCCGGGCCAGCTCCACGTCTTTATCCTGCGTAGCCCGCATGCCCACGCACAGATCAGGGGGATCGAAACCACCGCAGCGCAACGCGCATCCGGGGTGGTCGCGGTTTACACCGGCAAGGACATGGCCGCCGATGGCATCGGGGGCCTACCTTGCGGCTGGCAGATCCATTCGAAGGACGGGTCGCCGATGGCCGAGCCGCCGCACCCGGTTCTCGCTGTCGATCGGGTCCGCTATGTCGGCGACCCGGTTGCGGTGGTCGTCGCCGAGACCCTGGCTCAAGCACGCGATGCGGCCGAGCTGATCAATGTCGACTACACCGAGCAGCCCGCCGCGATCGACCCGGTTGCCGCCCTCCAGCCGGGCGCGCCCCAGGTCAACAGCGAGGCCCCGGGCAACCTTTGCTACGATTGGCAGCTCGGTGATCTCGCCGCGGTCGACGCCGCCTTCGCCAAGGCGACCCGGATCGTTAGCCTCGACCTCACCAACAACCGGCTCGTTCCCAACGCGATGGAGCCACGCGCCGCGATCGGCGAGTTCAACCGCGCGACCGGCGAGTACACGCTCTACACGACGAGCCAGAACCCGCATGTGATCCGGCTGCTGATGGGCGCTTTCGTGCTGCACATCCCCGAGGCACGGTTGCGGGTTGTGGCACCCGATGTGGGCGGCGGCTTTGGCTCCAAGATCTACCATTACGCCGAAGAGGCGATCGTGACCTGGGCCGCCGGCAAAGCGAACCGGCCGGTCAAGTGGACCGCCGAGCGCTCGGAGAGCTTCATGTCCGATGCGCATGGCCGCGACCACGTCACCCATGTCGAGCTCGCTCTCGACGGGCAAGCGAAGTTTCTCGGCCTCAAGGTTTCGACGATTGCCAATATGGGCGCGTATCTGTCGACTTTTGCCCCTTGCATTCCGACCTACCTCTACGGGACGTTGCTCGCCGGCACCTACACGACCCCCGCGATCTATTGCGAGACCAAGGCGGTGTTCACCCACACCGTGCCGATCGACGCCTATCGCGGCGCCGGGCGGCCCGAGGCGACCTTTCTGCTCGAACGCATCGTCGATCTAGCGGCCGACGAAACCGGCATGGATCCGGCGGAGCTCCGCCGGCGCAACTTCATCGCGAAGGACGCCTACCCGTACCAGACCCCGGTGGCGCTGCAATATGACAGCGGCGATTACGGGGCGACACTGGAGCTTGCGCTGAAGGCCGCCGATTATCACGGTTTCGAGGCGCGGCGGCGGGAGGCGATGGCGCGTGGCAAGTTGCGCGGGATCGGCATCGCCACCTATATCGAGGCCTGCGGGATTGCGCCCTCGGCCGTCGTCGGCTCCCTCGGCGCCCGCGCTGGCCTCTTCGAGAGTGCCGCGGTGCGCGTCCATCCGACGGGCAGCGTGTCGGTCCTGACCGGATCGCACAGCCACGGCCAGGGTCACGAGACGACGTTTTCGCAGCTTGTCGCCGACACGCTCGGCATCCCAATCGAGAGCGTCGAAATCGTCCATGGCGATACCGCCAAGATCCCCTACGGCATGGGCACTTACGGCTCGCGCTCGCTCGCCGTCGGCGGCACCGCGATTGTCAAGGCGATGGACAAGGTCGTCGCCAAGGGGCGCAAGATCGCGGCACACCTGCTCGAAGCGGCCGAAGCCGATGTCGAGTTCAAGGACGGCAAGTTCACCGTTGCCGGCACCGACCGGTCAAAAACCTTGGGCGAGGTGGCGCTAACCGCCTATGTGCCGCACAATTTCCCGCACGACGAATTGGAGCCCGGTCTCGACGAGACCGCGTTCTACGATCCGAAAAACTTCACGTTCCCGTCCGGCGCCCACATCGCCGAGGTCGAGGTCGACCTCGAGACCGGGCAGGTCGCGGTTGTCAACTTTACCGCGAGCGACGATTTCGGGAGGATCATCAACCCGCTGATCGTCGCGGGCCAAGTCCATGGCGGCCTCGCTCAGGGCATCGGCCAAGCCTTGCTCGAAGGGTGCGTCTACGACAAGGCGAGCGGCCAGCTGGTGACCGGCTCATATAACGACTACGCGATGCCGCGCGCGGACGATCTGCCCGCCTTCGCGTTGTCCACCAACACCACTTTGTGCACCCACAACCCGCTGGGCGTGAAAGGATGCGGCGAGGCCGGGGCGATCGGCGCGCCGGCGGCGATCACCAATGCGCTGGTTGACGCGTTGAAGCCGCTCGGCGTGCGGCATCTCGACATGCCGGCCACTCCTGAGAAGCTGTGGAGGATCATCCAGCAGCACCGTACCCCGCTCGCCGCCGAATAGGAGAACCTCGATGTACGAATTCAACTATCACCAGCCGACGAGCCTCGACGAAGTTGCCCGCCTGCTCGGCGCCAACGAGGAAGCCAAGATCGTGGCCGGCGGAATGACCCTGGTTCCGACCCTGAAGTTTCGCCTGGCCAAGCCGTCCGATTTGGTCGATCTCGCCAAGATCCCGTCGTTGCGCGGGATCACCGATGCCGGCGACGCGCTGGTCATCGGTGCGATGACGCGGCACGCCGAGGTGGAGCGCTCGCCGCTGGTCAAGCAGGCGATCCCGGCGCTTGCCGCCCTCGCCCACATGATCGGCGACCCGGCCGTGCGCAACCGCGGCACGATCGGCGGATCGATCAGCAATAACGACCCGGCGGCCGACTATCCGGCAGCGGTCGTCGGGCTCGGCGGCACGGTGCAAACGACCAAACGCCAAATCGCCGCCGACAACTTCTTCACCGGCATGTTCGAAACAGCCCTCGACCGCACCGAGATCGTCACTGCGGTCCGATTGCCGAAACCGCAAGCCGCCTGCTACATGAAATTCAAGAATCCGGCCTCGCGCTACGCGATCGTCGGGGTTTTCGTCGCCCGCACTCCGGGTGAGGTGCGCGTCGCGGTGACCGGTGCCGGGCCCTGCGTCTTCCGGGTTCCCGAGATGGAAGCGGCGCTGGGTCGCTCGTTTACGCCCGACGCGATCAAGGACATCACGATCCCGCAGGACGGGCTCAACTCCGACATCCACGCCAGCGCCGAATACCGCGCCCACCTCGTTGGGGTGATGGCGCGCCGCGCCGTCGCTGGCTGCGGATGAGCCCTTCTCGGCAGCGGGGCCCTGACCGCGGTTTCATGGGTTTTCGCGCGCCGCGCGAAACCGTTCTCCTGCTAAGCCTGCATCTGCAGGCTGAATGCACGGCGCACCTCAACCTGTGATTACCAGCCTCGAAGGAGCCGGGCGCCACACCGCGCACTTAAACATGCTATTACCACATAAACCCCATTATATCAATTGTTATTGACGCAAAGACCGCCTCCCTCGAACAAATGCGAGCCCTGATCTGTCCTGAACGGATTGTCAAACGGTTGGAGACCACTCTCCCCGCTTACGGACAGAGCGCCGTCTCATGTTTGATCAAACCAGCAATATGTGCCGTACGATCGTCCTGGACGGCCACCCCTCGGTACCAAATAGCCTGGGCTCTAACCCATGCCTCTGATTGAGCGATTCATCATTGTCAATCAGCGATTGAGTAGGGCCACCGAAAATCGGCTTCCTATGCCGTTCAAGCGTCACATTCAGACCCTTTATAAATACAAGGTCGCGGAGCTGCTCAACCGCCGGCCAGGACAGGTCGTCCTCGATGTCGGCGGCGGTAAAGAATGCCCGTTCCTACCCTATGTCGATGCGCCGCAGACGCACTTGATCATTGGCTTGGACATTTCCGAGGAGGAGCTGCGTCATAACCACCAGCTGCAGCACAAGGTTGTCGCCGACGCGACGGCTTATGGACTTCCGTTTCGAGATGGGTGCGCGGATCTTGTCGTATCCCGATCTGTCGTCGAGCATATTCGCAATAATGCGGCATTTTTCGCGAATTGCGCGCGCGTCCTCGGCCAGGGCAGTGTCATGCTCCATGCGCTTCCGGGACGGTTCGCCCCTTTCGCCGTGATGAACCGGGCACTGCCGAACCGTCTGAGCCGTCTCTTGGTCGGCTATCTTCACCCCGAATGGCGGGAAGAGGACAATTATGGCTTTCTGGCGTTTTATGATCGCTGTTATTTCTCGGCGATAAAAGATTTACTTAACCACAATGGATTTATCAATACCAAATTCGATTTTTTGTATTATCAGAGCGTTTACTTCAATTTCTTTTTTCCTTTTTTTATCGTGATGCTCATGTACGATTTGCTGGCATCGATGCTAAGGATCCGTAATCTGGCTTCCGGAATAATCGTAACAGCGCAACGAAGATGCGAATAGAGAGGTGTTACTGAGGCGTCTCGCAGCGATCCTCCGACACGATAAGCTGATCGGACGATTCCGGCGCGGTGGGTTCATGGAGCAGTCCAGGTCGACACCCGTGTCAGTTGAACCTGAGAATTGCGCGGGGACCGTCTCATCAACTCTTTATGGCTTATAGCGGGACCGACCTTTGCGCACTGGTGGTCCCATTATTTATTGTCTGCGGACGACCGCATCGAGGCGGTGACCCGCGGCTTCCGGCCGAGGAAATAAGGACTGCCCCACATTATATATGCCACTGAGTAGTGCTGGACCACAATGTCCAAATACTTGATCCAGAACAGGGCCCATTTTCCGCAGTACACATTGATCGCATATATCGCATCGCTGTTGAAGGAGAACACAATAGCGAGGAACCGAATCAGCAGGTCGCAGAACGTCGAGGCCGGGCCGCGACGCGAGCCGCTGGCGATCCGCTCGAAGCGAGAGCATAAGAACTCGAGACCAGGCACGCTGAGGCGGTTGTAGTCCTCGGGATCGCGGTGATAGAACCAGATAAAGGGTAAATTTACGTATAAGATGCCACCGGGCCTCAGCACTCGAAACGCCTCGTCGATGGCCTTCTGGGGAAGAGGGACGTGCTGTAAGACGCTAACCAGGAAAACGCAATCCGCCGACTCAGAGGGTATTTCGGGCATGTCCTGTACATCCGCCACGATATCGACGCCCGGCCCCGCCCGGACATCGGTGCAGATAATCGTCGCGCCCTGAGGCGGAGCGCCAAAATACATGGCCCGCGCGTTCTTGGCGCCAATGTCGTAAATGATTGGGTTGGGTGACAGGAAGTCGTAGGGCGACTGTTTGAGTGGGAGTTCGAAGTTCGTTGATGGGGGCTCCGGCAGTTTATGATAAATCCTCCGCAATATTCTCCTGATGTTCATTGCTTCATACAAACCAGAATATACCCATCGGCACCGGCGAATGCGTCGAGAGACCTTTAAATTCGGGCATGCGACCATCGGCGATCAAAGGCGTATTCCGAAAAAATGGTATCTTACTGAGGCAGAACGCTCCATTTATAGGAGGTACCGTCGTAGCCGTAGGATGCACAGACCGCGGGCATATTTGAGTGCAGCCAGTCATGAGCGGGCTTGGCGCCGGGGACCCCGGAAAGCACCGCATATGCCAATGCTGCACGCATCATGATGCAATAGAAAGGACCCGATGGCGCGCTCTCCACGATCCCATAAGGACTGTCGGTCGCGTTCTCGTACACTTTGTCCGGATCGGTCCAACGGCCTGGGTCGAGCGGTTGCGACGTCTTCCGCAATCCGGTAGTCGGGGCCGATACCCATTTCGGGAACAGCTTCCAAGCCTCGGCCCAGCTGTCCGGCGTGTGTGAATCCCACGATTGGTCGAGGACGGCAAGCATTGAGGGCGCACTTGCCCTGTCTCGCATTGTCAAGAATTTCACGCAATAAGGCGCCGGCCACCGCCTGTCCCAGCCCGATCTGCCGTTGACGAAGGGCAGCAGGCCCCCCGCGAACCAACGGGTAAATTCGGACCATTCAGGGTAAAAACCCGACCACACTGCCCAGCCGAGCGATGACATGACGAACCCGCGCATCCACTGTTCGCACTCGTCGGATCTCGTAAACAGCCGAAAGACCCGGTGGATCTTCGCCGGTGACTCGGTGAATGGGCGGGTGAAAGAGAGATTGTCGGAGACAACCTTCCTCCAGTACGAGCGCGGCTTTAGCCAGGAGGGTGGATTCTCGGGGGCAAATGCGCCGAGCCGGAACACATCGCGTATGCCCCAGCCCCACGCCCGCGTCTCACCTGGATAGACGAGACCCGGCAGCTTCTGCATCTCGCGATGGTAGCCGGTGGCGAGCAGACAATAGCTCGCAATCGCCTCGAGACCCTCATAGAAATAGGGATCGTCGGTCAGGAGCCACGGCACATAAGTCGGGCTTGGTATGTGGGATACATCCATCCTAAACAGGTATTCATTGTAGCTGTGATCCGGGTTGTACGGATATGCGGGGACTGGAATATTCGGTTCACCGGAACTAAAGCCGATTTTGGGCTTCTCGTAAACGTCAACCAGCGCACCGGAGATTTGGTCGCGCGCCCAGATCGGCATCGACCCGGCGGCCTCGGCCTGCGTCAGCATCGTCGTGAGCGCTTCGGCCCTGCCGTCAAGCAAAAAGACCGCCTGATATTCGGTAATTGCGCCGATTTCCGCACGTTCGCCAGGCCCGCCCATGCCTATCGCGAGCCCGCCGGTGTCCATCGGTCCACTCCAACTGATGGCGGTCTGAGGCGGTTTGGCGCCGTATAGCGCCGCCTTACCCAGCGGGCAGATCGCCTTCATCGCGATCAGATCGTGCAACGAACGCCTGACCGGACGCGGCGCCGACTGCCACCGCCAGCGTGCCAGCCACCAATGCCGTGGAACAGTCACATCGGCAATCTGCTTGCCGTCCTTAAAAATCGTGGCGGTGTACGGCTCGAGTATGTGCGTCGGCTGCTGTCCGGGGGCAAGGTGTATCAGTCCGCGCTCGACCACGACTTCGTCGCGTGAGCGGTCTGCATCCGGCCGAAAGAACACGGTCCATTCGTCTTCGTGCGCAATGAAGCATTTCTGGCGTACGAATCGGCCGACATAGTCGCCCGCGTCTTTTGCGGCGGCTTGGCTGAATGTGCGCGATGTGCCGTCGGGGAAGCGGAGCCGTAATGCCAGTCCCCCCGCAGGCGGAGCCAACGAGGGAACTTGGGCGACTTGCGCACCTATCGGAGACCCCCCCGCACCGGCAGCGTAGCGCCCGAAGACGGACGCACCAGTAAGCACGCCGACCGCGTTCAGCAAATTCCTGCGTGTAAACTTCATGCCAGGGCCCATCATTCGACCGGTCGGACCAGTTCAAATTGTCAACCATCACCACTGCGGCGGCGCAGGATCCAGCCGATCACCTCGATGCCCTCGCCGATCACCGGACTGCCGATTGCCCATAGGACAATGAAATAAGTCGCGGCGCCGCTCGCCGATAAGACGATGAGCCCGACCAACGGTGCTTCCGTCGGCGCCGGAATGGAGAATGCCCGCAGCAGCATCACCGCTGCGGCCATCGCCGCGGTGGCAGTGAGAATCGGCCAAATTTCGCGCCACAGCTGGGAAAAACTTCCTTTTATTTCGGTCAAGGCCTCCTTGGCCATAATGGCCATGACCGCGCAGTATACCGGGGTCGAGAAGATGATCACACCCGCTGCTCTGTCTGCTTCGTCCCACCATCCGCCCAGCACCGCGGCGGCAGGCACCACAATCAGCAGTACCAGGCAATACCAAAATAGAAAGTTTTGGCGGCGCCGCGCGAACAGCACCGGAGGCAGCAGCACATCGACCGCGCGTACTGCCGCATAGATGCAGAGCAACTGAAGAAGCGGAACCAAGGGCGACCATTTTGGACCAAGTAGCACCGCGACCCCTTCGTTGGCGACAAGCGCCATCCCGGCGGATGTCGGCACGGCAATCGCCGCGGTCAGCCGCACCGCCCGATAGAAGGCCGCACGCATCGCATCTATATCCGTCTGGAGCGCCGCCATCATCGGCGAGCTCAGCATATTGACGACGGCCGAGATTTTACTCCCCGGCAACAAAGCTAGATCCGAAGCCATCGAGTAAAGTCCCAGGGTGCCTGAACCCGCAACCTTGCCGATGACCAGCGTATTGGATGACTCCCGCAAGACCCACAACAGCCTGACTCCGACGGCTGCCAAGCTAAATTGCACAACCTCCTTGACACGCACGCCGCCAACACGGATCCCGGGACACCACGGTGCGAAAAAAATGGTAGCGGCACTTTGCGCCGCCGGAGCCAACAGCCCACCCACGACAAGGGTCCATATTCCCAATCCCTTGAAGGCACAAACGAGCATCACCGGCAACGTCACCACAACGCCGATCACCTCGGCCTGGGACACTCGATCGAGTGCGAGGCGCTTGCGTAGGAGACTGTCGGAAACAACTCGGCAGCTAATCACGGGAAGGACGAGAGCCAACACGGGTAGCACATCGGCGAGACGCGGCTCGGCGAACCAACGAGCGATCATTGGTGCACCGACAGCCAAGGCAGCGAAAGCGAGAATTGCCAAGATCATCGTCATCCAAAAACAGGCATTGATCTCCCGTTTATCCAAATCGCGAAACTGGATGATCGCCGCACCGAGCCCCATTTCAGCCAGCATGCCGACGGAACCCGTCCAAAAGCTGGCGAGCGCCATCACGCCATAATCGGCCGGCATTAAATAGTGTGCGATTAATAAGGTAGTGGCAAAGGAGCAAACCTGCAGGACGCCGCGCGACCAGGCGAG